>WNGC01001029.1_pt1 | contig 27978 bp, 29 predicted proteins | sample 5400051 | NCBI WGS metagenome assembly WNGC01 (sample SAMN13153368, study PRJNA577476) | soil metagenome | isolation source: 20 cm soil or saprolite under grassland replicate 2 | place: USA:California | collected 2016-06-15
GATCGCCGAGCGCCACGCGCTCCCCGTCTGGTACTACGGCGCGGCCGCGATGCGCCCGGGGCGTCTCACGCCGCGTGAGCTGCGCCGGGGCGAGTACGAGGGGCTCGCCGGCCGACTGGCGACGCCCGACGGCGCGCCCGACGATGGGCCCGCGCGGTTCGACCCTCGCTCGGGCGCCGTCCTCGTCGGCGCCCGCGACATCCTCGTCGCCTTCAACGTCTGGCTCGACGCAGGGAACCTCACGATCGCACGCGACGTCGCGCGGCAGGTTCGCGAGTCGTCGGGCGGCCTCCCCGCGGTCCAGGCGATGGGCGTGCTCTTGCCGAGCCGCGGCGTCGCCCAGGTCGCGCTGAACCTGCTCGACTACCGCCGGACGCCGATTCCGCTCGCCTTCGACCGCGTCGTCGAGGCGGCGCGGCGCCGCGGCGTCGGGGTCCGCCGCGCCGAGCTGGTCGGCCTGGCGCCGAGGGCCGCGTTCGCCGGGCGCAGCCCGGCGTCCGTCGGGCTCGCCGAAGCGGGCCCGGCGCTCGAGCTCGAGACCTACCTCTAGGACGCCTCCGAGCAAGTCGGGCGATGCCCAGCGGATGTCGGCCGCATACGGCGGCTCAAGGAACATGCCAGGCGAGGCCCGAGGGAGACGCCGGCCGGAGGCGTACGTGGTTGTACGTCGAGGACCGGCGCCGACCGAGAACGAAGGATGGCGACGTTCCTTGGGCCGGCGCCTAGACGAGGAGCTTCAGCAGGTCGGCCGTGAGGTCATAGAGCTGGGCGCAGCCCGACACGCCGCCGAGGTGTGCCTGGATGCGCTTGCGGAGGCCCGCGTCCACGGTCTCGCCGAGGAGCGCCGAGATCTTCTGCTGTGGCAGAGAGCAGATGCCCATGTACGGGAGCTTCGGCGTGACGTGCTCCGCGCGGACGATCGCCCCCGTCGCGAGGTCCACTTCGTACGTGACCTCGAAGCCGTGGACGTTGTCGTGCATGGAGTGGAAGAGCCGCAGGCGACCCTCGCGGCGCTCGAGGCGCGCCACCTTCGTGCGCTCGAACACCTTTTGCTGGCCGGCCTTCGGGCTGTAGAGCTCGGGCCGCATCGGCGACGGGATCGTGCGTGTGCCGAAGAGGGCCCGGCCCGCCGCGCTGTAGGTGAAGCAGGAGTCCGGCAGGTCCACCCAGCCCGTCGTGTCGAGCTGCCAGCATTCCCACGGGTCGCCGCTCCCGGCGCGCGCGGCGCGCGCGGGCGGGAGCTTCGCCACCTGCCGGGCGAGGCGCGCGACCTCGATGAGGCCGTCTTGCGCGAGCGCGGCGCCCGCGCCGTCGCCGGTCGCCTGCGCCGCGCGCCGGGTGAGGCCCGCGACCAGCCGGTCGCCGGCGAGCGCTCCGACCCCGCGGGCCACCGTCGGGTCCACGGCGCCGCGCACGGCGAGGCAGCGCGCCGCGCGGATGGCGTACGTCGGCGACGGGAGCGCGACGACCGACACCTCGAGGGCGCGGTCGGGGTCGTCCAGCACGACCGTGTGGGTGAAGGCGTCGTCGTGGGTGTTGTCCACCCAGCCCCGCGTCACGCGCTCGTAGCGGTCGCGCCCGTGGAGCACTGCCGGTTCGATCACCTCAGCGCCCCGTCGCGCGCGTGGCGTCGCCGAGGTACTTCTCGGGCTCGCGGTCGAACGCCTGCTTGCAGCCGACGGCGCAGAAGTAATAGGTCTGCCCCTTGTAGGTGGACTGCGCCGCCGCCTTCGCGGGCTCGACGGTCATCCTGCACACCGGATCACGCGCCATGGCTCGGCCTCCATCGCTTCAGCCTGAGGCTGTTCGTCACGACCGACACGGAGGAGAAGGCCATCGCGGCGCCCGCCAGGATCGGCGAGAGCAGCACGCCCCAGAGCGGGTAGAGCACGCCCGCCGCGACCGGGATCAGCACGACGTTGTAGCCGAACGCCCAGACGAGGTTCTCCTGGACGATGCGGATCGTCCGGCGCGAGAGCTCGACGGCGGCCACGACCCCGCGGAGATCGCCGCGCATCAGTGTGACGTCCGCCGCCTCGATCGCGACGTCGGTGCCCGAGCCCATCGCGATCCCGACCTCGGCCTGCGCCAGCGCCGGCGCGTCGTTGATGCCGTCGCCGACCATCGCGACGCGGCGCCCCTCGCCCTGGAGCCGCTGGATCTCGCGGGCCTTGGCCTCCGGCAGGACCTCGGCGAGCACGCGGTCCACGCCCGCCTGCCGGGCGATGGCCTCCGCGGTGAGCCGGTGGTCGCCCGTGAGCATCGTCACCTGGAGGCCGAGCCTCTGGAGCCCTGCGACGGCGGCCCGTGCCTCGGACTTGAGCGTGTCGGCCGCCGCGACGAGGCCGAGCGCCCGGCCCGCGAACGCCAGGTACACCACGGTCTTGCCCTCGGCCGAGAGCGCCTGGGCCCGCGGCGCGAGCGCCGCGACGTCGATGCCGCGAGCGTCCATGAGCGCGCGGTTGCCGAGCAGCACGCGGCCGTCGGCCGCCACCGCGTCGACGCCCTGGCCGGGGACGGTCGTGAACTCGGCGATCGGCGGCAGCGCGAGCCCCCGCTCCTTGGCGCGCGCGACGATCGCCTCACCGAGCGGATGCTCCGAGCCCTGCTCCGCGGCGGCGGCGAGCGCCAGGACGTCGTCTTCCGATTCACCGCTCGCCTCGGCCGTCGAACGGCCTGCGGCTCGCACTGCGCCCGAGATCATTTCACCGCTCGCCTCGGCCGTCGAACGGCCTGCGGCTCGCACTGCCATCACGGCGCACACGACGTCGGTCACCGTGGGCTTCCCGAGCGTGAGCGTGCCGGTCTTGTCGAAGACGACCGTGTCCACGCGGTGCAGCCGCTCGAGCGCCGCTGCGCTCCGGATCAGCACCCCCGCCTCGGCGCCTCGGCCCGTGGCCACCATGATCGCCGTCGGCGTCGCGAGCCCCATCGCGCACGGACAGGCGATGACGAGGACCGCGACCGCGTTGGTGAGCGCGAACAGGCCGGCCGGCTCGGGGCCGACGAGCCACCACGTGACGAAGGTGAGCGCCGCGAGCGTCAGGACGATGGGCACGAAGACGGCGGCCACCCGATCCGCGAGCCGCTGGATGGGGGCGCGCGAGCCCTGAGCCTCGGCCACGAGCGCGATGATGCGCGCGAGCGTCGTCTCGGCCCCGACGCGCGCCGCGCGGAAGACGAAGCTCCCCGTCCGATTGATGGTCCCCGCGAACACCTTCGACTCCGGCGCCTTTGCCACCGGCAGGCTCTCGCCCGTCAGCATCGACTCGTCCACCGTGGAGGCGCCCTCTGTCACGCTGCCGTCCACCGGGATCCGCTCGCCGGGCCGGATCCGCACGAAGTCGCCGACGACGACCTCGGCCGTCGCCACGTCCGCCTCCTGCCCACCTCGGATGACGCGCGCCGTCCGCGGCGCGAGCGTCACGAGCCGCCGGATGGCCTCGGAGGTGCGCCCCCGCGCGCGCGTCTCGAGCCAGCGTCCGAGCACGACGAGCGTGATGACCACGGCGCTCACGTCGTAGTAGGTCGTGCGCATGTGGCCGGCGAACGCGTGCGGCCAGAGCGTCACGGCGAGACTCTCGAAGTAGGCCGCGGAGGTGCCGAGCGAGACCAGCGTGGACATGGACGCCGAGCGGTAGCGCAGATCGTGGAGGAAGCCGCGGTGGAAGGTGGCGCCGACCCAGAACTGGACGGGCGTGGTCAGGACCAGCAGCAGCCACGGGTTCTGGAGGAACGCGGGCACGCCGGGCAGGACGTGCGCCATCCCGCCGACCAGCACGGGCGCCGAGAGGACCGCGCCGACGAGGAATTTCCACTTCTCGCGCCGCTCGCTGGCCGCGCGCTCGGCGCGCTCGCGGTCCACCGCGTCGTCCGCCGCGCCCACGCCGGCCGGCGACCGCGGCGGCACGAGCTCGTAGCCCGCCGCCGCGACCGCCTCGCGCAGACGCGCGAAGTCGGTCCGGGTCGGGTCGTAGGCGATCGTCGCCTGCTCGGTCGCCAGGTTGACCCGGGCCGACTCGACCCCGGGGACGCCGCCGAGCGCCTTCTCGACCTTCCCGACGCACGCAGCGCAGTGCATTCCGCGGACGGGCGCCGCGACCCGCTCCATCACTTCCCCCGGAACCGCGCGAACACGTCCAGCAGCTCGTCGATCTTCTGCTGACGCTCGCTCCTCGAGCCCGAGCGCAGCGCGTCGGCCACGCACGACTCGACGTGTCGCCCGAGCAGGAGCTTCTCGACCTGCTCGAGGGCGCCCTGCACCGCCGAGATCTGCAACAGGATGTCCACGCAGTAGGCCTCGTGCTCGATCATCCGCTGGAGGCCCTGCACCTGACCCTCGATGCGTCGGAGCCGGCCGAGCGCCTTGGTCTTGGTCGCCTCGTTGAGCATCCTATACCCCCTGGGGGTAGTGTGCGCCCCGGGGCCACACAAGTCAACCGCGGTGTGCCGCCGCCTCGTCTCAGAGGTCGAAGAGGGAGGGCTGCTCGGCGGTCGCGACGGGCTTGCGGCGGGAGGCGGCGGCCTCCCGCCGCTTCTTCGTCCGGGCGGCGTCGGCGGGGGCCGGCCGGGGAAGCTTCCAGCCCTTCTGCTGGGCGATGCGCTCGCCCTGCTTCACGACCAGAAGGTCCACGAGGCGCGCGAGCGGGTTCCGGAGGAGGCCGACGTACTTCTCCCAGTAGCGGGGCGAGTGGGCGAGCGTGCGCATCCGGTCGAGGGCCAGCGAGAGCGCGCTGCGGTCGCCCTTTTTCGCCGCGAGCTTGAGGTCGGCGAGGATCCTCGCCTGGCTGACGCGCGAGGGCGGCGTGCGGGCGCCTGTCACGCCTCGCCTCCGCCGCGCAACCGGATCTCGTACCCCTCGCGATCGGCGTGCGGCGGCATCGCCTGGACCGTCACCTTGCGCCCGAGCGACGCGGCGAGCCGCTCGAGCCCCTCCCGCCCGTCGCCCTCGAGGTGGCGGGTGAGGTCCGGGTGCACACGCACGACCACCTCGCGTCCGCCCGCCTCGTCAGCCGCCGCCACCTTCGCCCGCACGGCGCGGAAGATCTCGGCGGCCAGCGTCGCGTCGGCCTTGATGACGCCGCTGCCCTTGCAGGTCGGGCACCCCGTGGAGAGAAGCCCGCGGAGGTCCTGGCGCACGCGCTTTCGGGTCATCTCGACCAGGCCGAGCTCGGAGATCTGGAGCACGTTGGTGCGCGCCTTGTCCCCGGCGAGCGCCTTCTTGAGCGCCTTTTCGACCTGCTCCCGGTGGTCCTCGTGCTCCATGTCGATGAAGTCGATGATGATGATGCCGCCAAGGTCGCGGAGCCGGATCTGGCGGACGACCTCGCCCACCGCCTCGAGGTTGATCTTGAGCACGGTCTGGTCGAAGTCCCGCTTACCGACGTACTTGCCCGTGTTCACGTCGATCGAGACGAGCGCCTCGGTGTGGTCGATCACGATGTAGCCGCCGGACTTGAGCCACACCCGGCGCCGGAGCGCCTTCTCGATGTCCTTCTCGATGCCGAACGCCTCGAAGACCGGCTGGCGGTCGTCGTGGAGCCGCACGCGCCCGGCGAGCGCCGGCACCAGGGTCTCCACGTACCCCAGGCACTTGTCGTAGACCTCCTTCGAGTCGATGACGAATTCGTCCACCTCGGGCGAGAAGAGATCGCGCACGACGCGGAAGGTGAGGTCGCCTTCCTCGTGCAGCACGGCCGGCGCCTGCCCGTGCTCGTGCCGGGACTGGATCTGCGCCCAGAGGCGGGAGAGGAACTCGACGTCGGCGGCGAACTCCGCCTCGCCCTTGCCCTCGGCGTTCGTGCGGAGGATGAACCCGCCCGGCGGGAGCGGGAGGCTCCGGAGCGCCGCGCGCAAGCGGTCGCGCTCCTGCTCGTCGCGGATCCGCCGGGAGACGCCGACGTGACGGGCCTGCGGCATGTAGACGACGTACCGGCCCGGCAGCGAGATGAACGACGTGATGCGGGCTCCCTTGGTGCCGAGGGACTCCTTCGAGACCTGCACGAGGACCTCCTGCCCCTTCCGGAGCAGGTCCTCGATCGGAACGTCTGTCTCGCGGTGACGCTCCGTCTCCTCGACGTCCACCTCCGCGTCGCCGGCGCCGCCCTCCTCGTCGGCGCCCGCCAGCATGGCGCGCGCGTAGTCGCCGAGGTTGGTCGTGTAGTCGCCGGCGTAGAGGAAGGCGTCCTTGTGGAGCCCGATGTCGACGAATGCCGCCTGCATGCCCGGCAGCACGTTCGTCACGACGCCCTTGTACACGCTACCCACGATCGAACGGTGACGGTGCCGCTCGACGTAGAGTTCGGTGAGGAGATTACCCTCCTGGACCCCGACGCGCGTCTCGGTGATTCCAGCGTTGACGACGATCCGTTTGCCCACGGCAGCACCTCTCCGACGCCCGCGCCACGTCGCGACGGCGCCTCCCGTGGACCGGGCGTCTCATTGGAACTGCCGCATCCGAACCGAGAGGAGGAGGCCGAGCCCGATCAGCGAGGTGACCATCGAGGAGCCACCGTAGCTCATCAGGGGCAACGGGATCCCGACGACGGGCAGGAGCCCGGTCACCATGCCCACGTTGATCAGCACCTGGGCCGCCAGCAGCGTCGTGGCGCCGAGCGCCAAGAGCCGGCCGACGGGCTCACGCGCAGATGCCGCGATGTCGAAGCCCCGCAGCAGGAGCAGGACATAGCACATGAGCAGCACGAGACAGCCGACGAATCCCCACGTCTCGGCGAACACGGCGAAGATGAAATCCGTATGACGCTCCGGGAGGAAGGCCAGCCGGCTCTGTGTCGCGCCGGCCACGCCCTTGCCCAGGAGCTGACCCGACCCGATCGCGATCTTGGCCTGGATCACGTTGTACGCGCTCCCGAGCGGGTCGCGGAACGGATCCAGGAACACGAGAATGCGTTCCCGCTGGTAGTCCTTCAGCGCGAGCCAGGCGAGCGGCAGCGCGGCCAGCCCGGCGGCGGCGCCGGCGCCGAGCAGCCGGAGGCGCAGTCCGGCGCCGACGAGCAGGACCACCAGGACGGGGAAGAGCAGCAGCGCGGTCCCGAGGTCCGGCTGCTTGATGATCACCACGAACGGCACCGCCGCGATGGGCAGCGCGACCAAGAGCGTGCTCACCCCGATGGGCTGCGCCCACCGGGACGTGACGGCCCACACGGCCATGAGCACGAAGCAGACCTTGAAGAACTCCGAGGGTTGGACGGTCAGCGGCCCCAGCGCGATCCACCGCCGGGCGCCCGAGACCGACCGCCCGAGCGCCCAGACGAGCGCCAGGGCCGCGAGGCCGAGGAGATAGATGCCCGGCGCCGCGCGCACGAGCCGCCGGTAGTCGAGGCTCGCCACGACCACGAGCGCCACGAGGCCGAGGCAGAACCACGCGGCCTGACGCCACGCGACACCGCCGCCGGCGCGCCCCACGTGCAGGTTCGCCAGCGTGAGCATGCTCATCGCGAACACGAGGACGGCGGCCGCGAGCAGCGCCCAGTCCACGTTCTGGAGGAGCCGTCGGTCGAACCGCATCATGACCTTCGCCGTCACCCGCGGACCTCCACGGCCGCGATCTTCTCGAGGAAGATCGCCTGGAGGATCCGGCGCGCGATCGGCGCCGCCACCTGCCCGCCCTTCCCACCGCGCTCGACGAGCACGACGACGACGATCTCGGGGTCCTTGACGGGCGCGAAGGCGGCGAACCAGGCGTGGTCCTGTCCGAGCGACGCCTTCGACTTGGCCATCATCTGCGCAGTGCCGGTCTTGCCCGCGATGTCGAGCCCCGGGATCCGCGCCTCGGCGCCGGTGCCGCCGTCGTTCACGGCGGCCCAGAGGGCCCGCCGCAGCAGCTCCCACACGACCGGCGAGATCTCGACGTGCCCGTTCACCTGTCCTGGGTCGCTGTAGACGACTCCCGTCTCCGGGCGCTCCACGCGCTGCACGAGGCGCGGGCGCCAGAGCACGCCCCCGTTCGCGATGGCGCCCATGAAGCGCGCGACCTGCATCGGCGTGACCAGCACCGCGCCCTGGCCGATCGACATGTTCACGGTCTCGCCCAGGGGCCAGGCGACGCGGCGCTCGCGCCTCCCGGCGGGGACCAGACCGAGCCTCTCGCCCGGGAGCTCGATGCCGGTGGGCCGGCCGAACCCGAAGGCCTGGGCGTAGCGCGCGATGACGGGGCCGGTGATCTTGAGGCCGGCCTGGTAGAAGAAGATGTTGCACGACTGCGCGATCGCGCGATGCGTGTCCACCAGGCCGTGGCCGCCCTCCTTCCAGTCCTTGAAGGTGGCGTTGCCCAGGTGGAACTCGCCGTTGCACTGCACGCGGTCGCCCGGCGTGAGCGTGCCCTCCTGGAGGCCCGCGGCGGCGACGAGGAGCTTGAAGATCGAGCCCGGGGCGTACTGGCTCTGGATGACACGGTTCAGGAGCGGGAACTTCGGGTCCTGCACGACGCGCTGCCACGCGGCGCGGTCGATCGTGCCGGTGAACTGGTCGATCTCGTAGGCCGGCGTCGACAGCATCGCCAGCACGTCGCCGTTGCGCGGGTCCATCACGACGACCGCGCCGGCGTGGCCCTCCATCGCCCGCTCGGCCGCCTCCTGGATCCGTCGGTCCACGGTCGTGACGACCTGCGCCCCCGGATGCGGCTCGCTCTGCTGGACCATGCGCACCGTGCGGCCCATCACGTCCACCTCGATGCGCTCGCCGCCGTCCTTGCCGCGGAGGTACTCGTCGAGGAGACGCTCGAGACCGTTCTGCCCGACCATCTCCCCGCGGCGGTATCGGCCCTGCCGGAGCTGGTCGTCGCTCGCCTCGCGCACGTAGCCCAGCAGGTGCGCGGCGAATCGGCTGTTCGGGTAGACGCGCTGCGGCTCGACCTCGGTGATCACGCCGGCGAGCTCGAGCTTCCACTCCTCGACCTTGGCCACGTCCTCGAGCGTGAGCCCGCGGCGAACGCGCACGGGCAGGAACGAGTCGGGCGGCACACGCGCCGCCGCCTCCTGGAGCTCCTGATAGGGGATCCGGAGGAGCGCGGCCACGCGGCCCAGCACCGCGTCGCGGGCCGCGGCCTCCCGCGGGAGCTCGCGGGGGATCAGCGAAAGCGTGAACGTCGGGCGGTTGTCCACGAGCGGCACGCCGTGGCGGTCGTAGAGGATGCCGCGCGGCGCCGCGATCGGCCGGATGCGGAGCCGGTTCTTGTCGCTCGCGTCGAGGAAGCGCCCGCCCTCGAGCACCTGGAGGTACCAGAGCTGGCCGATCAGGACGAGGAAGGCCGCCGTGACCGCGGCGGCCATGACCGTGATGCGCCGCTGCCCGGCGTCGCGGCGCCCCGGCAGCCCTCGGCGGGCGAGGATGCGGTTCATCGGGACCCGCCTACGACGTGCGCGCGCGCAGCGACTCGATCCACGCGAGGGCCACGACGAGCAGGGCGCCGAGGAAGCCGTTGTACAGCGCCTGCGGGAGCACGACGTAGAACATCAGCTCGCTGAACGGCGCCGAGAAATTGAACATCTGAAGGAGCGCGAAGCGGGCGAGCCCCTCGGCCACCGTGAGGATGACGAGACCGGGCACCTGGACGAGCGGCTGCGTGACGCTCAGACGGCTCCCCGCCGCGCCGATCGCGAAGCCGATGACGGCCTTCGTGAGGGCTTGCACGCCGAGGAGACCTCCGCCCGCGGCGTCCTGGAGGAGTCCCGCGGCGAAGCCCGCGGCGCAGCCGAACTCGGGCCCGCGCCGGAGCGCCAGGAGGACGACGACGATGAGGGGCAGGTCGGGGGTCACGCCGCCGATGCCCAGCGCGGGTGCGACGGTCGCGTGGGCGACGCCGCCACCGAGCACGGTCAGCACGAGCAGCGTGCGCATCAGCCGTCACTCGGGAAGAATCCGGCCAGGTCCTGCCGCGACTCGCCCGTGACCAGGAGCACGTCGTCGACCCGCGAGAAGTTCACGGCCGGCTCGAGGATCGCGTAGTGGAAGAGCGCCGTGCCGCGGTCGTCGATGGAGCGCACGCGCCCGACGGGGATGCCCCGTGGAAACATTCCGCCCTGTCCCGACGAGACGAGCACGTCACCCACCTGGATCTGCGCGCCGTCGCGCGACATGTACTTGAACCGGAGCACGCCGCTCGGCTCGCCCTCGACGATGCCGGGCGCCCGCGTCCGGAGGACGTGGGCGCCGACGGTGGAGGCGGGATCGGTGAGGACCTGGACGATGGACGCGCCCGGCCGCACCTCGACGACGCGTCCGACGAGCCCGTCAGGAGAGATCACCGCCGTGTGGCGCGAAATGTTGTCGCCGCGGCCGCGATTCACGGTGAGCGCGCGCATCCAGCCGCCCCAGTCGCGGGCGATGATCTCGCCCGAGACGGTCGTGAGCGGCAACCGCTCCTGGAGCGCGAGCAGGCGCCGGAGGCGGCGATTCTCGTCGTCGGTCTCGCGGACCAGCAGCCCCTCGACGCGCAGCTGCTGGTTCTCCTCGCGCAGGCGCAGGTTCTCGGCGCGGACGTTCTTCCAGTCGAGGTAGGTCTCCCAGGCGGAGAAGGCCACGCGATGGGCCCTCGCGATGCCGGTTTGGATGGGCGTCGTCACGGCGGCGAGCGCATCGGCGGCGCGCGCGCCGTAGCCCCGGGTCTGGAGCGTGAGGAGCAGGAGGCAGACGGCCACCGCGAAGCTCAGCAGTGCGAACTTCTTCGTCTTCACCCTCCGCCCTCCAGCCAGCGAACGCCGACTCCGGCGCTAGGCGGGGATCGCCACCTTTTTCAAAAGTTCGAGCTCATCGAGCACCTTGCCCACGCCGAGCGCGACGCACGAGAGCGGGTCTTCACCTTGCGTGACGGGCAGGTTCGTCTCCTGGCGCAGCAAATGGTCGATGCCGCGGAGCAGCGCGCCCCCGCCCGTGATCACGATGCCCTTGTCCACGATATCGGCCGCGAGCTCCGGCGGTGTCCGCTCCAGGCACGTGCGGACCGTCTCGACGATCGTCATGACCGGCTCGCGCAGCGCCTCGCGGATCTCTTCGTCCGTAATCACGATGGTCTTCGGGATGCCGTCGATGAGGTCGCGCCCCTTGACCTCCATGGTGCGCCGGTCGCCGCCCATCGGATAGGCGGAGCCGAGCGTCATCTTGATCTCCTCGGCCCGCCGCTCGCCCACGAGCAAGTTGTAGTGCTTGCGGATGTACTGGACGATCGCCTCGTCCATCTCGTCGCCGGCGATGCGCACCGACTTCGAGTAGACGATGCCCGAGAGCGAGATCACGGCGACCTCGGTCGTGCCGCCGCCGATGTCCACGATCATGTTGCCGCCCGGCTCCTGGATCGGTAGCCCGGCGCCAATCGCGGCGGCCATCGGCTCCTCGATCAGGTACACCTCGCGCGCGCCGGCCTGCATCGCGGAATCACGCACGGCGCGCTTCTCGACCTGCGTGATCCCCGACGGCACGCCGATGACGATGCGCGGCCGCACGAGCGTGCGGCGCCGGTGCACCTTCGAGATAAAGTAGTGCAACATCTTCTCGGTCACGTCGAAGTCGGCGATGACGCCGTCCCTGAGCGGCCGGATCGCGACGATGTTCCCGGGCGTGCGCCCGAGCATCGCCTTGGCCTCGTGGCCCACCGCCAGGACCGAGTGGTCCGACTGGTGGATGGCGACGATGGACGGCTCGTTGAGCACGATGCCCTCGCCGCGTACGTACACGAGCGTGTTCGCGGTCCCAAGATCGACTGCGAGATCGTTGGAGAACAGTCCGGCGAGCAGGTTGTAAAACATCAGCACTCCATCACGGTCGAATGGCTTGTTCCTGAGCGCCTTACACTAGCACAGTCCATGCCATGGGCAATCGAAACCTCCGTGTTTCTAGGCCTTTAGGGCGGTGCCGCGCCGCGTCCACCCGAGGAAAACCCTCAATTTTCAGCGGGTTCCACCGGCCTTCCGCCGGTGATCCTGCGGCTCGCGATGCCTCAGCGAATGACCCTTCCAAGCACGCAAGGAACCCTGGAGCGCGACGACCGGACCGCCGCCACGCTCAGGATGGCACTGACCGTGACAACCGCCGTCAGTTTTGACTGCTGAGGGCGTCACGGCTGGCCGGTCGCGACATTCCGGTCGCGACATTAAAGAGAGGACTCTCTGCGGCGACGTGGCGCACCGCGATGGCTCCGTCGTGCAAGGTCTTGGCGCATGCCTTATCCCCGGTATAGCATTCGGGCGCTCCGAATGACACCACACGCACCTCGCTCAGGCCACCCGCGATCCGCGCCGGCCTCGCGGCCCCCGATAGAATGACACCGCACGCGCCTTGCTCAGGCCACCCACGGTCCGCGCCGGCCTCGCGGGCCCCGATAGAATGAGCGCCGACGAATTCGAGGTCTGGTTCGAGAAGGGCGTCACCGACGGCCTCCCCGTGGTGCCGCCGACGCGCGAGCGAGTCGAGCGCATGGTCGCGGGCGCGCGCCGGCGCCCTGACGAGCTCGTCGGAGAGATGCCGCCGAACTACGGCCGGCTCACGGTCGAGAAGGCCGCGATCAACGCCGTCATGGCCGGCTGCAGGCCGGAGTACCTGCCCGTGCTGCTGGCCGCGGCCGAGTGCGCGTGCGACCCCGCCTTCAACCTGCACGGCATGTCGGCCTCCACGCACTTCTCGGCGCCGCTCATCATCGTGAACGGGCCCGTGCGCGCGCGGATCGGCCTCAACTGCGGCTTCGGCGTGTTCGGGCCGGGCTACCGCGCGAACGCGACGATCGGCCGCGCGCTACGCCTGCTCATGATCAACATCGGCGGCGCCCGGCCCGGCGAGACGTCCATGTCCACGTTCGGCCACCCGGGGCGTTACACCTACTGCATCGGCGAGCACGAGGAGGCGAGCCCGTGGCCGCCATACCATGCGAGCCGCGGCTTCGCCGCCGGAACCAGCGCGGTCACGCTCTTCGCCGGGGAGGCCCCCCACGGCATCTCCGACCACGCGAGCCGCACCGCGCGGGCGCTGGCGGGCTCGCTCGGCTGGTCCATGGCCGGGCTCTGGAACAGCAAGCACTTCCCGCTCTACTCGCACACGATGCTCATCGTCGGTCCCGAGCACGCGCGCACCTTCGCCGACGACCGCTGGACGCGGGAGCAGCTCGCGCGCTATCTGTACGAGACCGTGCGCGCGCCCTACGCATCGCTCCTGCCCGACGAGGAGCACGGCGAGGGCACGAATCTGCGTTACGGCAAGACGCCGCCCGCGCCCGGCACGTTGATCGCCAAGTTCCCGTCGCCAGAGGAGATCCACATCGTGGTGGCCGGAGGCACCGCGGGGCGGTTCTCGGTGGCGATCCCCGGCTGGCTCGGCACCAAGAACGGCTCGCGACCCGTCACGAGACCCGTAGAATTCGATTGACTTGGCCGGGAGCGCGTGGCATACTGCGCGCGTCCTGGTACTACTAGACGGAGTTTGGGTAACGATTACGATGATCGAGACACACGCCGCGCGGAGCCAGTTCGCGCGGCGTTTTTGTTTGCCTTCCAATTCCGGAAGGCAACCCCGCCAGGCTGGCGGGAGCACATAGGGGCTTGAAGACCCCCCAAGGAGAGGTCCGAGGTATGGCACAGGGACAGGTGAAGTGGTTCAACGACGCAAAGGGGTACGGGTTCATCACGCAAGAGGGCGGCGAGGACGTGTTCGTCCACTACTCCGCTATCCAGGCTCAGGGTTTCAAGAGCCTCGCCGAGGGTGACAAGGTCGAGTTCGAAGTCACCCGAGGCCCGAAGGGTCTTCAGGCAGCCAACGTCAGGAAGGCCAGCTAGCTCAACCCGCGCTCAGTCTCCGCCCGGGTCCGTCGCCGGATCCGGGCGGCTCAACTCAGCACCAGCACCGAAAGGCTCACACACTTATGGTCCGCTCATTCACCGATCTTCCGCTCACGCCCGCCATGCGCGACGCCATCGCGGGCGCGGGCTTTTCGATTCCCACGCCGATCCAGGCGGAGGCCATCGGGCCGATCCTCGAGGGTCGCGACCTGATCGGCTGCGCGCAGACCGGCACCGGCAAGACGGCGGCGTTCGCCGTCCCGACGATCGAACGGCTCACGGGGGCGGGCCCGCGCCCGTCCGCGGGCGTCGGCTCCGGGCCGCGCGCGCTGGTGCTCGCGCCCACGCGCGAGCTCGCGCTCCAGATCGCCGAGACGTTCGACACGCTCGGCGGCGCGCGCGGTCTCAAGACCGTCGTCCTCATCGGCGGCGAGGCCATGGGGCCCCAGCTCGCGGCGCTGCAGCGGCGTCCCGACGTGATCGTCGCGACGCCCGGGCGCCTCTTCGATCACCTCGAGCGCCACACGGCAACCCTTGGCTCGATCCGCATCGTCGTCCTCGACGAGGCCGACCGCATGCTCGACATGGGCTTCGCGCCGCAAGTGGAGCGCATCCTGCGCGTGACCCCGCTCGACCGGCAGACGCTCTGCTTCTCGGCGACGATGCCGCCCGAGGTCGATCGGCTCGTGCGCCGGCACCTCGTCCGGCCGGTCCGCGTCGAGGTCGGCACGGTCGCCAAGCCCGTCGCCAAGGTGACACAGGTGCTCTACCCGGCCGACGGGTTGAAGAAGACGCCGCTCCTCCTGAGGCTGCTCGGCGAGGAGCACGGCCGGACCCTCGTCTTCACGCGCACCAAGCACCGCGCCGACCGCGTGGCGCGCGCCGTGCTGGCCGCCGGCCACCGGGTCGCCCGGCTCCACGCCGATCGCTCCATGTCGCAGCGCCGCGAGGCGCTCGACGGCTTCCGGAGCGGCCGTTACCGCGTGCTCATCGCGACGGACATTGCCGCGCGCGGTATCGATGTGCCGGAGATCGCGCACGTGGTGAACTTCGACCTGCCGGGGACGCCTGAGGACTACATCCACCGCATCGGCCGCACCGCGCGCGCCGAGGCCAGCGGCCGCGCGTCAAGCCTCGCCGCGCCCGAAGAGCGTGAGCAGCTCCGCGCGATCGAGCGGCACCTGGGTCACCCGGTGCCGCGCGCGGCCGGCTCGAGCCACTAGCGCCCCGTCCTCGACGTCATCCCCGAGAGCGCTCCTGCGCGCTTGGCTGCGGGGGCGACGGGCGCGTGCGGCCGGGCTCGAAGGGATCCCCGCGCAAAAAAAGAGCCCCGACGGTGGCTGCGGCGCGTGATTCTTTCACTCGCCGTCGCGCCGCCCCGCTGGTGAGGCGGGACCGTCGGGGCCGGTGGCGCCTGGACTCCCAGGCAATTCCACCCGGAGCTAGCGTGGACCCTGCCTAGGAGGCAACCACCTCACAGATCACCGTAGGGGTACACATCGGCTGGATCACCTCCTGTTCTCGGCAAGGCCACCACGCGGGCCCAGTTCCCACCTACCCAGAACCGGATGCCGACTCCCGGCCCGGGGCCCGGCCACGTTCAGCCGCCGGCGGGATTGCCGACGGGGACGCCGTGAGGAGCGCTGTTGTCGCTCCGGCCGATTTGCCCTCATCGTACAACGGGCCCGGGGCGCTCCCAAGAAAAAGTAGAGGCGCTCGCTACTTGACCACGATGCGGGTGCGATTGCGCTCCCACAGCCCACTGCCGATCCCCTCCACCTTCCGGAGCTCCTCCGGCTTCTGGAACTGGCCGTGGTGCTCGCGGTACTCGACGATCTTCTCGGCGACCCTGCGGCCGACGCCCTCGAGCGTCATCAGCTCTTTGACGTCCGCCGTGTTGATGTTGACGGTGTCGGCGCCCGTCGCGGCCGCGTTGACCGCGTGCGTGCCGTGCGGCGGCGCGCCCTCGCCGGGCGAGGGCGCGAGCCACGCGAGAGCGACGAGCAACGCGACGACGGAGATGTGGGACTGACGCATGACGTTCCTCCGGGTGGTCTCGGGTTCACTCCAATGCTCGCGAGCGAGGTCATTGAACCCGCGGTCCGCGGAGCGCGTCAACGTCCAATGATTCAGACAGCGCGCCGTCAGTCTTCGGAGACGCCGAGCCGCCGGAGGTGCTCGTCCCACTCGACGGGGAGCAGCGATTTCTTCCTGGTGTTGCACGCCTTGCACGCGGGAACGGCGTTGCCGCGCGTGGAGCGCCCGCCGCGGCCCAGCGGGACGATGTGGTCCATCGTGAGGCTGGCGCGCCCGACGATGCCGCGGCAGTAGTAGCAGACGCCGCCCGCGATGCGCCGCTTCCACCACGGGCTCGCGCGCAGCGCGCGCGCCTTCGCGCGCTCGCGCTTGAGCACGTCCGGATCGACCGGGGCGTAGAAGTCACTCATGGGGTGCGAGCGCCGTCGAGAGCTGCTCCCACTCGCGCATGAGCCACGTCACCTGCTCCTCGGCGCTCTTCCGCTCCGCGGTCACGGTGCGCACGCGCTCGCCGTCGGTGTAGAGCGCCGGGTCCGCGAGGGTGGCGCCGATCTCGGCGATCCGCGCCTCCAGCGCGTGGATCTGCTTCTCGACTTGCTCGAGCCGGCGGCGCAGCTCGCGCACCGCCCGCGTCGCCCTCGCGCCGCGTTCCGAGCGCTGCCCGCTCGCCGCCCGTGGCCCCTCCGCGGGGCGCCCGGCGGCGGGGAACGCCGGGGAGGTCCTGGGCGCGTGCCGCTCCGCAGCCGGGGATCTCCCCGGCGCCGGCCCCGGTGCCGCGGCGACGGCGCCGCGCGCCTTCGCGGCCAGGTAGTCATCGTAGCTGCCGAGGTAGGACGCCAGAGCGCCGCCGCCGACCTCGACGATCTTCGTCGCGATGCGGTTGATGAAGTAGCGGTCGTGGGAGATGAACACGATCGTGCCCGGGAAGCGGGCGAGCGCCCCGTCGAGCACCTCGCGCGAGGCGAGGTCAANNAGGAGCGCGGCCGGCCGCACCAGCATCTTCGCGAGCGCGACGCGCGCCTTCTCCCCGCCCGAGAGCACCGCGATCCGCTTCTCGACGGCGTCGCCCGAGAAGAGGAAGGTGCCCAGGATCGTCCGCAGGCGCGTCTGGCCGAGCTCCGGCGCCGCGCGCTCGAGCTCCTCCAGCACGGTGAGCGACGGCGTCAGCGCGTCGAGCTGGTGCTGGGCGTAGTAGTGGACCGCCACGTGCGCGCCGAGCGCGCGCTCGCCGCGGTCGAGCGGGAGCACACCCGCCAGCAGGCGGAGCAGCGTCGACTTGCCCGCGCCGTTCGGCCCGACGAGGCCGATGCGCTCGCCGCGCTCGACCTCGAAGTCGACGCCCGCGTAGACGACGTTGTCGCCGTACGCCTTCCGCGCGCCCGCGAGCCAGGCGACGCGGCGGCCCGTCCGTGGCGGGGCGGGGAAGACGAAGCGGATGTGCCGCGCCTCGCGCTCGACCTCGACGCGCTCGAGGCGGTCGAGCATCTTGACCCGGCTCTGGACCTGCCGCGCCTTGGTCGCCTGGTAGCGGAAGCGCTCGATGAACCGCTCGATCTCGGCGATGCGCTTGGCCTGGTTCCGCGCCTGGGCGAGCAAGAGCTCGCGCCGCGCCTCGCGCTGGACCAGATAGTCGTCGTAGTCACCGGGATAGGTGGTCACGCCCGCGGGGCCGAGCTCGGCGATGGACGTCACCATGCGGTTCAGGAAGTAGCGGTCGTGCGAGACGAGCACGACCGTGCCGTCGTAGTCCGCGAGGAACCCCTCGAGCCACTCGAGCGACTCGATGTCCAGGTGGTTCGTCGGCTCGTCGAGCAGGAGGAGCGACGGGCGGAGGAGCAGCAGGCGCGCGAGCGCCGCGCGCATCCGCCAGCCGCCGGAGAACTCGGCGAGCGGGCGGGCGAGGTCGCGTGCGCGGAACCCGAGGCCGTCCAGGATGGCCTTCGCCTGCGTCTCGAGCCGGTAGCCGCCCGCCGCCTCGAATCGATGCTGGAGCTCGCCGTAGCGCGCCGTCAGCGCCTCGCTCTCGGGGCCGTGGGGAACGACGCTGAGCCGGCCGGCGACGTCCTCCATCTCGCGCTCGAGGCGCCACACGTCCTCGAACCCCGAGAGCGCCTCGGCGAGGACCGAACCCGCCGCGCCGCCCGCGACCTCCTGAGGGAGATAGCCGACGGTCGCCTCGCGCGGCCGGCTGACGCGCCCCGCGTCCGGCTCCTCGACGCCGGAGAGGAGCCGGCAGAGCGTCGTCTTGCCCGCGCCGTTCGGCCCGACGAGCCCGATCCGCTCGCCGTCGGGGATGCGCCAGGTGAGCCCTCGAAAGATCGCCTGGCCGGCGTAGGACTTCGCGATGTCGTCGAGCTGGATCACGCCCGGCCGATCACCCCATCACCTGGACCGACTCGGGCAGGACCTTCACCATCACGCGCACCTCGCCCGGCCGGCGGTACGGGTACTTGTCCTGACCCAGGTACTTCCGCGTGAGCGCGTCGATGTGGTCGTCGGCGCCCTTCTCGCTCATGTCGACGACCCGCCCGCGGACCTGGATGTAGCGGTACGGGTTCTCGGGGTCCTGGATCGAGAGCGCGACGCGCGGGTTCCGCTGGAGGTTCTTGTCCTTGACGCGCCCGCGCGCCGTGCCGAAGCGCACGTGGGTGCCGTCGTAGTCCACCCAGACGGGCGTCACCTGCGGCGCGCCGTTCGCGCCGACGGTGGCGACGTGGGCGAACGCCTTCTTCGTGAAGAGGTCGCGGTACTTCTCGGGGATCGCAGCCATCGTCATGCCCTCCTCGCCGCCTTGAGCTCCTCGAGCACCTTGAAGGCGTGGCGCGCCGACTTCGCCGCCAGCGTGCCGCCCATCAAGAGCCCGATGTCCAGCGTCTCGGCGATCTCCTGGTCCGTGGCACCCTGGTCGAGGACCTCCTCGACGCGGTGCTCGATTCAGTCGAAGCAGTTCTGCGAGACGGCGACGGCGAGCGCCGTCAGCTCCTTGTGCTTCTTCGACAAGGCCCCGTCGGCGTAGACCTGCTTGCCGAGCTCGCCGAAGACCCGGTAGACCTTCATCGGGGACTTCAGCATGAGCCCGTTGAGCCGCTTCTTCTCCGCGCTCCGCTCGTGGATGTGCATCGTCCGTCTCCGGTGGATCAGCCCTCGTTCGTGGTGAGCTCCGTTGCGCGCGCCTCGGCGAGCGTGCGGAGCGCCAGCAGCATGCGCACCACGCACTGCTGCACGAGCAGCGCGTCCTGGGTGAACGGGTCCGCGAGCCATTCGCGGGCCCACTCCCCTGTCTCGGCGGCGAACCCGAGGGTCGGCGACAGCGCCTGGAGCCGGAGCAGCAGGTCGTCCTGCGGCAGACCCGCGGCGCGCAGGCGCGTCACGACCGCCGCGCGGACCGCGGCGTTCCAGACGCCCGTGAGCCCCTCGAGGAGCGCCGCGTAGCACGTGAGCTCGGGCTTGTCCTGGAACTGCTGGAGGACGGTGGGCACGAGCGGGTTCACCACGGCCTCGCCCTCGTCGTCCACGCCGAAGAGCGGCCCGATCACCGGGTCGCTCTGCGGCTCGCGCAGCCGCTCGATGAGCTCGAGGACCTCGCTGGCGGCGACCGGCGTCATCCCGGCCAGCCGCTCGAGCAGGGGCGCGTCGCCCGCCATGGCTCAGCCTCCCGCCCGCGTCGGCTCGCCGCGCATCTCGGCCCGCGCGAGGTCCTGGGCGCGCCCCGCGGGCACCAGCAGCGAGGACGCCAGGGCGCCGCCGCACACGACGAGGCCCGTGACGAACACGCCGTGCAAGGCGTCCGCGAGCGCGTGTCCCGCGGCCAGGCGCTGCGCCATCACGGTGCCCATCACGGAGACGCCGACCGCGCCGCCGACGGACATGAAGAACTGGATCACCGACGTCGCGAGACCGAGCGAGCTCCGCGGGACGGCGCTCTGCACCGCGATCAGCAACGGGACGATGACGAGACCCATGCCGACGCCCGCCAGCAGGACGTCCCGCATTGCGCCGGCCAGGCCGAGCCCCGCGTCCCACCGCGCGAGCAGGAGGAACGAGCCCGTCAGGCAGGCGACCCCCGTCATCACGACGCCCCGGTAGCCCACGCGCAGCACCAGACGGGCGCTCAGGGCGGACAGCGCGACCCAGCCCAGGACGAACGGCACGAGCACGGCGCCCGAGCGGGTCGCGCTGGCGCCCGTCACGGACTGGACGAAGAGCGGCACGAACGCGAGCGCGCCGAACATCGCCATCGCGGCCAGGGAGCGCGTCAGCACCGCCGCGACGAGCATCCGGCTCGCGAACAGCCCGAGGGGCACGATCGGCTCCGCGGCGCGCCGCTCGACGGCGGCGAACGCGGCGAGCGCCACGGCGCCCGCCGCCAGCAGGCCCAGCACGCCGGCGCTCGACCACGACGCTTCCCGCCCGGCCTCGGCGAGCGCCAGCATCACGAGCGCGACCCCGGTCGTGAAGGAGGCGACGCCCCACCAATCGATGGCGGTCCGCCGGCCCGGGCGGGGCTCGCCCGAGAGGGCCGTCGCGACGAGCGCCATCGCCACGACGCCGAAGGGCAGGTTCATGAAGAAGACCCAGCGCCAGGACAGGTGGTCGGTCAGGAGGCCGCCCACCGGCGGGCCGATCATCGAGGCCACGCCCCACACACCCGAGAGATAGCCCTGCAGGCGCGCCCGGCGCTCGAGCCCGAAGAGCTCGCCGATGATCGTGTACCCGAGGGTCAGCAGCGAGCCCGCGCCGAGCCCCTGCACCATGCGAAAGACGATCAGCTGCGTCATGGTCTGCGCCGTGCCCGAGAGTGCCGAGCCGGCGAGGAACGTGGCGAGCCCGACGAGATAGACCGGACGCCGTCCGTAGAGGTCCGAGAACCGGCCCCAGAGCGGCATGGTGACCGTCTGGGTCAACAGATAGCCGGAGAAGACCCACGAGTAGACGTGGAGGCCGCCCAGGCTCGCCACGACCGTCGGCATCGCCAGCGCGACGACCGTGGACTCGATCGCCGCCAGGAAGATGGCCAGCATGACCGCGACCAACACGCGCCGCCGCGCGCGCTCGTCCACGCGTTCGTCCATCAGTGGCCGCCGGTGCAGCCGGCGCAGCGGCAGAGCCCGCGCAGCGCCGGGTAGGGGTAGAGGCTCGCGTGGCCGTCGGCCCACGTCACGCCGAGTCCGCTCTCGGCCTTCTTGATCTCCCGGGGCCACCCCATCGCCTGGCTCAGCGTCTCGAGCGTGGCGCACGCGCCGCACGGGCAGTCACGCCGCAGCCGTTCGAAGGGATAGATCGAGCCGTGGCTGTCCCCCCAGTCCACACCGATCGCGTAGCGGCCGACCAGGTGCACGTCCTTCGGCGCGTTGGGGTCGGGCTGGCCGAGCACTCGGAGGGCGATGGACCGGTTCATGCGCCGCCGCCCGTCCGCTGCCGGAGCCGCCGCATGCCCGCGAGGAGATAGTGGACCGCGAGGTTCTGATACACGCCCCACGCGCTCGCGCGGCGTCGGATGGCCCGCTCGGAGAGCGCGCGCCCGCGCCCGTAGTAGTGGTCGAACGCCTTACGGACCGCCAGGTCGCCCGCCGGGCAGACGTCGCCGCGGCCGAGGCAGCGGGCGAGGAACCAGTCGGCGGTCCAGCGGCCGAGGCCGCGCAGGCGCGTGAGCCGCTCGATCACCGCGTCGTTCGGCATGCCGGTGAGCGCCGGGAGGTCGAGCCCGCTCCCGACGACGGCGCGCGCGAGGTCGCGGATGTATTCGGCCTTGCGGCCCGAGAATTTCAGGGCGCGCAGCCCGCGGACGCTCGACCGCGCGAGCGCCGCGGCGTCGGGGAACGCCCAGACGGTCTCGCCGGCGAGGCGCACCGCGCTGCCGTACCGGCGCACGAGCCGCGCGCGGCACGCGAACGCGAAGGCGAGGTTGACCTGCTGCGCGGTGATCGCGCCGACGAGCATCTCGAGCGGCGCCGGCGCGAGCGTCGGGCGGAGCCCGTGGAGCGGCTCGACGAGCGCCGCGAGGCCGGGATCGCCCTTCGCCATCCGGTAAAAGCCGGGCAGATCGAAGTCGAGGCCGAAGAGCCGCCGCACCTCCGCGGCGACCGCCTCGCCGACGGCGGCGTCGCGCACGCCGGGGATCCGCACGTGGAGGCGCGCGTCGTCCACGGCGCCGCGCGGATGCACCTCGTAGGGGAGAAGCCGCGGGCCCAGGCGGAGCACGCGCAGCAGCGCGCCGCCCACGAGGCGGTTCGCCGGATCCTCTCCCCACAGGTGGTAGCGCGCGAGCGTCGCGCCGGCGTCGAGCGGGCCGTCCGGAGCGAGAACGATGTTCATCGCGTGGGTCACGCGGCCTCCAAGTGTACCAGAGTTGCCGCGACCCTACTCACGGCTGGTCGCGCTTCACCCGCGGACGCCGGCCTCTGCCCCGTGCCCCACGGCCACTTCGATCACATCCATGGCGTGCCCGCCCTCGTGGCGCGCGACCGCCCCGGACGCCTCGAGCGCTCCCTAGTGGGTCAGGTGGTAAGGGACGTCGGTGACGATGACGTTCTTCCTGAAGAGCATCGCGCCCTTGATGAGCAGCGCCGTCTGGTTGTGCAGGCCGAGCTGCCACCACCTCGCCGGGATGAACTCCGGGAGCACGATCGTGACCATGCGATGCGGGTCCTTCTGGAGGTTGTCGATGTACTCGAGTAGCGGCCCGAGCAGCGACCGATAGGGTGACGACAGCACGATCAGGGGCACCCCCATGCCCCACTTGCCCCACTTCTCCTCGAGCCGGCGCGTCCGCTCGGGGTCGATCTCGACGAAGACGGCCTTCGCGTTCGGCGAGAGCGTCTGCGCGTACTGGATCGCCTTCACGACGCCGCGATGGATGTCGCCGACCAGCACGAGCACCGTGTTGGTGATCGGGGGCGGCGGCTCGAAGCCCTCGAGCGAGAGCTGCTGCGCGACCTCCTCATAGTGCCGGTGGATGACCGCGAACGCGGCCACCAGCGTCGGGATCAGCAGCACCACGATCCAGGCGCCGTGAGTGAACTTGGTCGCGGCGATGGTGAGCATGACGAATCCGGTGACGACCGCGCCCAGGCCGTTGAACCACCCGCGCCACCACCAGCCCTCCTCGCGGAGCCTCCACCAGCGCCGGACCATGCTCGCCTGCGAGAGCGTGAACGACAGGAACACGCCGACGGCGTAGAGCGGGATCAGCGCGTGCGTGTCGCCGCGGAACACCACCAGCAGCACGGAGGCCACGCCGCCGAGGATCACGATGCCGTTGGAGAAGACGAGCCGGTCACCCTGCGTCGCGAACTGCCGCGGGATGAACCGATCGCGCGCGAGGAAGAAGCTGAGGCGCGGGAAGTCGGCGAACGAGGTGTTCGCCGCCAACAACAAGATCAGCATCGTGCCGGCCTGAATCACGTAGTAGAAGACCCCGCCACCAAAGACGTGGCGGGCGAGCTGCGAGACGACCGTCTCGTCGGCGCGAGGCACGACGCCGAAGTCGTAGGCGAGCACGGTGATACCGAGGAAGAGGACGATCAGGATGGCACCGAGCCACGTCAGCACGATGCGCGCGTTCTGCGCCTCGGGCGGCTTGAACGCGGGCACGCCGTCAGAGACGGCCTCGACGCCGGTGAGGGCCGTACACCCCGAGGAGAACGCGCGCAGGATCAGGAAGAGCCCGACGCCCTCGAGCCCCGGCGGGTGGTGCTGGTACGGCGCCTCGGGGATAAAGTCGAATAGCGCGCCGGCGCCGCCGTAGACCAGGAGCACGCCGAGGCTGCCGATGAACAGGTATGTCGGCGCCGCGACGAGCTGACCGGACTCGCGGAGCCCGCGGAGGTTCCCGACCGCGACGCCGACGACCGCGAGGACGCAGAGCGGCACGCGGTAGCGGAAGAGGAACGGCACCGCGGACGTGAGCGCGGCGACGCCCGCGGCGACCGACACGGCGACGGTCAGGACGTAGTCGATGAGCAGCGCCGCGCCGGCGACGAGCCCCGCGTTGGTGCCGAGGTTGTCCTTGCTGACGATGTACGCGCCGCCACCCTGCGGGTAGGCCCGGATCGTCTGGCGGTAGGAGCTGACGACGATCGCGATGAGGATGGCGATCGCGAACGCGATGGGCAGCGAGTGGCTCAGCGCCACCGTGCCCGCGAGGACCAGGACGAGCAGGATCTCCTCCGTCGCGTACGCGACCGATGAGAGGGCGTCGGAGGCGAAGACGGCGAGCGCGGTGGCCTTGCCGAGGCGCTCGTGTCGTTGCTGGGCGGTCGGAAGGGGCGTGCCGACGAAGAGGCGCTTCAGCCGGTGCAAACGCACGGGGCCAATGATACGCCGGGCGGCGCGGCTGCGGTGCGCCTAAAAGGGCTGGGGCTGCCGGTGCAGGTCCGCGACGTTCTCGAAGCGCGCATACTGTGGCAGGAACACGACTCTGACGGTGCCCACGGGGCCGTTGCGCTGCTTGCCGATGATCACCTCGGCGATGTTCGCCTCCTCGGGCGGCAGCTCCTCCTTGTACTGGGACTGCCGATAGAGGAAGAGGATCACATCGGCGTCCTGCTCGAGCGCCCCCGATTCACGCAGGTCCGACAGCTGGGGACGGAAGTCGCGCATCGCCCGCGACTCCACGGCGCGCGAGAGCTGGGACAGCGCCACCACGGGAACGCTCAGCTCCTTCGCGAGCGCCTTGAGCGAACGCGAGATCTCGGAGATCTCCTGCTGCCGGCTCTCCATCGCCGCGCGGCCGCGCATCAGCTGGAGGTAGTCGATCAGCAGGAGGTCGAGGCCGTGCTCGGCCTTCATCCGCCGCGCCTTGGCGCGAGCCTCGAGCACGGTGAGCCCGGGGCTGTCGTCGATGAAGATGTTCGCCTCGCTCAGGCGCCCCGCGGCCGCGGTGAGCCGGTGCCAGTCCGAGGAAGAGAGATAGCCCGTGCGCACCGCCTGCGAGTCCACCTTCGCCTCGGAGCAGAGCATGCGCTGCACGATCTGGTGTGCCGACATTTCGAGCGAGAGGACGAGGACCTTGCCGCGCAAGTGGACGCCGACGTGCTGCGCGATGTTGAGCGCGAACGCCGTCTTGCCCATGCTCGGCCGCCCGGCGATGATGATAAAATCCGCCGGCTGGAGCCCCGACGTCTCGAGGTCGAGCTTCTCGAACCCGGTCGCGACGCCAGTGACGTGCTCCTTCCGCTCGTACAGCCGCTCGATGTACTCGAAGGTGTTCTTGAGGATCTTGCCGACGGGGAGCGCGCTCCCCTCGAGGCGCCGCTCGGCGAGGCTGAAGATGCGTCGCTCGGCGTCGTCCACGAGCGTCTGGACGTCCTCCTTCGCGTCGAAGGCCTGCGTGATGATTTGGGTCGAGGTTTGGATGAGCTCGCGCAGGACGGCCATGTCCCGCACGATCTGCGCGTAGGAATGCAGGTGGGCCGAGATCGACGCCTGCTCGACCAGGAGCGCCAGCGCCGCCGGCCCGCCCACGAACTCCAGCTGATCGCGCCGGCGGAGCTCCTCCTGGAGCGTGAGCACGTCGACCGGCTCGCCCCGGTCGAAGAGGCGGAGCATGACGTCGTACATCGAGCGGTGGGCCTCGGTGTAGAAATCGGAGGGCCGCAGGACCTCGATGACGCGCGGGAGCGTCTCGCGCCCTTCCAGCAGCACGGCGCCGAGCACCGCGCGCTCGGCGTCCAGGTTGTGGGGCGGGATCTTCGTCGGGACTTCGATGGGGCTCATCGACGCGTCTCACCGCGCGTGGATATCATTCGTCCGATGGTGAGCGCTGCGCTTCGATCGGGTCAAGAAAAATCTTCGCGGAACGCCGCGGCGGTGAACAAACGGTGGATACGCGGTGAGTATCGCGTGCAGATGACGTGCATACGGGACGCGACCGCGCGCCGCCGCGCGCTCGCGCGCTACTCGCGGACGATGTTGACGCGGAGCCGGGCCGTCACGTCCTGGTGCAGCCGGATCGTGACGAGCGTCTCACCGAGCGTCTTGATCGGCTCGTCCAGCGTCACCCGGCGGCGCTCCACCTGGATCTTGCGCTGCGCCAGGAAATCGACGATGTCCTGCGCGGTCACCGAGCCGAAGAGCTTGCCTTCCTCCGAGGCCTGACGCCGCTCCTCGTAGACCAGCGCCTCGATCCGATCACGCAGGGCCTCGGCGTCCGCCTTGATGCGGCTGGCCTTGGCGTCCTGCTGCGTCTTGATGTGGTCGAGGTTTTTCAGATTACCGGCGGTGGCGGAGAGGGCGAGCTTCTTCGGGATCAGATAGTTGCGCGCGTAGCCGTCCGAGACCTCACGGACATCGCCGCGGCGGCCGACCTTGGTGACGTCGTCCAGCAGGATGATCTTCATCGGGGTTCGTCCTACTCCGTCGCGAGGTACGGCAGCAGGGCCACCGTGCGCGCGCGTTTGATCGCGTGCGTGAGCTGGCGCTGGTGCCGGGCGCAGCTCCCCGAGATGCGCCGGGGAATGATCTTGCCGCGCTCGCTGACGAGCGTCCGAAGCCGCCGGACGTCCTTGTAGTCCACCAGGTCAACCTTGTCCGCGCAGAACTTGCAGACCTTCCGCCGGCCGAACCGGCGGCGCTTCATCGGCTTCTGGGCTTGCGGAATGGCTCGCTCCTCCTTAGAACGGGACGTCGTCGTCGCCGCCCGGCTTCGACTCCTCGCTGAACGCCGGCTCGGCGGCCGGCACGGTGGCGGGCGCCGCCGCCGTCTTGCCGCGCCCCAGGAACTGGACCCGCTCGGCCACGACCTCGATGACGGTGCGCTTCTGGCCGTCCTTGCCTTCCCACTCGCGCGTCTGGAGCCGGCCCTCGACGAGGATCGGGCTGCCCTTGTCGAGATACTCGCCGCAGGTCTCCGCCTGCTTGCCCCACACCACCACCGTGAGGAAGCACGTCTCTTCGCGCTTCTCGCCCCCCTGCGTGGTGTAGTTGCGGTTCACCGCCAGCCGCACGTCGGCCACCGCGGTACCGCTCGGCGTGTAGCGCAGCTCCGGGGGCCGGGTCAAGTTGCCGATGAGGAAGACCTTGTTGAGGCTCGCCATCAAACGACCTCCTCGAGCACCTCAGGAGTTTTCGCCGGCCGAGCCTTCTTCCGGATGGGCACCCGCGTGCTCAGGAAGCGCAGCACCTTTTCGTTGAGGCGCAGCTGCCGCTCGAATTCCTTCACCATGGAGGGCTCGGCGGAGACCTCGAACACCGCGTACGTGCCTTCGCGCTGCTTCTTGATGTCGTAGGCCAGCCGGCGCTTTCCCCAGTTGTCGACCTTCTGGACCTCCGCGCCGAGCGTCTTGACCTGCTCACCGAGTTGCGTGAGCAGCGCGGTGACTTCTTCGTCCGTCGGACGCGGATCGACGATCATGAGAATTTCGTATGGCCGCAGTTCACTCACCTCCCAAGGACCGAGCCAAGCGCCTAACCGTATCAAACATCGGGAGACCCCGCAACGTCAACGCCGAGAAATAGATACGGCCCGGGCCGTCACCGACCCGGGCCGTCGCCCGCGCATCGCGCGGACTGCAACGTGGGGGCTTCGCGCCCCTACCGAATCTTAGTACATGTCCCCGTGCGGCATCGGCGGAGCCGCGGCCGGCTTTTCCTCCGGGATGTCGGTGATCAACGCCTCGGTCGTGAGCAGCAGCGAGGCGATCGACGCCGCGTTCTGCAGCGCCACGCGCTCGACCTTGGCCGGATCGATGATGCCGGCCTGCAGCATGTCCACGAACTCCATGCTGTCCGCGTCGAACCCGCGGGTGGCCACCGTCTCGTGCTTCACCTTCTCGACGATCACGCTGCCCTCGGCCCCGGCGTTCTCGACGATCTGACGGATGGGCTCCTCGAGCGCCCGCCGGACGATCAGGGCACCCACCTTCTCGTCGCCCTCGAGCTTCTTGAGGCCGTCGATCGCCTTGGAGGCGCGCAGCAGCGCCACGCCGCCACCCGGCACGATGCCTTCCTCGACCGCCGCGCGGGTCGCGTTGAGCGCGTCCTCGACGCGGGCCTTCTTCTCCTTCATCGCGGTCTCGGTCGCGGCGCCGACCTTGATCACCGCCACGCCGCCCGCCAGCTTCGCCAGCCGCTCCTGCAGCTTCTCGCGGTCGTAGTCGCTGGTCGTCTCCTCGATCTGGGCACGGATCTGCTTGATGCGGCCCTCGATCGCGCTGGCCTT
>WNGC01000303.1_pt1 | contig 27901 bp, 22 predicted proteins | sample 5400051 | NCBI WGS metagenome assembly WNGC01 (sample SAMN13153368, study PRJNA577476) | soil metagenome | isolation source: 20 cm soil or saprolite under grassland replicate 2 | place: USA:California | collected 2016-06-15
GTCATCGTCACCATCCTGCAGGACTCGTTTCTCGAGGATCTCGGCAGCACCAACGGCACCGTGGTCAACGGACAGCCGATCAAGAAGCACTTCCTGCAGAACAGCGACATCATCGAGCTTGGCAAATACAAACTGAAGTACGTGAACGAAGCCGTCGCGGGGCAAGCCAAGGCGGCGGATTTCGAAAAGACCATGGTGCTCCGCCCCGGTTCGGTGAAAGCGGCTACCCCCGCGCCCGCACCCGCCGCTGCTGCGGCTCCTGTGGCAGCAGCGGCTGCGGCAGGCGCAAGAAATTTCAGCGACACCGCCGCGGGCCAGAGTGCGACCGCCGCGCCCGTCGCGCCGCCCAAGCCGGCAGCCGCGCCTCAAAAAAATGGGGCGCTGCAGCTTCTCTCCGGGGCCAATGCCGGCAAGGAGCTCGATCTCACCAAACCGCTCACGACACTCGGCAAACCCGGCGTCCAGGTGGCCGTCATCACGCGCCGGCCCCAGGGCTTTTTCATCACCCACGTAGAGGGGGTAAGCTTTCCGGTGGTGAACGGCAAGACCCTCGACGCCCAGGCGCACTCCTTGAACGACCATGACGTGATCGAACTCGCCGGGGTCAAGATGGAATTCTTCCTCAAGACCTGAGCCTCGGCTCTTCAGAACCGATCCGGGGAGGAAGACTGAAGCAGCACATCGTCCGGATCGCGCTCGGCCTGCTGGTAGTTCTGGTATTCGTAGGCCACGTCGTAGGAAATGCCTACAAGAGCTACCGCATCGGCTTCATCAATCAGCTCGACAACATCATCTACGATTACCGGCTCCGGCTGACCATGCCGGGGACGCCCGATGACCGCATCGTCATCCTCGATATCGACGAACGCAGCCTGGATTCCCGCGCGCTCGGTCGCTGGCCCTGGGGTCGCGACAAGATCATTGCCCTGCTGCAAAAGCTCTTCGACAAATACGGCGTGCTCATAGTCGGCTTGGACGTCGTGTTTGCCGAGCCCGACGAGAGCTCAGGCCTGCCGGTGCTCGAGAAGCTGGCCAGGACCCGGCTGAAGGACATCGGCCCGTTCCAGTCGGCCCTGAAGGAACTGCGCCCGGAGCTCGACCACGATGCGAGCTTCACGAAGTTTCTCCGCGGCCGTCCGGTGGTTCTCGGCTACTATTTCAATGGCAACGAGGATGCAGTGGAGAGCGGGGCTCTACCGGAACCGGTGCTTCCCCCCGGTACTTTTGGCAACAAGAGAATCCACTTTGCAATTTGGAAAGGCTACGGCGCCAACCTGCCTGAGCTTCAGGCGAGCGCAGCCAACGCCGGGCATTTCAACTCGCTGGTGGATGATGACGGCGTGTCGCGGCGTGTGCCGATGCTGATGGAATACAAGGGCGGGTATTACGAAGCATTCTCTCTCGCGATCGTGCGACTGTACTTGGGGATGCAAGATGCCGTACGCAACAACAAGACGGCGCTCGCTCTCCCGAAGGTCCTTACAGGCAATGCACCGGAGCCCTTTATCAGGGGAAGCTACACGGGGTTGGAGTGGCTGGAAGTCGGACAGCTCAGGACCCCGGTCGACGACGAGGTTGCCGCACTCGTGCCCTATCGTGGTCCGCGCGGTAGCTTCCCGTATATTTCGCTCGCCGACATCTGGTCTGACAAAGTTCCGGTGGAAAGGGTGAAAGGCAGGATTGCTCTAATCGGTACGTCGACGCCTTCTCTGTTCGACCTTCGCTCGGCCCCGGTCGACAAAGTCTATCCCGGGGTCGAGATTCACGCCAACCTCATCGCCGGGATACTCGACGGCAAACTGAAGCACAAGCCGCCTTACATGCTCGGAGCGGAGCTGTTGCTGCTCGTCATCGGCGGTATCGTGCTCACCTTGCTCATCCCGATGCTCGCGCCGCTTTGGGCCACCGTCGCGACGGTGATCGGGATGACGCTCATCACGCTGCTGGACTTGTGGTTGTGGTCCTATGCGGACTTGGTGCTGCCGCTAGCCGCCTCGGTGCTCATGACAGTGACCCTGTACACGGTCAACATGGCTTACGGATACTTCGTCGAGACGCGCTCGAAACGCCAGTTGGAGGAGCTTTTCGGGCAATACGTGCCCCCCGAGCTCGTGGGCATCATGGCGGAGGACCCTGAGCAGTACACCATGGCCCCGAGGAGTACCGACCTCACGATACTATTTTCCGATGTGCGCGGCTTCACCAGCATATCGGAAGCGCTGAGTCCCGAGCACCTGCGCGAATACATCAACGAGTACCTCACGGACATGAGTAATATCATCCGGGGCAAGTACCGCGGCACGCTCGACAAGTACATAGGCGACGCGATCATGGCTTTCTGGAATGCCCCGGTGGAAGACACGGATCACCCGCGCAACGGCGTTCTTGCGGCGCTGGAAATGCTGCGCGAGTGCGATAAGCTGAATGGGAAATTCACCGCGCGTGGCTGGCCGACCCTCAAGATCGGCATCGGCGTCAACTCTGGAAACGTCCGGGTTGGGGACATGGGATCGAAACAACGCAAGGCGTACACCGCCATGGGAGATGCCGTAAACGTCGCTTCCCGGCTGGAAGGACGCACCAAGTTCTACGGCGTTGGGATACTCGTCGGGGAGACGACCCGGGCGCTTGTGAAGGACGTGGTTTTCAAGGAGATCGACAGGATCAAGGTCAAGGGCAAGGACGAGGCAATCACGATCTACGAGCCAATGGGCCTGGAGGCCGAGGTCGAGAAAAAGGCTCTGGACGAGCTCAAGCTCTGGCACCAGACGATCAGGTCTTACCGTTCCCGGCAGTGGGATCAGGTGGAAGTCAACCTCCTAAACCTGCAGCGCATGAACCCCGGGTGCGCTCTCTACGAGTTGTACGCAAAGGAAGTGGCCGGAAAGCGCCGAAGCCCGCCGCCACCCGAATGGACCGGTGTGACCGTGTTCGACGAGAAATAGCGGTGGGCCCCGTCCCATGAAGCTGCGAATCCTGGGGTGCAGCGGCGGGATAGGAGGCCGACACTTGCGCACCACGTCGATGCTGCTCGACAACGACATTCTCATCGACGCCGGGACGGGGGTCGCCGACCTTTCGCTCACCGAGCTCTCTCTCATCGATCACATCTTTCTCACGCACTCGCACCTCGATCACGTCGCGAGCATTCCGTTCATGGTCGATACCGTCGGAGGGATGCGCGACCAGCCGCTCACGCTTTGGGCCGTTCCGGCAACGCTGGAGATCTTGCGCAATCACATCTTCAACTGGAGCATCTGGCCCGATTTCGCCCAGATCCCGAGTCCCGAGAAACCCTACCTTCGATATCGCGAGATCCAGGTCGGTGATACGGTCGAGCTGAAAAAGCGCAAGCTCACCGTGCTACCGGCAAATCATGTCGTGCCTGCAGTTGGCTATCACCTCGATTCCGGCAGGGAGAGCCTGGTGTTTACCGGCGACACGACAACCAACGACCCTCTTTGGGCGGTGGTCAACAAGATCTCCAACCTGAGGTATCTGATTATCGAGACCGCTTTTTGCAACCGAGAAAGGGAGTTGGCGGTCATTTCGAAGCATCTTTGTCCGAGCATGCTCGCCGAAGAGCTCGCAAAACTCGAACGTAGCGCGGAGATCTATATCACGCATCTGAAGCCCGGCGAAATCGAGCTCACTATGCAGGAAATCGAGGAGGACGCCGGTCAATACCGGCCGCGCATGCTGCAAAACAATCAAGTTTTCGAGTTTTGAAGGGAAGACGCGGAACTGCCCGCGGTGAGCGAGGAACGCGCGATGTGCGCAAACAGAGTACGCATCGAAACGCTGAAGACTCTTGAACCTGTCGCTTCGCTTCCCGAAGCAAGGCTCCGCGAACTCGTCGATCTCTGTCACGTAGAGACCGCGCGCAAGAATTCGAATCCCTTTCTCGTGCGCGGGATCGTGGGCCAAGCGGTTTATCTCCTGCGGGGAGAGCTCGTCCTTACCTATCCGGATGGTTCTTCGAAAGTGCTGGTAGGGGGCTCCGAGCGTTCACGATATCCGCTGGGCCGGCGGGGCGAGGTTTTCACCAGCGTCAAGGCGATCACCGACGTCGAGCTGATGCGCATCGACGACGATCTTCTCGACGTCATGGCTACCTGGGATGAAGCCGTGTCCGCCGACTACTCGGAAAAACAGGAGAAAGCCGGAGACGAGGGGAGCTTACCCGCCAGCTGGACCCTGATGTCCGGAATGTTCAGCGTAAGCAGCCTCAAATACGGCGAGTTCTCGCGACTGCCGCCGGCTCACATCAACGAGCTGCTGCGCCGCTTTGAGCGAATCGACGTCAAGAAGGGCGATGCGGTGATCCGCGAGGGCGCTGAAGGGGATTTCTACTTCGTGATCGAAACCGGCCGGTGCAAGGTCGAACGGACGGTCGGAGGAGTCTCGATGCTGCTCGCCGATCTGAAAAGCGGCGACGCATTCGGCGAGGAAGCGCTGGTGTCGGAAGCCAGGCGCAACGCCACCGTTACGATGAAGACAGACGGCGCTCTCCTGCGGCTATCCCGGAAGGACTTTGCCGAGCTCCTCCGGGAACCGCTGCTGCACCGCCTGTCGGCGGAGGAGGCGCGCGACAAGATCGCAAGGGGAGCCCAATGGGTCGACGTGCGTTACCCTTCGGAATATCAATATGACAAGCTCGCGGGTGCCATCAATATTCCCCTTTCGGAAATCCGCAACGCTTTTGGCGTGCTGGACAAAGGGAAAGAGTACGTGCTCTATTGCCAGAGCGGGCGACGCAGCGCCGCCGCGGCATTTCTCCTCGCTCAGCGCGGGTACCGTGCGTTCGTGCTTGCGGGCGGGCTCTGGGGGGAGACGAAGGGCGGAGCGTGAGGGACGGGACAAGCCTCGCTTTGGGCATTTCGCGGCCGGTGTGTGGAAAACGCCCTCGCCTGGGTCAGCCGCGCGGGCTGAACAGTGGTAAAGTAATTGATTATCGGGATATTTCGGCCTGATGAACCTTAAGGTGGATTGCCTATGAGCGCGGTATTGCAAACGCATCCGGGCGCGGCCTCTGACGTCAACAGCAGGCTGACGTTTCAGAAGAATCTCCAGACCGTCACCAACAAGATCCACGCCACGAGCAACGTGGACGAAATCATGCTGGAAGTCAGCGCCGACATTTGTACCCTCTTCAACGCCGACCGGCTGACGATCTATACCGTGGGAGAGGACAAACAGACCATCGTTTCCAAGGTCAAGACCGGCCTCAACTCCTTCAAGGACCTGAAACTGCCGATCGCCGAACACTCGATTGCAGGCTACGTCGGATTATCGAAGAGGATGCTCAACCTGAAGGACGTCTACGACGAGCGCGAGCTGAAGTCGCATAACGCGAACCTGCGCTTCCTGCAGGAAGTCGACAAGCGCACCGGGTATCGCACCAAGCAAATGCTGGTCGCGCCCGTCGCGGAGCCCGGCAGCAGCGAACTCGTCGGCGTGGTCCAGTTGATCAACAACAGAGCCGGCGTGCCGTTCGGACAGCTTGCCGAGGAGGGGGTTGCGGAGCTCTGCCAGACGCTGGCCATCGCACTCAAGCAGCGCCAGAAGCCGCAGGTCCTCAAGACGAAGTACGACTTTCTGGTGAGCGATGCCGTGATCTCGGCGGCCGAGTTCGAGCTCGCGGCCCGGTCGGCACGCAAGAAGGCTGTCGACGTCGAAACGGTGCTGATCGAGGAGTTCCAGGTCAAGATTCCCGCGATCGGCGCAGCCCTCGCGAAGTTTTTCGGGGTGCCGTACGAACCGTTCAAGCCCGACCGCATCAAACCGATGGATCTGCTGAAAAACCTGAAGCGCGATTACGTCGAATCCAACCAGTGGGTACCGATCGAGGAGGCGAAAGAAGGTTTGGTCATCCTTTGCCTGGACCCCGAAAGGGTGAAGAGTTCCAGAATCGTCCAGAACGTCTTTGCGGCGCGCAAGCTCGCGTATCGAGTTACGACTCTCAAAGAGTTCAGGGAAACGCTCAAGGCGTTCTACGGTGCGGAGGCGGCCGACACCGGCGACATCGGCGACATGCTCTCGGGCCTCGAGGAGGACGAGGCCCCCGCCGAGATGGCCGGGGACGACGATGTGTCCGCAGCAGCCGACAACGAGTTGGTCAAGCTAGTCAACAAAATCATCATCGATGCGTACAACCAGGGAGCATCGGACATCCACATTGAGCCCTACCCCGGCAAAGGCAAGACCGAGATCCGGTTGAGGAAGGACGGAACGCTGGTTCCTTACATCGAGGTCCCGGGTTCCTACCGAAACGCCATGGTGGCGCGCATCAAGATCATGTGCGACCTCGACATTTCCGAGAAGCGCAAGCCGCAGGACGGGAAAATAAAATTCAAGAAATTCGGACCGCTCGACATCGAGCTGCGCGTGGCGACGATTCCCTCTCAAGGCGGCGTCGAGGACATCGTCATGCGTATTCTCTCGGCAGGGGAGCCCATCCCCCTGGACAAGCTCGGCCTTTCGCCTTCCAACCTGCCGAAGCTCAAGGAAACGGTGAGCAAGCCTTACGGGCTGTTCTTTTGCTGCGGTCCGACGGGCTCGGGGAAGACGACGACGCTCCACTCGGTTCTCGGGTTTCTCAATACCTCTGACACCAAGATCTGGACGGCAGAGGATCCGGTCGAAATCACGCAGAAGGGCCTGCGTCAGGTCCAGGTCAACAAGAAGGCCGGCCTCGATTTCGCAGTCGTGATGAAATCGTTCCTGCGGGCGGATCCGGACATCATCATGGTCGGCGAGATGCGCGACAAGGAGACAACCTCCACGGGTATAGAAGCGTCGCTGACGGGCCACCTCGTGTTCGCCACCTTGCACACGAACAGCGCTCCGGAGTCGATCACCCGGCTGCTCGACATGGGCATGGACCCGTTCAACTTTGCCGACGCGCTGCTCGGGATCCTAGCGCAGCGGCTGGCCAAGCGTCTGTGCGGCAAATGCAAGCAGGCTTACGCGCCGGGCGCCGACGAGATGAAGCACATGCTCCAGGAATACTGCTCCGAGCTGCTCAACACCGGACCGTTCAAGAAGGACGCCAAGTCTGCTTACGAGAACGTCTACAGGGATTTGGCGAGAAGCTACGCCGGCGACAAAGGTCACTTTACCCTCTATCGGGCCAAGGGCTGCGAAGCCTGCGGCAATTCCGGCTACAAAGGCCGAGTCGGCCTCCATGAACTGCTGATCGCTTCCGACACTCTCAAGAGGCTTATCCAGGAGCACGCACGTGTCGCGGAAATCCTCGCTGTCAGTCTCGAGGAAGGCATGCGAACCTTGAAGATGGACGGGATCGAAAAGGTGCTTCAGGGAATTACCGATATGCCGCAGGTGCGCGCGGTCTGTATCAAGTAGCGGCTCGCTCCACGCCGGCTGCCGCTCAGACCGGGGATTGCTCTTGGAGACCGTTGAAGATCTGTTTCGCCGCCTCGAGCAACTCAACGAGATAGGCGCGGCGCTGTCGCAGGAAAAGGACATCGACCACCTGCTCGAGAAGATCCTCCTTGCGGCGAAGGCGGTCACGCGCGCCGCCGGCGGCACCTTGTACGTGCTGGAGCCCTCCGACGAAGGACCACAGCTCAGGTTTGCGATCATGCGGAACGAGTCGATGGGTATCGCGATGGGCGGCACCACCGGCAACCCGATTCCGTTCTATCCGGTGCACCTCTACGGAAAGGACGGAACACCCAACAACCAGATGGTTGCCGCTTACACCGCCTTGACCGGCAAGACGGTGAATATCGCCGATGCGTATACGGAGGAGGGTTTCGATTTCTCCGGAACGCGCAATTTCGACAAGAAGACCGGATACCGCTCGAAGGCGTTCCTCACCGTGCCGATGAAGAACCACGAGAGCGAAACAATCGGCGTCCTTCAGCTCATCAACAGCAGAGATCCGGCAACGAACGAGATCGGACCTTTCTCGCATTCGGATCAGCGCCTTGGCGAGTCACTCGCATCGCAGGCTGCCATCGCGCTTACCAACCGGCAGCTCATCAATCAACTGGAGGAGTTGTTCGAGTCTTTTATCGAGCTGATCAACACCGCGATCGACGAGAAGTCCCCGTATACAGGCGGACACTGCCAGCGCGTCCCGGTTCTCACCATGATGCTTGCGGAAGCCGTCAACGAGACGACTGAGGGGCCGCTCGGAAACTTCAACATGAGCGAGAAGGACCGTTACGAGCTGAAGATAGCGGGGTTGCTGCACGACTGCGGGAAGGTGACGACTCCCGTGCACGTCGTGGACAAGGCGACCAAGCTGGAAACGATCTTCGACCGAATCAATCTCGTGGACACACGTTTCGAGGTGCTGAAACGCGACTTGGAAATCGAGATGCTGAAACGCAAAATCGAAATCCTGCGCCAAACGGGGCTCGACGAAGTTGCGGCGCGGGAGCGGCTGGCGCAAATCGACCAGACCTTGCGGGACGGTCTGCGTCAACTCGAGAGCGACCGTGAATTCCTGCGTCACTGCAACGTCGGTGGAGAGGTCATGCCTCCCGAAGTGCAGGAAAGGGTGAACCGGATCGGCACCGGCTACAAGTGGATCGACGTTTCAGGAGGGACGGCGGATTTCCTCACCGATGATGAAATCAAGAATCTCACGATCTCTCGGGGTACGCTCAACAACGAGGAGCGAGAGAAGATCAATCACCATATCGTTGCGACCATCAAGATGCTGGAAGCGCTGCCGTGGCCGAAGCATCTGAGTCACGTGCCGGAGTATGCCGGGGGTCACCACGAGCGCATGGACGGGAAGGGTTATCCTCGTGGACTGAAGCGGGAGCAGATGTCGGTGCAAGCGAGGGTCATGGGGATCGCGGATATTTTCGAGGCGCTGACCGCCAGGGACAGGCCTTACAAGCGAGGCAAGACGCTTTCCGAATCGCTGGAGATCCTCGGAAACTTCAAGCTGAACGGGCACATCGACCCCGACTTGTTCGACGTATTTGTGCGCAGGAAGGTGTACCTGCGTTACGCCGAGCAATTTCTCGACCCCGATCAGATCGACGAGGTCGACGAAAGAAAAATACCCGGATTTGCCGCGTGACCCCGCTTAACCCGACATCGAGTGCCGGGGTTGGCGCCCCTTTTGGATTCCATCGATGATGGCAATTTTTCAGTGGTTCGATACGGAGGAGATCGATGAGTTTGCGCTTTCGATCGTCGCGGAACTTGTCAAGCGCGCGCCCCCCGCAGGTCTGGACGCGCACGATGAGAGGGCATCCAAGCGGCTGAGAAATACGTACCACGCGGTCTTCTCCCGCGCCGAGCAATTCGCGCGTACCCACAAGCTCAATATCTATAAGAAGGCGCGCTTGGGCAACCAGTTCCGATGGGCGCTGAAGGAGGCTGGATACCCCAAGGCGTTCGTCGAAACCTGGACTTACGAGCTGATCGCGCTGGTTGCGCTCAAATCGGGGCCTCCTCGGGAACCGGGTCGTTGAACGTATGCTCAGACGGCTTTTCGGGTCCCGTAGGGGGGCAGCGGAAAAGCCCCTGATTCTGAGCCCTTCGGGCGCGGGCGTAGATCCACCCGTCTCCGTCTCAGGCGAGCTGGACGCGGCCCTGCAACACCATCAGGCAGGGCGTCTGTCGGAGGCGGAAGCCGCTTACCGTGGAATGCTGGCGGTCGATCCGGACAACATCGATGCGCTGCACTTCTTGGGCGTCATCTCCCATCAGCGGGGCGAACATGAACGGGCCGCTGAGCTGATATCGCGCGCGCTCTCGCGCAATCCTTCGAATGCGCCTGCACACAACAATCTCGGCAATACGCTAGGGGCGCAAGGAAAGCTCAACGAAGCCGTCGTTTCCTACTTGAACGCTCTAGCGCTCGAACCGGATTACGTCGACGCGCTCGTCAATCTGGGTGCCGCCCTCAGGGCGCAGGGTAGGCTGGATCGCGCCCTCGCTTGCTACAAGCGGGCCCTGGCTCTCGCGCCCAATGCTCCTGCGGCACGCTCCGGGCTGGAGGATGTCCTTAAGGCTGAGAACAATGTCGGTAAAGCCGCCGCCCACGATGACAGGGCGCCGACGCTTGCGCCCGAATCTTGCGAATGGCACTTTGATCAGGGGAATTCCTACAAAGATCATTCCCAATGGGATGAAGCTGTCGCCAGTTACGAAAAAGCTTTGTCACTGAATCCCGACTTTTCCCCGGCATATGTCAATCTGGGCAACGTGCTCAATGTCCAGGGCAAGCCGGATCAGGCGATTGCCTGCTACCGGAAGGCGCTCGTGCTCGACCCTGATCTGCTCGAAGCGCATTACAACCTCGCGGATGTTATGCGGGATCAAAACAGACTGAGTGAAGCGATTCCTTGCTACGAGAAGGTCATCGTGCTGCGGCCGGACCTCCCCGAGGCGCATTACGGCCTGGGTCACGTTTTCAGAAACCAGGGCCGATTGTACGAAGGGCTAGCCTGCAACAAGAAGGCGCTTTCGCTCAATCCCGAGTACGTCGAGGCGCGCTGGGCGCTTGCGATGTCGCAAGTACCCAAAATGTATGGGACGGATGCCGATCCCGTGAGCTGCAGAACCGCCTTCGCCGGGCAGCTGGATGAGCTGGAACGCTGGTTTGACGGGACTCGGAGCGCGGAAGGTTTCAGGGCGGTGGGCGTCCAGCAACCGTTTCAACTGGCGTATCAGGAAGAAAACAACCGCAGTTTGCTGAAGCGCTACGGAGATCTCTGCGCGCGGCTGATGGGCGAGTGGTTCGGGCGGCAGGGCTTTGTCGTTCCCGGAAGGCGCAGCTCCGACGGCGTGATCCGTATCGGCGTCCCCTCGCAATACTTCTGGAACCACTCGGTTTGGAACGCCATCGTCAAGGGCTGGTTCGAGAAAATCGACCGCGAGCGCTTCGCGCTTTACGCGTTTTATTTCGGCGCTCGTCAAGACCGGGAGACCCTGCTTGCGAAGTCTTCCGCAACGCATTTCGAGCAAGGGGCAAGACCTCTGCGGCAGTGGGTGCAGGACATCATCGACCAGCAACTGGACGTGCTGATCTATCCGGAGATCGGGATGGATCCGCTGTCGATAAAGCTCGCGAGCCTGCGCTTAGCGCCGGTGCAGGTGGCGACGTGGGGACATCCCGAGACGACCGGGCTGCCGACGATCGATTACTACCTGTCCGCGGAAGAAATGGAGCCTCCCGATGCGCAGGGGAACTACACGGAACGGCTCATCACCTTGCCCAATCTGGGGTGTTTCTACCGGGCTTGGGGGAATGAAGCCATCCGTCCCGACCTGGACGAATTGGGCATAGACCCCCGGTCTCCGCTTTTCCTGTGCCCCGGCATGCCGTTCAAATACGCACCTCAACACGATTGGGTTTTTGCCGAAATCGCCCGCAGCTTGGGCCGGTGCCAGTTCATTTTCTTCATACCGGAGGTGAGTATTCTGGCGGAAAAATTGCGGCAGCGACTCGAAGCCGTTTTCACCCGATACGGCCTGAACATCGCCGATCACGTGATCTTCATTCCCTGGCTGAGTGGCCCTGCGTTTGACGGACTGCTCGATCGTGCCGATGTTTTCCTGGACACCATCGGCTTCTCCGGCTTCAACACCGCGATGCAAGCGGTTGAGCGCGGCATCCCGATCGTGACTCGGGAAGGGCGGTTTCTACGCGGCAGGCTGGCGAGCGGCATCCTGAAGCGGATGGGATTGCGGGAGCTGGTCGCCGGATCGGAGGAGGATTACATTGCGCTCGCGGTCAAACTCATCCGCGACGGTGAATATCGCGAGCGCACCCGCAAGCGCATCGCAACGGAACGCCACCTTCTTTTCGAGGATAGGGCGCCGATACGCGCCTTGGAAAACTTCCTGGCCGAGGTGGTGAAGTGACGCTGCGACGACCCAATGCGGCGTGGCGCTGCGTTGACGTTCAGCGTCAGACTGTGCCGCATTTTAGATCGAAGGCGTTTTTTTTCGTGCCGAATCAAACTCAAGAAATGACATAAAATGTCATAAAAACAATGCAGTAAGTCTTCAGCTCCAAAGGCGGCATGCGACTTGCTCCTACCCACCCAAGCGCCATAGGGGCGTGTTGAGAAGGGAGTTATCCATGAGAGCGATTCAGAAGGGCTTTACCTTGATCGAGTTGATGATCGTGGTTGCGATCATCGGCATTTTGGCCGCGGTAGCACTGCCGGCGTACCAGGACTACAGCAACCGGGCGAAGATATCCGAAGTGATCTTGGCTGCGAGCGCATGCCGCACCTCGATCACCGAGGTCTTCCAGAGTGCCACCAGCGCGCCCGGAGCCAACAACTGGGGCTGCGAAGTCACAAGCGCCACGACCGGCGGAGCCTCGAAGTACGTGCAGCTGATTGCCACGGACCCCAACGGGAAGGTCTCGGTGACGATACAGGGCTTTGCTGCCACCATTACCCCGCCCATCAACGGCACGGTGGTCACCCTGGTCCCGCTGAAAAATCCCGGTGGTGCGGGGGTGCAGGCGATGAGTTCTACCGACGTGGGTGGAATGACGGTCTTCGGCTGGCGTTGTGGCAACGCCGGTGACGGCACGAACCTGAACCAGAAGTTCCTGCCTGGCTCCTGCCGCGGCTAAGCGCAACTTCGTAGTGAAAAAAGGTACCCTTCGGGGTACCTTTTTTTTTCCCATGTTCGCAAGCATCGTCGGGCGGTCCCGGCACTGGATCGCCGCAGGCCTCATCGCGGGGCTCGCCTGCGGTCTTTACTGGCCTTTTCTGGGAAGCCCGCGGGTCTTCGACGACTGGGTGTTTTTCTCGGGACAGAACTTTTCCTACTATGCCACGCACCCGTTCGGCCCCGGGCTGAGGCTTCCTCCTTACTTCTCGCTCGCCGTCACGGAGGTGGAGATCGGGGGCCTGGTCGCCCACCGGATGGTAAGCCTCGCCTTCCATATCGCCTGCGCGTTGGCGATTTACAAACTCATCCACGATCTGCTGCGGCTGCCGGCGAACCGCCCGGAATCCGCGTCGGGTGCGAACGCCACGGCGTGGGGGTTCATCGGCGCAGCCCTCTTCGCGATTCATCCGGTGGCTGTGTATGGAGCGGGATACCTGGTCCAGCGGACCATCGTCCTCGCCACACTGTTTTCGCTGCTGTCGATCGTGTTCTTCGTGCGAGGGCTTGTGCGGGGCCGGCACGCCGATGCCGTATCGGCGGCGCTGATGTACAGCGTGGCGGTCCTTTCGAAGGAGCACAGCATCCTGCTGCCGGCGGCGGCGGCGCTCACCGTGTTGCTGGTCGGCGCGGAACGGCGCTTCTCAGTTCGCCATACCACGATCTACTTATCGGCCTGTGCGCCCGCGGCGATTTTTGTGACACTGCTCAGCCGTTGGCTGATCGGCAGGACGTACGAGCCGGATTTCGGTGCCGTCGCGAATCAGGTCGAGGGCGTCTTCGGGCACGCAGTGGCGGATTTCTCCTGGTCGATGAGCGCAGTCACTCAGGCAGGCTTGTTCTTCAAGTATCTTGCATTGTGGCTCTGGCCCGATACGGAGGCGATGTCGATCGATATCAGGGTTGATTTTTTCCAGACCTGGTCGGGGGGCTGGATTGTTCTCAAGGTCTCGGCTTTCGTTGCTTTCGGCGCGCTCGGATTCCTGCTCTTGCGGCGGCGCGGCCGGGCGGGGGTCGCCGGGTTCGGAATGCTCTACGCCTGGATTCTTTTCATCGCCGAGTTGAGCACCGCCCGGTTCCAGGAGCCTCTTGTGCTTTACCGGAGCTACTTGTGGGCGCCCGGAGTGCTGATCGCGCTGGTGGCGATGCTGAGCGCGTTACCTCTCCGGGCAACGGCAGCGTCCGTTCTGGCCATCCCCTTGCTTTTGTACCAAGCCCACGACCGACTGGTTACCTTCTCCAGCTCCTCTCTTCTTTGGGAGGATGCAGTTGCCAAACTTCCGGAGAAACCCGTTCCCTGGGGTTCGCGGACCTTGTACATGATGGCCAGGGAATACGCGTACGGAGGGCAGCCGCGCAAAGCCATCGAGATTGCCGAAAAATGCATGGCCCAGTACCCCGACACCATTCACTGTCATTACTCCCGCGGAGTGATTCATCTCCTCCAGGGGCAGTACGGCTTGGCGCTTCGCCATCTGGTTCGAGCAGTCGAGCTGCAGCCCGATAGCGGGATTGCGCACCACCGTCTCGGACTGGTACTGGAGCGACTCGGCAGGACCCAGGAGGCGAAGGCGGAGTACACGCGCGCGTCCAATTTGGGCTTCAAAGGAGCAGACTTCGAGATCAAGCGCCTGGATTCCGCTGGCGCCGGCCTTCCGGCCCGGAGAGGGACGGGTCGGCGCCGCGCCCAACGAGAGCAGTGATCAGATGGCGCGAATTGTCGGCGACGGCGATTACGTTTGCGCCCTGCGAAAGTGCCCGGAGCGGCCGCCGGATTTTTCAAGCAGCTTTATGTCCTCGATGATCATGGCGCGGTCCACCGCCTTGCACATATCATAGATCGTGAGCAGTCCTACGCTCACCGCTGCCAGCGCCTCCATCTCCACTCCGGTGCGGCCGATCGTCTCGACGGTCACCACGAGGCGAATCGCAGACCGGCGCTTCTCAGCGGTGAACTCTGCTGCGACTCGCGTCAGCCCGAGGGAATGGCACAAAGGGATCAGCTCCCCGGTTCGCTTGGCCGCCTGAATCGCGGCGACCCGGGCCACGCCGAGGACGTCGCCTTTCTTGGCGCCCCCCGCCAGGATAAGCTTCAGGGTCGAGGACGCCATGCGGAGCGTGCCGCTCGCCCGCGCGACGCGACGCGTTTCGGGCTTGTCTCCGACGTTCACCATGTGGGCCTGTCCGGACCCGTCGAAATGGCTCAATTTTCCTGATCGATTCATCTCCCCGCCTTCGACACGCAGATCGTTATAGAGCGACGCGTCCGGGAACCCAACCCGGAGAGCGGTATCATATTATCCATGAGAATCCCCGCCGTATGCCTGGGTCTCGCGTTGTTGGTTCCGCAGGCACGTGCGCAGACCCTGCCGGAGCTGGGGGACACATCCGGTGCGCTGCTGTCGCCTTACCTCGAACGCAAGATCGGCGAGCAGGCGATGCGGGAAATTCGCTTGCGCGAACCGACTTTTCTCGACGATCCGGAGCTTACCGAGTATGTGAACGAGGTCGGCGGGCGCATTGTGGCCGCGAGCCCCGAGGCGCGTCAGGACTTCGAGTTCTTCATGGTGCGTGATAACACCATCAACGCTTTTGCGATGCCCGGGGGATTCGTGGGGGTGCACACCGGCCTGCTCCTCGCAGCGCAGACTGAGTCCGAGCTCGCCGGCGTGCTAGCGCACGAGGTGGCTCACGTGACCCAGCACCACATCGCCCGTCTCCTGGGAAAACAGGAGCAGATGTCGATTCCCACTCTTGCGGCGGTGGTTCTGGGCATTCTGGCCGCCCGCTCCCGCCCCGACTTGGCGCAGGCGGTCATTGCCGGCGCAGGAGCGAGCAGCATTCAATCGCAGCTCAATTACACTCGTGATTTCGAGCGCGAGGCCGACAGAATCGGCTTTCAATTTCTCCAGCAGGCGGGTTTCGACGTCGGCGGCATGGGCTCGTTCTTCGAACGCATGCAGAAAGCGACCCGACTGTATGAGAACAACGCGCCGGCGTATTTGCGCACGCACCCTCTTACCAGCGAGCGCATCGCCGATATGCAGAATCGCGCACAGACGGCGGTGTATAGGCAAGCGCCCGATAGCATCGAGTTTCATCTCGCGCGAGCGAAGGTCCGCGCCGAACAGGGGTTGCCGCGCGAAGCCGTCGCGCATTTCGATGAGCTGGTGCGCGAGCACCGTTATGCCGAGGAGGCCGGCGCGCGCTACGGCCTCGCCAGCGCTCTGGCAAGGGCACGCGATTTTTCCCGCGCCGCATCCGAAGTCGAAACAGTACGCAAGCGGCTCGGGACTCACCCCATGGTGGAGCTGCTGATGGCACGGGTGCGCCTCGGCGCCGGTGATCCGGCGGGAGCTCGCGACGTGCTGCGCGAAGCGCTCGCTCGCGCTCCTAATTATCGGCCGCTTCACTACGCCTATGTGGATGTACTGCAAGGGATGGGACAGCATCAGGCGGCGCTTGCATGGCTTGTCGAACTGGTGAAAAGCTACCCGCGAGATGTCCGGATGTACAGCCTGCAAGCCAAATCCTATGCTGCATCGGGCAAGCGCCTGTTGCACCATCAGGCGCTTGCCGAAACCTACGTTCTGCAGGGAACGCTGCCGGCCGCAATCGAGCAGCTCCAGTTCGCGCAGAAAAGCGGAGACGGTGATTTCTACCAACTTTCCGCCGTCGAGGCCCGCTTACGAGATCTGCGCTTGCTGCAGGCCGAAGAGAAAAAGACAGCTAAGGGAAATTGAAAAACGCGTCCCTCGTGCTTAAGGATCAGGTGCGGGGAACGAGGTCCTTACCCGGCGCGTCGAAGTAGGCTTCGTAGAGTAGATCGAACGTTTTCTCGCTCTCCGTGAACAGCTCTCCGTCGCTGTTGCAGCGACGGCGCGCCCCCTCGAGCAGCGTTTCCACTCCGGCCGCCTCGGCGACCGGCGCACCGCCTGCATCGAGGTAATGGACGAGCGCTCCGATTCTCGCAAGCGTCTCGTTATTATCGAGGCTAAATTTCGCGAGGAGTTCCTGGAATGTTACCTTGTCCCTGCTGTTGGAAAAGGTCGCGCCCTCGAAACCGAACCCGACCGCCGTCGAAGGGCATTGTTGAGTCTTTTCCATCCACATCAAGCTCGCCTCCGGGTCGATGAAACGCCGGATGAGCCAAGCGGAGGCGAGCCGATCGGCCAGGAGGGGTTTGCGGGACGCCCAAAGGCGCTTGAAGTAATAGCGCCCTGTTTGGGTCAGGCGGCCGGAGCTGGGAGCGTCGGGAAACATCCTTTTTCGTACCTCGCCTTCCGTATCGCGCAGCGCTTGCGCAGCCCGCTCCTTTGCCGGCGACCCGAAGAAATCGAGCGCGCTGATCGCTTCGAATTCACGTCGCTGCTTGTTGAGAACTCGAGCGATCGCGCTGGGCTCGGAAATCCCGAAGCCGGCGCGCAGCCCCTCAACTGCTTTGATCAATTCCTCGTATTTTCCCGCCCGGTCAAAAAGCGCCCGGAATGCCCGTCCTTGCTGGGCGTCCAAATTCGTCGCCGGCAGTATATGCGCCGAGCCGTTGATGCGGCTCATATGCTCGGACAGGCGCCGCAGACCTTGCCGATTAGCCTGGCTGTCCGGCAGTAAATAGACGCCCTCACGCAGCACCGCGCAGCCCATGGATTCGAGCGTGCGCAGCACCCTCATCCGGGCGGCCGGATCATCCATGGGAAGACTGGCGACGTATACCAGCCAATTCGAATCAGGTGGTGGCGATTCCTTGGCCAAAGCCGTTCCTCGGTGAAGGTGCCCCCTATCGGCGTCCCAGTTTAAGTATCGCAAACCGTTTAGGCAACCTTGATGCCCAGCAGATGCGGCGGCCTGGCTTCATCGGAGGTGCGGTTTGGTATATAGTTTCCGCGCTTCGAGTGTACACGAGAGACGATGGCCACTTTCGACAAGGATCTGGATGTGCGCGGCCTCAATTGCCCGCTTCCCATCCTGCGCGCCAAGAAAGCCTTGGCGGAGCTCAAGAGCGGGGAGGTACTGCGGGTCCTTGCTACCGATCCCGGTTCAGTAAAGGATTTTCAGGCCTTTGCAAAACAGACGGGCAACCAGCTGCTCTCGCATGATGAAGCGGACAAAATATTCACCTTCCTTATGAAGAAGAGGTGACCGGTCGTTGGTTCGATCGGCCGTCCTGATCTCAGCTATACCCGTGGTTCCCGGATGATCCCCTGCTTCAGGTAGACGGGCCTCACGGCTCGCGCCCAAGTCTTCAGGCCTAAGGCGAACGTGCTTCCCGCGAGGATCACGATCAGGCCGCATCCGAAGAGAGTCCAGTGAGCCCCGATCACTTCGGCGAGCGCCCCTGCGGTGAAGTTGCCGATGGGCGCAAAACCGAGGAAGCACATGACGTACATGCTGATCACCCTCGCGCGCTTGTCCTCGTCCGCGAGGGTCTGGAGGATCGTATTGATGGAGGCCGCCGTGACGACGAGCCCGGCACCGAAGACCGCGAGCAACGCGAGCGACAACCAGAGCGTTCCGGACAGTGAGAATCCGGTCAACGCGGCGCCGGCCATCACGGTAGTCGAGGCGACGATCCGGCCGAGCCCGCGCACCGAACCGCGCGCAGCAAGCGCAAAGGTGCCTGCGATGGCGCCCAGTCCGACCGCGCCGATGAGAAAGCCGAAGGTCCTCGAGTCGCCGCTGAATGTCTCGGCGGCGAAGATGGGCATCAGGGACGACCAGGGCGCGGTGAAAAATCCCATCGCCATGAGAAGCAGCAAAAGACGCCGAGTGCCCGTAAAACCGAAGGCATAAGCGAATCCCGACGCCAGCTCGCGCCACCACTCGACCCCCGTACCGAGGGGCTTGCGTGGCTTCACGCGCACGACGGCGTAGGTCGCGATGATGGCCAGATAGAAGAGGGCGTTGGCGAGAAAGCACCACGCTTCACCGAGCGCGGCAAGGACCAGCCCCGCCACCGAAGGTCCGACGAAGCGCGTGGACTGAAACAGCATCGATTGCAGGGCGATCGCATTGGGCAGGTCCTCCCTGTGCTCTATCAGCTCCAGTAGGAACGCCTGACGGGTCGGTGTCTCGAACGCGGTTATGATCCCGAGGAAAAGAGCGAGCGCTATCAAGTGGGGAACGCGAATCACCTCGGCGAAAGTGAGCAGAGCGAGCGCCAGTGCCTGGACGAACGCGAGCGATTGGATCAGCATCAGCAGGCGCCGGCGATTGACCCTGTCGGCCCAAACGCCGGCGATCGGGGATAGAAACAATACGGGCAGCTGCTGAGCTCCCGCGGTCACACCGAGCAGGAGCGCCGACCCGGTGACGCGGTACACCAGCCAGCTCATCGCCACCGTTTGGATCCAGTTCCCCAGCAGCGACAGGCCCTGGCCCGCGTAGAAGATCCGGAAGCTCTTCGAACGGAAAGCGCGCAGCGCGGGATGCACGGAGGCGGCAGCCTTGGGAGAACTCAAGGCTTGAGCTTGTCGAGCTGGGGTTTCAGTTTGTCGAGCTTCGCCCTGGAGCCTGCAAGGCGCTGCTCTTCCTGGGCGACGATTGCTGCGGGAGCGCGCCCGACGAATTTCGGGTTGGAAAGATTGGTTTTTGCTTTGGCTATCTCGCCTTCGAGGCGCGAGATTTCTTTCTGCAGGCGCGCGCGCTCGGCGGCGGGGTCGATGTCTGCATGTAACATCATGCGGTGCTGCCCCGATACTGCCACTGGTGATTCCGAATCAGGAAGATCTTCAACTATCTTCAATTCGGATTGGCGTATTAGAGCAGCGAAAGCACTGGTTGTCGCAGAACTCGGATTTCCCGTAATGGAAAAAGAGGAAGAAATACTATACTGGGACTGAGTGCTGAGGTCGCTACGCAGATTTCGTGCTGCGTTAACAACGCCCTTAGCAGTAGCAATCTCGCGCTCCGCTGCCTCATCGATCTTTTCGGGCTGGCACCTTGGGTAGGGTGCGAGCATTATGGTCTCGCCCGCTTTACCAGCAAGGGGCGCAACCTTCTGCCACAACTCCTCGGTGATGAACGGAATGAATGGATGCGCAAGGCGCAGCGCCGCTTCTAACACGCGCACCAACGTCCGGCGTGTACCGCGTAGTACCTTATCGTCTTGGGACTGCAGTTGCTTCTTCGCTAGTTCAACATACCAATCGCAGTATTCGTCCCACACGAAGCGGTAGATCGCGCTTGCGACGTTGTCGAACCGGTATTCGGCGAAGCCGGCCTCAAGCTCTTTTTCCGTGTGCTGGAGCATGCTGACGATCCATCGGTCCCACACGGACAGTTCGACCGGCGCCTTCTCGTCCAATCCGCAGTCCTTACCCTCGGTGTTCATCAGCACGAAACGCGTCGCATTCCACAGCTTGTTGCAGAAGTTTCGATAGCCCTCGCAACGGGACAGGTCGAAGTTGAGCGTGCGAGCGTAGGTGGCGAGCGACGCGAAGGTGAAGCGCATCGCGTCCGCACCGAAGGAGGGGATGCCGCTCGGGTAGTGCGTCCTGATGTATTTCTCGATCTTGGCTTTATGCTCACCGCGAAGTAGGCCCACAGTGGATTTTTCCAGCAGGGCCTCGAGGGAAATGCCGTCAATCAAGTCGAGCGGGTCGAGCGTGTTGCCTTTGGACTTGGACATCTTGTCGCCCTCGGCGTCCCGCACGAGCGCGTTGATGTAGACATGGTGGAAAGGGACCTTCCCGGTAAAGTGCAGCGTCATCATGATCATCCGCGCGACCCAGAAGAAGATGATGTCGAAACCCGTCACCAGAACCGAGGAGGGGAGAAAGCGCTTCAGATCGGGCGTTTCCTCCGGCCAGCCGAGCGAAGTGAACGGCACCAGCGCCGAGGAAAACCAGGTGTCGAGCACGTCATCGTCACGCTTGAGCGTGCCGCGATAGCCTCTCGCTGCAGCTTGTTTCTTGGCTTCGTTTTCGTTGCGGCCGACGTAAATATTACCCCGGTCGTCGTACCATGCTGGGATCTGATGACCCCACCACAGCTGGCGCGAGATGCACCAGTCCTGGATGTTCTCCAGCCACTGGTTATATGTCGTCGTCCAGTGCTCCGGGAAAAACTTCACCTCCCCGTTCGCGACCGTGGCAAGCCCGCGCTTGGCGAGCCCATCCATCTTTATGAACCACTGATCGGTCAACATCGGTTCGACGATCACGCCGGTGCGACCGGAGCGCGGCACTCGCAGTTTGTAGGGCTTCTCCGAGACCAACAGGTTCTGCGATTTGAGATCGGCGACGATACGCTTGCGCGCCTCGAATCTGTCAAGGCCCCGATAGCCTTTCGGCGCGTTTTCGCTCATTTTCGCGTCGAGGGTCATCACGCCGATCTGCGGTAGTTTGTGGCGCTGCCCAACCGCGTAGTCGTTGAAGTCATGCGCCGGGGTGATCTTCACGCAGCCGGTTCCGAATTCTGGATCGACATAGTCGTCGGTAATGACAGGGATCGTGCGTCCGGTGAGAGGCAGTCGCACGCGTTTTCCGACCAGCTTCGTGTATCGCCCGTCTTTCGGGTTTACCGCCACGGCAACGTCGCCAAGCATGGTCTCGGGTCGCGTCGTGGCGACGACCATCGAGCCGCTGCCGCCCTCCAGGGGATAGCGTATCTCCCAGATCTTCCCGTCTTCCTCCTCGCTGTCCACTTCGAGGTCGGACACCGCCGTGCCGAGGACCGGGTCCCAGTTGACGAGGCGCTTGCCGCGGTAGATCAGGCCCTCCTCATGAAGTCGCACGAACACTTCGATCACGGCGTGCGACATGCGGGGGTCCATGGTGAAGTAACCGGCCTTCTGTCCCTCGGTATCGGCAAAGGTCCAATTGGCCGAGGTGCCGAGCCGGCGCATCTGGCGCGTGATGGTCGAGCCGGATTGCCGCTTCCAATCCCACACGCGCCTGACGAAACCCTCACGGCCGAGATCATGGCGGGTTTTGCCTTCCGACTCGAGCTGGCGCTCGACCACGATCTGCGTGGCGATACCGGCGTGGTCGGTGCCCACCACCCAATTGGCATTGAAGCCCCGCATGCGGTGATACCGGATCAGAGCGTCCATGAGCGTCTGCTGGAACGCGTGCCCCATGTGCAGGGTGCCGGTGACGTTCGGCGGGGGCAGCTGGATGCAGTAGGGCGGTTTTTGCGGATCAGACGAATTCCGGAAATAACCGCGCGACTCCCAAAGAGAATACCAGCGCGACTCGACCTCGTGCGGGTCAAAGCTTTTGGCGAGTTCCACGTGAGTTGACTTCGAAAGAGAAAGCGCGCCAACCGGCACCTTCGCGGGAGCCCGGCTTCGACGCGCTCCAGCGGATTATAGCGTCAGGTACCCCGCGACTGTTCGCGCGCACGTGCGATTTCGAGCTCAACTGCTCGGGCGACAGCGTCGCGAATCATCGTCTCGATGTCGGTCTTGACTTGGGCGCTGAGGGCAGTCAGGGCGCGCTGCAAGTGGGCGTCGAGCCGTGCCCGCAAGGGTTCCTCGACGAACTTCGCGATGTGCGGGCCGATCGCGTCAAGGATGCTTTGCTTGAGCCTTTGCTCCAGCTCCAGCAATTCGCTCCCGGTCGAACCACGCTGGGCCGGCGCGCTCGATGAGGGCTGTGCTGGCGTCGCGGCCGGTTCGGCGATGATCTCCGTGAGAACCGGAACGTCGCCCTGGGCCGCTGTCCCGGAAGGACGGTAGCGCTTCAGGAACGCATCTGCCTTTCCCAGCAGGTCGTCGGAATCGCTCATACGCTGGCTTTGGAGAGGTCGTAATGGTTGATTTCGTAGCCGCGGTCCCGATAGAAACGAAAACGGCTTCGGGCGAGCTGTCGATCGGCGTCGCCGGCGCCTACGAGTTCGATCAGCCGTTCAAAACGGCTGAACGACGGCGGCGAATCGGTGTGCAAATTGAGCATGACCTGGTAATGCACGATCGCGGCGTCCTCGCATGCGATGACGACTGGGGTTTCTGAGGAAAGTGCGTGATGCGCCATGCAGTGAGGAACGAATCCGATGGCTTGATAAGTCCACAGCAATTTGTCGAAACTACGCGCGGTGTCTTCGTCTGGTGCGTAAACGAAGACGCGCAAATGCTGCTGGATAATCTTGGCGACGAGCCGGCAGGCGACCTGCAGCTTGGGTTCGGCGTTTGAGTAGAAGTCGATGCGCGTCATGACGGAAGGAAGAGGATCCGGGATCGGGCGACCCCGGCACACGGAAACCCTGGATGCTCGATCCTCACTTCTCGATCCTAGGTTTCCGCACGCTTTATGAGAAACGTCGTGAGCAGAGGGACCGGCCGTCCGGTCGCTCCTTTCTCCTTCCCCGATTTCCACGCCGTCCCGGCAATGTCGAGGTGGGCCCACTCGTACTTGCGCGTGAATCTAGAAAGGAAACAGGCGGCGGTGACACTACCCGCAGCGCGTCCGCCGATATTTGCGAAATCGGCGAAGTTGCTTTTCAGCTGTTCCTGATAATCCTCCCACAGTGGCAGCCGCCATACCGGGTCCCGCGACTCCACCCCCGCTGCCTGCAGCTCGTTTGCTAGGTCATCTTTGTTGGCGAATAACCCGGAGCAGACGTGACCCAAAGCGACGATGCAGGCCCCCGTAAGCGTAGCGATGTCCACGACGACCTGGGGCTCGAAGCGCTCGGCGTAGCTCAGCGCATCGGCAAGAATGAGGCGTCCTTCTGCATCGGTATTGAGAATCTCGATAGTCTGGCCGGACATGCTCGTGACGATATCGCCCGGTTTGGTGGCCGCCCCTCCAGGCATGTTCTCGCAGGCGGGCACCAGCCCGACTATGTTCAGTTTCAGGCCGAGCTCCGCCGCGGCGCGCAAGGTCCCCAGCACGCTCGCCGCGCCGCACATGTCGAACTTCATCTGGTCCAATTCGGCCGACGGCTTGATGGAAATGCCGCCGGTATCGAATGTAATCCCTTTTCCCACCAGTACCACGGGTCGATCCTTCCTGCCGGCCCCGGTGTAGCGGAGGATCACGAACTTGGGCGGCTCGTGCGATCCCTTCGTTACGGAAAGGAGCGAGCCCATGCGGAGCTTTTCCATGTCCTTTTGCTCGAGCACTTCCACTGCCAGCTTCCATTCACGCCCGAGCTTTACCGAAGTGTCAGCGAGGTACGTGGGCGTACACACGTTCGCGGGCAGATTGCCGAGGTCCTTCGCGAGCGTCATGCCGGCTGCGATTGCGCTCCCTTCGCGCATGCCGCGCTCCAAAGGGGCGGCATCGCGCTTGGAAACGGCTGAAATGGCGACATGAACGAGTGACGTTTCCTCCGCTTTTTTGCTCTTCATGCTATCGAAGCGGTAGGTGATGTCGGCAGCGGCCAGGACGAGCTGACGGGCTTTCCAGGCGGCATCGCGACCGGGAACTTGCAGCTCGGCGAAATACAGGCACGCATCGCGCGCCCCCGTTTCCTGAACAGCGGCAATTGCCGCGCGTGCGCAGTCGCGATATTCCTTCTCGCCGAATTCCTTCTCCCTCCCTAGGCCCACAAGCAGCACGCGCTCTGCGGTGACACCGCGAACGCGATACAGCAGCCGGGTACTTCCCATCTTGCCGTCCATGTCTCCGGATCGGAGAAGTTCGCGGATTTGGCCGTGCGCCGCCTTGTCGAGTGCATCCGCCGCCGCCGACAACTTGCGCGATTCGAATACACCTGCCGCGACGCACGCGACCTGGTGTTTCTCCGGCGTCGCGAATTTTGTGTTAAATTCCATGCGGCTTCGACTCGGGGAACATGCAAGGATTATCTCCGGTTTGCTTCGGTGAAGTCAAAGCAACATGGCGTTTTCGCCCACGATCCGACATGATTCGCTGACGTCCATCTGTTCACAACGTGATCTTTCGGCGCGCTCTGCTGCGTGAATTCGGCAACCTCGCGCTCGCGGTGTTCGCGACGCTGTTCGCCATAACGTTGACGACGCAGCTGATCCGGCTGCTCGGGCAGGCGGCGATCGGAAAAGTCCTCTCGGAGGGAGTAGTCGCGCTGCTAGGGTTTTCAGCCCTCAACTATCTGCCGGTACTCCTGTCGTTGACGCTCTTCATCACGGTGCTCATGACGCTTTCGCGCAGCTACCGCGAATCGGAAATGGTGATTTGGTTCGGTTCGGGCCTTTCGCTCCTCGCGTGGATTCGTCCCGTGCTGCTGTTCGCAGCGCCGCTGGTTGCGCTCGTGGCGGTGCTGTCCCTGTTCTTGTCGCCTTGGGCGATCGGCAGAGCCGAGGAGTACAGACGCCAGATGAACCTGCAAGACGACGTGTCGCGAGTTGCCCCGGGCGTCTTCCGTGAGGCGGGCAGCGCGGACCGGGTGTTTTTTGTCGAGGAAATCGCCGGTGATCAGACTAACGTGCAAAACGTATTCATCGCGCAGATGCGGCAGGGCAGGCTCGGCATCACGGTCAGCAGGCGCGGATACAGAGAGTCGGCGGAAAACGGCGACCGCTTCGTCGTTTTGCTCGACGGGCGCCGCTACGAGGGCGTTCCGGGCGATCTCGATTTCAAGGTGATGGATTTTCAGCGCTACGCGATGAGAGTCGAAACGCGCGAAGCGCAGGCGGAAGAGGCTTCCACCAAAGCCTTGTCCACGTTTGGTTTGCTCCAGGCGCGCAGCAATCCCCATTTGGCCGAGCTGCTGTGGCGCATCGGGTTGCCGATCTCCGCGTTCGTTCTCGCGTTGCTCGCGATCCCTCTTTCCTTCGTCAACCCCAGGGCAAGCCGTTCGGTGAATCTGCTCTTTGCGCTGTTCACCTACATGGTCTACGCAAACCTGCTGAGCATCGTGCAAGCCTGGGTCTCCCAGGGCCGGTTGGGCTTCAACACCGGATGGTGGGTCGTACACGCCGGAATGCTGGGCGTCCTCGCGTTGCTGTTTTACAGAAGGCTTCGGGTGGGTCCTCTCTTCGGAAGGCGTTGAAGTGGATACCCTACGCACCTACATGGCGAGGGAGATCTACGGCGCGACGCTGTTTGTTTTCGCCGCATTCCTCAGCCTGTTCTCGTTTTTCGATCTCATCAATGAACTCACGGATCTTGGCAGAGGCGGGTACCGGTTGCAGCACGCGCTCGCCTTCGTCGCGCTGACGGTGCCGAGCCACGTCTATGAACTGTTTCCCGTGGCGGTGTTGATCGGAACGCTTTACGCTCTTTCGCATCTCGCCGCCAATTCCGAATATACGGTGATGCGCGGCTCGGGACTCGCGCCCTGGCGCGCGGCAAGCACGCTGTTTCGCATAGGCATCGTGTTCGTGGTCGCTACGCTCGTCTTCGGAGAGCTGATCGCCCCGGTTTCCGAGCGCGCGGCGAAGCAGCTCAAGCTCTCACTGACCAGCACCATTGTGGCCAACGAGTTTCACACGGGTCTGTGGGTGAAGGACGACCGGCGATTCGTCAATGTTCGCGAAGTCCAGCCCGATACAAGTCTGTCCGATATCAGGGTATTCGAGTTCGACGACCAGTACCGCCTCCAGTCGATCAGTTTCGCAAAACAGGGGCGGTACCTCGGCAAGAACATGTGGCGATTGCGCGAGATCGTGCACACCGGCTTCACGTCCAGCGGAAGCAACGTGCAGCGCGTCGCGGAAATGGACTGGAACTCGGTTCTTACACCGGATATTCTCGCCGTACTGTTCGTCGTCCCGGAACGGATGTCGGCGTGGAACCTGTACCAGTACACGCGGCATCTGTCCGAGAACCGCCAAAAGACAGAGCGCTATGAAATCGCCATGTGGAAAAAGCTCGTTTATCCGCTTGCTTCTCTCGTGATGATGGCGCTCGCCCTGCCTTTCGCCTACGTCCACGTCCGGGCCGGCGGCGTGGGGGTGAAAGTGTTCTCCGGGATCATGCTGGGGATCTTCTTTCACATGATGAACAGCCTGTTTTCACATCTGGGCTTGCTTCAGAACTGGCAACCCTTCGTTAGCGCCGTGCTCCCGAGCGCGGTTTTTCTGGGGGCAGCCACGCTGATGATGTGGTGGGTAGAAAGGAGATAGGCCTAGGGATTTTGGGGTATGGCGAGAAGGATCGGACCATCGCGCTTCGCCATTCACGGGTCCTTGGGTCGAGCCGGTGCATCGTCGATCATGACGATGCGAGTACCGGCCAGCCGGTCGTGCAGGAACTGTCGATCGCGATCGAAAAACGCCCAGAAAAAACCGAAGCCGAACACCAGCAGGGAAGGCCAGGCGAGAGCGTAGCGCAGCGCTGCCCGGCCGACCCCGACCGAAAGGCTGCCATCTCGGACGAGCCGTATCCTCCAGGTCTGCATCGGCAGGGTCCGGCCTCCCCGGCTCCAGCACGCGATAAAGTAGACTCCCAAGATCAGAAACAGGTAAAGCTGGAAGAGGAGACGCGTGCCTCCCGAGAGGCGTCCACGAGCCGCTCCGTAGAACGCCAGGCTCGCGAAGAAAGCGATCGCGAACACGACCAGTGACTCGTATAGCATCGACAATAGTCGCCGCCCGATGCCTGGCACCGTCGGGCCGGGCAGGGCACGGGCGCCAGAATCCATCGATGCGGGGCTACTGTTTTGCGGGCGGTGCCGGCGCGACCGGGCTTGCTTCAGGCGATGCAGCCGGCGACGGCGTAGGCTCGGCCGGAGACTTGCCGGGACGGGCGGGTGCAGCGGGTTTGCGCGGCGTACTGCCCAGCTTGCGCCGCTCCTGCTCCGGCAAGCGGTTGTACTCCTCCCATTGCTGCTTCAGCCCCTGTTTCTTGTCGGGCGGCAGCTTTTCCATCTTCTTATAGCGCTCGCGCGCCGCCTGGCGTTCCTTGGGGGTGAGCTTGACCCAGGCCTGCATGCGCCGTTGCGCGCGCGCCTGCTCGTCGGGTTTCATCTTCGGATAACGCTTGGCGATCCCGAGCCACTTGCGCTTGCGCGCTGGTTCGAGATTGTCCCAGTCGACCGCAAGCGGCGCGAGAATCTGCTGCTGTTCTTGCGTCAACTCGCCCCACGTCGGGGGCTTTTTCTGCGGTGTGACTGCAAGGACGGAGAGCGAGGTGCAGAGCCAAAGTGCTACTGCGAAGAGCGCTTTAGCCATGCATCGAATCCCTTGTCGAGATAAGCATCCAGTGGCAAGTCGCCGGTCAACACCGCGGCGTCGATTTCCTCGATTTCGGCGGCGACCTGGGTATCCCGCCACTGGTTGATCGCGATCAAGCCGAGGATGAGTACGGCCATCGGAAGCAGCAAGCGCGGAATGAGCGCAGAAGGACCGCCTGATCTGCCGATCGCGTTGCCGGCCCAGGCCAATACAGGAACACGGGACTCGGCGTGCTGG
>WNGC01000304.1_pt1 | contig 27898 bp, 26 predicted proteins | sample 5400051 | NCBI WGS metagenome assembly WNGC01 (sample SAMN13153368, study PRJNA577476) | soil metagenome | isolation source: 20 cm soil or saprolite under grassland replicate 2 | place: USA:California | collected 2016-06-15
GGCCGCCAACCTGGACCTCGCCCTCCCGGCCAAGGCCGAGCTGCTGGCCCTCGACGACGTGAATCGCCGGCTGGAGCGGTTGGCGGAGCTGCTGGGACAGGAGCTGCAGGTGCTCGAGGTCGGCAGCCAGATCCAAGAGAAGGTGCGGACGCGGCTGGACCAGAACCAGCGCGAGTACGTGCTGCGCGAGCAGCTGCGCGTGATCCGCCAGGAGCTGGGCGAAGAGGACGCGGACGACGAGCTGACGGACCTGGCCCACCGGCTGGACGCCGTCGGCCTGCACGAGGAAGCCACCAAAGTGGTCGAGCGCGAGCTGAAGCGGCTGCGGCAGATGTCGCCTCAGTCGGCCGAGTACCATGTGGCGCGCACCTACCTGGAGGTGTTCGCGACCCTGCCGTGGAACCGCACCTCGGACGACCGGCTCGACCTGAAGGCCGCGCGCGACATCCTCGATCGCGATCACTACGATCTCAAGACCGTCAAGGAGCGGATCCTCGAGTATCTCGCCGTGCGCACGCTCAACCGTGCGGCGCGCGGCAGCATCATGTGCTTCGTGGGGCCGCCGGGCGTGGGCAAGACGTCGCTGGGCCAGAGCATCGCGGAAGCGCTGGGCCGCCGTTTCACCCGCGTGTCGCTGGGCGGCGTGCGCGACGAGGCGGAGGTGCGCGGCCACCGCCGCACCTACGTCGGCGCGCTCCCGGGACGCATCATTCACGCGCTGCAGCGCTGCGAGACGCGCAACCCCCTGTTGATGCTCGACGAAGTCGACAAGATGGGGTCCGACGTGCGCGGGGATCCGACTGCCGCGCTGCTCGAGGTGCTCGATCCGGCGCAGAACGGCAGCTTCGTGGACCACTACCTCGAGGTGCCGTTCGACCTGTCGGGCGTCATGTTCATCGCCACCGCCAACAGCCTGGCTCCCATCCCCGACCCGCTGCTCGACCGCATGGAGGTGCTCACCTTGCCCGGGTACACGCCGGGCGAGAAGCTGGCGATCGCCAAGCGCTACCTGCTGCCGCGCCAGCTCACCGAGACAGGCCTCACGGCGGAGCGCGCGGGCATCGCCGACGGCGCCCTGGAGCGGCTCATCGCCGAGTACACGCGCGAGGCGGGCGTGCGCCAGATCGAGCGGGAGATCCAGGGCGTGCTGCGTAAAGCCGCCCTCGAGGTGGTCGAGGGGCGGGCCACGACGGTCAAGATCACGGTGAAGAACCTCGAGAAGTTCGCCGGCCAGCCCAAGGTTCAGAGTGAAGTCGCGGGACGCGAGGCCGAAGTAGGCGTGGCGACGGGGCTCGCATGGACGCCCGTGGGCGGCGACATCATGTTCATCGAGGCCATTCAGATGCCGGGGAAGGGGCAGATCACCCTTACCGGGCAGCTGGGCGACGTGATGAAGGAGTCCGCCCAGGCGGCGTGGAGCCTGCTGCGGGCGCGCGCCGGCGCGCTCGGGATTCCGCTGGAGGCGTTCACGCAGACCGATGTGCACCTGCACCTGCCGGCCGGGGCCGTGCCGAAGGATGGTCCGTCGGCCGGGATCGCCATCGCGACCGCGCTGGCGTCGCTCTTGTGCCGCCGCCCGGCGCGCCACGACGTGGCGATGACCGGCGAGCTGACGCTGCGCGGTCGCGTGCTGCCCATCGGCGGACTCAAGGAGAAGCTGACGGCCGCGGCCCGCGCCGGCGTGAAGAAGGTGCTCGTGCCGGCGCGCAACCAGAGCGACATCGTCGACGTCCCCGACGAGGTGAAACAGCTGCTCGAGATCAAGCCGGTGGAGACGATCGACGAGGTGCTCGAGCTGGCCCTGCTCGAGCCGCGCCCCACCCGGCCCGTGGCCGTGCGGGCCCGGCCTTCGGGGCCCACCGAGGCCCGGCCGTGAGCGACTTCGCCACGCTGGAGGAGGCGTTCGCCCGCATCGGGCAGCAGGAGGGGCGCTACCCCGAGCGCGGCTACCTGTTCGTGCTGGCGGCGCTCGAGTACGCGCAGGGGAAGCTCCCCGCGCGGCGCCACCTCTCCGGGGCCGAGCTCGCCTGGGCATGCCGCGACTTCGCGCTCGACCAATTCGGCCTGCTCGCGCCGACCGTCCTCGCGCACTGGGGTATCACCAGCACCGACGACCTGGGCCGCATCGTCTTCACGCTGATCGATGTCGGACTGCTGGCCCGCCAGCCGAGCGACAAGCCCGAGGACTTCGAGCGGGTGTACGATTTCGCCGAGGTGTTCCGCACCGGCTACCGCTGGCCCGGGGTGGAGGGGGGGTAGCGGGGGTCGGATCGGGCGAAGGGGGGTGCCGCATGGAGGACGTGAAAGAATGGCCCGCCTGCCGGAAGTGTCAGCAAGGTCTCCTGATCCCGTTGTCGGACTACGGTCGCGACGGGGCGCCGATTACGTACAAGGCCTGGGTCTGCACTAACCCGGACTGCGGGTTCAACATACGCATCGATAACGGAGAGATCTCCTTCGGTCGGGCGATCGGCCAGAGCTTCAAGTAAGCTTGGACGCCGTGCGCGCGCCCGCCGTGAGCGGGCGCTTCTACCCGGGAGTGCCGACCCAGCTCGAGCGCACCGTGCGGGAGCTGCTCGAATCGGTGCCCGGCGCGCGGCCCGCGCCGGCGCGTGCGGCCGTCGCGCCGCACGCGGGTTATCTCTACTCGGGGCTCACGGCGGCGCACGTGTTCGCACGCCTCGAGATCCCGCCGCTCGTCGTGATCCTCGCGCCCAATCACACGGGCGTGTGCCGAGCCCGCGGCGGGGCGTCGCTGTGGGAGGCCGGGGCGTTTCGTACGCCGCTGGGCGACGTGGGCGTCGACGAAGAGTTCGCCCGCGCGCTCGTCGCCGCGTCGCCGCTCGTGGGCGCGGACCACGCGGCCCACACCGGCGAGCACGCCGTGGAGGTGGAGCTGCCGTTCCTCCAGCTGCGGCGCGCCGACGTGCGGATCGTGCCGCTGGTACTCGCGTGGGACGCGTGGGAAGGCTGCCGCGAGCTGGGTGAGGCGCTGGCGGGCCTCGTGGGACGCTGGCCGCAGCCCGTGCTGCTGCTCGCGTCGAGCGACCTGAATCACTATGAGCCCGCCGCCGTGTCGGAGCGCAAGGACCGGCGAGCGCTCGATGCGGTCGCCGCCCTCGACGGCGCGGAGCTGCTCGCTCGCTGCCGCCACGACGCAATCTCGATGTGCGGCCGTGCGCCCGCCGCCACCGTGCTCGTCGCGGCGCGGGCGCTCGGGGCCCGGGCGGCCGAGGTGGTGCATTACAGCCACTCCGGTATGGTGACGGGGGACGAGGAGGCCGTGGTGGGCTACGGAGGGGTGGTGATCCCGTGAACCCGATCCCCGTGCTGTCCGCGACCGAAGCCGCCGGGTGGGATTCGGCCGCCCGGACTCAGTACCGCATTCCGTCGCGCGTCCTGATGGAGGCCGCCGGACGCGCCGTCGCCCACGTGCTGCTGCGCGAGTATCCCGCCGTGCTCGGACGCGGTGCGCTCGTCGTCGCCGGCGCCGGCAACAACGGCGGCGACGGCTGGGTGGCGGCGCGGGCGCTGCACGCCGGCGGCGTGCCGGTGTGGGTGGCCGCGCTCGACCCCAAGACCGACGACGCGATCGACAACCGCGCGCTGGCGCGCGTGGACGGCGTGCGCGAGATCGGGCGCGAGGAGCCGTGGCCCGCCGCGGCCGTCGCGCTCGACGCCCTGCTCGGCACCGGCGCGACCGGGCCGGCCCGCGGCGAGGTGCTCGCCCTGGCGCAGCGGCTGGTGGCGTACGGGGCGCCCATCGTTGCCGTCGATGGGCCGACGGGGCTCGACCTCTCGAGCGGGGAAGCGCACGGTCCCGTGCGCGCCGCCCTGTCGGTCACGTTCGGCGGCGCCCGCCGGGGGCATCTCTTGGCCCGGGAGTGGTGCGGCAAGCTGATCATCGTGGACATCGGCTTCCCGCCGCCCGATCCCGCGTGGCCGGTGCTCGTCACTGATCTCTGGGCCGGCGCGCGGCTCCCCAGGCTCGCGCCCACGATGCACAAGGGCGACCGCGGCCGGGTCACCGTGGTCGGTGGCTCGAACGGGATGACGGGCGCCGCGCTCCACACGGCCCGCGCCGCCCTCGCCGCCGGCGCGGGACTCGTGAAGCTCGTCGCCGGGGCGGAAACGATCGCGGCGGCGCGCGCCAGCCTGCCCGACGTCTTGACCGTCGAGTCCGCCCTCGGACCGAGCCTCGAGGCCGACGCCGCGGACGCGCTGGAATGGGCCGACGCCGTGGTGGTCGGGCCCGGCCTGGGGCGCGAGCCGCCGCGGACGCCGTTCCTGCAGGCGGTGCTGGGTCGCCGCCCGGTTCCGACCGTGCTGGACGCGGACGCCCTGGCACTGTTCCACGGCCCTCCCCCGGAGCGACCGCTGGTCCTGACACCGCACCTGGGGGAGTTCCGGGCGCAGTTCGGCGATCAGCTGGCCGATGAGGCCGCCAACGACCGCTGGGCGGCGGCGGCCAAAGCCGCGCAGCGCGTGAAGGGGACCGTGGTGTTGAAAGGCGTGCCGACCGTGATCGCCGACCTGCGCGGGCCGGCGCACGTAGTGGCGAGCGGCAACCCCGGGCTCGCCACGGGCGGCTCGGGCGACTTACTCGCGGGCTTCATCGGCGCCTTTCTGGCGCGCGGCCGCGCGGGGCCCGAAGCGGCCGCGCTCGGCGCCCACGCGCTGGGCCGCGCCGCGGAGCACGGCGCCCGCCAGTGGACCGCCCGGAGCCTGCGGCCCGCCGACGTGCTCGCCGCGCTCCCCGAGATCTGGCGGGCGTGGGCGAGCCCGCAACCGCCCGGGGGGGGGCCCCCCATCCTGGCGGTGCTGGAGCCGCCGGAGACGGCGTGATCCGTCGGGAGGGAGCGCTCCGCCTGGGACCGGGCGGAGAGTTCGACCGCCTGCGCGCCATCTTCGCGAGTCTCGGCGCCGCCGGGCGCGGGTTGGGCGATGACTGCGCGCTGATCCGCATCGGGTCGCGCACCCTCGCCCTCAGCATCGATCTCTCCCTCGAAGGTGTGCATTTCCGTACCGACTGGCTCTCGTTCCGCGAGATCGGATGGCGCGCGACGGCCGCGGCGCTCTCCGACCTTGCGGCCGAGGGCGCGCAGCCCCTGGGAGTCCTGGTTTCTCTTGGGGTTCCGAGCAACGTGCAACGTGCAACGGGCAACGCCTCACCCGCCGTTCAGATCATGTCGGGCGTGGGCGCCGCCACCCGGGGTGTCGGGGCGAGCGTCCTCGGGGGAGACCTGGTCCGCTCCTCACGCTATCTCGTCGATGTCTGCGCGCTCGGCGTCGCCCGACGACCAGTGCGGCGCAGCGGCGCGCATGCGGGTGACGGGCTGTGGGTGACGGGGCGGCTCGGGGGCGCGGGGCTCGCGCTCGCCGCCTTCCGCGCCGGCCGGCGGCTCGCTCCCCCAGTGCGACGCCGCTTCGTCCACCCCGAGCCGCGCATCGCCGCCGGGCTGTGGCTCGCGCGGCGCGGCGCGCACGCCATGATCGACGTCTCGGACGGACTCGCCGCGGACGCAGGCCACCTCGCCGCGGCGTCCGGCGTGCGGGTCGAGATCACGCTGGAGCGAATCCCCCGCTGGCCGAGGGCGACGGCGCGCGCGGCCGCGCAGAGCGGCGAGGAGTACGAGCTGCTGGTGGCCTTGCCGCGACGCTTTGATGAGCGCGCGGCACGCGCGTTTCGTCGCGCCACCGGCCTGCACCTCACGCGCATCGGCGCCTGCACGCGGGGCAGTGGCGTACGTATCACGGACAACGGAACACCGATAATGTCGCTCGCCGGCTTCGATCATTTCCCCGCCCGATGATCCGCACCGTCTGGTTCGCCCTGGTCCTTTTCTTCTCGAGCGCGCTGCATGCCAGCGGGGTGATCGTGGCGGCGCTCGTAGGCGTGAAACGCCGGCCCGGCGGAGTATACGACTGGGGCACGAACGACTGGTCGCGCGACCTGCTGCGCGCGGCGGGCACGCCGGTGCGGGTGGTGGGGCTCGAGCGCGTGCCCGCCGGTCCCGTCGTGTACGCGTCGAACCACTCGTCGATGTTCGACATCTGGGCGCTGGCGGCCACTCTGCCGGGCTCGGTGCGGTTCGTGGCGAAGCAGGAGCTGGGGCGCATTCCATTGTTGGGCCCCGCCATGATCACCGCCGGGCACATCATGATCGACCGGGCGCACCCAGCCCGCGCGCTCGAGGCGTACCAGCGGGCGGCAGCGGTGATCGGCAGCGGCATCTCGGCCGTGGTGTTCCCGGAGGGCACGCGCAGCCGCAGCGGCGAGCTGCTGCCGTTCAAGAACGCGCCGTTCGGGCTGGCGATCGCGGCGCGGGTCCCCATCGTGCCCGTCTACGTGCACGACACGTTCACGATCATGCCCAAGGGTCGGTTTTTCCTGCGGCCCCGCCCGATCCGCATCGAGATCGGCGAACCGATCTCCACGGCCGAGCTGACGCTCGAGCGGCGCCAGGAGCTGCGCGACCGCGTGCGCGCGGCGGTGGTTCAGCTCAAGGCGCGCGTTGACGCGGACGGCTCCGACCGCTAGTGCCGTTCCAACCACGTGCATTCACGGCGCGTTGACGGTTGCGCTCGGGTTGGAACGGCACTAGGGTACGGGCCATCATGAGCACGATCATTTCGGTGCACGCGCGCGAGATCCTCGACAGCCGGGGCAACCCGACCATCGAGGCGGACGTCACGCTGTCGAGCGGCGCGGCCGGCCGGGCCGCCGTGCCGAGCGGCGCCTCCACGGGGGAGCACGAGGCGGTCGAGCTGCGCGACGGCGATCAGAAGCGCTTCGGCGGGAAGGGCGTGCTCGAGGCGGTGAAGAACGTCAACGAGGTCATCGCGCCGCGGCTCGAGGGCATGTCGGCCGAGGATCAGATCGTGGTCGATTACGCGATGCTCGATCTCGACGGCACGCCCAACAAGAGCCACCTCGGTGCCAACGCCGTCCTGTCCGTCTCGATGGCCGTGGCGCGGGCGGCGGCCCAGGACGCCGGGCTCACGTTGTACCGCTATCTCGGCGGGCCGGTGCGCAACGTGCTTCCCGTGCCGATGATGAACATCCTCAACGGCGGGGCGCACGCCGCCAACAACGTCGACTTCCAGGAGTTCATGATCGTGCCGATCGGCGCGGAGTCGTTCGCCGACGGCCTGCGCACCGGCGTCGAGGTGTTCCACGGACTCAAGAAGGTGCTCGCCAAGCGCAATCTCTCCACCGCGGTCGGAGACGAAGGCGGCTTCGCGCCCAATCTCCCGAGCGACGAGGCCGCGCTCGAGGCGGTGATCGCCGGCATCGAGGGCGCGGGCTTCGAGCCCGGGAAGGACGTGGCCATCGCGCTCGATCCGGCGGCATCCGAGCTGTATCAGGACGGCGCCTACGTGTTCAAAAAGAGCGGGGCGGGGTCGAAGTCGGCGGACGACATGATCGCGCTCTACAAGAGCTGGATCGATCGGTACCCGATCGTGTCGATCGAAGACGGCCTGGCGGAGGACGACTGGACGGGGTGGGCGAAGCTCACGGAGGCGCTGTCGGCGCGGGTACAGCTCGTGGGCGACGACCTGTTCTGCACCAACGTCGAGCGGCTCGATCGCGGCATCGAGGAAGGGGTCGCGAATGCCATCCTCATCAAGCTGAACCAGATCGGAACGCTCACCGAGACGCTGCAGTGCATCGAGCACGCGCGCTCCAACGGGTACGGCGCCGTGATCTCGCACCGCTCCGGCGAGACGGAAGACACGTTCATCGCGGATCTCGCGGTCGCGACCGGTGTGGGTCAGATCAAGACGGGCAGCGCCTCGCGCTCGGACCGCGTCGCCAAGTACAACCAATTGCTGCGCATCGCCGAGGACCTGGGGGACGCGGCCTACTATCCCGGCCGCCACCTGTACGGCCTGTGACCCGGACCCGCATGATCGGCATCGCCGCCGGAGTGGTACTGGCCGGACTCGCCTTCCAGGCCGGAGAGTACAGCACGCTCGACTGGCTCACGCTGCGTCGCCAGCGGGCCGAGGAGCACCGCACCGTGCGCGACCTCGAGCTGGAGCTCGACTCGCTGCAGCGTCTGGCCCGCGGCCTCGAGCAGGACCCCGCCGCTCAGGAGCGTGCGGCGCGGGAGCAGTTCGGTATGATCCGTAAGGGAGAGCTGTTGTACCGCCTGGTGCCGCGACTCGAGGGCGGGAGCGGCGAGACGCCGCCGCGCTGACACCCTGCTAGGGGATGGCGATCCCGCCTGAGAGAGTGATCGCTTCCATTGTTTCATTGCCGCCGGGTCCGCCGAGCAGCGCGTCGTCCATGCGGTAGGAGAGGCGCAGCCAGACACGCTGCTGCGGCGGCTGAAACAGGACGCCCGCCTCACCGCCCTGGATCCTGCCGGCCCCGGTGGGCAGGTTCACCTGCGAGGCGAGGGCGCGCCACACCTCGAGATAGGTGCCAAGCTTCCCCACCACGATCGGGGCGTCGACGCGCGCCCGCGCCTGCCAGAACACCCAGCGCTCGGTGGTCGAATCCGTCACGTACGCCCGCACCACGGGCCCCGCGGTCATCTCGAGCCAGGGCAGCACCCGGCCGCCCACGAACACGGTTGCCTGCACGAGATCGAGCTGCGGGGCCGCCCCTCCCGCTCCGGAGGCACCTGCGGGCTTGAGCTGGCCTTCCAGCAGCCCCAGGCCGAACAGCAGCCCGTTCACGGCGATGCGCCCCTCACCGCCGAACCCGGGACCGCGCAGCGACGCGCGGCTGGCGCCCGTGTCGCTGTGCACCCACATCATGAACGCATCCGCCCGCAGGCCAATGCTGGGGCGGCGCTGTGCGGGCGCCGCCGCCGCCGCCAGCATGAGCGCGCACGTCGCGGCGAGCGTCCTCACGGAGCCCGCTCGGCGACCGTCACGGGGCCGGCCCGAATCAACAGGCGCGCCGACCCGCGGCGCTTGGCGTTCTCGGTTTTCACGGCGTCGACGCGCCGCTGCCACTCCGCGCGCGCCGGGGCGTTGGCGCGAATGTTGGACTCGATCGGCCGGGGTTGGTGGGCGAAGAATCCCACCAGCCCCGCGATGCTGACGGCGGCGGCCACGGCGAACCGGGCCCCGGTGGCCTCGCCGCTGCGGCCGAACAGCGAGGGGAGCGCGACCACGGCGCCGGCGGCGACGGCTCCCGTCGCCAGCGAGCCCAGTGCCGGCGACGCCGACGTCCGCTCCGGCAGCAGGGTGGGGGAGGTCGGCGGCGCCGGCCAGGGAAGCGTATCGGGCGGGACCTGCGTGATGTCGAGCGTGACCTGGAGCGGACGCGGCCCGTCATCGAGGGCCGGGTGCGGGGCCACATGCAGCACGTAGCGGCCGTCGTCCGGCAGACTTCCGGCCGCCGTGAGACCGTCCCATTTCACCGCGAGGCTGTCGGCGACCGGTCCGTCGTACAGCGTGCGTACCGGTGTCCCGTCGTCGCGCGCCAGCGTCGCAGTCACCGACTGCACCGAGGTCGTGACCAGGCGGGCGGTGAACCACTCGATCCGCGCGTGCAGCTCGGTGACGGGCGGGACCTGCACGCTCAGCACCTTGGTCGAGCGACGGACTTCATCGTACAGGTTGGTGACCTGCGGTGGAAAAATCAGCTCGTCCGGCCGGTAGCGCGGATCGAGCCGCACCAGCGCCCGGAAGGCCGCGGCCGCGGAATCGCGCTGCTGCTGGAACAGCTCGGTGGCGGCGAGATACGACAGCGCCCGCGCCCGTTGCGAGTCGGGAAGCGCGCTGGGCTCCCGGCGCAGCAGGCTCTCGCGCAACAGCGCCACGGCGGCATCGTACTCGAGCTTTTGATAGGCGCGGACGCCCTGCTGCAGCAGATCATTGGCCGACTGCGCCGGCAGCCGTACGGTCGCGGCGACGAGGAGCGCGAGGGCTGTCAGCGCACGCGACACCGTCAGCGCTCCACCAGCGTGATGTCCGTGATCCGCAGCCGCTGGCCCGCGGCCAGCTCGATCATGCGCTCATAGGGACGGACCCCGTCGCGCTCGACCCGCAGGCGGTGCGATCCGCGTGGCACTGAGAGATCGATTTGCGGTGTGTTGCCCACCGGTTGGCCGTCGATGTACACGCTTCCCCACGGAATCGAGTTGATGGACAGCAGGGCCGGCTCCGAGGGTGGTGGCGCTGGCCGCGCGACGCGCGGCGGCGCCGAGGACACCGCCGGCGTGGTGCGCCGGACCACTGGTGTTCGTTTGATCGGCGCGGGCTCCGGGCGGCGCGCCGTCTCACGCTGGGGCTCGGGCGGTGGTGGCTCGACGGCGCGCTGGGCCGGCGGCGTCGCCGGAGGCTCGCGCTGGGCGATGGCCACGGTGTCGACGCCGCGGTGCTCGGGTGCGGGCGAGGGCAGCGACTCCGCTGGAGGAATGCTGGCGTCGTAGACGCTCGTTTGCGAGGCCGGCGCGGACGACGTGCCGAGCCACACCGCGCCGCCCAGGACGATGATCAGGCCCGCGGCGACGATGAAGCGCCCGGTGTGACGTCTCGGCGGAGGCGGCGGCCGCTCCATCTCGTCGTCTTGCTCGTCGTCGTCGGCGACGATCACGACCGGCGAGCGCGGACCCCCTCCCCGCTGCTGCGGCGTCGGTTCGAACCATGACGCCGCGGGCGCAGCGGCCGGGGCGGCAGCCATGGGGCCGCCCAGGGCGGTGACGAAGTCGAGCACCGTCGGAAACCGCTCGGCGGGCCGGCTGCTCAACGCCCGGCGCAGCGCCTGCGAGACGTGCAGCGGAATGTCGCCGCGGCCGTCCAGGAGCCTCGAGAGCGGGGGCGCGTCGCGCAGCGGCGTTCCGGTCAGACACTCGTAGGCGAGCGCCGCCAGCGCGTACTGATCGGCGCGTGGCCCGGGCTCGCTCGCGCGCGCTTCGTCGGGCGGAACCTGCAACACCCCTCCGACCAGGAAGTCGCTGACCTGCACCCACTCGTTCGCGCCGACAATGACGCAGTCGGAGCGTAAACCGCCGTGCGCCAGCCCGCGGCGGTGCGCATGATCGAGCGCACTCGCGACCTGCTCCAGGATGCGGACGCAGGTTGCGAGCTCGAGCGCGCCTACGGTCTCGAGCATGCTCTCGAGCGAGCGGCCATCCACCCGTTTGGTGGCGTACCACAGAAAATGGTCGGTGCAGCCGAAGCGGGACGGCGGGACGATGTGCGAGTGCTCGAGCTGCATGGCCGCCTCCGCCGCGCGCGCGAACCGATCCGCCCCCGCTCCCTGCTGCTGGCGCGCGACGGCCCTGAGCGTCACGGGGCGATCGCCGTCCCAGGCGAGATACACGATCGGCTCCGGCGAGCCTCGCAACAACGCCTCGATGCGAAGCTCGGCCGACAGCTCGCGCCGTGCGTCGAGCTCGGTCGGCGCGAAGTCGGCCTCCTCGGCCACGGCCGTCGGGGCCGGCGAGCCGCGCGGGTCCGTCGGCGTGGATCCACCGACCGGTGTGGTGCGGCGGCCGCGCCCGGGGCGGGCGGGGGGCGTGGGCTGAGCGCCCGCATCGGACGCCGCCGCTTCAGGCGCGTAGCCGCACAACACGCAAGCCCGCGCGCCCTCGGGGATGTCGGCGAGAAAACAGCGGGGACAGCGCATTACGGCACCGTGAAGTGGCCGCTCTCGATGGAGCCACCGAGTTGCGCGTTGCTCGCCACTAGCGTGTAGTAGGTCACGCTGAGCTCACTGATACTCAGGTTCGAAAACACTGCCACGCCGTTGACCGCGGGGACGTCCGTCGTCCCGTTCAAGGTGGCTCCCAACAAGCTTCCGTCGTGTCCGATCTTGATCGAGATGGTACCGCTGAAGCTCGTCACGATATTGTTCTGGTCATCCACCGCCGCGACTTGCACGGGCGGCGAAATCATGGCACCGGGCGCCGTGTTGGTCGGCTGTACCGCGAACGCGAGCTTGGTGGCCGGCCCGGGCGCCGGAGGCGGAGTCGCCGTGATGTCGAACGCGTCGCTCGTGTCCGCCCCGAGCGGGGACGCCGTCGCGGTGAGTGTATACCCCGTGTCGATCTGGTCGATGCGTAAGTTAGCGAAAGTCGCGATCCCGTTCACCGCGGCGACGTCCGTGGTGCCGGTCAGCCGCCCATCCCCCAGCACGCCTCCGTTGTGGCCAATGGCGACCTTCACGCTCCCCGTAAAGCTCGCCACCACGTTCCCGGCCGAATCGAATACCGTGACCTGCACCGGCGGCCGGATCATGCTGTCCTTCATAGTGCTGTCTGGTTGAGTCGTGAACCTGAGCTGGCTTGCCCGAGCTCCTGCGCGTGATGCGCGCACGCCGCCGGATGGTTGGAATAGTTTGTCGAAATGACAGCCCACAGCCACAGCGGCGAGTAACGCAAGACGCAGTGTCTTCATAGGGTTTGAGGGTATGCAAGCGTCGCACCGCGTCGGCGTGGATGGTGTACCTGGGTGTAGGGAGATTTCCCGACGGCTCGCAGCGCTCGTGTGGCTTCGACGCAACGGGTGCGGCGAAAACACAACGGCCGGCGTCGATTCGACGCCGGCCGTATATGCTTTGGCTACGCCTTCCTTACGGAGTCACGTTGGCGAAGTCGATGAAGCTGGCGCCGCTCCCGTCTATGAGCGACATGGTGTACCCGAACCCGTTCGGGCACCCAGGCCCGTTGGCAGGGAAGGACTCGCGCCAGCTGGTCTGCAGGACTTCGCAGACCGTGTAGGTACCGGCCGGGAGGCCCGTGAAGACATAGTTCCCTGAGGCGTCAGTCACTACCGAGCCCGACACCGGGCCGCTGAGCTGGATGCACCAGCCCTGGAGGCCACTCCATGGCGCGAAGTCTTCGTACACCTGGCCATCGATCGACACCGTTCCACCGCCCGCCGGAGCGCTTCCGCACGCTGACGTGGGGGGCGGAGGCAGGGTCGGGGGCGGGGGCGGGGGCGGCGGCAGCGTGCCCGGGTCCGTTACGGGATCAGGACACTTGTTGATGGTTTCGCCCGGGCGCAGCTCCGCACGCATGGCGCAGTGCGCCGCGTCGTGACCCAGACCCGGATTGTCGAGCGACCCGGAAGCGCGGTTTGCGCCGCTCTTTGGCTTGATCTGGCGCGTGGGTCGATCCTGGGCCACGCCCGCTACCAGCGGCGCGGCGACCAAGGCGAGAAGGACCACGAATACTCGGTTCACAGTGTCTCTCCTAGCTCAGTAGGGCTGAGGAGGGGCGCTGCGCCCTCAGCGAACAGTCAGGTGGTGGGTATTTCCCTGGGACCACCCGGCACGACGAAGTTCGCGCAGTCTGGCCTGGGGGGCTGTGTGGCGCATCACGCGGCCGCCTAAGCTCAAGTGCTTCTGGCACTTGTGTGGAGCAAGCTCAATCTGTGCTGGGACGCGCCGGCACTGCCGCCGCCGCGCGTGCTACGCTAGGTTGTTCTGCTGCACTTACGGCGGCGTAGCTCAGCTGGTTAGAGCAGCGGAATCATAATCCGCGGGTCGTCGGTTCGAGTCCGACCGCCGCTACTAGGAGCCAAGGCGTGCTCACGCTCGTCCCGGGGACGTACTCACCCACCCGCGCCGCACTCCTCGTCGCGCTCGCGCTCCTCCTGTCTTCGTGTCGCTCGTCCCGAACGCCAGCGTGGCTGGCCGAGCGAGCTCGCCAGGAAGCCGAGCTGGCGGCCCGTTCGTCGGTGCTGCACGACTTCCGCTTCACGGATCAGCGGCAAGCGAGCGGCATCACGTTCGAGAATCGGATCGTCGACGACGCCGGCAAGAGCTACAAGCTCGCGCACTACGACCACGGCAGCGGACTGTGCGCCGCGGACGTCGACGGCGACGGTCTCCCCGACCTCTATTTCGTGACCCAGCTCGGTACCAACGAGCTGTGGAAGAACCTGGGCAATGGTCGCTTCGAGGACGTCACCACCCGCGCCGGGCTGGCCATGCCCGACGAGGTCGCGGTCGGGTGCGCGTTCGCCGACATCGACAACGACGGGGATCCCGATCTGTTCGTCACCACGGTCCGTCACGGGAATCGGCTGTTCGAAAACCTAGGGCATGGGACGTTTCGCGACATCACCGCGCAGGCGGGCGTGGGATACAGCGGCCACTCCTCGGGCGCCGTGTTTTTCGACTATGACGGAGACGGCCTGCTCGATCTGTTCGTCACCAATGTGGGTGTGTACACCAGCAGCACCCAGGGGCGGGGCGGCTACTATGTCGCGTTGGAGGACGCCTTCAGCGGCCATCTCCACCCGGAGCGCGCCGAAGCGAGCATCCTCTACCACAACCTGGGCGGCAACCGCTTCAAGGACGTGAGTCGCGAGGTCGGGCTGGTGGACAAGAGTTGGAGCGGCGACGCCACGGCCGTGGACCTGAATGACGACGGCTTTCCCGACCTCTACGTGCTCGACATGCAAGGGGGGAATCACATCTGGCTCAACGAGGGTGGCAAGCATTTTCGCGACGCGACCGCGCAGTACTTCCCGAAGACCCCCTGGGGGGCCATGGGAGTGAAGGTATTCGACTTCGACGGCGACGGGCGGCTGGACCTCTTCGTCACGAGCATGCACCCGGACATGTGGGTCAATATCCCCGCGGGCGATTGGGCGGCCGAGCGCCGCAAGGACGACTCCTCGCAGGTGTCGGGCCGTCTGTTCCCACAGGGCAAGGGCGGTTTCATCTTCGGCAACGCGCTGTTCGCCAATCGGGGGGGCGGCCGGTTCGAAGAGGTGTCCGACAGCGTCGGCGTCGAAACGTATTGGCCCTGGGGGCCGAGCGTGGACGATTTCAACGCCGACGGGTGGGACGACATCTTCATCGCGGCGAGCATGAACTTCCCCTACCGCTACGGAATCAACTCGCTGCTCTTGAACGAGGGAGGGCATCACTTCCTTCCGAGCGAGTTCGTGCTGGGGATCGAGCCGCGGCCCACGGGCACGCAGCAAGTCTGGTTCACGCTCGAGTGCCAGGGCGTGGATCGGGGCCACCCCTTCTGTGCCGCCTGCGCTCATCCGGAGGCGACGGCGGGCGCGTGTCGGATCGATGCCGCGGGCCACCTGACCATGATGGCCGCGCGCGGTAGCCGCTCCGCGGTGGCCCTCGACTTGGACGGCGACGGCGATCTCGACATCGTCACCAACGAATTCAACGCCGGACCGCAGGTGCTGGTGAGCGATCTCGCGCAGCGCCACCCGGTCCACTTCCTGAAGGTGCGGCTGCGCGGCACGCGCTCCAACCGCGAGGGGCTGGGCGCGCAGGTCACGGTCGTGCTTCCCGATGGGCGCCGGATCTTGAAGCTGCAGGATGGCAAGTCGGGATATCTGTCCCAGAGCGACCTGCCGCTCTTTTTCGGCCTCGCGGGCGCCGACCACGCCCAGGCGATCGAAGTGCGCTGGCCGTCGGGGCGGCGTCAGAGCGTGGCTGGTCCCCTCAAATCCGGGCAGACGATCGACGTCGTCGAGCCATAACCGCTAGCGCTGTTGCAGGTCCCTCCACACGACCGGTCGGATGTCGCGCGAGCGCTCGGCGGCGTACGCCTGCGCGGTGCGCAGCAGGGCCTCGTATTCGGACCGCCACTGCGGCGGCATGTTGGCGCGAAAATAAGCGGCCGTCATTACGTTGCCTGCGGGGCGCTCGGCCGCGCCGTGGCCCACCGCCACGACGTCGCCCAGAAAGCAAGTCGAGCTGCCGGTGTCCATCACGTTCACTACGCTGCACTCGAAGTGTGCGTAGCAGTCGTCCAACACCGGGACCCCGAGCGTGCCGGGTCGGTGCGCGATGCCGGCCAGCTTGTCGCGCGCCCGGCCGCTCACGAAGCCGAGGCGGTGGATCAGCTCGAACTGATCGTCGCGTAGCAGATGTAGCACGAAGCGACCGGTCTCGAAGACCAGGTCGTGGCTGAAGTTGAACTTGTGGATGTAGACCGACAGCCGCGGCACCGTGGGAGCGATCGAAGCGCGCACGGCGCTGTCCGAGATCATGCCGTTGCGCTTGCCGTCGCGCTGGCACGTGATGGCCACGACAGGCGAGGTCAGATGACGCAGTAACTGGTAAACCTGCTCGGGCTCGAGCTTTGGCATGGCCCTATTCTCGGGGCGTTGCGGACGCGCGGCAAGGCGCCGCACCGTCGCCGCCTATCATTTATACTACTGTATGACCCCGTTGCTCTCCCGCTTGCGCGACCATGTCGCCCGCCGCCGCCTCTTCGCCGCCGGGGGAACCGCGGTGGTGGCGGTGTCGGGGGGACCGGATTCGGTCGCGCTGCTCGACCTGGTCCACAGCCTCGCTCCGGAGCTCGGTCTCGCGCTGGTCGTCGCGCACGCGGACCACGGGATTCAGGCGGACAGTTCGAGCGTGGGACAGGCGGTCGCCGCCCTGGCGCGTCGGTACGGGTTGCCGTTCGAGCTGGGAGAGCTGCACCTCGGTCCGGACGCCACGGAAACCGCGGCGCGGCGAGCGCGCTACGCGTGGCTCGCCGACGTGCAGCGACGCCGTGCGGCGCGCTACCTGGTGACGGCTCATCACCGCGACGACCAGGTCGAGACGATTCTCTTGCGGCTGCTGCGGGGGAGCGCGCCCGCCGGGCTCGCCGGCATGCCGGCGCGAGCCCGGGGCGGACTGGTACGACCGCTGCTGGCCTTCACGCACCTCGATCTAGTCGAGCACGTCACCGCGCGGGGCCTGTCGGTGCACCACGATCCCGCGAACCGCGATCCCCGGCACCTGCGGAGCTGGGTCCGCACGGTGCTGCTGCCGCTCGTGTCCGCGCGGTTGGGCGAGGGCGCGCGCGCCGATCTGGCACGTGCCGGCCGCGCCGCCGCGCTCGAGCGGCGCGCCTGGGACCGCGTGCTCCGCCACCTGCCGGAGCTCGGACTGCGGCTCGACGAGCATGGTTTCGACGTTGCTCGTGGGGGGGTGGCGGGCTATGATGACGCATTGGCCGTGGCCGTGTTGCGAGCGGCGGCGCGGCGTGCGGGGTTGGTCTTGGGCCCGCGACGGGCGCGTCAGCTCGTGCGGCTCGCACGGGGTCCGTCGGGACGGCGCCTGGAGCTCGGAGGCGGGTGGGGGGCGGAGGTGGCGTTTGACCGACTCCGCGTGCGTGGCCGCACGCGGGAGGTTGGGGAGGTTGGCCGCGCTGGCACGCGGGAGGTTCAGGAGGTTCGGGAGGTTGTGGAGGTGGTGGCGGATGAAGGGCGTGGGTGTGCTCAGTTCGGTGAGTTCCGGCTCGAATGGTCCGCGGAACTAGCGCCCGAGCGGCTCGCCCGCGGGGACTGGACGACGTGGATTGCGGGGGGCGCGTGGGAAGTTCGGCCCTTGCGCCCGGGGGATGCGCTGGTACCGCTCGGTGGTATCGGGCATCGGCCCGTACGGCGGTTGTTGATGGACGCGCGCGTGTCACGCAGCGACCGGGCGCAGTACCCGATCATCGTGCGCGGCGAAACTATTCTTTGGGTTCCCGGAATCTGCCGGAGTGCTGTCGATCTCCCGCGGCCAGGAACCCCGGCGGTGCGAGTGGATGTTACCAGGCAGGGCGAGCCTCAAGCAGACCGGCGGGCGTGAGCTCAAGCGGATTGTCTTCGACGAAGAGACGATCGCGCGCCGCGTCCGCGAGCTGGGCCAGGAGATCACCGCAGCCTATCCCGACGGTGAGCTCCTCGTGCTCGGTCTTCTCAAAGGGAGTTTCATCTGCTTGAGCGATCTCGTGCGCCGCATCGAGCGGCCGCTCCAGGTGGACTTCCTGGTGGCCGCAAGCTACGGCGCCGATACGATCTCGAGCGGAAACGTGCGGCTCCTGTACGATCCGGAAACGGAGCTGCGGGGTAAGCACATCCTGCTGGTGGAGGACATCGTGGATACCGGGAAGACGCTCAACCGCATGGTCAGCCTGCTGCGGGAGCGTGGCCCCCGGAGTCTGGAGATTTGCGCGTTGCTGCATAAGCATCTGGCCCCGCATCTCGAGCTCGAGCCGGCGTTCGTCGGCTTCGACGCCCCCCGGGTGTTCCTCGTGGGGTACGGGCTCGATCATGCCGAGAATTTCCGGCACCTTCCCTACGTGGCGAGCCTGACCTGATGGCGAACCGCGTCCCGCCGCCGCGCGAATTCTCCTGGGCCCGCACCCTGCGGACGCTGTCGTTCTGGGCGCTGCTCATCGTGGGGTCGATCTTCCTCGTGCAGTTCGCCTCGAACCGCCGGCAGGAAGCGGTGGATCTGTCGTACACGCCGCAGTTCACGGAGCAGCTCGACAAGGGCAACGTCGCCGCGGTGGAAATCACCGACCGCGCGCAGGTGAAAGGGGACTTCCGCACCCCGGTCACGGTCGGTCGGCATACGGCCGAGCACTTCACCATGCTGCTGCCGTTCGAGTCCACCGACGCCTGGGTGACTACCCTGCGGCAGAAGGGCGTGGACGTGCGGGCGCGCGAAGAGAAGCAGTCCTTCGGCGTGTTTCTCTTCAGCTTCCTGCCGTACCTGTTCATCATCGGCCTGCTGATTTTCATGGTGCGGCAGATGCAACAGGGGGGAAACCGCGCGTTCGCGTTCGGCAAGTCGAAGGCGAAGCTCCTGGCGGGCGACACCCCAAAGGTGACCTTTGCCGATGTGGCTGGCGCCGACGAAGCGAAGCAGGAGCTCGAGGAGATCATCGATTTCCTCAAGGACCCGCAGAAGTTCCAGCGGCTGGGCGGGCGGCTCCCCAAGGGGGCGCTGCTGGTCGGTCCGCCGGGAACGGGGAAGACGCTGCTCGCCAAGGCGGTGGCGGGCGAGGCGGGGCGGCCGTTCTTCTCGATGTCGGGCTCGGACTTCGTCGAGATGTTCGTGGGCGTCGGCGCGTCGCGCGTGCGCGACCTGTTCGAGCAGGGGAAGGCCCACGCGCCGTGCATCATCTTCATCGATGAGATCGATGCCGTCGGGCGGCACCGCGGCGCGGGGCTCGGCGGCGGGCACGACGAGCGCGAGCAAACGCTGAACCAACTGCTCGTCGAAATGGACGGCTTCGAGTCGAACGACGGCGTCATCCTGCTCGCCGCCACGAACCGCCCCGATATTCTCGACCCCGCGCTGCTGCGGCCCGGTCGGTTCGACCGCCAGATCGTGGTGGACATGCCCGACGTGAAAGGGCGGGAGCAGATCCTGCGCGTCCACACGCGCAAGATCCCGCTCGGGGCCAACGTGAACCTCGAGCGCATCGCCAAGGGGACGCCGGGGTTGTCGGGAGCGGAGCTGTCGAACGTCGTGAACGAGGCGGCGCTCCTGGCCGCGCGGCGCAACAAGCCGGTCGTCGACATGGACGACCTGGAGGACGCGAAGGACAAGGTCATGCTCGGCCTCGAGCGCAAGAGCATGGTCCTGACCGACGAGGAGCGGAAGCTCACGGCCTATCACGAGGCGGGACACGCCCTCGTCGGGCTCAGCGTGCCGGGCATCGATCCCATCCACAAGGTGACCATCGTGCCGCGCGGCCGCGCGCTCGGGATCACGTTCTTCCTGCCCGAGAAGGACCGCCGCAACGTCACGAAGCAATGGCTGCTGGGTCAGCTCGCCATGTCGTACGGAGGTCGCGTGGCCGAAGAGCTCGTGTTCGGGGCCGACAAGGTCACGACCGGCGCGTACTCGGACATCCAGCAGGCCACGGAAATGGCACGACGGATGGTGACGCAGTTCGGCATGAGCGACGTGGTGGGTCCGATCGCCGTGGGCGACCGCGAAGCGGAGATCTTCCTGGGGCGGGAAGTGGTCCAGCGCCGCGAAGTCTCGGAGCGCACCGCCGAGCTGGTGGATACCGAGCTGAAGCGCCTGCTCGGCGAGGCGTACGAGCACGCGCGGGACATTCTCACCAAGCACCGCGACCAGCTCGACCGGCTCGCGGCGTCCCTGCTCGAGCGCGAGACGCTCGATCGCGAGGAAGTCGATCTCGTGATGGCCGGGAAGCCGCTGCCGCCGCTCGCGCCGGCGTCGTCGCCGCCCGCGGCGCCGTCGCCCGAAGGCGCGGCGCGAGACAAGCCGGCCGCGACGCGCGGGCCGGTGCTGGGAAGCCCGCCGCCGGAGCCCGCCGGCGCGTAAGTCCGCGCACGACCTAGCCCAGAAACCGAAGGCATGTCCACACCTCCCCGTCCGGGGGCTCCCTCGCCCGCGCGGTGGCCGGAGGTGTTAGGATTGGGGCCATGGAAGCAAAGAACGCGGACCTCGCCGGACTGCGGATCAACCGATCCACCGAGTCCGCCGGCGCGGTGCCGCACCGCCGCGCCGGGCGGTGGCTTGCGATCGGCGTGCCCGCCGCAGTCATCGTCGTCCTGGTAGTCGTACTGCTGACCGGCGGGGGCGCCTTCGGCTCCCCGCTCCCGGTGCGCCTCACCCCCGCCACCATGGTGTCGCCGGCGCGCGCCGGCGCCATGCTCGTGGCCAGCGGCTACGTGGTGGCCCAACGGAAAGCCGCCGTTGCCTCCAAGGGCACGGGCCGGCTCGTGTACCTCGGGTTCGTCGAAGGGGATCGGGTACGGGCCGGCCAAGTGATCGCGCGCATCGAGGACGCCGACGTCAAGGCCCAGCTCGCCCAGGCGCAGGCCAACGTCGAGGTCAGCCGTGCCGAGCTACACGATGCCGAGCGGTCACTGGCGCGGGAGCGATTGCTCGCCGACAGCGGCTTCTCCTCGCAGGCGAGCCTGGACGCCGCGGAAGCGCGCTACCAGCGCGTGCAGGCCGGGATTGCGTCGGCGGAAGCGGCTGTCGAGGCTGCGCAGGTGGCGCTCGAGAATACCGTCATCCGCGCGCCGTTCGACGGCACGGTGTTGACGAAGAACGCGGACGTGGGGGAGGTGGTGGCGCCGCTCGCCGCCAGCGCGTTCTCGAAGAGCGCGGTGGTCACGATCGCCGACCTGGGCTCGCTCCAGGTGGAGGCCGACGTGGCCGAATCGAACCTCGAGGCCATCGGCCTGGGCCAGGCATGTGAGATCGTGCTCGACGCCTATCCCGACGTGCGCTACCCCGGGGTCGTGGCGAAGATCGTGCCGACCGCCGACCGCGCCAAAGCGACGGTGCAGGTGAAGGTGGCGTTCCGCTCTTACGACGCGCGGGTGCTGCCGGAGATGAGCGCCAAGGTGCATTTTCTGCCGCGCGCGTCGCGCGTCGCGGCGGACACGCAGGCCCTGCTCATGGTCCCGAGCAGCGCGGTGGCCGAGCGAAACGGCCGCAGTGTCGTCTTCGTCGTACAGCAAAGCCGGGCCGCCGAGGTCCCGGTCGTCACCGGCCGGCAGCTCGGGTCGTCGGTGGCGATTCGGGAAGGACTCCGGCCCGGCGCCCTAGTGGTCGACAGCGTCGGCGCCCGCCTGCGGAGCGGCGTCAAAGTCACCGTGCAGTAGAGGAGCTCATGCCCGATCCGATCGTCCAGATTCGCGGCCTCTCGAAGGCGTATCGACGCGACAGCATGGAGATCCCGGTGCTGCGGGACATCACGCTCGAGGTTCCCGAAGGGGAGTTCCTCGGGTTGATGGGTCCCTCGGGCTCCGGCAAGACCACCCTCTTGAACCTGATAGCGGGGATTGATCGGCCGGACAGCGGGACCGTCACCGTCGCCGGCACCGACGTCACGAAGCTCAGCGAATCGCAGCTCGCCCGCTGGCGCGCCAGTCACATCGGATTCGTGTTCCAGTTCTACAATCTGATTCCCGTGCTCACGGCGTTCGAGAACGTCGAGCTGCCGCTGCTGCTGACGCCCTTGTCCAAGGGCGAGCGACGCAAGCACGTCGAGACGGCGCTCACGCTGGTCGGCCTCGCCGACCGGATACACCACTATCCGCGCCAGCTCTCGGGCGGTCAGGAGCAGCGGGTGGCGATCGCGCGCGCCATCGCCACCGACCCCACGATTCTCGTCGCGGACGAGCCCACGGGCGACCTGGACCGCAAGTCGGCCGAGGAGGTGCTGACGCTGCTCGAGCGGCTGAACAAGGAGTTCAAGAAGACCATCGTGATGGTGACGCACGATCCGCACGCCGCCGAGCGCGCGCACCTGGTGCGCCACCTGGACAAGGGCGAGCTACAGTGAGGGGCCGGCCGTGAAGCTGACGCGACTCGTCTTCAAGAACCTGTTCCGGCACCGGCTCCGCTCCGCGCTCACGATCCTGGGGATCGCCACGGCGGTGATGGCGTTCGGCCTGATCCGCACCATCGTGGGCGCGTGGAACGCCGGCGTCACCGGGGCGGCCGCCAACCGCATGATCACCCGCCACCGGGTATCGCTCATCTTCCCGATCCCGCTCCCGTACCGGGACGAGATCGCCCGGGTCCCGGGGGTCACGGCGGTGTCGTGGGCCAACTGGTTCGGCGGGGTGTACGGCGAGCCCAACGACTTCAAGAACTTCTGGCCCCGGTTCGCGGTCGACCCGGACACGTACTTCGATCTCTACCCCGAGTTTCAAGTGCCCCCGGACCAGCTGGCCGCGTTCAAGAAGGAGCGCGACGCCTGCATCGTCGGCCGCAAGCTGGCGCAGCAGCACGGCTTCAAGCTGGGCGACGTGATCACGATGGAAGGCGACATTTTTCCCGGAAGGTGGCAGTGGGTGGTGCGCGGGATCTACACCGGGCGCGACCCGTCGACCGATGAGACCCAGATGTTCTTCCAGTTCGCCTACCTCTTCGAGCAGGTGCGCCAGCGGGAGCCCGGGCGCCCCGTGGACGCCGGGTTTTACATCCTGCGCGTCGGGTCGTCCGACGCGATGGCCCGCGTCGCGGCGGCGGTGGACACGGAGTTCGTGAACTCGCGCGCGCCCACGAAGACCGAGAGCGAACGCGAATTCCAGCAGAGTTTCGTCCAGATGTCGTCCGCGATCATCACGTCGCTGCAGGTCATCTCGGTCGTAATCGTCGCGATCATCCTGTTGGTGCTCGGGAACACGATCGTCATGTCGGTGCGGGAGCGGACCCGTGAATACGCGGTCCTCAAGACGCTCGGTTTCTCCGGGCGCCACCTCGTGGCGCTGGTGCTGGGCGAGGCAATGGCGATTTCCCTTTCCGGAGGCGTGGTCGGGCTGCTGTTGACCTTTCCCATCGTGAAGGGTTTCTCGAAGGCGCTCCCGACGTTCTTCCCGGTGATCAACGTCGCCCCCCTCACCATCGCGCTCGGGCTCGGGGCCGCTCTCCTCGCGGGCCTCGCGGCGGCGGCCATCCCGGCGAACCGCGTGGTGCGCACGCCGATCGTGATCGGCCTGCGGACGGTGGGGTAGGCGACCCATGATGCGGATCCCCTTCTCCTATATCTGGCGCAGCCTCTGGGCCCGCCGTCTCACCACGGCGCTTACCATCGGCGGCGTGGCGCTCGTCGTATTCGTGTTCGCCGGCGTGCTCATGCTCGCGCGCGGCCTGGAAGCGACCCTGGTCGAGTCGGGCTCGCCCGACAACGCGATCGTGCTCCGGCGCTCGGCCACGTCGGAGCTCTCCAGTCAGGTCGACCGCGCGACCGCGGATGTGCTCGAAGCCGACGCCGGCGTAGCGCGGGGGGCCGAGGGGCGTCCCCTCCTCTCGCGCGAAGTGGTCCTCGTCATCGACCTCTACAAGAAGAAGAGCAACGCGCTCGGGAACGTGTCGATTCGGGGCGTATCGTCCCGTGCCCTGGAGCTCCGGCGCGGCGTTCACATCGTCCAGGGACGGCCCTTCCAGTTCGGTACGCACGAGGTGGTCGTGGGCAAGAGCATCGCCAACCAGTTCAAAGGGGTGACCCTCGGGGCGGAGCTCGCGTTCGGCGGCGACCGCTGGAGCGTGGTGGGACTCTCGGACGCGGGCGGCACGGCCTTCGACTCGGAGATCTGGGGCGACGCCGACCAGTTCATGCAGGCGTTCGGTCGCCCGGTCTATTCGTCTCTGACCTTCCGCCTCGCCGACGCCGGTCACTTCGATCAGCTCAAGGCTCGCCTCCAGGCGGACCCGCGCATGCAGTACGTGGAGCTCAAGCACGAGCGGGAGTATTACAAAGAGCAGTCCCAGACGCTCGCGACGTTCATCCGGATTCTCGGGCTGGTGGTGACCACCATCTTCAGCTTCGGCGCGATGATCGGCGCGATGATCACCATGTACGCCGCAGTCGCGAACCGCACGGTCGAAGTGGGCACCTTGCGGGCCCTGGGATTCGGGCGGCGGAGCGTCCTGGGAGCGTTCCTGCTCGAATCCGTGGTGCTCGCGCTGGTGGGTGGCGCACTCGGCGTCGCGCTCGCGGCCCTGCTGTCGTTCGCCCGGATCTCGATCATCAACTTCCAGAGTTTCTCGGAGATCGGCTTTGGGTTCGCGCTGTCGCCCGGCGTCGTCAGGAGTGCCCTGCTGTTCGCCGTGGTGATGGGCGTGGTCGGCGGCTTCCTCCCGGCGGTGCGCGCCGCGCGACTGAACATCGTCAACGCGCTGCGGGCGTCGTAGCCCGAGGCTCGGGGCGGTGAAGCTCACCGCGCTCGCCGCGCACACCCCCGAAGCCGTACGCGCGGCGCTCGCGGCGCGGGGCTGGGACGCCCAGCCCGCGTGGTTCGCGGCCACCGGCGTGCAATCCCTCGTGGTCCTGCTCGAGGATGTCGCCGAGCCCGAGCGCGAAGCCCTGGTGCACTGGGGAGCCAAGGCCGGCGCCGACGTGCTCACCGGCGAGGGCTGGGCGCTCGTGAGCGCGGCGGCGAGCCGGCTGGCCCCGCTGGCGCGCCCCGACCGGTTGCCGGCGGGACTCGAGAACCTGGCGCCCGAGCTGGGCCGGTTCCTCGCGAGCTACGCCGACCCGCCGCGCCGCTGGGAGATCGCGGGGCGCGCGCTCGCCCTCGACCATCCGGTCTTGATCGGGATCGTGAACGTGACGCCCGACTCCTTTTCGGACGGCGGCCGCTTCTCCACCGTAGAGCGCGCGGTGGCGCAGGCCGAGCGGCTGGTGGCCGAGGGGTGTGAGCTGCTGGACGTGGGCGGCGAGTCGACCCGGCCCGGCGCGACGCCCGTGGCGCCGGCCGAGGAGATCGCCCGCGTGGCGCCCGTGATCGAGCAGCTGGTGCGTCGCGGGTTGGGGCCGGTGTCGGTGGACACGCGCAAGGCCGCCGTCGCCCGCGCGGCGCTCGCGGCCGGCGCCGGGGTGATCAACGACGTGTCGGGCCTGGCGTTCGATCCCGACCTGGCGCGCGTGGTGGCCGAGGGCGGGGCCGGCGTGATCGTCATGCACATGCGCGGGACGCCCGACACCATGGACGGGCTGGCCGTGTACCGCCACGTCGCGGCCGAAGTCGCAGCCGAGCTGGGCGCCGCGACCGCGCGGGCCGAACGGGCCGGCGTGCCGCGCGAGCGCATCGTGGTGGACCCGGGGTTCGGGTTCGCGAAGGGAGCGGAGCAGAACTTTCGGCTGCTCGATGAGCTGGCAACCGTGGTCGGCTTGGGCTATCCTGTAGCGGTGGGGCCGTCGCGCAAACGCTTTCTCGGGGCCGCCACGGGACGGCCGGTCGAAGATCGCGACCGCGCCACGGCGGTGGCGTGCGCGCTCGCGTGGGAGCGCGGGGCACGCCTGTTCCGGGTCCACGACGCCGCGCTCGCCTGCGAGGCGCTGCGAGTGGCCGGCGCGACGACGGGGAACGGCACGAGCGCACCGTGAACTTCGAAGCCTACCGGTTCCTGATCCCGCGGTTCTGGCCGGACGTGGTCGAGATCCTGCTCGTCGCGTTCGTCATCTACCGCTTCCTGCTGTTCCTGGTCGGGACGCGGGCGATGCAGATCGTGGTGGGCGTCATGATCCTGTCGATCGCCTACTTCGCGTCGCTGCTCGCCAAGTTCACGATGATCAGCGCGCTGCTCTCCTACGTCTTCACGTTCGGCGCGTTCGCGGCCGTGGTGGTGTTCCAGCCCGAGCTGCGGAACGCCCTGGCCCGGCTCGGTCAGTCGCGGTTCATGCGCCGCTTCTCGCAGAGCGAGCGCCAGTCCGTGGCCGAGGAGATCGCCGAGGCGATGGACCGGCTGTCGCGTGCCGGCACCGGGGCCATCGTCGCCGTCGAGGGCGACATCGGGCTCGAGGAGTTCATCTCCTCCGGCGTCCCGATGGAGGCCAAGGTGTCGGCCGACCTGCTCACCACCATCTTCACGCCGTACTCGCCGTTGCACGACGGCGCCGTGCTGGTGCGGGGCGACCGCATCATCGGCGCCGGCTGCGTGCTTCCCCTCACCCAATTCAAGGTCGCGGACAAGTCGCTCGGTACCCGCCACCGCGCCGCGCTGGGACTGTCCGAGGAGACCGACGCCACCGTGTTCGTGGTCTCCGAAGAGACCTCGACCATCTCGGTGGCCAGTCACGGGTTGCTACACCGCCACCTCACGCCGCAGCAGGTACGCGATCTCCTCTCCGGGGCCATCGCGCACCTCGAAGGCGGCGAACGAGTTACCGCCGCAGCCGGCTGACCCCCCCGATTGTTTCAATAAGCGCACCGGGCTAATTTCCGCGGTTATGAATTTTGGGGCCCTCCCCGAGCATCTGGCCCACGTACGGGCCGAGATCGCTCGGCGGCAGGCACTCGCCGGTCGGACGCACCCGGTGACGATCGTGGCAGTGACGAAGGGCTTCGGACTGGATGCGGTGGCGGCGGCGCTCGACGCGGGCCTCGCGGATCTGGGCGAGAATCGGGTGCAGGAAGCGCTGGACAAGATCGATACGCCGGCGGGGCGGCGGGCGACCTGGCACCTGATCGGGCACCTGCAGCGCAACAAGGCGAAGCACGTGGCCGGGCGCTTCGCGCTGGTGCATTCGCTGGACTCGGTGGCGCTGGCCGAGGAGCTGGACCGGCGCACCGGAGCGGCCGGGGGGCGGCAGCGGGTGCTGTTGCAGGTGAACGTGGCGGGGGAGGCGCGGAAGAGCGGGTGTGCGCCGGCGGATGCGCCGGCCGTGGCGCGCCGGGTGGCCGGGCTGCCGCATCTGGCACTCGAAGGACTGATGACTATCGCGCCGTTCACCGATGCCGAGGACGTGCAGCGGCGCACGTTCCGTGGGCTGCGCGAGCTGCGGGACGCCTTGCAGGAGGAGGGCCTATGGCTGCCGACGCTCTCGATGGGGATGTCCGCCGACTACGGTCCGGCGGTCGAGGAGGGGGCAACGGTGATCCGCTTGGGTACAGTCCTGTTCGGTCCGAGGGAGCCGACCCCGTGAGCGAGCCCGCCTTCCATCTCACCCCGCTCGACGTCCGGAAGCAGGAGTTCCGGCGCCGCCTGCGGGGGTACGAGCCGCTCGGCGTCGAGGACTTTCGTGCCCGCGTGGCGGACGAGCTGGAGCGGATCCTGCGCGAGAAGGCGGTACTGGACGAACGCTTGGCGGCGCTGGGGGAGCAGCTGCGGGTATACCGGGAACGCGAGCGCGCCATGAACGAGGCGCTGGTGGCAGCGCAACAGCTGCGCGAGGAGACCCGGGCGGGCGCGGCGCGCGAGGCCCAGGTGATCGTGCGCGAAGCGCAGGCCGAGGCGCAGCGCATCCTCGACGGCGCGCGTGCCTCGCAGGGCGAAGTCGAGCGGCAGAGCGCGGATGTGCAGCGTCAGTTCCAGGCGTACGTGGCCGGATTTCGCGCGCTGCTCGAGCGTCAACTCGCCGAGCTGCGCGCGCTGGACGGTCAACGGGACGGATGATCGCGGAGGCGGTTCGCGCGGTGCAGGCGCGGACCCGGCTCGTCCCGGAGGTCGCGATCATCCTCGGCACCGGGCTCGGGGGGCTCGCCGGCGAGGTGAGCGTGGAGACCCGCATCCCCTACGGCGAGATCCCCGGGTTTCCGTTGTCGACGGTGGAGAGCCACGCCGGCGCGCTGCTGGTGGGGACGCTGGGCGGGCGGCGCGTCATGGCGATGCAGGGGCGGTTCCACCGCTATGAGGGCTACTCGCTCGCGCAGATCGCCTTCCCGGTGCGCGTGCTGCGGCAGCTCGGCGCGGGGACGCTGATCGTGTCGAACGCGTGCGGCGGGATGCATCCCCTGT
>WNGC01001089.1_pt1 | contig 27849 bp, 19 predicted proteins | sample 5400051 | NCBI WGS metagenome assembly WNGC01 (sample SAMN13153368, study PRJNA577476) | soil metagenome | isolation source: 20 cm soil or saprolite under grassland replicate 2 | place: USA:California | collected 2016-06-15
CTTGGCTTGAGCGCTCCGCTTCGTCATCCTGACATCTTAATACTGGTCAGATCAGCAGTCAATGCAATTTATCCCCGCCGTCTTCGTTATTCAAATCCCGCATTATCACCAGTTAGGAGAGTCGTGCGGAGTTGCTGGGTTATAAGCAACGTATAAAAAATGCCGAGAGGCCGGGACCTGAAACACACAGCCTCTGCCGTTAACGGTTAACAGGCATTGAGTATTTTTCAAACGACCTGCAGAGCATGGACTGCATCCTAACTGTCTCTGGCGAACGCTATTTCGCTCATGATTCCTGAGGATTTCCCGTCCTGCTACGATTCTGCGAAGCGCAATCTGGTCGTTCTTTTCATCCACTTCAACGCCCTCGTCCGGTTGCTCCCCGCGCGTGAGCGTCTGGTAGAAAGTTAGACGCTCATGCATGAAGTCAATTTATTTAAGTTGTTTCGTATGAAATAGATAACGCACCCTGCGATTTCTCACAAGTGCTCAGAATGAGCTAAAACTCGAGGTTGAAATCGAAGAAGAACTTGCCGTAAACTGTTGACAGTGAAGTGTTTCGCTGCGCGCCCGTAGCTCAGCTGGATAGAGCGTCTGGCTACGAAGAAAAAGCTCAAATCCCACTAAGTCGTTTCTTTGGCGTTGTTTAAGCGCGATCCGGTCGCGTGTGGAACCCCTTCGATTGTCCCAACCGTTGTCCCAACTCCGTACCAACAATCGGGCGATTATCTGCAAAATCGGCGGCCATGCTGAAAGTCGATTTCCGGGAAGAAGCCGTAAATGTCGCTCTTGCCGAACTTCTTGAGCAGCGCGGCCTGAGCGAGGGTCGCTACGTGGCGAACGTGGTCGATGGGAAAGTGAATCTGTACGGGAAGCAAGGGCGACGAATCGCTGACGAGTTCTTACTGGCAATTTCCGTCAGCACTGGCCGCTCGCTGTCCGACGATGATAGCGCCGCAGAGACACCGATAAGATTGCCATGCAAACAAGCACCGCGCAGCCAACCAGCATTCGAACTCCGGGCTAGTAGATGGTAATGCTCCCGTCGAGTAGATGCCCGCTGTTGCTGTAACCGTCGCTAAGGGTGATGCTGAACATCCCTGGCGCCACCAGGGAGCTATCCACAGCAACGATCGTGAACCCTACCGACACGCCGTTATCGGTTCCCAATCCGGTAAGAGTGACACTGTGCGCGACCTCGTCAAAAGTCGCCGAAGTGAACTGCGTGGCCTGGAAGCTGACCCCTGAACCGGAGTCGCTGAAGGCCGCGCTGTTCGACTGCTGGTTGGAATCGTCGTAATTAAAGGCGAAATTGGCACTGCCGCGGCGCTTGCCGGGTTCGTCGCCCTTTCCGCCTGCTTGGTGAGTGGTGCCCGCACATTTCCCCTTGGTGGAGATGCCCGAGGTTGCCGTCTTTTGCCGCGTGAAGTACGAGACAGACGTACCCGCATGGTTATCCGCGTAGGCAACGTTGGTGAGATGATTGGTCGGGTCAATCGCGATCTGGAAGAAGTCGGCAAGGCTGCGGTCGGAGCTGCCAAGGAGGCCACCGGTCGAGATCTGCCCCGTGTGGTTCACGTGGTCAGTGGCCTGGCTCAGGGTGAAAACTGGCGTGATCGCATGGCCGTTGACGGTCTCCGCAACGAAGACGTTCCAGTTTGTGGTCAATGGGACCGTGTTCGAGTTGCCGGCCTGGTCGGCACCGTACCACGCGATGGCCACGTGACCGTTGGCATCGGCAGCGATCCAGGGGAACACGTTCGACTTTCCGGCTTGGGGCGTGTTCTGAGTTACCTTGATGGCCGGAGACCAGCGCGTCCCGTGAGTGGGGGAGAACGAGTAATAGATGTTGGCGTTATCCGACCAGGTGGCGTACAGGAAGCCGAAGTTGTCTACCGCGAGCGCGGGAAACAGATTGCCGAGGCCGGCGCCGGAGGGACACGTCGAACCCGCCCCGCAACTGAAGATCTTGGTGTCAGTGAACGATAGTGTGGGACTCGTGAGACTTACGTTCGAGGCCACGCCCACGTAAGCAGCGTTAAAAAAGCTGCTGCTGTTCTGCGCGTTGTCCACCGGGTTGTCGGGGCCCACAAAGATCTGGTACAGGTTGCCGTGGCTCGCGCAGCTGCTGTGGTCCACCTTGATCTGGCCTGCGATATTGCCGGTAGGAGGACCGACGCTCGGCTCGGTTGCAGCGTCAATCGCGGTCCCCAGGGCATCCGTATAGGTGAAGCCTCCATTGTTCGAGCGTTGCACAAAGATTTGCGAAGTTGTTCCAAAATCGTGGTACTCCATGTAGACGTGATTCGGATCGTCCAGGGCGCCTAACCACATGCGATCGTCGAAGGGAACGCCCGCCGTGGCTGGGTTCGGAGTGCTGAAGGTATCCGCACGGTTGGTGGATTGGCTGCCTGTAACTTCCGCCGCCGTTAGGCTGACCACAGCCAGATTTGGAGTGTTCATGTTCGAGGAGTCCGGACCGTTCACGGCGACGTCTCCATCGCCTCCTCCCGGCGCCAACCCGCTCGCAGTGCAAAAAGTAGTAACGAAAATGCCGCAATCAGGCTGACCTTCGTACTTGAACGGCAGGGTTCCGTTAGCGTTCGGTCCACCGTCTTCAGTTTTAAACCAGCGCCATAGGTCAAGGCCCCCTGGGACTCCGCGGATGGACTCGACGTAGATCGTGCCCTGCGAGTCCACGGTCATGCTGGGCTCGACGGCCTGACCCGCCCCCGCGGGCAGACACAGACTCTCATTGGGGGTGTAATTCGCGGTTCCGGGACCAACGAATGCCGGGCTGGCCTGATTGGTCGCACAGTTGTGCTGATTTGTGGGGTTCGGGGCGGCCAGGGCCACATTGATTCGGATCGGGTAGAGCGAGAGGTTGCTCGCGTTGAACCGGACCGTATTTGTCAAGAAGTCGCCATCCTTCGTGGATATTTGAAATACAGGGATAGTCCCCTCGGTGAGAACTCCACTGTCGCGAATGATCAGGACAGCAAGGACTGGGTTCGTGGGGGAGCCCCCTGCCTGGCAGTTGGCGACCTCGGTGGCGAACAACCCGCTAAACATACGGCTATCGGCCAGGCAGATTGTCCCCGCCGCGGCGGGGGGAACAACAGGGACCTGCGCACCGCCGGCGTAGTAGAAGTTCGCCGAGATCGGCGCGGTGATGTCTCCGTTATGACTGTTGGAGCTCCCGTCAAAGCTCGCCAGAATACAATTTGGAAGGAAGGAGCAGCCGGTCGTGTTCGACGGTTGGGGCCCTCCTCCCAGGACAACAACGCTATTCTGGGCGGCCAGCGGAGCCGCGCCAAGCAGCAGACCTAACCCACTAAGCAGACACGTTAGACCGACCGCTAGATGAAAGTGTAATCGAGCTTTCTGAACTTTCATGCTCTCCTCCTCAGTTCTCGTTATTTTCATTGGACATCAAGGCCCTGCCGGACCCTTGCAGCTTTGGCCCTGATTTGCTCCCACAAGGGCGGATTGGTGCGCGGTGACGCACCCGTAGGTAATATGCGTGGGACCGTTCAGCACATTCCCTTGGTCGGTCCAGGCCAGAGCAGCGCTGCCGCCCCGGTCGATGGCGATGGAAATGGAGTCAGCCAGGTCGCGGTTGCCGCCGGTGACGGAGCAGAAGATCCCCGTCGTGCAAATGCCGCCCACATGCATGACGTTGCTCGAGGCGCTGGTCTGATTGAACTTCGGCGTGGCCGAGGTGCCGCTCGTGGTCTGCGCAAACGTAACAGTCCAGGGCGACAGCGCGCTATCAGAAGGGTTGAGATCTGGCGTCGTCAGCCAGATAAAGTCGACGCGGCCCGTGCTCCCGGCCGCAACCCATGGGAAATAATGAGTCCCCAAATCCTGGTTAACTTTTACGGGCAATGACCAGTGCGCGCCCTTGTCGGGCGAGTGCGAGAGCCAGATATCGTTCACGCCGGAAGCGGCCAAGTTGTCAGGAAAGACGGAATAGACGTTGCCCGGCACGCCAGAAACACCGGAATCATCGACGGCAAGAGTGGCGAAGATCCGATCGGTGTTCGTCTGCCACGACCGGCCCATATTGCCGTCGAAGACCATGTGAGCGTCCCAAATGGTGGTGACTGTTGCCAGGCTCATGCCTAGCGCCGGCGGCGAGTGGGCGACCCATACCTGATGAAAATTCTGGATCTGGGTAATATTGCAACCCATAGACGTGTTCTGGACCGGGTCAGCGGTGATCCATTCGACATAAACTTCGCCGGTCTCCGGATCCACTTCGATGCCGCTCGGCACGGTGTTGCAGAAGGACTGAGTTTCCGCTAGTCCGTTCTGCGCGAGAACGTCCACCGAGGGTCCGAAGTCCTGGCCGCCATCGTTCGAAGCCGCCACGTTGATCTGGCTGGCTGAGAAATCGTGGTACGCCACGTACACCTGGTCTTGATTCGCTGACACTTGGCTCGCGTACACAGCCAGCCACGGGCGGTCAATAAAGGAGGGATTGAACGCGGCGAGCGAGTTCACCGTCCAGTGCGCGCCGCGGTCGTCGCTGAAGGCTAGTCGAGTCTGTAGCGCTAGGGGAGTGAGTTCGATGGACGACACATATACGCGGTGTGCCCCCGGCGAGCAATTGGACGTGGGCGCGGCGCAAGGTGTTGGCCCTCCGACCCGTATAGCTACGTCACCTACATCCCCGCTAGGAAACGCTGTTTGCAAGAAAGTTCTTCCCCCATCATCCGAGCGGCCTACGTGACTTCCGCTGGCCTGCCATGCCACGTAGACGGTGCCGTCAGACCGATCTACAGCGACCGAGGGTTCCGTCGCGTTGCTTTGGCTGCTCGGCGAAACCTGCTGCCGAAAGCTGGTAAAGTCCGAGGCGAACGCTACGCTGGCCCGAAGGAATTGATCTGTGGAGTGGGCGAGAAGGAACAACGCCGGAACAGCGATGGCCAAGGAAACAAGACACATGAAGTTGCCGGACCGCGGAGCAATCTTAGGCATGACACCCTCCTGCCCATCAAGGGTTGGGCCGGGCCGAAGTCTCTGTTCGCGAGTTACTCGCTCCACGGGAAGCTGCTATTCGTCTGTGGAGTTACTTCATGGGCCTAGTTTCGCGAGTTCGATACCATTGATCTGCTAGGCTGAGAATCGGGGAAAGGCAGTATTCTTCGCTCAGGTAATTACCCTAGCGCCGAGGTTGTATGACTGAAAAAGAGGTACCAGCTCAGCGGTTATCCTGGAAACTCTTCTCGTCCACGACCCAACCGAGCGGAAAGTTCGTATATCCAGCGACGTCTGGCAAAAGCCGGGTCAAGAGTCTCAGCATCCCATTAGACCTTTCTATTCACTGCCAATTGGGCAGGGTCCAATCCGCGATCGTGGTCGGATGGGCAACTCTGACGTAACGCGATTAGGGTCGAGTAGCCGGGCGCCATTGCTGGCGCCCAGCCCTCTAAGAACCGGACTTGAAGGTTTCCCATTCATCCGGCTCGAGCACCCAAAAACGCCCCCATGAAAAACGAGGACGCGGCCTAATTCAAACGAACCAACTCGGAATTGAAATCCCCGACGACGCTAGATGGGAAATCGACGCCGATACAGTCGGGTTATAGGACGGGACGACAGCCACTGGAGCGGCAGGAGGATTTGATTGAAGGCTAGTCGAAAACTTTTTGAGACCGCCGTATGTGTCGCTTCCCCGGGGCAGTTCGGTGTCGTGGGTAGAACAAGGAAAGGCGAAGAAGTGCGTGCTTTCGGCAAAGCTGCGTAGTACAGAGCCGGGACGGCGTGGTTCAGAAGCAGTAGCCCTGCGCCACCCAGTAATGCCAGTCGCCAATAGCCTCGGCAGCGGATTGGTCGGGATCAATGGCAACCAGCTGTGACAAGGGAACTGCCATGGTCCGGTCGTGCCAGCGGATCAGCACTAGCATGTCGGCGGAGCAGGCGTCTTCAGGTGCCATGCCCTGGACTTCGACGGTTTCCCCCTTCCTGAGCGGCGAGACGACTTTGGGAGCGATGCACTTGGCCTGAAAAGGGAATCGGATTTTGTCATCGAGGTAGTAATACCACCCCATGACCTGCTCTTCCGGCCCATTATTATAGCGTCCACGATGGCTTCGTTGTGAATTCGGTCCTCCCGGACGGGGTCTCAGACTTTTGCCCCGCAGCACCTTTCATATCTCTTCCCGCTGCCGCAGGGACAGGGGGAATAAGCCAGGCTCGAGGGTGATTCTATCCGGAAGATGATCGATGAGAAGATCCTGCCCGCCAGCCAAGTTCTGGAGTGTGCCCCTTGGCAGATCCCTGTAGAAGCACTGGATTCCGAGGTAGTCCGAACGGCGGCCGCAAATCTCAGGAATCGAGTTCGCGTTCCGCAAAGTCAGAGCTGTGATGAACAACAATCAATGTTTTCAGACAGTTGATGAGGTATAGCAGAATGTTGAATAGCCCAGCTGAGGAACTGCATCACCTTTTTGCCAGCCCGTGCCATTCTTATCGCAATCCTCGATCCTCTTCTCCCGTCAGTGTGAGAGAAATTGTCTGCGGTGCTCCGAGTTCGGAATGCCGAGTCGCTCTTGCCGAGAGAAACCACTCCGTCTGTCTGGTTTCCGAAAATGCGTCAACACTACGTCAGTTTCTGTGCGGAAGAGAGTTCATCGCCCGCGAATAAATTTCGCAGGGGCCGCAACAGCCGCATCGAAACTGGTGGTCGCATGAATACTCCGCGAGAGCACCCAAATACTGGGGGAGGGCAAGAATAATTTGACCTTGACACTAGCCGCTTTAGGCGTAGACTCACTCCGCTCAGCCGTACCCGCCCAATTTGACCCTCCGCAGTGGTTCGACTGAACCGGCCACTATTTCACTAAGCTCAATCAAAGGAGGCACCGTGAAATCCAGAAAGTTGGAATCGAAATGGCATGAAGGAATTCTGCTGCTAGTGGCGGCGATGGCGTTCGCAGCGTTGCCCCCGGCGGCTCAGTCACAAGCGATCCACGGCAGCGGAACAACCAACGTCGTTCCGCTATGGACCAGCAGCACCACGATCGGTAACTCGGCGCTTTCCCAAAGCGGGAGCAACCTCGCCACCAGCGGCAGCATCACCGCCACGAGTTTCGCTGGCAACGGCGCTGCGCTCACCAACGTTAACGCCGCAAAGCTCGGCGGCATTCTGCCTAGCGGCTTCGCGCAACTGGGCGCAACCAGCAACACCTTCAGCGGCACGGTTTCAGCCGCGACGATCGACTCTAGTAACCCGTATCAAATCGGCGGCGTTCCGGTACTGAGGATCGGCGCGTTTGGCAGCCTGTATGTCGGCCCGTCCGCAGGCGCGGGTGCAGGCAGTAACAACACGGGCTTTCAAAACACCGCCAGCGGCGACCAAGCCCTCTACAGCAACACCACGGGCATTGGCAACACCGCCGTCGGACGCGTTGCCCTCTACAGCAACAACACGGGAAGCGTTAACACCGCCGCGGGACTCGGTGCCCTCTACAGCAACACTACGGGAGGCGCTAACACCGCCGCCGGAGGAAGTGCCCTCCAAATGAATACCACAGGGGAAGCGAACGTCGCCGTCGGATACGACGCCCTCTTATGGAACAATACGGGGAACGATAATACCGCCGTCGGATACCAGGCCCTCCTCGGCGTCGGACAAACGGCCGCCGCCGGCAGTGGTAACACCGCCATTGGGTATCGTGCGGGCGGGAACTTCACCGGGACCGAGAGTAACAACATCGACATCGGCAGCCCGGGAGTAACAGGGGAGTCCGGGGTTATTCGCATCGGCACCGCCGGCACTCAGACGGCAATCTACATCGAGGCAATCGCTGGCGTGACCACCGGCAACAGCACCACGTCCACGGTGCTCATCGACAATAACGGCCAACTGGGCACCATCGCCTCTTCGCGGCGCTACAAGGAAGCGATCCAGGATATGGGCGCGGCCAGCGACGGCCTGCTGCGCCTGCGCCCGGTGACGTTCCGTTACAAGAAGTCCTACGCCGACGGCTCGCAGCCCATTCAGTACGGGCTGATCGCCGAGGAGGTGGCGGAGGTCTATCCGGACCTGGTGGTTCGCGGCAAGGACGGCCAAGTGGAGACCGTGCAGTATTACAAGCTGGATGCGATGCTCCTCAACGAGATGCAGAAACTGGCGAAGCAGCACGCCGCCGACCAGGCCGAGCTAGCGCAACTTCAGTCGCAAATCGCGGAGCTTCGAAACCAACGGCAGGAACAGCAGGCGGCGATGAGGCAACTTCTGAGCCAGGTCCACCGCATCCAGGTGACATTGGCGAGCAGGACTGCGGCGCACAAGGCGACAGGACCGGAAGTTGCGGCATCGGGCCTGGGGCGCTCCGCCGCTGCTCGCTAAAAGTCGGCCTATACAGAAATTTTTTTGCATTGGTTACGAATAAGAACTCAGTAAACGGGTGCCCCACCCTCATCCACTTGGATGTGCTGCGGCACCCACAGAGTTTTGTTTCCCGGCTCACAAAGAACCACCTTCCGCTGCCGCTTCGGCACTCAACGTCCAGGCGAATCGTGGAAATGGGTTTTGTTACAAGGCTCTAAGGAAGATGAAGACGGCACTCTCGTTATTCGTGTTGTGGTCTTCAACCCTGATTGGGATGAACCGTTGCAAATCGCGAACATCAAATCGCGACCGCAGGACGGAGATTGTAATACCTAAATCCGGCGTGAAGTTTACTGTTTTCGTACAGATTTGCCCAATAATCGGGGTTGGCTCTCGAAATTCATGCAGCAGTTTACCGGTTTTCAGAAAAATAGGTTCAGCCCTCCAATGGTTTTAACCTGTGAACTCGATGCAGGATTTTCTCCCCCCTCATAGCAAGAAGGGGCGAGTTGACTAGTCGCAGAGTAGGTCGATGCTGCGGGTGTGTAAGTTCACCCGGCAGCCAGAAGAGTCTGTGCCGGAGTTTGCTCAAGGTCAGACCCTGCCATTCTGGGGGGAGACATGTCCGCTGAAAAGCTGTCACTAGGTTGTAGGCAAGCCGAACTACTTCGAGATACAGTGCATTGGCCTCGAAGGCGCGGGTGGGAATCTTCGACAGCGTATAGTCCTCACGAATTTCTCGGATGCGTCGTTCCATTCCGGCGCGACCATCGTGGAAGCAAACTCCTCCTTCCTCTGGGATGTCGAATTGCGACGCGGCGATGCGGGAACCTGGGCGGGCAGCGAGGAACTATTGGCTTGTTGTTTCCTCTCCAGTCCTTCCGATATTCGCGAGTTCCGGGCGCGGGCCGGCTGTGGTTTCGCGCATGACCCCATCGCTGAAGCGCGAGCTCGGAGGTTTGCGCTAACACAAAGCAGCGGGTCATAGGAGCGCTTGCCGCGATAGCGCGGATTGTAACCAACCTCAGCACCTTCTTGATGACCAAAAGACGTAACAACTGTGCTGTCTCTGGCGAATTGTTATTTCGCTCATGATTCCTTAGGATTTCGCGTCCTACTACGCATTCTGCGAAGCGCAATCTGGTCGTTCTTTTCATCCACTTCAACGCCCTCGTCCGGTTGCTCCCCGCGAGTCGATTCACTTAAATTGTTTCGCATGAGATAGATAACGCATCCAGCGAATTCTCACAAGTGCGCCGAATGAGCCAAAACTCGAGGTTGAAATCGAAGAAGAACTTGCCGTAAACTGTTGACAGTGAAGTGTTTCGCTGCGCGCCCGTAGCTCAGTTGGATAGAGCGTCTGGCTACGAAGAAAAAGCTCAAATCCCACTAAGTCGTTTCTTTGGCGTCGTTTAAGCGCGCTCCGGTCGCGTGTGGAACCCCTTCGATTGTCCCAACCGTTGTCCCAACTCCGTACCAACAATTGGGCGATTATCTGCGAAATCGGCTCCCATGCCGAAAGTCGATTTCCGCGAGAGAAGACAAGGATGCTCCGAAGCAGTTAACGATGCTTGATCTGTATGTTGCAGATCGCAGTCTGACCTTGCGCAAGATTAATAACTCCACCACCCGTGCAAGCACCGGTGAAAATAATGTCGTAGAGAGCGGTTGTAAAGGGTGGAGTGAGGGTCGCCTGCACTTGGTGGACTCCCGGGGGTAGAGGGCGCGCAGGGGTCACAACTCCGCCGCTAGCCGCGCTCACCCAGAGGATGGCATCCACACGCACATCTACCCGCGCGGGGTCGCCAAGGGGAGCCGTCATTACAGAAATCGACAGTTGCGATGGAGGTGGCACGGTGATCGGCCCAATCCCATCCCAGCACGGATCGCGCCCGCGAAGGGGACGAGGATAGTCCATGCGCCACAGCCCGCGACCGTAGGTGGCTACATAGACGCTACGATGGAGTTCGTCGAAGAAGAAATCGCTGATTGCTTTTGCCGCGAGTGAACCATCCACGCGCTGCCAAGAATATCCACCATTGCAGGATTCAATCACACCGGTGGCCTCGGTTCCGACTAGAATGTGTCCGCCGTTCGCCGGGTTGTACTTGATGACGTGAGCTTGCAAGCCGTGAAACGGGCTGTGGAATCTCAGGTGGCCACCGTCTATTACCAGCTTATTTAAAGCCGCATCGGTGAACCAAGTGTTTCCGCCGTCGATCGTTGTCCGGATTACTCCCGGCAAGCGATCAGCCACCATGGAGAAGCGAAAGTCCTGAGGTGAAACCCCAACCACAAAGGGGAATCTCCATGGGTTGTCGTCGGGCGCCCAAAAATAAACGTCGCCCAGCGAAGTTCCCACATCGGTCGAGGTTACGGTGGCCTGGTTTAAGCCTGTGATGCGCAAAAGCGTATGAGTGCCATCCTGGCGTGAGGCGACTGCGTAAACTGTTGGGTCGTTCTCAGGTCCAGAGATAAACAATTGTGTTGTGGCCAGCTGGGGCAGAGGTTGCGCGAGTGGCACCTGCTTCCAACTACCACTTGGTGGGCGAATCCAGAGATTGGAATTCTCAGATTCGATGAACGTAGGAGCGCCTGAGTTTCCAGGCACCACGAAGGGTGGACTGCCGTTTGGGTTGGGGAAGTTTTGATCGGCGGGCAACGGCCAGGATTGCATCCCGGCAAGATGGTCTCGCCAAGCGACGCGACTACACGGCGCGCAGAATGTTCCTGTAACGATGGCAACGCCGAGCTGTGGTTCGGTGTGCGGGGCTTGAAGATCCAACCCTTCTGGTAAATTGGCCGACTTCCACGTTGCACCACGATCCGAAGAAGACCAAATGTCGTTGTCCTGTGTCGCGAAATAGAGGTCTGCCTCGCCCGGCAGAACGGTGCCCGCCAGCGAGTAGATCTGGAGTGCGTGGAGCCCTTCGTGCACCCACGACCAGGTCTGACCGCAGTCGGCACTCACGATCACACCGTGGTCGTTGCCCATGAATCGAGGGCAGCCGCTCGCACTGAACGCCATTCCACCGTAGTCGTGCGGTGGCGAGGTAAACCTAGGCGGCCCGCCCGAAGGGACGGCGCAGCGAGGTCCTGTTCGAGAGGAGTCGCAAGGCACGCGGAACACATCGGCCCCGGCGTGAAAAAATAAATCAAATGCGGGCGCCGGAGTGGAAACTGTCCGTGTGCTGCGAACCCACGGATAACGCCCGGGATTGGTCAACCTCCAAAGCTCGGTCCACGTGATGCCACCATCATCGGACTCCCAGAGAATGCCGTCACCTCCGGACTTGGAGGCAGCGAAAACAACACTGGTATTGTCTGGAGACGGTGCCAAACTGCACAACTGGATTGGGAAGGCAGTGCCAGTGGCTCCGCCATTAAACGTAGCGCCTGCGTCCGTAGAACGAAATGGTCCAGCGTTGCCACAAACGTCGACGATGACGTCGTTCAGGTTGGCCGGGTAACCCGATCCTGGACGCGAGACTACACCCATGACACCTGGCGTACCCGCCTTTGCTACGGCGAGCGACCAGGTGCTGCCGTGATCATGGCTCACAGCCAATCCGCAGTCGGTACCCACGAACACGTGGGGCGTTGGACCAAAGCTGATCCAGCGACCGTAGGGCTCTTGGAGTTGACCGGCAATCGTGCAGTCCGGAAAACTCGCAGTAGGCGGGCGGCTCCAGGTTGTTCCACCATCGGTGCTGCGCCAGAGGCCGGACAGAGGCGGGTCGTGCGTGTCTAAGACAATTGTCGCGATTACATTGTGGCCGTCGGAAGCGTCGATTTGCACATCCCACAGGCGGTTCGGCTCCAGCCCATCCAGATGCTGCCAGGACATGCCTCCATCGGCAGTGCGAAATAGCCCTCCACTATGGGTAGCAGCGATCGCAACCTTGTCGTTGGATGAATCCACCGTAACTGTAACCACGCGGCCCCCGGGTGCGGGCGAAGCTGGGGCTCGGTAAACCGGCACTTCGACGAAGCTACGCACCCGCAGCGGCTTGGGCGGAAAACAACCGGCTGAGACGATGCTCAGAATGACCACGGCCAGCGAAAAAGCACAACGGAGAAGGAGCGACTGCTTAGGAAGAAATCCGTTCGCGCACATACCCAAGAGGTTAATGCGCTGAGTGGCGAGCGTACAAACTCGTGTGCTCATCGTCAGGTGCACTGATCTTACTCAGTGCCGAGGAGACGCTCAAGATGAACCTTTGCGATTCGATCCCACAGTCTAGTTAAGACTCTACGCTACCCACTTCATCGTCAGTCTCTGGAGGCCATAGTGCTCCGGTATTCTATGTCGGGGACCCGAGTTCAAGCAGGAACATTTGGAAATGGAGAGCAGGAATGCAGGCTTGGGAGCGGATTGTGCCGGGTGGGTCCACCACCCAATCTGCCTCTGAAGCGAAGCGTTTCTTCGTGGATCCCTACAATCGAGACAGGATTTATATTGTTGATACTGACGCAATCAAAAAGTCCGAGGATGGCGGAACTTCATGGCGAGTCGACCAAAGCTTGGACGCCTTATAGCGATCGAGAACAATGCTTTCACATATGGTGGGAACGGGTCAGTCATCCAGGACATCGTATTTGGGTACAAGGAAGCAAGCCTTGCTTTTGCCGTTGGCAACGCCGGTGTGTTCTATACGTTGAATAATCGAACTTGGCAGCGTCTGCTCGATACCACAGCCGTACCGAGCCATCCTGTCCCTGCCGAAAATGCTATCCGTCGCGAATACCTTTAAAATCAGCGACCACCAGTGCAACCCGGACTAAGCCGGCGACAGGATGTAACAACGTTACATTCCCTGTGGCTGGAGAAATAACAATTCGCCAGCCACACCGTAGGCGGAGCGTTTAGGCCGCAGTGGAGGGCGTGGCCAGCGCGGGTATTAGGCGGGTACTATGAGAGCGGGTGGCCTTTGGCACGCTGCTGGCTGCGCTCTTTGCACTTCGTCCGAGTTGCCCGTCATTTGGCAGAGTTGGTGATCGACCGAGTTCAATGTGAGGGCACCTGAGCTTTCGCGTCGTTCGCCTCTTGCGCCTGCGTTAAAGCGCGCCAGCGTTTGTATTGTTCGGCCTTGGCAAGGTCTTCGTAATCCTGCAACCAGAAGCGGAACCCGTCCACCGGGCCCGTCTACAGAGCGAGCGCAGGGCATATTTCTCATTGCAAGCTTGGAGATTTTGTAGAGAGACTCTTTGGAGCGTTGTCGCCTTTCATGTATTTATCAAACCAGCTGATCGCACGGCTGAAGAAGTCGATTTCGTTTTCTGACTTAGCAAGAGTATGACCTTCGCCTTGGTAGCCGACCAGCATTGCTGTCTTCTTCAGGCTGCGTAAGGCACTAAATGCGATGCGTGGCGCGAAGGGCAGAGCGGCTTCATCGTCTGCTCCATATTGAATCAAGATTGGCGTTTCTACGCGATCAAAATAAAAAAGCGGCGAATTCTCAATGTAGCGGTCACGGTATTGCCACAAACTGCCTCCCATCCGCCCCTGACCTCTCTCTCCCCAATCGACGTAGTCTCCTCCATCTTTGCCCATGCGATATGTCCCGGTGATGAGATCGGCGACTCCAGACATCGATATCGCAGCCTTGAATCGCGAGGTCTGAGTGATCAGCGCAAAAGCTCCGTATCCTCCATAGCTAAATCCGAAAACGCCAAGCTTTTCGGGGTCGGCGATCCCCTTTTCAACTATTCTGTCCACACCGGGGAGGACCTCATCAGCAATATCTTGCATTGGGTGCCCTATGCGCAGAGAACTGTCGGGCACGAACACCGCATATCCGCGACTCGCGTAAAGCGCCAGATTTAAATAGGCTCCTACCGATTGTGTTCCTTGCATCCCAAATCTAGCGCGGAGATTCTTTCCATTTGCCTCTCCGGGATACAAGTACACCAGAGTTGGGTATCGTTTGCCACGCTCATACCCCGCCGGGAGCAGGACCATGCCGAAGAACGTCTCACCGGTTCGCGACGCCCAGGTTACACTTTCCTGCTGGCTAGATAGGGACTTACTCTCGATTTGAGGATTGACGTGCGTGAGCTGCCGTGTGGCACTAAAATCGGAATTGCCGACCCATACGTCTTCAGGGTGTGAGATGTCCTCTTGGACCCAGACCATATGCGACGCGTCGCGGGAGAATACAGGCACGTGGAGAATCTCTTTAAGATCCTCAAAAACCAAATGCGCGCGATGTGAGCGATCATCGATCTGATAAATCCGCGTCACACCTTCGTTTGTTTTTGTAAAGATGCCGAAACCTTGTCCCTCGTCAAATAGTGTGGCTTCGCTCAGCCCGCCCCCAAGCAAGGATTCGCTCTTTCCTGTGGCCAGCGAGATGGCCTGAACGCCGTGGTTCGAGATTGTCGCGTAAAGTGTGCTGTCGTCGATGCTCCATCGAATGAGCTGCGTGTGTGCAAACTCCAGTCCGCCTACTTGCTCCGGCGCACCTGGATGACGCAGATCGACAACGAAACATCTGCCAGAAAACCCTTGGTTCCCGTTGAGTTTCGCCGGATCACTCTTTAGATTTCCTACAAAGGCAATCTTCGAGCTGTCGCGGGACCAACTGGGATATTGTGCCCAGCTGGACATGATTACATCGGGCGCTACCATCTGAGTGGAACCGCTCGCAACGTCCGCCACGTAGATGGAATAGCGATTGAGATCATCAATAGCAGGTCCTGTTTCCACGACATAAAGCAGCTTCTTCCCATCAGGAGAGAGCAGTTCCGAGAGATCCCCAAGCTTGTTAACCTTCTGCACAGACTTAACTGCGCCTGTGTGAACGTCCACCATCACCAAATCGGTACGGTCCCCTGAGTTGACAGTGTCCCCTTCAGCCCCCCTTCCACTCTTGGTTGTGTCCGTTTCGGCCGGGCTCGTATATTCGGCTACTGCAGATTTCGATGTCTGAGTTCTTCTCATTGCCGTTAGGCGATCTTCTGAGGACCTCTTTACGAGAAACCAGCGCCCTTCGGGCATCCACTGGATGTGGTGCCACCAGCAAATGTTATCGAATCCCATTGGATCGACAGGAACGTCGAGTATCCGGACCGCTCGAGTATCTCGATCCACTGCAGCGATCCGGCCACGATGATTTGCGTGCGCATAAACAACGAGCACTTGTCCGTCAGGAGACCATCCCAGCCCGGGGCCGCGGGCGGGCTCGAATCCTTCTGGCACGTCGATTCGAATAGGTGGACCGCCAAGGAGCTTCTGAAGCCAGAGCTGCCTCCGGCCCCAATTCGGCCAGTCATCCGGCAACAAGTTACTGTCAGTTGTGTTCGTTTCCGTGACGTAAGCTACGACAGCCCCGTCCGGAGAAATTGCAATGCTGCGAGTCAATCCAGGGAAATTCGTGATTGAGACAAGGTCTGAGACGGTCAGCGGCTCTGTCGCGGTGCCTCGGGCTGGGCAGTTTGCCACAGCAAAAATCGTCGCTGTCATCAATAGCTGGGCGCGCTTTATGCAGTTCATCAAAAATCAAATCCTTCTGGGTCTCCGGATGTTGTGGCTCTGCGAAACCGCGACTCTCTCAGGTCTCCTAGTTCGCCATTGGGTCAATCAAAAGACCAGTTTCAGGGCGAATTGCATTGAGCGCGGTCCACCAGTCTGGTAGAGCGAATTCAAACCGCCAAGGGAATTAGCAAGCGTCGCCGTGGATTGACCGAACGTGCTTGAACCGAATCCCGTGTTAATCGTTCCGAAGTTCGGGTGGTTGAATAGATTGAACGCTTCCGCTCGAAATTGGAGCTTTAGGCTTTCATAAATCGGGAATTCGCGGCGCACTGCGATATTCATTTGCCACGCATTGAAACCTCTAGCAAAGTTGCGCGGAACCAGGCCCACCACGTTCCCGCCAGGGCACGAAGGATAAGTAGCTTGGGTAGCCGATGGAAATTCAAAGGCACATGGATTAATCGCCCGCCCACCTGGGCATGGAAGCGTATTACCCAGGCTACCGAATACAGCATCGCAGTTGGTACCGTAGAGATAGATCGGTTGGCCCGAAATCAGATCCAAACCTGTTGACGTCTGCCTTCCGGTTACGGGATCAAACGTTGAGGCCCCAGTCAGAAGAACGGGTAATGATGTTCGCACAGTGAAACGGTCATCGATCCCCCAATGGTTCAGCACTGCGTTTGCAAGGCCTCCGTGCCCCACATTCGGCAAATCATATGAGAAAGCACCGGAGAAATTGTGCCGAAGGTCAAAATCACAATTCCCGCGTTGATATCCAAACAGTGCAAAGTTTGAAGATCCGTAATCAATACAATGTGACCAAGTGTACGAAGCTAAAGCTGTTAGGCCGTTGGTTAGCCGCCGCTGGTATTGCGCTTGCAACGATCCGTAGTCCGAGGTCAATCCGTTCTTGACGAGCACGAAGGTCTGTATGTGTGGGTTTGCTGGCACAGAAATCAAATCTTGTTCGAGCAACCGGGATGCATGCGCTCCGACGTAAGTCAGCGTCAGGGCCTGGGACCTGCCTAGCGCCTGTTCGATGCTCGCATTCCACTGAAGCGTGTAGGGTAGCTGTAGATGTGAGCTGTAAAAATAGGCAGCGACGGCTTGGTACGGCTGGTTAGGATCATTAGGATCGGGCGGAACGATCGTAGGTATCGATTGGTTTCCGGGAAACGTGCTAATGGGACAGCACACCTCAGCAGAGAACCCAGGCCCATTGTAGCCCTGCGATCCCAACTGTTGGCCAGTGTCAAAGAATGTGCCAGCTCCAGCGCGCAGAACCGTCGCCCAGCCCACGGAATTACGCAGAGTATACGCGGCGCCCAATCGCGGCGCCACGTTGTACCAGGTCGTGCGCCATAGCGGCGTTCCCTGCGGCGCGACCCCCCACGTATCCGGGTTAGCACCTTGAACCGTGAACGGCTTCAATCCCTGCGTGGCGCCGGGCGCCGGATTTACATCCCACCGTAGGCCAAAGGATAGATTCAAACGTTGCGATATTTTCCATTCATCTTCCACAAAAGCCGAAAAATTTCTGTACAAAGGGTAGGCGGGAGCAAAGACAACCGTATCAGTGAAAGTAGTATTTTGAGTTGGGTCGTTATTGTTTATCACATCGGATGTACTGTTGAAGAAGAAGTTTATCTCCGGAGAATTAAAGGTTGCATGTGGCGCCAATCGCCGATAGTCCGCACCAAGCGTAAGTCGGTGCCGCCCAAAGGACATACTCAGGCTGTCGACGAGATTCCACTGCTTCTGAGCGCCTCCTAACGGGGATTCGTCGATAGAGATAAAATAGTTAGGGAACTCGAGAAAAACAAAGGGACCCGACTTCGGAAACCCCACGAGCTGAGCAAGATCAATGGCCTTAGCGCCTCCAAACGAATCGATCACATCCGATCTAGTCGTGTCGTTTGAGCTGTAGTTCAGCCGTAGATCATTACTAACCCGCGTGCTAAAAACGCTCGTGAGTCCTCCCGTGTACGTTCGGATGGTAGAGTTCGTAATCGTGTTTACCGACGGCGAAGTTCCTCCTAGACCTCCATTCCTTACTGCCGAAGTTGAAGCCGTGTCGTTAAAGCGAAAGAAGATTCTTAGTTTATCGCTCACCGCGCGATCCAGACGAACGCTTGTCGAGTCAATTGAGCTCGGATTGGACCAGGATGAAATGAATTGCGCTATGCCATTCGCGGTGTCGTCTATACCACTAGGACTTTGAACGGGCCAAGCATTTAGTACCTGCTGCACATTGCTCGGGGCTGCTGACCGCAAACTGCTATCGGGCACGAAAGTGGACGTTGCGGGCTGAGGCGCTCTCAGACGTAATCCCTCATAGGAAGCAAAGAAAAAGGTTTTGTCTTTTCCGTTGTACAGCCTGGGCACCCTGACCGGCCCGCCGAATGTGCCGCCAAAATCATTTTGTCGAGTTACTGGCGCCGCTACGTGGAAGTAATCGTTGAACCAATCGTTGGCGTCGAAAATGTTGTTGCGCAAATAGTCGTAGGCCGTACCGTGATATTGATTCGTCCCAGATTTCGTCTCGAACGCGAATTGCCCGCCGGGACTCCGCCCATATTCGGCCGAGTAGGTCGAACTCTGGACACGAAACTCCTGAAGCTCATCAATGGACACTAAAGCTTGAGTGGTTCCCAGGCTTGTCGCAGCTGGGACAGTGCCACTGGCACCCCCTCCAAGCATATTGAAGCCGGCGGTCGCACCCACATTGGCGCTCACGCCATCCACCGTGTAATTGTTCTCTTCGGTTCTCTGCCCATTCACGCTAAATTCGCCAGTGCTACCGACATTGCCCCCAGTGTAAACAACGCCGGGCGAAAGGAGGATCAAATCCTGGAAGCTGCGCCCGTTCAGCGGCATGTTCTTGATGTAGCTTTGATCCACTACCATGCTGACGGACGCGTCCGTCGTATTGATCATCGACGCGCCAGCTTCCACGGTCATGACTTCGGACACGGAGCCGACGCGGAGCGCGAAGTTCATAGAGACTTGGTCTTGAACGTGGAGCTCGATGTCGCCTTTAACGATGCTGGCAAAACCGTCCTTCATCACGTTGGCGCGATACACGCCCGGCTGCACCGCCGCGAAACGATAAATCCCCTGGTCGTTCGTCAGCGTTGTGTAAGGAACGCTGGTGTTGAGGTTCGTAAGAACGACGGCCACGCCAGGAACAACTCCGCCAGACGGATCGGTGATTTGCCCCGAAACTGTTGCGTTCGTTGTCTGGGCGACAGAGTAGCCTATAAATAGGAAGCAACCCGCGCATGCGAGCACAAGGAGACACACCACGGAAAATCGTTTCATGATTCCTCCCCCGGAACCCTTTACCAACATATTTGCCGAGAGCGGGAGGATGTTCTCAGCGGATCGAAAAATAATTGAATCGCGGCAGGGAGCGGCGGATGGGGTTTTGTTGTTCTGGGCCCCTAACATCTGACTCTTTGGTTTAAACCGTCGTAAGTCCCTTCTAAGGATGATTGGGAGGCGCTGCCAAGTTGGCGTACATCACCCTCTGGCCGCGCGGAGAAGGGCTGCCTTTCGGATCTTCTGCGGTGACGAACACCGCATCGATGTGTTCGAGAATGCGCGGATTGTTGACCTTCAGAACCCAGCGGTTCACGGAAGCATCGTCGATGCTAAACAAGCCGAGGTTTTCTGGTTTTTCCTCGTTGGGTTGACGATATCCCCAGGCCTGGAAGGCCGCAGCGCCGCGGTTCCGCTTCTTGTCCTGAAGATCAAACGCATAAAAGATGAGGAGCTTTCTTTCGGCATAGTACACACGGCCGTAAGAGCGGCGCGTCTCGCCGTTGCTGGCCACATCGTACACATCCACGATGTGCAGATCGCGCGCGCCAAATAGATCCCTGGCGTCTCCGTCGCTAGAGCCCTGACTTCCAGGCACAGATCTTGAGCTTTGCTGAGCGACGTCGAGCTTCGCTTGAAGGTTCTCCGCGACTCGTCGCTGCTCCTCAGTTCGCTGAACCGCGTTCTGCACCCTCGCTTGCAGCTCCGCAACCTGGCGGCTTTTTTCCTGCGCGGCAGCATTTGCCGCTTGAAGCTCTTGCCCCTCCTGTTCCACCTGGGCTCGCGCAGCGGCAAGCTCTGACACCAGAACATTTTGTTGCACCTGGAGTTGTGAGTAACGAGTCTGGGCATCGAGAAGGGACTTCTGCAGCCTGGCGCGGTCACCCTCGCTCCGTCGCAATTGCTGTGCGGTTGATTCTTCTTTCGCCGTAGCAGACTGGGCCCGATCTTTCCAATCCGTTACCTTGGACTGAAGGTCCACCAAGGTCGGGGACAGCTGCACCTCTTTCAGGCGGTACGCAGCCATTGCTGCGACAGCACACAGGAGCAATCCTACGGTGCCGTAAGACAGCGCGGGTCTTCGCAACCAGTGAACGAGACGGTTGACGCTCGCCAGCATCGGCTGCTTTGGCACCGGTTCTGCTTTGCCGCCTTGAGCCGGCGGGATGGCGGCGCGCTCGCGTTTCGCCCTCTCCAGAAATCGTTGGAGTAATTCATTCTCGTCGACTGCGGAGGCATCCACGTCAGATACCTTGTCGGCGCTGTTGCGCACGGCCACCGCTCCGAGATCGTCCGCGGTCATGCGGCGAAAGTCTGTGTACAGTTCACGGCAATCGTCGCATTCGGCAAGATGCTGTTGCAACTCGTCAAACTCCGAGCCCGACAGCTCTCCAATGGCCGCGAGAGCGCAGAGTTCCTCGTACCAGTCGTTATTCGGGTGCTTAGGATCCGAAGCCGTACGCATCATTCCTTCCCAACACTGTCGTTTCTTTAGCCCTCTTCAGAGCGGCCTCGACTTTCAAAAAACTTCGCAGTGCCTTCAGTCCTCTGTAATAGTAATTTCTCGTATTGGCCAAACTTTCTCTCACGATTTCAGAAACTTCCTGCAATGTGTAACCTTCAAAATGAACTAGTTCGATCACTCGGCGTTGCTTGGGATTGAGCGCGGCTATCCCGGATTCCACGTAGCGGGCCCATTCCGCGGAAATCATGCCGTGCAATTCAGAGGAAGGCGTACGGCGGGTTCCGGTCGATTCGGAGACTTCTTCTTGCTTGTAGAAATTGCGGATTCGCAGGTAGCGGCGTCGCAGCAGCGCCTTGAAGTAGGCAAACTGAAGAATCCAGGTCCTCACGCTGCCGCGCGCGGGATCGTATTTTTCCTGCTGCAAATAGATCGATAGAAAGACTTCCTGGAGGATATCTTCTGTTTCGGATTTGTCCCGCAGGATTCGAAAGGAGACAGAAAATACCTGTCGGCAGTAACGATGAAACAGAATGGCGAAACAATCGGTACACGCTTGACCAATGTTTCGAAGGAGTTCATCGTCCGCGAGCGACGCTAGATGCTCGTGGTCTTGCATTGCGATGCACGATTATAGGCGTCGACTCGCTACGCAAGCAAGCCATGGCAGGAAGAATATTTTTTGCGCCGCTGACACAAATCGGCCGTCTCAGGAAATACGCCGGAGTCAAACAAGGTTCGCAGCCCGGCGTACAAGTCGAAAAAGAAGAAGCCGAGTTCGTAAGACTGGACGTTCAATTATTAGGATCACGAAGGTCCTTAGTGAGAGTGAATTTGGCTGCGAATTGCCAAGAAAGAGCCAAGTTTTGATCGAATCGCGATCAACTGCGGGATCATCCGCCACCCGGAAGTAACCGCCGCAAAACGCAACAGCCACTCGAATCGAGCACCATTTTCGAACCTATGGTGATCGTGGCACGGCTGGTTTTTGCCGTTCCGCTTTACCTGCTCACATAGCTCCGCCTGTACCGCATCGATCTTCCCAGTTCAGTAGGTCAGCCTTTTTTCTGCCGCGCATTTTCCTGGGCACTACTCCAGGTTAATTCCTGCGTTCGGCAGCTTCGCAGTCTCCGGAAAACATCCACTCGCATAGGTTCCTTTCGCGAATCTTCCTGATCCCTCCGCCCTTCCTGCTGAACACCTGCGCCTGGACCGCCCGCTTCTTCCGTCAAGGGTCTCCCGCTTCGCTCCGATAAACGCAAACTGCGCGCCCTTGACAGCGCGGACGGCCAAGCGCTTTGCCCCGCCAGGAAGGGCATTTGCTTTTAAGGCACCGGTCTCTGCCGTGCCACTAAGAAGCAAAAACGAAACCAACGAAAGGAGTTTCTCCAATGCATCAACTCAGCAAACAAGCTGCTTTCGAACTTGGCCAGATCGTAGCAACTGCGGGCGCTTTGGCCGCGCTTAAGAAGGCAGGGCAACAGCCGGGCGAGTTTCTCACGCGCCATGTCAACCGCGAATGGGGCGATTTGTCCGATGAGGACCGCAAGGAAAACGACTACAGCCTAGAGCACGGGTTCCGGCTCTTGAGCGCGCACCGCACGCACGCTGGCGACAAGTTGTGGATTATTACGGAATCGGACCGCTCCGTAACCACGCTCTTGTTGCCCGAAGAATATTAGGCCGACAAATTTTGAAAAAAGGAGACGAACAGAAATGAGCACAATGATAGTAGCAAGTGAAGTGAAAGCAGTACCGCCTGTGGTTTCCTCGATTCAGGATATTCCGCTAGAGAAAATCCGCGAATCCAGAACAAACCCGCGAACCCAGTTTGACCAAGCGAAGCTGGCCGAGCTCGCCGAAAACATCAGACAACACGGCGTCCTCCAACCGATTCTCTTGCGTCCGCTTCCCGAAGGGGAAGCGGGAACGTATGAGCTCGTGGCCGGAGCGCGCCGCTTCCGTGCTTCCAAACTTGCAAAGCGCGAGAGCATCCCCGCGACTGTGCGCGAACTGACCGACGCGCAGGCGCTAGCAAGTTGTTGAAAAACTCCATCTGCCCTCATGCCAAACCGCGAATTGAAGGAATGTCTATTTCCCTAGGTAGTTTTCGAGAAAGATTTTATGTTTTCGATCGGAAGCATGGGTCAGCCTCTTAACGGCGCTGCAGCACCTGGTCAAGGCTGACCCAACCGCTCCTTTTCTGAACCTAGTGCTTCCAAATATCCACGCGAATCGTGCCTGAAACGGCGTTGCTCTTCGGGCCATTAGGATTGAGGTTGCAGACCCGAATTGTGATTGTATTGGTTGCGCTTACCCAGGCGGAATAGTTGAGAATACCCGCTCCTGTGAAGTTGGAGTTCAGCAAGGAGTTGGGCGAACCCAGCGCTAAGCTGTTCCCATCGTTTGCTCCGGAAAACGCAAAGGTCTGAAGTGGGGCACAAGCGAGTGGGCCCAGGGCTGCGACGTTAAGGCTATAGGTATTCGACAGATGTTCAACAATGGGAGTTCCGCCGCCAATGGTGACGGAGCCATTGGCAACCACATTTCCGCTTCCGTTGACACTGAATTTGGTCACACCATTATTCTGTCCAAGCAGGACATTACCGCCAGCCACATTGTTGAACAGCCCAGCCGCTGTTGATGGGTTGTTACCTCCACTGGTTCCGGAGATGCCGACGCCACCGCTGCTGGACGCAATTATCCCGTAGGAGCTACTGCTGCTGGACACCGAGATTCCTCCGATTGGTCCGTTGTTCGACACTGTAAGGACCGGGCCGCCAGCTACGCCGGTTCCTGAGAAACTCCCATTTTGCGAGTTGAGAAACGATGTGTTCAAGGTATCCGCAACCGTTTCGCTCCCGTTCACGAACTGACTGCCATTGAAGGTATTTCCGATATCCAGGCGGGCGTAATTGGACGCCGCGACGCCGCCGAGAGCCAGCGAATTCGCAGCCGTGACACCGGTAAGTCCGGCGCCATTACCCGCAAAATTCGTCGCACTGACATTGCCATTGACGGTCTGGTTTCCGGTAAACGTGTTGCCGCCGTTCAATTGCGAGAATTGCGAATCATTGTCCAGAAACGGCGTGATGGCCACACGGAAAGGGTTGACGCCAACCGACAGCGTAGCCGCTACTGCGTTAGCGGCCGTGTTGATCACCGAAACGGTGTTATCGTGATTGTTCGTCACATAAGCGAAGGACCCGTTGGGCGTTAGCGCCACGTCGACGGGGAAGCTTCCGACGGGTACTCTGGCGACGACGGTATTAGTAGTAGTGTCAATGACCGAGACATAGGAAAAGCCTGCAACGGCGGCATAGGCGAAGGCGCCGTTGGGCGAGAAGCCCACGAAATAGAGGTTTGGCCCTGGCCCCGTCGTACCCGTGGCCGAAAAGCTGGAGACTACCTGGTTGTTGGCTGTGCTAATCACGCCTATCTCGCCGCATGCCTTGCTGACATACACGAAGGCCCCGTTTGGCGTGATGGACAACCCGGGACCGTCGTAGCCAAAACCGCAACCGGGGACCGACACCGTAGCCACTACCGAGTTCGTCGATGTGTTGACCACCGAAACGGTGTTGTCAGCATTGACGACATAGGCGAAGGCTCCGTTTGGCGTGATGGCTATACCGGTCGGGCCCGGTCCGACCGACACCGTAGCCACTACCGAGTTCGTCGCCGTGTTGATCACAGAGACCGTATTTTCACTCTGACTAGTTACGTACGCGAAGGCCCCGTTCGGAGTGATGCCAACCCCCCAGGGCTTCACTCCGACCGGCACCGTGGCCACCACGGTGTTTGTGACTGTGTTGATTACAGAAACCGTGTTGTCGCCATTATTCGCCACATAGGCAAAAGATTGAGCGTTAGCTGACAGACCGCCAACCGCCATTGCCAAAACCGAAGCGAAAATCCCGATCAATAATTTGTGTGTGCTGGGCTTCACAAGTCACCTCCAAATTGCGGCGTGTGCCGCTGATTTAAAATTACCGAGGTCGTTCTTGGTCTACCTTGTGACTATGCGTCTAGCGTCCACTTCGCGAAAGACCCGGGGTCTCTTCCAACTAAGCCTTTTGTAGGCTCTCTCGGTAACGTGTACGGCTCATGGATTGGTCACATTGAAATCAAATGACACGTAGAAGTCCCCGAGATCGGCCCACGCGCCGCTCTTCTGCGCTTGCTCAAGCCTGGCGACATTCTGGACGGTTCCGTCGGCCTGGGTGACCGGGAGGATCGTCCAGGCATCGCAGACGTTCGACGAGTTGAGGGCCGTGCACGTGACCTGAGCATCGTTAGTCTCCGCATAGTTGGTGGCAGCCCCGGGGCCCGAAGTCATGGCCAGACGATAGGTAGTGCCCGCGTAGACAAAGCGCACAAACATGGGACACGCGACCGTGTGGTTCAACTGGATCGCAAGAAGACTCCCCAAGAGGGCTTCGTGACATTTGGTAATAATCCGCGTAGGTACATTCTGGAAAGCGAAAATCGGCTTGGCATTGCTCCCCGGCACAGGCGAACGCAAGTCCACCAGTATGGTTCGAGCTGTCGAGCTCGTGGTATCGAGGATCCAGTCCCCGCAGATCGCGGAAGTTGGCGTGCAATTACTTCCCGCTTGCAGTATGGATGAGACCGAGCTAACACCGTTGAAGTACTGGCCGTTCCCATCGCCTTCGACGCGATAGTTCGTGCCCGGGCTTGGGATCACGCTCCCGGTGGTGTTCAGCGTGCTGGTCACCGGGATGTCGGCGCTCGTTTTGCCTCCCTGCACCTTGGCGTCCTGGGCCTTGGCCTCCTGCGGCTTGCCGCCCTTCACAAGGCCCGGTAGAGATAACAGGACTACAGCCAAGAACAGGATGAGAACAGCAATGCTGTTCTTCAAGGATTTCATAACCGCCTCCTAAAACATTTCACGGAAAATTGTGTGGAATGGGCAGGTGAACTAGAACCGATGGGAAATAGCGCCGATCACCTCTTTGCGATGCGGAAGTTGTATTCCCCTACCGTTTCAGGAGATCGGTTCGGTCGCAACCCGCGCACAGTGAAAATGTAGTCACCGGGGCGCAATAGACTGCTTGGTAGGAGAACAGCAACACTCTTTCCCGCAGCCGATTTTTGGGGTTCCAAATCGGCATTGCTCGATAGCGTTTTACCTTCCACGCTCTGCAGGATTGCCTCGTAGCGCCGGTAATCACCCTCTACCTGGACCTCAAGTCGGACTCGGCCCACGTCGGGAGGGATAACTAACGTTGGCAGGGCTTGTCCATGGCTTCTAACCAAATCGCCAGCGAGTACAAGCGCGATCGTCTTTTGCTCCTCCGCTTGTGGCGGCTTGCCGACAACCGGTCCTTTTCCGGCAGCAGCGTCGGCTCGCTGGTTGCGCGCGGTCCTCTCGGCCGGTACCGGCCCCACGGGAGCCGCGCTCCTGCGCACCAACCACACGCCCCCCGCAATCACAACAAGCAAACCCGCAGAAAGCGCCGGAACGAGGATTGGACGCATGCGGAGGAACCGCAGCAGAGCCTTCCACACAGCATCGCTGTGAACTCGCTGAGCGGCCGACCTCGCCTGCCCTTGGTATCGGAGGAGAGCTTGGGCGAACTGTTGTTTTTGCCGCTGCTGGGGCGTGTTCAAGAGCCGCTGGTCAAAGGCCTTGCGGTCCGATGCGGAGAGCTCTCCGCGCGTATAGGCGTCCCGCAATTCCTCTTCCACGATCAGGAACTCCTCAAAGCAGGTGTCGTTAGCGAGGAACTTATCTTCCAGCTCCGCCTGCTCCTGCTCGGGCAGCTGCCCCAAGAGGTACTGCATCATCCGCTGTTCTTGCTCGGAGTCCATGACGACTATTCCGGTACTCCCCACCTGGAAGTGACAATGACCGCGTTTCGTTTCATTCGCCGGGCACCTGCTTCATACACATTTCTACGCAGCTTTCGAGTCGCGCACGAATGCGATGAGTGCGGATTCTCAGTGCATTTAGCGGAATGCCTAAGCGCGCAGAGATTTCTTTCCGGGAGGCAATCCGGCTTGGTTTGTCGTTTTGATAGTATTGCATGATGAGATCGGCTTCTTGCCGAGAAAGCTCTTGCAAGCAGCGCTCAAGACACTCCATGCGCCGCTCCGATTCCTCGGCCCGTACGACTGAAGTTTGTGGAATATCCTCAACCAACTTTTCTTCGCGGGGGCCGCGCAGGCTCTCGAGAAAAACGTGGCGTGCCGTTCCCGCGCAGTATGCAGCCAGACTCCGAATCTCCTCGCCGGCTTCCAGGTTCTTGGCGACTCGATTGATTGTTTCGTCGGCGAGATCTTCCGGGAGAGTCCGTCCTCGCCACTCAAAGAATTTCACCAGCTTTCGTCGCAGGAGCTCGTATTTAACCCCGGCTTGCTGGCGGTCGGAATCGAGGCGCGCCAGCAAAAGGTCAAAGGCGGCCTGTGTCAAAGCGTCCATCTGTTGTTGAGAATAACAGTCGCTCCGACGATCCACCGTTACAGTGGAACGAGATGGGCGAGCATCCAAATTCGGGACTATAGCACAGGAAGACACAGTGGACTCCGTCCAGACTGGATCTATCTCCACTCGCCCTGGAGATGAAATGCACCCCAAAAATAGGCGTCGGCGCGCCATCTTTTTTGCTTCCACATCGAGATTTGCGCCGACCGCAGGGCCGCAGCGGGCGATAAACCATTCTTTAGAACGTTCTGGTAAAAATGTGACATCAACTCTGCCGTTGCAACATCATCCACCTTCCACAAGCTGGCGATCACCCGCGCCGCACCGGCATAGAAAAACCCGCGCGTCAGCCCCACAAGGCCTTCGCCCTTGATTTGCTTACCCAGGGCCGTTTGGCAGGAACTCAGCACGACGAGTTCAGCCGGGAGACGCAGATTGTAGATGTCCCATAGGCGCAAGAACCCATCCTGCGGCTTACCTCGTTGATCAACCAAAGACAGGACGATGCCTGACAACGCCGGGGTGCTGCTGTCCAGAATTCCGTGCGTCGCGAAATGAATGAAGCGATACTGAGCCAGGTCAGAGCTGGTCGCCGTGGCGCGGTTGGCACGAAAGTCCACTGCCTCGAGCCGGCTGCCCGCTGGTGCGGCAGCGATGATGGCATTCGCTTCTCGCCGGGAAAAGGGCAAGCGCGGGATCTTCCAGTCACGCTCGTCCGACGCAGCATCGGTCCAGGATCTCTCTAGGGCAGTCGGAGAATTTCTTGCATGTGCAGCCCCTGTTGCGTAGCGACCCTG
>WNGC01000704.1_pt1 | contig 27835 bp, 28 predicted proteins | sample 5400051 | NCBI WGS metagenome assembly WNGC01 (sample SAMN13153368, study PRJNA577476) | soil metagenome | isolation source: 20 cm soil or saprolite under grassland replicate 2 | place: USA:California | collected 2016-06-15
CCATGCGCTTCAAGGGCTCGCCGTCGTACGTTTCAACCGATGACCTGACGCTCGCGGTCAACGCGGCGATCACGCTGCAGCGGCCGCTGCTGGTGAAGGGCGAGCCCGGCACCGGCAAGACGATGCTCGCGCTCGAGGTCGCCAGGTCGCTCGGCGTGCCGATCCTGGAATGGCACATCAAGTCGACCACCAAGGCGCAGCAGGGCCTCTACGAGTACGACGCGGTGAGCCGGCTGCGCGACTCGCAGCTCGGCGACGAGCGCGTGCACGACATCCACAACTACATCGTCAAGGGCATGCTGTGGCAGGCCTTCGCCGCGGATTCGCCGGTCGTGCTGCTGATCGACGAGATCGACAAGGCCGACATCGAGTTTCCCAACGACCTGCTGCGCGAGCTCGACCGCATGGAGTTCTACGTCTACGAGACGCGCGAGCTGGTGAAGGCGAAGCACCGCCCGATCGTGTTCATCACCTCGAACAACGAGAAGGAGCTGCCCGACGCGTTCCTGCGGCGCTGCTTCTTCCACTACATCCGCTTCCCCGACAGGGAGACGATGGAGAGAATCGTCGCGGTGCATTTCCCGGCGCTGAAGAAGTCGCTGCTGCGCGAGGCGATGGAAGTGTTCTTCGAGGTGCGCGAAGTCCCGGGCCTGAAGAAAAAGCCCTCCACCTCGGAGCTCCTCGACTGGCTGAAGCTGCTGCTCGCCGAGGACATTGCGCCGGAGGCGCTGCGCTCGAAGGACCGCAAGACGATCATTCCGCCCCTGCACGGCGCGCTGCTCAAGAACGAGCAGGACGTGCACCTGTTCGAGCGCCTGGTGTTCATGACCCGCGCGAAGGGCGGCTAGTCGATCTTCAGGCCGATGCTTTTCACGATCCTGGCGTAGCGCGCCGTATCCGCGCGCACCAGCGCGGCGAACTCCTCTGGCGAGCGCGACACGGTGCCGTCCGCGCCGATGCCCTCGAGCTTCGAGCGCGTCTCAGGCGATTGCATGGCTTTCACGGTGTCGGCATGCAGCCGGCGAACGATCGCGGCAGGCGTGCCGGCGGGCGCGAACACGCCGTACCAGGTCGTGATCCGGTACCCGGGCAGCCCGGCTTCTTCGGCGGTCGGAACATCCGGAAACGCCGGCAGGCGGCCCGCGCTGGAGACGGCGAGCGCGCGCAGCCTGCCCGAGCGTACGTGCGGCGCGGAAGCCGGCATCGTGTCGAACGCGACGACGTGCTGCCCGCCAAGCAGGTCCTGCATCGACTGGCCGCTTCCCTTGTACGGGACGTGGACCAGCTCCACCCCGGCGAGGCTCTTGAAGATCTCGCCGGCAAGATGCGGCATGCTGCCGTTTCCGGCGGAAGGAAAGGTCAGCTTGCTCCCCTGCGCCTTCAGATAGGCGATCAGCTCCTTGAGAGATGCGGCCGCGACCGACGGATGCACCACCACGAAGTGCGGCACCGAGGCGGCGAGCGCCACCGGGGCGAAGTCCCGGATCGCGTCGTACTGCAGGTTGGCGAACAGGCTCGGTGCGATCGCGTTCACCGATACATGTCCCATCATGATCGTGTAGCCGTCCGGCGGCGACTTGGCCACCATCGCGGCGGCCGCCGTGCCGGTGGCGCCGGGGCGGTTTTCGATCACCAGCGGCTGGCCGAGCAGTTCGGAAAGCTTCGGCGCGAGGATGCGCGCGACGACATCCGTTCCGCCGCCCGGCGGAAAGCCGACCACCATGCGCACCGGCTTGCCGGGATAGTCCTGCGCCCAGCCCAGGACCGGTGCCGCCGCAAGCAGTAAAGCCAGCGTTTTCACCATACAATGAATCCGCATCATGGCCGAGCCCGCGCTCTCGTACAACCCGAACCCGACCGAGCCCAAGCTCAAGCTGCCCGATGGCGCCTGCGACGCGCACTTTCACGTCTTCGGGCCGCAGGCGCAGTTCCCGTTCGCCGAGAACCGCACCTACACGCCGGCCGACGCACCCAAGGAAAAACTGTTCGATCTGCACGACTTCCTTCTGGTCGAGCGCGGCGTGGTGGTGCAGCCGGCCGTGCACGGGTTCGACAACGCGGCCGCCGCCGACCTGATCGCCGCCAAACCGGGGAGCTACCGCGGCGTCGCGCTGCTGCCGCCCGGCATCGAGGTCGCAGAAATGAAGCGCCTCCACGAGCAGGGCTTTCGCGGCGTGCGGTTCAATTACATGCAGCACCTCGGCGCTGCGGTGCCGATCGCCGACGTGATGAAGCTCGCGGCGCGGATGGCCGGCATCGGCTGGCACCTGCAGCTGCACATGGAAAGCTCCCTCATCGCCGGCATGACGCCGGCGCTCAAGCTCTCGCCGGTGCCGGTGGTGATCGATCACATGGGGCGGATCGACGCCTCGCACGGCCTGGATCAGCCGGAGTTCAAGCACCTGCTCTCGCTCCTCGAAGACAAGCGCTTCTGGGTCAAGGTGTGCGGGGTCGAGCGCGCTTCGCGCCAGGGCGCGCCGTACGCCGATGCCGTTCCCTTCGCGCGCAAGCTGGTGCAGGAATTCGGCGACCGCACGCTCTGGGGCACCGACTGGCCGCACCCCAACCTGGCCGCGATTCCCGACGACGGCGTTCTGGTCGACCTGCTGGCCGAGATCGCGCCCTCCGAAGCGCAACGGCAGGCGCTTCTCGTCGACAACCCGCAGCGTCTTTATAAATTCAGCTGAAAAGACTTCAGGATCGCGTTGCGATCATCACCGGCGCCGGCTCGGTCGGCCCGGGCTGGGGCAACGGCCGCGCCACGGCGGTGCGCTTCGCGGAGGAAGGCGCGAAGGTTTTCGCCGTCGACCGCGATGCAGCGAGCCTGCGCGAGACCGTGCAAATAGCTGCAGTCAAGACGCATATCTGTGACGTGACCGATGGCGTTTCCGTCAAGGCAATGGTGCAATCCTGCCTCGATGAATGGGGGCGCATCGACATCCTGGTCAACAACGTCGGCGGCTCGGCGCCCGGCGGACCGGTCGAGATGAGCGAGGAGCTCTGGGATGCGCAGGTGGACCACAACCTGAAGAGCGTGTTCCTTGCCTGCAAGCACGTCCTGCCGGTGATGGAACGCCAGGCGGGCGGCGTGATCATCAATCTCGCCTCGACCTCCGGCCTGCGCTGGACCGGTTCCGCGCAGGTTGCGTATGCCGCGACCAAGGCCGCGGTGATCCAGCTCTCGCGCGTGGTCGCCGTGCAGTACGCCTCGAAGGGCATCCGCGTGAACACCGTGGTTCCCGGGCAGCTGCATACGCCGATGGTCGAGGCGCGGCTGGCGCAGCAGCGCGCCGGCGGCAACGTGGAAGCGCTCCTGGCTTCCCGCCTGAAGCGCATTCCGCTGGGCTTCGCGGGCGATGGGCGCGACACCGCGAACGCGGCGCTGTTTCTCGCCTCGGACGAGGCGCGCTTCATCACCGGTGCCGAGATCGTCGTCGACGGCGGGATGACCGTACGGTGCGATTGAAAAGACTTTTTGTTTCATTGTTATTTGTTCCCGCATTGGCGCTGGCACAGGCCTATCCCTCCAAGCCGGTGCGCATGATCGTGCCGTTCCCGCCGGGCGGGCCGGCCGACATCTTCGCGCGCGGCCTCGCGCAGGGCATGCACGAGCCGCTCGGTCAGCCGGTGGTCATCGAGAACATCGGCGGCGTCGGCGGCGTGCTCGGCGTCGACCGCGCGCTGAAGTCGGCGCCCGATGGCTACACGCTCGGGTTCAACAGCGGCTCGACGCTGTCGATCGCGCCCTACTCGCTCAGCAAGCTGCCGTACGACGTCAAGAAGGACGTCGGCCTCATCACTCTCGTCGTTCGCGTGCCCGAGGTCCTCGCGGTGCACCCGTCATTACCGGTGACGTCTCTTCCCGAATTGATCGCTTATGCGAAAGCCAACCCAGGAAAAGTGAACTTCGGCTCGGCCGGCGGCGGCAGCATCACGCACCTCGCCGGCGAGCTGCTCAAGGCCGAGGCGAAGATCGACCTGGTGCACGTCCCTTACAAGGGCGCCGCGCCGGCGGTGAGCGATCTCCTCGGCGGGCAAGTACAAATGGGCATTTTCGACGTGCCGGTGCTGCTGGGCCATCTCCGCGCCGGCAAGCTGAAGGCGCTCGCCGTCACGAGCGCGAAGCGCACCCAGTCGCTGCCCGACGTGCCGACCACCGCCGAGATGAGCTATCCCAGCGTCACTTCCGACAACTGGTACGGGCTGGTCGTCCCCGCCGCCACGCCCGCGGACCTCCAGAAGCGCATCCACGCCGCCGCGACGGCAGCGCTGCGCTCGCCGGCGGTCATCGAGCAGTTCGCCAGGGTGAGCGGAGTCGCATCGCCTGGCACGCCGCAGGACTACGCCGCCTTCCTCGCCGCCGAGCAGGCGAAGTGGAGCCAGGTCGTGTCGACGATCGGTTTCAAGGAAAACTAGGCTTGCTGATCGATTTCTTCCTCAAGCTGAAGTCGCACAAGCTGCCGGTCTCGATCAAGGAGTACCTGACGCTGCTCGAGGCGATGGACAAGAAGGTCATCGGCCAATCGGTCGACGAGTTCTATTACCTGTCGCGCTGCGCGCTGGTGAAGGACGAGGCGAACTTCGACAAGTTCGACCGCGCCTTCGCCGAGTTCTGGCAGGGCGTGGAGACGCTCCACGGTATCGAGACGCAGGTGCCGCTCGAATGGCTGCTCAAGCAGATCGAGCTGACGCTGAGCGAAGAGGAGAAGAAGCAGATCGAAGCGCTAGGGGGCTGGGAGAAGCTCATGCAGACGCTGAAACAGCGCCTCGAGGAGCAGAAGGGCCGCCACCAGGGCGGCTCGAAGTGGATCGGCACCGCCGGCACCTCGCCGTTCGGCGCCTACGGCTACAACCCCGAGGGCGTGCGCATCGGCCAGGAGCGCTCGCGCAACCGCAGCGCCGCGAAGGTCTGGGACTCGCGCGAATACCGGAATCTCGACGATTCTGTGGAACTCGGCACGCGCAATATCAAGGTAGCTCTGAGAAGATTAAGAAAGTTCGCACGCGAAGGCGCTCCTGAAGAGTTCGATCTTGAAAATACCATCCACAGCACGGCGCGAAAGGCCTACCTCGACATCCACATGCGGCCGGAGCGCCGCAATGCGATCAAGGTGCTGATGCTGATGGACATCGGCGGCACGATGGACGATCACATCAAGCTCGCCGCGGAGCTGTTCTCGGCCGCCAAGACCGAGTTCAAGCACCTCGAGTTCTTCTACTTCCACAACTGCCTTTACGACTTCGTCTGGAAGGACAACCGGCGCCGGCACGCCGAGCGCACTCGTACTTGGGACCTTCTGCACAAGTACGGCCACGACTACAAGGTGATCTTCGTCGGCGACGCCACGATGAGCCCCTATGAGATCCTGCAGCCGGGCGGCTCGATCGAGTACTTCAACGAGGAGCCGGGCGCGGCGTGGATCAAGCGCGTCACCGACGTGTACGCCAAGTGCGTCTGGCTGAATCCCGAGCCCGAGGAGATCTGGTCCTACCGGCAGTCGATCGCGATCGTGAAGGAGCTGATGAACGGGCGCATGTATCCCACCACGCTCGCGGGCCTCGAGCGCGCGATGCGGGTACTGGCGAAGTAGTGAAAATCCTCGAAAACCTGCTGCGCCGCCGGTTCGGCCTGCGGGGCCTGCGCCCCGGACAGCGGGAAGTGATCGAGAGCGTGCTCGCGGGACGCGACACGCTTGCGATCATGCCCTCCGGCGCCGGCAAGTCGCTCTGCTACCAGCTGCCGACGCTGCACAGGCGCGGCACCACGATCGTAGTGTCGCCGCTCATCGCGCTGATGAAGGACCAGGCCGACAAGCTCGAGGAGCGCGGCGTCGACGCGGCCGCGGTGAACAGCGCGCTGCGCGCGCGCGAGCGGCGCGAGGCGATGCGCCGGATCCGCAGCGGCGAGACGGACTTCATCTTCGCCACCCCCGAGCAGCTTGCCAACCCGGCGTTCGTCGAAAAGCTGAAGGCGCATCCGATCGATCTGTTCGTCATCGACGAAGCCCATTGCATCACGCAGTGGGGCAACGATTTCCGTCCCGCCTACCGCGAGCTCGGCGCCGCGCTGCGCGCGCTCGGCGACCCGACGCTTCTCGCCCTCACCGCGACCGCGACCCCCGACGTGATCGAGGACATCGCGCGCCAGCTCGAACGCCCGCGCATGCGCGTCCTCAACGCAGGCGTGTACCGCCCGAACCTGTATTTCGAAGTGCTGCAGACCACCAACGAGGCCGAGAAGAAACAGGCGCTGCTCGAGGTGGTTCGCTCCGGCGGCGCCGGGATCGTGTACTGCGCCACCGTGAGGGCGGCCAAGGCCGTGCACGGCTGGCTTGCCGGGCAGGGCGAAGAGGCGCAGCTCTATCACGGCCGCCTCGCCGGCCGCGAGCGCGCCGAGCGCCAGGACGCCTTCATGAGCGGGGCGGCGCGCACCATGGTCGCGACCAACGCTTTCGGCATGGGCATCGACCGGCAGGACATCCGCTACGTCGTGCACTACCAGCTCCCCGGAAGCCTGGAGGCGTACTACCAGGAGGCCGGGCGCGCGGGCCGCGACGGCAAGGACGCCCGCTGCACCCTGCTGTACGACCACGCCGATCGCCACGTCCAGCTCTACTTCGCGAGAAAGCGCAGCAAGGTCGAGCTGCTCGCCGCCTACGCGCGCGGCACGCAATGCCGCTGGAAGATGATCCTCGAGTACTTCGACGAGGAAGTCGAACAGAGCGACGAGTGCGGTGCGTGCGACAACTGCGTACAGCGCAGCGCGGACGGGTACGCCTCCACGCTGAGGATGAAGGCACGGCCGCCCCTGAAGAAGGGTGACGCCGTGCGCGTGCCAAAGTACGGCCGCGGCACCGTCGCGGAGGTGTACGACGACCGCATCGCGGTGACCTTCGCGAGCGGCGACACGCGCGAGTTCGCGCCGCGCTACGTGGCGCCGGTTTCCTCGCGGTAAGGCAAATTCGCGACCTAGCGCTCGCGCGCAGGCCTGGGCGCGGGCAGGAATCCGAAGACTGTTTCCACTGCGCGCGCGACCGCCAGCAATCGCCGGTCGCTCCCCGCGGGCCCGTCTAGCTCGAGGCCGACCGGCAGGCCATCGCCGGTCATTCCGACCGGCACGCTCACCCCTGGAATGCCGGCGTTGGAGCCGGGGTCGGTGTGGCGGATGTAGGTGAGGAGCGTGGAAACCTGCCGGCCGTTGAGCTCGACGGTCTGGTCCTGGCCGATGGGCCGCGCCGGCAGCGGCGTCGTCGGGAACACCAGCGCGTCGAGCGCGTGCTCGTCGAAGCTGCGCTGGTAGGCCGCCTGGAGCTGCGGGCGGAACACCTCGATCGCTTCTCGATAGACGGACTCCGGGATGGCCCCCGGTCCAATGATCGATTGCTCGAAGATGGCCTTGACGTCCGGGCTCGCGATGGCGCCGACCAGCTCTTCGAGCGTCACGCCGGTGTGGTTCGCTTCGAGATAGACAGGAAGGTCGGTGCCCGCCTCGAACAACGCCACCGGGAAGCCCACGCCGGCGTTGAGGTTCTCGAGGTTCGGGATGTCGACCTCGACCAGGACCACCCCGCCATCCTGAAGCCGACGAAGAGCCTCATCGCCGACCTCTTCAAGCGCGGGATCGAGGTCTGCGAAGAAGCTGCGCCGGGCCACGCCGAGGCGCAACCCGCGCAGGTCCGCGCGCGGCAGGGCGAGCGGTTCTCCGGTGATCACGGCATCGAGCAGCGCTACGTCGGCGACGGAACGCGCGATCGGTCCCGGAGTGTCGCGCGTGTGCGCGATGGGAACGACTTCCCTGACCCCGGCGAGAGTGCCGGTCCCCGCATAGCGCCCGACGGTGGGCCGGAAGCCGACGACACCGCACAAGGCTGCCGGGATGCGCGTGGACCCGCCGGTGTCGGAGCCGATGCCGGCGGGCGCGAACCGCGCCGCGACTCCGGCAGCGTTGCCGCCGCTGCTGCCGCCCGGGATCTTGGACAGGTCGTACGGATTGCGCACCGGCCCGAACGCGCCATTGTTGCTGGTGATGCCGAACGCCAGCTCGTGCATGTTGGCCTTGCCGAAGAGAATGCCGCCGGCGCGAAGCAGGGCGTCGAGGACGTGCGCGTTCGCGCGCGGGCGGTTGCCGATAAGGCTCGGCGTTCCCGCCGTGGTGGGCAGCGTCGCGCTGTTGATGTTGTCCTTGATGAGCAGCGGCAATCCATGCAGCGGGCCCAGCAGATGCCCATGAGCCCGCGCCTTGTCGGCGGCCCGGGCCGCTTCCAGGACCTGCTCGGGATCCTGGGCGATCAGCACGTTGAGATTCCTGAGCGAGCGGGCCCGCCCCAGCAGGATGGCGGCGTAGGTCTCGGCCCGGAGATCTCCGGCAGCGATTGCCGACAACGCCTCCGTGGCAGTCAGCTCCAGCACCTCGCCCCGTGCCGCCGGGGCGGCGCCTGCAAAGGCCCAACCCGGACCGGCCAGGCCGCTAGTTACGAGAAACTTCAGGAACCCCCGCCGACTGCTACGCATGCATCGCCTCCCCCTCACGCATTGCCACGAAGCCGAGCCTGATTGTGACCGTCGATTGTTGAGAGTCCATGACGCGCCGGGGTCCCGATCGAACTATGCGGCACGCCCAGCGGCGCACGCCCGGTCTCGTGCCCGGCGGCGTCGCGGTACACCAGCTGGTTGCTGTCGAAGTCGTACCCGGGGTGGCGGCTATCGTTCCAGCGCTCGAGGAAGTAGGTGTAGAAAGGCACGAACAGGCCCCGCCGCGGATCGCGGTGCTGGAGCGCGAACACGTATTCCGGCTGCTGGTTGAGCTCGCAGCCGTGGTGGCAGTGCTGCACCCAGACGTGGTCGCCGAGGACGACGACCTTCCAGAACGGCTCCTCGTCGTAGAACTTGAGCGTGACCTTCTTGCCGAGCTTGCGCAGCTCCGCGAGGTACGCGATGCTGGCCTCGATCTCGCCGTGGAACGACAGCGCCGTGACTTCCGGCGGCAGCGATTCGACGCGCCGGCGCACGCCTTCGCCGACCGGGTTGACCAGCATCACGCGGATCTCGTAGGCCGACCTGAGGACCTCGCGCACCGGGCTCCTCTCGTCGACGAACGTGCCGTGACCGGTCAGCGTGAGGACGCAGGCGTCGCGCGCGGCGGGGAGGCTCTTCGCCAGAGCGCGCTCGCGCAGGCGCGACAGCCAGTCGTTGCGGGCGTCGCGCGCATAGACCAGCGCCGTCAGCCGCGCCATCGCCACCGTGTTCCGGTTGTCCCAGGCCACCTTGCCGAGATTGAACAGCAGCACCAGCGCCGAAGCGAGGCCGATCTCGGTCACCAGCAGCAGGCTGGTGTTCGTCTCCACCCGCGGCCACCATACGTACAGGATGTAGCGCGCCGCCGGCGGCAGGGAAAAGGCGATGACGATCGCGAGCAGCGTAATGGTGCCGTGAACGAGGATCTGGCGGATGCCTACAAGGAAACTCTGCGCTTGTGTGTTGGTGTCCATTTTTGCAGGTTCGGAAAAAGAAAACCTGCTACGCGCAAGCACCGTGCCAGCGTCGGAATAGCCATGCGGCTGAAGGAGTTGCGCGTGGCGCGCGCAGCATCGAACGTCTCCGTGCGGCGACGGCTGGCGCTCGCCATACGGGAAATCATTGATGGGCAAGCGGTTGTTCCGTCGCCCACGCGCGACACAAACAGGTCTTATGCTTTCAGCGCCGCGCGTACCCTTTCCGGCGTGAACGGCACCGAGCGCAGCCGCACGCCGACAGCGTCGTAAACCGCGTTGGCGATCGCCGAAGGCACGACCGCCGCGGTCGGCTCGCCGGCGCCCCACGGCCGTTCCTTCGGCCGGTCGACGAGATCGATGACGATCTCTGGTACTTCCGGGAAGCGCAGGATGGGATAGCTTTGCCAGTCGACGCTCGTCACGGCGGACCGGTTCCACTGCAGGTCCTCGATCAGCGTGCGGCTCACCGTCTGGATGATGTTGCCGTCGATCTGGTTGCGCAGCCCGTCGGGGTTGATGATCTGGCCGCAGTCGTGCGCCACGAAGAAGCGCTCGACGCGGACCTTGCCGGTGCGCCGGTTTACCTCGACATCGGCCACCACGCCGACGTACGTGCGCACGAGCTCGTACTTGATGTACGACACGCCGCGCCCCTTCGCGATCTCGCCTGCATCGCCGGCAGGCGCGGTGCGCGGCGTCCACGCCGCGAGCTTGCGCAGCCTCTCCATCAATTCCAGGCCGCGCGGATCTTTCAGATTGCGCACCCGGTATTCGAACGGATCGGCGCCGGCGGCCGCAGCGAGCTCGTCGAGGAAGCACTCGTTGCCGAAGCTGTTCTGCATGCGGCCGGGAGTGCGGATCCACGACGGCCTGAACGGCGTCTCGGCGAGCCAGTGCGCGCTCGCCCTGATGTTCGGCACCGCGTAGGGAATCGCCAGCCCCTGGTGAATGTTTCCCGGGTGCGATGCCTCCTTCGGCAGGTTGGCGAGATCAGCCGCGACGAGCGTCACCGCGATCTGCCCGGGCCGCTCGGGGATGAAAGCCTCGGACTCCCAGGCGGACACGTTGCCGTTCGCGTCGAGCGCGCCGCGGTAGTCGATCAGCGTCGGCGGCCCCTTCGGGTCCCAGCCGTGCTCGTCGGCGCGGCTCCACTGCACGCGCACCGGCCGCCCGACCTCCCTCGCGATCAGGGCTGCGTCAGCGGCAGCATCCTCGTGGCCGTTGCGGCCGTAGCAGCCCGAGCCCTCGACATAGAGGCAGCGGATATTCAGCTCCGACATGTCGAGCATCCGCGCCAGCTGCTTGCGCAGCAGGTGCGTCGCCTGCGAGGCGCTCCACGCCGTGAGCTTGCCGTCCTTGAACTCCGCGACCGCGCACGAAGGCCCGATCGAGCCGTGCGTATGCACCGCAAAGTCGTAGGTCGCCTTGAGCAGCTTCGGCGCGGCGCCGAGCGCGGCGGCGCTGTCGCCTGCATTCTGCAGCACCTCGTCCTTCGCCACCCTGCTGGCGCGCACGTGATCCCAGAGCTTTGCCTTGTCGGGCAGCCCTTCCCACTTCGACCACCGCGCCTCGATCGCGCTCGCGGCCTTGATCGCGGCCCACTCGTCGTGCGCCACGACGGCAAGGAAGCTGCCCTTGCGCACCGCGCCGAGATAGCCGGGGATCTGCTTGCACTGCGCGTCGCTCCAGTTCTCGAGCGTGGCCCGCATCGCCGGCGGGCGCACCACGCGCGCGTGGACCATCCCCTTGACCTTGAGGTCCTGCATGTAAGTGAAGCGCCCGGTGACTTTCTCAGGGATGTCGAGGCGCGGTACCGGCTTGCCGACGATCGTGTAGTCGGAAGGGTCCTTGAGCGGCGCTTTCGCGTCGAGCTTGAGCTCGAGCCTGCGATCTCCCACCAGCTCGGCGTAGGCGACGCGCTTGCCGTTGCCGCGAATCCAGCCGTCCTGGACCGCGAGATCGCTCCTGGAGACGCCGAGCTTCTGCGCCGCCCGGTCGAGCAGCGCCTCGCGCGCCGTCGCGCAGGCCTGCCGGATCTGGACGCCGCCGTTCTGGATCGTGAGGCTGCCGAAGGTGGGGCCCTGATCCGGAGTGAGCAGGGTATCGCCCGTGACGAGCTTCACGCGCTGCATCGGCACGCCGAGCTCCTCGGCGGCGATCTGCGTCAGCGCGGTGTCGGTGCCGGTGCCGAGGTCGACCTTTCCGGAGTACACCGTGACCACGCCCTTGCCGTCGATGGCGACGAAGCCGTCGACGCGATCTGCGGCGACGGTCTTCGGCCCCAGGTCGTTCGGGTCGATGGCCGCGTTCGCGGCTTTCGGCGCGAGCGCGTAAGTCACCACCAGCGCGCCCGAGGTTTTCAGGAAGTCGCGGCGCGAGATCTGGTCAGTCAGCATGGTCGTCTCCTCACGCCATCGATTCGGACGCGCGCTTCACCGCGCGCACGATGCGCGCGTGCGTGCCGCAGCGGCACAGGTTGTCGGCGAGCGCCTCCTTGATCTGGCTGTCGGTAGGCCGCCGGTTCGTCTGCAGGAACGCCGCGGCCTGCATGATCATGCCGTTGATGCAGTAGCCGCACTGCACCGCCTGCTCCTCGATGAAGGCCTTTTGCAGCGCATGCGGTCTCTCGGGCGTGCCGAGCCCTTCGAGGGTCAGCAGCTTTGCGCCCGCCGCCTGGGCCACCGGGAACGTGCAGGAGCGCACTGCCTTGCCCTCGACGTGCACCGTGCAGGCGCCGCACTGCGCGAGGCCGCAGCCGAAGCGCGGGCCGTGCAGACCGAGATCGTTGCGCAAGGCGTAGAGCAGCGGCATCTCCGGATCGTCAACCTGCACCGAGCGCTGCCTTCCATTGAGGACGAAGGAAATCGTTTTCGACATGACGTTGCTCCGGTTATTTCAGGAGATATGCTGGTGCCCGCCGTTCTCGGCGAGCGCTTCCTCGCGGTAGAAGCCGAGCGCCTCGATCACCGGCCGGTCGTGGATCGAGAACAGGATCGCGTCTTCCTTTCCGGTATTGGCGTGCTCGTGCAGCGCCCACGAGGGCAGCGCGAGGATGTCGCCCTTGCTCCAGTCGTACGGCCGGCCGTCGATCACCGTGCGGCCCTTTCCCTGCGCGACGCAGAACACGGCGCTGCCGGTGACCCGCCGGGCCCGCAGCCTCTCTCCGGCACGGATGAGCTGCACCCGGCAGCCGAGGGTCGGCAGCACCGGGCCGCCGGTTTGCGGATGCGTGTATTCGAGCGCCACGCCCTCGTACGGAGAGCCATCGCGATCGCGCAAGGCGCGCAGCGCCTCCGTGGTCTGCTCCCAGGAATAAAGCAGGAGCGGCGAGATCTTCGAGACCTGCGTCATCCAGGTCGGCGAGAGGCGCCCGTGGCCGTACATCGCCTGGGAGCCATTCACCGGCTTGGTCGCCGGCACCTGCCGCTCGCGGTACATCTCGAAGAAGATGCAGTTGAGCGCCTTGGCGAGCGGCACGTCGAGCCCGTCCATCCACACCACTGTCTCGCCGGTCTCGTTGCCGTGGTCGTGCCATTGCCAGCTCGGGGTGAGGACCAGGTCGCCTTCGCGCATCACGACCTTCTCTCCCTCCACCGCGGTGTAGGCGCCGTTGCCTTTCATGATGAAGCGGATCGCGCTCGGCGAATGCCGGTGCGAGCGCGCGACTTCGCCGGGCATCAGGACCTGCACCGCGGCGATCAGCGTGCTGGTGGTGGCCCATTGATCTTTCAGGCCGGGATTGAAGAGCTGCATCGCGCGCCGCTCGTCGCCCACCGGGACCGCGGTGCACGACTGCTCCACCACGCGCTCGAGCAGCGACCACTTCCACAGGTGCGGGATCGCCTCCGGCTGCGGCTGCGGCGTCATCTGGCTCGCGATCTCCCACAGCCCGTACATGTGGTTCTCGTGGATCAGCTTGTGGAAGGCGTCTGCGTGGCGGATCGGCGCGTTCATGGCTGGCTCCTGGCCGCCCATCTTACTCGTTCGCGGCACGGATCTTGGCCCAGGCGGGGTCGTAGGCCCCATTCAATATATGCTACTGCCCGTTTCACTCGCCAGCGAGGCAGCCATGCTCAAAGGAAAGACCGCGGTAGTCACCGGCTCGACAAGCGGAATCGGCTTGGGAATCGCCGAGGCGCTCGCCAAGAAAGGGGCGAACATCGTCCTCAACGGATTCGGCGACAAGGCGGAGATCGAGCGCCTGCGCGCGCGCTTGACAGATAGCTGCAAGGTGAACGTCGCCTACGACGGCGCGGACATGACCAAGCCCGACAGCATCGAGGCGATGATGAAGTCGACGATCGGCCGGTTCGGCGCGGTCGACATCCTCGTCAACAACGCCGGCATCCAGCACGTCGCGCCGGTGGAGGAGTTCCCGGTCGACAAGTGGAACGCCATCATCGCCCTCAACCTGAGCGCGGCCTTCCACACTACCCGGCTGGCGCTTCCAGCGATGAAGAAGAAGGGCTGGGGCCGCATCGTCAACATCGCCTCGGCCCACGCGCTCGTCGCCTCGCCTTTCAAAGCCGCCTACGTCTCCGCCAAGCACGGCCTCGCCGGGCTCACCAAGACGGTGGCGCTCGAGGCGGCCGAGCACGGCATCACGGTGAACGCGATCTGCCCCGGGTACGTCTGGACGCCGCTGGTGGAAAAGCAGATCCCCGACACGGCGAAGGCGCGCGGCATGACCGAGGAGCAGGTCAAGCGCGACGTGCTGCTCGCCGCGCAGCCGACGAAGAAATTCGTCGCGGTCGAGGAAGTGGCCGAGCTCGCCGTGTTTCTCGCCAGCGACGCCGCGGCGTCGATCACCGGCGCGCTGCTGTCGATCGACGGCGGCTGGACGGCGCAATGACCCCCGAGCGCGTGGACGCCATCGTCATCGGCGTCGGGCAGGCCGCGCCCGCGCTCTGCGCGCGGCTAGACAAGGAGGGGCTCAAGACCGTTCTAATCGAGCGCAAGCTGCTCGGCGGCACCTGCGTGAACAACGGCTGCATCCCGACCAAGACGCTGATCGCGAGCGCCCGAGCGGCGCACGTCGCGCGGCGCGGCAGCGACTACGGCTTCTCGGCAGGCAGCGTGCGCGTCGACATGCCGGCGGTGAAGAAGCGCAAGGACGGTGTCGTCAAGCACTCTACCGACGGCCTCGCCAAGTGGATTGCGAGGATGAAGAACGTGTCGCTGGTGCACGGACACGCCGCATTCACCGCGCCGCGCACGGTGTCGGTGAACCACCGCCTGCTGCAGGCCGACAGGATCTTTCTCGACGTCGGCGCGCGCGCGCTGGTGCCGCCGCTGCCGGGCGTGAGGGAGGTGCCCTTTCTCACCAACAGCACGATGATGGAGGTCGATTTCCTCCCCGAGCACCTGGTGATCGTCGGCGGCAGCTACATCGGCCTGGAGTTCGCGCAGATGTACCGGCGCTTCGGATCCCGGGTCACTGTGGTCGAGAAAGCGCCGAAGCTGCTGCCGCGCGAGGATGACGACGTAGCGCAGGAGATCCGCGCCATCATGGAGCGCGAAGGCATCGAGCTGCGCATCAACGCCGAGTGCATGGAGCTGAAGAAGGAAGGCGGGCGCATCGTCGTCGGGCTCGCCTGCAAAGACGGCCCTCCGCTCGCCGAGGGCAGCCACCTGCTGCTCGCCGTCGGCAGGGTGCCGAACACCCAGGATCTGGGGCTCGACAAGTCAGGCATCGACAGCGACGAGCGCGGCTACATCAAGGTGGACGACGAATGCCGGACCAGCGCGCCCGGCGTCTGGGCGCTCGGCGAAGCGAACGGCCGCGGCGCATTCACGCACACCTCGTACAACGACTACGAGATCGTCGCCGCGAACCTGTTCGACGGCGAGCGGCGCCGCATCTCGGAGCGCATCCCGGCGTACGCCCTGTTCATCGACCCGGCGCTCGGCCGCGCCGGGATGAACGAGGGCGAGGCCCGCAAGAGCGGCAAGCGGGTGCTGGCGGCCAAGATGCCGATGGCGCGCGTGAGCCGGGCGCGCGAGGCGGGCGAGACGCAGGGCTTCATGAAAGTGCTGGCCGACGCCGACTCCAGGGAGCTGCTGGGCGCTTCCCTCCTCGGCCTCAACGCCGACGAGGTCGTCCACTCGCTGCTCGACATGATGTACGCGAGAAAACCCTACACCACGATCCAGCGCGCCGTGCACATCCATCCCACGGTGAGCGAGCTGATCCCCACTCTGCTCGAGACTCTCCAACCGCTCCGCTAGTGGCGCAGCGCCGCGGTGCGCTTCAGCTGGCGCTCGATCGCGCCGAAAGCGAGGTTGATCAGCGCCGCCAGCTCGCTCTGGATGTGGCGGATCTCCTTCTGCTTTTTTACCGCCAGGTCATGGTGAGGCGGGATCCGCACCTCGACCATCACGCTGTAGCGGTTGCCCTTGTGATGCTTGCTTTGCTCGCGCGCCAGGGTGACGTGGGAGGAGGTGATGCCTTCGGCGTAGCGCTCGAGCTTGAGGAGCCGCTCCGCGACGTAGTCCTGCACCCAGGAGGAGCGCTTGATGCGATGGAAGGTGATTTGCGGGTAGACCTGCACGGTCTCTTGCGCTATAAGGCGAACTTCCCGAGGAGGATGAGCATGATACCGCTTAGATCCGCAGCCGTCGCGGCCGCCGTATTCGCAGCAATGAGCGCGAGCGCCCTCGCCGCTCCCACGACGTTGCGCGCCTCGCATCAGTTCCCCGGCGGACGGGGGGACGTGCGCGACGAGATGGTGCAGATCATCGCCCGCGACGCCAAGGCGGCCAACGTCGATCTCGAGATCCAGGTCTACCCCGGGGCGTCCCTGTTCAAGCCCAACGAGCAGTGGAACGCCCTGGTCAACGGGCAGCTCGACATCTCGTCGTTCCCGCTCGATTACGCGAGCGGCAAGGTGCGCGCCTTCGGCGCCACGCTGATGCCCGGCCTGGTGCGCAGCCACGAGCGCGCGCAGCGGCTCAACGATTCGCCCTTCATGAAGGAGATCAAGGCGCACATCGACAAGGCGGGCGTCGTCGTGCTCGCCGATGCCTGGCTCGCCGGCGCGATCGCCTCGAAGAAAGGCTGCATCCGCAGGCCCGAGGACATCAGGGGCCTGAAGGTGCGCTCCGCCGGGCCGACTTTCGCCTCGATGTGGCAATCGGCCGGCGCCTCGATCGTGTCGATCCCGTCGAACGAGGTCTACAACGCATTGCAGACCGGCGTCGCCGACGCCACCGACACCAGCTCCGGCAGCTTCGTCTCGTTCCGCATCTACGAGCAGGTGAAGTGCCTGACCGCGCCGGGCGACAACGCGCTGTGGTTCATGTACGAGCCGGTGCTGATGTCCAAGAAAACCTTCCTGCGCCTGGACAGGAAGCAGCAGGACGCCCTGCTGCAGGCCGGCAGGAAGTCGCAGCAGTTCTTCGCCGCGAACGCCAAAGGTCTGGACGACGAGATGGTGAAGGTGTTCAGGGACCACAAGGTCGAGGTCATCACTCTCACGCCGGCCGAGTACGACGCGTGGATCAAGGTGGCGCGCGAGAGCTCGTATGCCGAGTTCGACAAGGAAGTCCCCAACGGCAAGAAGCTGATCGAAGAAGCGCTGAGCGTCAAGTAGCTTGGACTTCTTCGTTCGCGGCATGCGCCGCGTCTCGCAGCTCTGCGGCATCGTCGCCGCGGCGCTGATCGGGCTCGGCGTGCTGGTGGTCTGCGAGATGGTGTTCGTGCGCTACGCGCTCAACCAGAACACCATCTGGCAGACCGACTTCGTCACCTGGAGCCTGGTGGCCGCCACGTTCGTCGGCAGCCCCTATGTGCTGCTCACCCGCGGGCACGTGAACGTGGACGTTCTCCCGCACTATCTCGGGCCGCGCGGCCGCTGGTGGCTCGCCCTGGCCTCGATCGTCATGTCGCTCGCGTTCTGCCTGGTCCTCGCAGCGCTGACCGCGCGTTTCTGGCTCGAGGCCTGGGACAGCCGCTGGGTCTCCGACACGATGTGGCGCGCCCGGCTGTGGATTCCCTACAGCTCGATGCCGATCGGCCTCGCGATCCTCTGCCTGCAGTACTTCGCCGATCTTTATTGCCTCGTGAGCGGGCGCGAGCCGCCGTTCGGCATCGAGCCATGAGCCCTGCCACTCAAGGCGCCATCGTCCTCACCGCGACGCTGATCGTGCTGCTTTGCGGCGCCCCGGTGGCGTTCGGGCTCGGCGCGCTGGCGATCGTGTTCCTGCTGATCTTCCAGGGATTCGGCTCGCTGCAGGTGGTGGCGGAGACTTTCTATGCGGGCCTGAACGATTTCACCCTGGTCTCGATCCCGATGTTCGTCATGATGGGCGCGGCGATCGGCTCCTCGCCCGCTGGACGCGACCTGTACGAGGCGCTCGACCGCTGGCTGTACCGGCTGCCGGGCGGGCTGGTGATCTCCAACCTGGGCGCCTGCGCCCTGTTCGCGGCGCTCACCGGCTCATCCCCGGCGTGCTGCGCCGCCATCGGCAAGATGGGCATCCCGGAGATGCGCCGGCGCGGCTATCCGGACGAGATCGCCACCGGCTCGATCTGCGCCGGCGGCACGCTCGGCATCCTGATCCCGCCCTCGATCACCTTCATCCTCTACGGCATCGCCACCGAGACCTCGATCGGCCGGCTGTTCCTCGCCGGCGTGGTTCCCGGGCTGATGCTGACGGGCCTGTTCATGCTCTGGACGCTGTTCGACATCTGGCGCCGGGGCTTCCGCGCCCATGCGCCGGAGTTCCGCTATTCCTGGAAGGAGAAATTCCAGTCGGTGCCGAAGGTAGCGCCGTTCCTCGCCATCATCGTCGGCGTCATGTACGTGCTGTATGGAGGCGTGGCGACGCCCTCGGAAGCCGCCGGCGTCGGGGCGGCGCTGTGCGTGGTTCTGGCGGTGCTCATCTACCGCATGTGGCAGCCGCGCGACTGGTGGCAGATCCTGCGCGACACGACGCGCGAGTCGGTGATGATCCTGACGATCATCGGCGCGGCGGTGCTGTTCGGCTACATGCTGACTTCGCTCTACCTCACGCAGACGCTCGCGCAGGCGATCGCCGACATGCATGTCAACCGCTGGGTGCTGATGGCGCTGATCAACCTGTTCCTGCTGGTGTGCGGCTTCTTCATCCCGCCGGCGGCGATCATCCTGATGACCAGCCCGATCCTGCTGCCGATCATCCGGGCGGCGGGCTTCGACCCGGTGTGGTTCGGCGTCGTCATGACCATCAACATGGAGATCGGCCTGATCCATCCGCCGGTCGGCCTCAACATCTACATCGTCAAGGCGATCGCTCCCGACGTGCCGCTCATGAAGGTGATCTGGGGAACGATTCCCTACGTGCTGTGCATGTTCCTCGCGATCGTGATCCTCTGCGTGCTCCCGACGATCGCTACCTGGCTGCCCGATCACCTGATGGGCGCGGTGCGCACGAAGTAGCAAGCCGCGGATGCGCGATGCCGTTGCGCAGGCGCAGCACTTTCCACAGCAGGTTGATGCGCGCCACTTCCGACACCTGCTCCGAGCCGTCCACCAGGTCGCGCAGCGCGAAGTCGGGACGGAATCCGAGCTTGTCCGAGAACCGCGCCAGGCTCTTTTCCACGGCGCCGAGAAGCGGGTTGTCCGAACGCAGGTGATTGACGATGAAGATCTCGCCCTGCGGCCGGCAGACGCGGTGCAGCTCCTCGAGCAGGCGCGCCGGGCGCTCCACGACCGAGACCACGTACATCGCCACCACCTTGTCGAAGCTCGCGTCGGGGAACGTCATCTCCTCGGCGTTCATCTCGAGCAGCGCCTCGACGTTCGCCAGCCTGCGGTTTTCCACCCGGGCGCGCGCCTTGTCTAGCATCTCTGTCGACACGTCGATGCCGGTGACGCGCGTATGCGGCGGATAAAGCGGCAGCGACAGCCCGGTGCCCACGCCGACCTCGAGCACGCGCTCGCCCGGCCGGCAGCCGAGCGCCTTGACGACCGCCTTGCGGCCGGGCTGGAGGACGGGACCGAACAGCGCGTCGTAGACGCGCGCGTAGCGGCGGTACGCCGCCCTGACGGTTTGGAGGTCCATCCGGGAGATTATTATAGACATGGATTCGAACCTGACGGCGGAGGATTTCGACTGGCTGCGCAAGCTGAGGGATGCCGCGGACGCGAAGCGCGACCCGCCGCCCGTTCCGATGAATATCGCCGCCAGGCTTGGAACCTTCGGCCTCGCGAGGCCGAATGGTCCTGGCGCCTTCACCATCACCTCGAAAGGCCGTGATGCGCTGCTGGACCAGGACATGCGCGACGCCGAGGAGCGCTAGCCGGGGAGCAACTTTCATGTCGAGACTTGCGCCTTTGCTGTTCCTCGCCCTGCCGTTGTGGCCGGGCGGCTGCGCCACCCCGACCCCGGCATCGAGCTCTACGTGCGCAACAAGCGCCCGGCCTCGGAGTCGCGGTTCCCCGGCGAGCGCATCGTGCTGTTCGTGCACGGCTCGACGTATCCGGCGGAAACGGCCTTCGACCTGCCGCTGAACGGCGTGTCGTGGATGGAGTACATCGCGCGGCAGGGCTACGACGTCTACCTCGTCGACCTGCGCGGCTACGGGCGCTCCACGCGTCCGCCGGAGATGGACCAGCCGGCCGAGCGCAATGCTCCGCTCACCACCACGTCCACCGCCGTGAAGGACGTCGGCAGCGCCGCCGAATTCATCCGCAAGCGCCGCGGCGTAGAGAGAATCAATCTGCTCGGCTGGTCGTGGGGAACCACCATCATGGCCACCTACGCCACCCGCAATCCCGACCGGGTCAACAAGCTGCTGCTGTACGCGCCGCAATGGATACGCACCACGCCCTCGCTCATCGCCACCAGCGGGCCGCTCGGCGCCTATCGGGTCGTGCAGGAGGATGCGGCGAAAGCGCGCTGGCTCACCGGGGTGCCGGAGACGAAGAAAGCCGAGCTGATTCCCCCCGGCTGGTTCGACGCCTGGGCGGCGGCGACTTTCAGCTCGGACCCCTGGGGCGCGAAACAGAGCCCGAAAAAACTGCGCGCGCCGAACGGCACCCAGCAGGACACGCGCGAATACTGGAGCGCCGGCAGGGCGTATTACGAGCCGGAGACGATCCGCGTGCCGACCCTGCTCCTGGTCGGCGAATGGGACCAGGACACGCCGCCCTACATGGCGCAGGCCCTGTTTCCGAAGCTCGTCAACGCGCCCTACAAGCAGCTGGTGCAGATCGGCGAGGCGACGCATACCGTGCTCATGGAGAAGAACCGCATGCAGCTGTTCCGCGCGGTGCAGGCGTTCCTCGATCAGCCGGCGCCGCGGCCTTAGCGCATGGCGGGCGAGCGGTGGCTAGAAGCGTCGGAGGTCATCCCGATGTTTCCCACCCTGGTCTGGAAGTTCCTGATCGAGGCCGGGCTGCGCTCCGCGATCGACGCGAAGATCCTGGCGACGCTTGAAGGAATGCGGCGCGAGCTGCCGAAGCTCGCGCCCGGCCAGGGCTGGCAGTCGGAACAGGCGCTGCACGGGCGCGAGGAATTCGGGCAGCTTGCCGCGTGCGTCGGCAACGCAGCGAAGAGCGTCCTGCGGTTCCTGCGAATCGGCTATGAGGCCTGCGAGATCACCGGCTGCTGGGCCACGGTCCTGGCCAGGGGCGCCGCCCACAAGGCTCACAGCCACCCCAATAACTTCCTGAGCGGCGTCTACTACGTTCGAACCCGCCCGGGCTCAGACGCCATCAACTTTCACGATCCGAGAATCCAGGCCGGGGTGATCCGGCCGCCGGTCGTCGAGCTCACTGCGGAGAATACCGACCAGGTCGTGGTCCGGGTTACGAACGGCACGCTTCTGATGTTCCCTTCCTATCTCGAGCACTCCGTCGACGCCAACGCCAGCGAGGAAGAGCGCATCAGCGTCAGCTTCAACGTCATGTTCTCCTCGTTCACCGAGAAGCTGAGCAAACCGCTCTGGTAGCTACAGCAGGTCTTTCCACTTGGCGCGGGTCTTCTCCTGCAGTTCCTTGCTCGCCTCCGCCACGGCCGGAAACTCCGCCAGGTGGTCCCAGGGCCGGCAGGCATCGATGATCGCCTTCGAGCTGAACGGCGCGTCATAGGGATAGGCGACGTACATCGGGTCGTTCTTCGATCCCATGCCGCGCTGGATGATGTCGATGTCGAGCGCCGGGTCGGTGCGCGTCGCGACTGCCCACATCACTTCCTGCAGGTTCGACGGGTCGATGTCCTCGTCGACGACCACCGAGTAGCGCGACATGTAGGCGCCGACGCCGCACTGATTGAGGATGTGCCCCGCCTGCCGCGCGTGGCCGGCGTAGCGTTGCTTGATCGAGACGACGTTGAACATGCGCGCGCCGCCGATCTCGTGCGCCCAGACCGCGCGCACATCGGGCACGCCGGCCGCGACGAGCGCGTCGTGCAGCAGGGCCGATCGCATCACCGCCTTGGAGTAGGAGTAGTCGTTCGGCGGCTTCGCCGGCGGGCTGCCCATCAAAATCGGGTTGTCGCGAAAATAGATTCTCTGGATCGTGACCACCGGCGCAGTCCCCGCCTTGCCCGGGTAGTAGCCGTGGAACTCGCCGAACGGACCCTCGGCGCGCTCGTCGTTCGGCTCGACGAAGCCTTCCAGCACGATCTCGGAGGCCGACGGGAAAGGCAGCCCGGTGACCTCACCTTTCAGGACCGAGACCGGATTCTTCAGGATCGCGCCGACGTAGTTCCACTCGCACATCCCGAACGGCACCTCGATGCCCGAGATCAGGTAGCCGAGCGGATCGCCGCCGAGCACGATGGCGACGGGAAAGCGCTTGCCCGCCTGCTTGTGCTTCTCGTAGTGGATGCGGCCGTGCTTGCCGGGGACCATGTCGAGCGCCACGTGGTTCCTGTCGACCACCATCACGCGATAGGTGCCGACGTTGGTCCAGTCGGAATCGAAGTCGCGCGTCACCACCGAGCAGCCGGTGCCGATGTAGCGCCCGCCGTCGAGCTCGTGCCACCGCGGCGAGGGAAACATCAGCACATCCACGTCCTGCCGGACGTTCTCGAGCACGGCGCCGCTCTTCACCGCGACCGGATCGTATTTCGGCGCGTCCGCCTGCCATTGCGCGGGCCTGCCGCGCAACGCCTCGACCAGCGCGCGGTGGCTGCGCTGCCGGCCGAGGCGCAGGATCGACGACAGCCTCGCCGGGCTGCTGGTGCTGCAGGTGAGCACCCGGAACCCCTTCGGATAGCCCGCGATCTCGTCGAACAGCAGCGCGGGCGGCAGGTCTTTCTTGACGTTCAGCTCGCTGATCGCGCCGAGCTCGAGGTTCCAGTCGGCGCCGCGCACCTCCTTCAACTCGCCGAGGCTGCGGATCTCATCCAGCCAGGAACGCAGGTCGAGCGGGTTTGCACTCATGGCGGGGAGCATAATAGCTGCGAATGGCGAACAACGTGCTCACCCTGCCTAGTCTCTGAAGGCTTCGACCGACAGCCAGAGGTGCACTTCGTCGCCGACGGCCGGGATGCCGAACTTCATCCCGAACTCGGAGCGCTTGAAGCTGCCGGTGGCATTGCCGCCGCACATGTAGCGCTTGCCCGCGGTGCGCGGGTCCGGCTGGCATTTCCAGCGCTCGACGCTCAGGGCGAGCGGCCTGGTCACCCCGAGCATGGTGAGCTGACCCTCGACCAGCGCCGGGGCGTCGCCGTTCCACTTCACCGCATTGCCCTTGAACGCGATGCGCGGGAACTCGACCGCATTGAAGAAATCGGGCGAGCGCAGGTGCTCGTCGCGCGCCCGCGGGCGCGGGCCGCGCTCGTTGTCGCCGGAGTTGAACGACGCCGCCTCGATCAGGAGATCCACGCTTCCGGCCTTCGCGGCGGTGTCGAGCGTTATCTTGCCGCTCGTTTTGTCGAACCGGCCGCGGATCCGCGACGTGTCGAGGTGCAGCACGTCGAAATAGGGAAAGCTGTGGTACGGGTCGATGGTGAACGACTCGGGCGCGGCGGCCGCAGCCAGCGGGATCGCTGCCGCGGCCATAACGGCGGTCAGGCGTTTCATGGGGTTGCCTCCTTGTTTCTGGCGAACACTTTACTGTCTCTTTTGTTCCAGGACCGTTGGGGAGATTCCCACTGTAAGCTCTCGCCATGCGCCCTCCCTTTCGCGCCGACCATGTCGGCAGCCTTTTGCGCCCTGCTGCGCTGAAGAAGGCCCGCGCAGATAAATCCCCGCAGCTCGGGAAGATCGAGGACGAGTGCATCCGCGAAGCGGTGCGGATGCAGGAAGCCGCCGGCCTGCAGGCGGTGACCGACGGCGAGTTCCGCCGCGCCTTCTGGCACGTCGACTTCCTCACCGGCTTCGACGGCATCGTCGCCACCCAGGGCCAGTACGCGCTCAAGTTCCACGGCGAAGACGGCGCCGAGTCGGAGACGCGCTCGATGATGGTCGTGAATGGCAAAGTGAAACGCGCGCGGCCGATCATGGTCGAGCCCTTCCGGTTCTTGAAAACAAATACTTCTCGTGTTGCGAAGCTGTGCATCCCCGCGCCGACGTACCTGCACATGCGCGGCGGGCGCAAGGTGGTCGATGCGAAGGCCTACCCGGACATCGAGGAATTCTGGAGCGACATCGCGCGCGCCTACCGCGAAGAGATCCGGGACCTGGTGGCCGCCGGCTGCACTTACCTGCAGATCGACGACGTGTCCTTCGCCTGCCTGTGCGACGAGGCGATCCGCGCGCAGGTGAAGCGCGACGGCGAAGATCCGGCGAAGCTGCCCTCCAAGTACGCCGCTGTAATAAATTCTTTCCTGGAAAATCGCCCGGGCAATCTCGCCGTCACCATGCACACCTGCCGCGGCAACCACGCCAGCATGTGGATGGCCTCCGGCGGCTACGACGCGGTGGCCGAGGCGGTGTTCGGCGAGGCGCAGGTGGACGGCTTCTTTCTCGAGTACGACACCGGGCGCGCCGGCGGCTTCGAGCCTCTGCGTTTCGTGCCGAGAGGAAAGAAGGTGGTCCTGGGACTGGTTTCCACCAAGACACCGGTGTTGGAAAAGAAGGATCTTTTGAAAAAGCGGATTGATGCCGCTTCCAAATACGTGCCGCTGGAAAACCTGTGCCTGTCGCCGCAATGCGGCTTCGCAAGCAGCGAGGTGGGAAACCGCCTGAGCGAGGATGACCAGCGCCGCAAGCTGGAGCTGGTGGTCGAGGTCGCGAGAGAGGTCTGGGGTTAGAATCCGCCTCTCAAGGAGGAGGACATGCTCAGACTTCTGACAATGGCCGGCCTTGTTTGCGCCGCGCTCCCGGGGCACGCGCAGCAGACAATCAGGATCGGCATGATCAACGTGCTGTCGGGCCAGTTCGCCGACGCCGGCATCCAGATGGAGAACGGCGCGCGCACCTATATGAAGCAGCACGGCGACACGCTCGCCGGCAAAAAAATCGAGATCATCCGCCGCGACGTCGGCGGTCCCCTGCCCGACGTCGCCAAGCGCCACGCGCAGGAGCTGGTGGTGCGCGACAAGGTCGACCTGCTCGCCGGCTTCCTGCTGACGCCGAACGCGCTCGCCGCCGCGGACGTGTCGGCGGAAGCGAAGAAGTTCATGGTGGTGATGAACGCGGCGACCTCGATCATCATCAGCAAGTCGCCCTACATGGTGCGCACCTCGGTCACGCTGCCCCAGGTCATGGAAACCTTCGGCACCTGGGCGGTGAAGAACGGCATCAAGCAGTCCTACACCATGGTCACCGACTACGGCCCGGGGCACGACGCCGAGGCGGCGTTCCAGCGCGCCTTCAAGGAAGCCGGCGGCAGCATCGTGGGCTCGGTGCGCTTCCCGGTCGCCAACCCGGACTTCTCGGCGTTCGTGCAGCGCGCCAAGGACCTCGCTCCGCAATCGATCTACGTGTTCATTCCCGGCGGCGCGCAGCCAGCGGCGCTCGGCAAGGCGTTCGCCGAGCGCGGCATCGACAAGAAGAGGACCCGGATCCTCGGCTCTGGCGAAACCACCGCCGAGGCGGCCCTGAAGAGCATGGGCGAGGCGGCGCTCGACATCATCACCGCCTGGCACTACGACTACAAGCTCGACAACCCGCTCAACCGCGAGTTCGTGAGGGAGTTCAGCGCCATGCACGGCCGCAACCCCGACTTCTTCTCGATCGGCGGCTACGACGGCATGCACGTGATCTACGAGGCGCTGAAGAAGACCGGCGGTAACACCGACGGCGAGGCGCTGATCGCCGCCGCCAGGGGGATGAAGTGGGAGAGCCCGCGCGGGCCGATGTCGATCGATCCCGAGACGCGCGACGTGGTGCAGACGATCTACATCCGCCGCGTGCAGAAGGTCGGTGACGAATACGTCAACGTGCCGTTCGACAGGATCGAGAACGTAAAGGACCCCGCCGGGGAGCGCAGAAAGAAATAAAAGGATGTTCGCCTCGCTCGCAGGCGTGCTCTTCGACGGGTTCGCTTACGGGATGCTGCTGTTCCTGCTTTCGGTCGGCCTGTCGGTGACGCTGGGGATGATGAACTTCGTCAACCTGGCGCACTGCAGCTTCGCCATGATCGGCGGCTACGTCGCGGTGACGCTGGTGAACAGCTTCGGCTGGCCCTTCCTCGCTAGCTTGCCGATCGCCTTCCTCGCTGCGGCCCTGGTTTCGAGCGTCTTGGAAAAAGCTCTTTACCGGCGCCTGTATCGCGCCACCGACCTCGACCAGTGCCTGTTCACGATCGGCATCGTGTTCATCTCGGTCGCGGTCGCGGCATATTTCTACGGCACGGTGCAGCAGCCGATCAGCACGCCTCCCTACCTGCGCGGCTCAGTACAGCTCATGGGAATGAGCTTTGCCGCGTATCGCCTGTTTCTCATCGTCACCGCCCTCGCCATCGCCGCCCTGCTCGTCTATGCGCTGGAATACACGCGCTTCGGCGCGCAGGTGCGCGCTGCGGTCGACAACCAGCGCATGGCGCGCGGCCTGGGCATCGACGTCGACCGCGCGTTCGCCGTCACTTTCGCCCTCGGCGGCGGACTGGCGGGGCTGGGCGGCGCGCTCGCCATCGAGATGGTCGGGCTCGACCATGCCTTCGCCTTCACTTACCTCGTCTACGTGCTGATCGTCGTCGCGGTCGGCGGCCTGGGCTCGATCGGCGGCTCGTTCGCCGCCGCTGCGGTGCTCGGCATCAGCGACATGGCGGGCAAATACTATTTCCCCTGGCTGGGGGCCTTTCTCATCTACCTGGTGATGGTCGGCATCCTGATGTGGCGCCCGGCGGGCCTGTTTGGAAAGCGCTAGCCGGCATCTCGAAGCGCAGATCCGCTGGCGGCGGCTCGAGACCGTCTTCTGGCTATGCACGCTGCTGCCCTTCGTCGCCGCGCCGGCGTATTTGCAGCTGGCGAGCCAGATCGCCATCACCGCGCTGTTCGCGCTGTCGCTCGACCTGATCCTCGGCTACGCCGGCATCGTCTCGCTCGGACACGCGGCGTACTTCGGCGTCGGCGCGTATACCGCCGGCCTGCTCGCCAAGCATGGATGGGGTGAGCCTCTCTCCGGACTCCTGATTTCCGGAATCCTGGCAGGACTGACTGGCTACGCGACGAGCCACATCATCGTGCGCTTCCGCCACCTCGCGCTGATCATGCTGACGCTCGGCCTCGGGCTGCTGCTCTACGAGGCCGCGAACAGCGCGAGCTGGCTCACCGGCGGCGCCGACGGGCTGCAGGGCGTGCGCATCCGTCCCCTGCTCGAAATGTTCAGGTTCGACCTTTACGGCAGGACCGCGTACGCGTACTCGCTGGTCGTTCTGTTCGCATGCTTTTTGATTTCGAGAAGGATCATTCATTCGCCGTTCGGCCTCGCCCTGCGCGGCATCCGCGAGAACGCGCTGCGCATGCCGGCGATCGGCGCGCCGAGCCGCGCCCACCTGCGCAAGGTCTACAGCATCGCCGCGATCCTGGCCGGCGTCGCCGGGGCGCTGCTCGCGCAGACCACCGAGACTGTCTCGCTGGAAGTGCTTTCCTTCGGGCGCTCGGCCGACGTGCTGGTGATCCTCATCCTCGGCGGCGCCGGCCGCCTCTACGGCGGGCTGCTCGGCGCGATCCTCTACATGGTGGCGCGCGACCAGTTCTCGGGCATGAACCCGCAGTACTGGTATTTCTGGATCGGGCTGCTGCTGGTCGCGGTGGTGATGTTCCTGCCCAATGGAATCCTCGGAGGCCTCGCAAAATTCTTGCAACGAAGCACCTGAGCAAGAAATTCGGCTCGCTCGTGGTGGCGGAGGACATCGACCTCGTCCTGCCGCAAGGCGTGCGCTACGCGCTCATCGGCCCCAACGGCGCCGGGAAGACGACGCTCATCAACCTGATCACCGGCATGCTGCGGCCCGACGCCGGCG
>WNGC01000306.1_pt1 | contig 27805 bp, 28 predicted proteins | sample 5400051 | NCBI WGS metagenome assembly WNGC01 (sample SAMN13153368, study PRJNA577476) | soil metagenome | isolation source: 20 cm soil or saprolite under grassland replicate 2 | place: USA:California | collected 2016-06-15
TTCCATAATCGAGGGCCAGGCCGGTTCGAGGATGTCACGGCACAGTCGGGGCTCAAGCGCTGGATGAACTCCAACGGCGCCGTCTGGTTCGATTTCGATCGCGACGGCCTGCTCGACCTGTACATCACCGGCTACTTCCGCTCCGATATCGACTTCTGGCATCTCACCACCACGCGCATCATGCAGCACAGCTGGGAGTTCGCGACCAACGGCGGCAAGAACCTCCTGTTTAAGAACCTCGGCAATGGCCATTTCAAGGACGTGACAGATTCGCTGGGCGTGGGCAGCACGCGCTGGACCCTGGCCGTCACCGCCGCCGATTTCAACGACGACGGCTGGCCCGACCTGTATCTCGCGAACGACTACGGCCCCGAGGAGCTGTACCTGAATCACGAGGGCAAGCACTTCGAGCTCGCCCGCGCCGGACTGTCGGACGACTCCAAGAGCGGCATGGCGGTCGCGCTCGGCGACGTCTACAACCGCGGCGAACACGACGTGTTCGTCACGAACATCTCCGAGAAGGGATTTCTGTTTCAGGGCAACAACCTGCGGCTGAATTTTCTCAAGGAGCTGGGCCGCTTTGACGAGGTCGCGACCGGCCCGGTCGCCGACGCCGGCTGGGCGTGGGGCGCGCAGTTCGGCGACCTGAACAACGACGGCCTGCTCGATCTCGTCGTCGCCAACGGCTTCATCTCGGGGGATTCCGCGCACGATTACTGGTATGCGATGTCCAAGATCGCCGGCGCGCAGGGCAACATCTTCGAGGACGCCAAGAATTGGCCGCCGATCGGCGGCGCGAGCTTGTCGGGATTCGAGCGCTCGCGCGTGCTGCTTAATCGCGGCCAGGCGGGATTCGTCGATGTCGCCCAGGAGGCGGGCGTCACCGATCGGCTCGATGGCCGCGCCGTCGCGATGGCCGACCTCTTCAACCGCGGCGTGCTCGACGTCGTAATCGCGAATGAGAAGGGCAGGGCGCTCCTCTATCGGAATGAGTCCCCCCTCTCCCGAAGGGAGAGGGGGTCAGGGGGTGAGGACCAACGGGAGAGGGGGCCGGGGGGTGAGGGCTGGGTCGAGTTCAAGCTGGTGGGGACGCGCAGCAATCGCAGCGCGATCGGCGCCGAGGTGACGGTGGAGTTCGGCAGCGGCCGGCAGCGCCAGGTGGTGGATGGCGGAATGGGATTCTGTAGTCAAAACGATCGGCGTTTGCACTTCGGGCTTGGGGGCCAGGGCTTGGGGAAAGTCACCATCCGCTGGCCTTCCGGTACGCAGCAGATCCTGACCGGTCTGGCCATCGATCAGCTGCACGTCGTCACGGAACCGCAGTGACGGCGACTCCCGCACAACCCCGCGCGCTTCGTCAGGGGGTGAGGATCGCGGTCGATCCCAAGTACCTGATCGTCTTTCTCATCACGCTGGTGCTCGTGGTCGGCGAAGCGCGCTACGGCATCCTCGGCGGCTACCAGCGCCTCGCGACCACACTGGGCGTCTGTGTCGCGACTGAGCTGCTCCTGTCGTGGTGGCTGCGGGGCCGAGTGGCGAATGTGGCGAGCGCATACATCACGGGAATCAGCCTCGCGCTCTTGATCAAGCCGCAGGCGAACATGCTGTGGCCGTTCGCACTCGGGGCGTTTCTCGCGATCGCCTCGAAATACGTGCTCACCTACCACGGCCGTCACCTCTGGAATCCGAGCAACTTCGCGATCGCGCTGCTCGTCCTTATAGCCTCCGATTCCGTCGCGATCCTCAGCCACCAGTGGGGCAACGACCTCGGCACGAACCTCGTGATCTGGGCGTTCGGGCTCGTGATCGCGTGGCGCGCTCGCGTGCTGCACGTCACGCTCACGTATGTGGCGTGCTTCGTTGTCTTCGCGGTGTTGCGGCACTTCCTGGTGGGCGGACCGCTGCTCGCGGAGATCGCGCCGATTACGGGACCGATGTATCAGCTGTTCGTCTTCTTCATGGTGACCGATCCTCGCACCACCGTGAGCACGCGGCGCGGCCGGATGATCGTGGTGGCGATCGTTGCGCTGGTCGAGACTCTGATCCGACTCGCCGGCGATTACCAGCTGGCGCTGCTGCGGCCGTTCTACGTGTCGCCGCCGATTCTGGCGCTGGCGATGGTGGGGCCGCTGGCCATGTTGTGGGATTTGAGGCGCACCGCACTCCGCGCGTGAGGCCTCGCTGGCTGCCGATCGCCGGGTTCATGCTGCTTGGTGCAGCTGTTGTCACGATCGGTCTCGTCGCGACGCGCCATCACACAGAGGCGGTGCGCGCGGACAACGCCGTTGGAGACTCGGCCTGTCTTGGCTGTCATCAGACGATGTCGAGCTTCGAGCAGACGGCTCATCGCTTGACCTCGACCCTGCCGACGCGCGCGTCGATTCAGGGACGCTTCCACTCCGGCGAGAATGTCCTGCGGACTGCGAATCCGAATCTGCAGTTCCGGATGGACTCGAGGGCGGACGGCTTTTATGAAGACGCGATCATGGGGCGTCCGCCCGACACCTCCGTGCACCGCGAGCGCATGGACATTGTCACCGGCATCCGAAAGGGCCAGTCCTTTCTTTACTGGCGCGGGGACCGGCTGTACCAGCTCCCCGTGTCGTATTGGGTGGGCGCCGGATGGGCGAACAGCCCCGGGTACGTGGATGGAACAGCCAACTTCGATCGCCCGATTCCGCCACGCTGTCTGGAATGTCATGCATCCTGGTTCCAGGCGGCTGACTCCGATGTCATCAATCGATATCAGTCCCCCCCCTCGGGCGCGCTCCTGGGGATAACCTGCGAAGTCTGTCATGGCTCGGGTCGCGACCATGTGACGCGCGCGCGCTCGTTGCTGTCCGGCGTGCGGCCGCGTGCGATCGTGAACCCGGCGCGCCTGCCGCGCGCGCGTCAGGTGGACGCGTGCGCCCTGTGTCACAGCGGGACCGCGCCGCTCCGGTCGGCTCCGTTCGCATTCGTCCCAGGGCAGCGTCTCGAGAAGCGGCTGGACCTGTCGAGCCCTCCGGACACGGGCGTGGCCGACGTGCACGGCAATCAGGTCGCGCTACTCGAGCGCAGCGCGTGCTTCCGTGCGTCGCAAATGACCTGCGCCACCTGCCACGACGTGCACCGAGAGCAGCGGGACGTGGTCGCGCTCTCGGGGCGCTGTCTCACGTGTCACACCGTCCAGAACTGTGGGCTCTTTCCCCGCCATGGAACCCGCCTGCTCGGTCGCTGCGTAGACTGTCACATGCCGCTGCAAACATCGGGCGTCCTCGTCTCCAGCTCCCTCGGCCATCAATTGCGGCCGCAAGTGCGGAGCCACTGGATCAAGGTCTATCCGGAGTTTCGGTGAGGCTCGGACTGGCGTGCCACCGTTCGCGATCGATTCGGGTATAACGCGTGTTGCCCTCATTCGCTTGGTGGAGGTCTCGTATGTTCATTCGTTCGCTCGCGGTCGTCATGTGCTCCACCGTCCTCATCGCCTGTCACGGTCCGACAGAAGTCAGTGGCGTGTATGTCAATCAGGACCGAACCGGGACGTTCTTCCCGTGCGATGACGCGAAGATCGCCATGATCGTGCAGGACTCGGCGCTCGCGACGAGATACCACACCGTCGCGCAGTCCAACGAGGCTGTGTTCGTGCGAATGCGTGGTGTGAAAGGGCACGAAGGCAGCATCTACGGCGGCCAACGTTCCTTTTACGTACAGCAGATTCTCGAGGTCCGGCCGCGCGCGGCCGGTGAGTGTCCGGGAGTCGCCCAGCCCATCGCGCCGCTCTTACACCCATAGCGTCGTGCCCACACCCATCTCCCATGCGGCGGTTGGTTATGCCATCGGCGCGTGGGCTCCACACGATGTTCCGCCCTCGGCACGGCGCGTGTGTCTCGTCGCAGCGGCGTGCGCCGCCCTGCCGGACATCGATGTGCTCGGATTCGCGGCGCATCGCGGCATTACGCATTCGATCGCGTTCGCCGTGGTTGCCGCCGTGGCGGCCACGCTCGCGCTGTTTCCTGGAACCGAGATGCGCACGCGACGCCAGATCGCACTCATTCTCCTCGTGGCCTTGCTTTCCCACAGCTGTCTCGACGCGCTTTCACAGTACTCGCTGGGGATCGAGTTCTTCGCGCCGTTCTCGGACGAACGATTCCGATTTGTATGGACCCCGCTGCGGCGCTCTGGCGCGCTGATCGATCAACTGGTGCAAGAGGCTCTGGTGGTCTTCCTTCCCGCCGTTGTTCTCGCCTGGCTGGGGCTCAGGGTTCGTCGTCGAGTCGAGCCTGCTTAGGATCATTCTCGCACGACACGGCACCCCCGCCTGGGACTTCACGACCCCCATCGTGGGCAACGCGCTCTGCAAATGGCTGGAAGGAGAGCGAGATGCCGGGCTGCAGCCGCTGCAGCGCCCCAATGCCGAGCTCGCCGAGCTCATGCGTGGGGCGGGCTGTCTCGTCGCGAGCCCGTTGCGCCGATCGATCGAGTCGGCGCAACTCATCGCGCCGGCTGTGGTCCCGCTGGTCGACGAGCGATTTCGCGAGGCGTCGTTGCCGTGCGCCATCACATCGCGGCTGCGGCTGCGTCCCTGGGTCTGGACCGCGCTCGCCCGATTTGCGTGGGTGTGCGGCTGGTCGGCGGGGGTCGAAAGCTTCAAGTCCGCCCGCACGCGTGCCGCAGAGGCCGCGCAGATCCTGATCGCTCGTGCCGAGGCCCACGGCAGCGTGGCGTTGATGGGTCATGGCTTCATGAACATCCTGATCTCCGGACGGCTGCGCGCCCTGGGGTGGACGGGGCCGCGCGTCCCGCGACTGCGGCACTGGGCATTTGGTGTGTACGTACACTAAGGATAAGGAGGACATATGAAATCGACGCCACCCAAGCCGCCACTGCCGAAAATTCCGGTTCCGCCAAAGCCGGAGCCACCCGAGCCGTGGGAGCCGGCCAAGATTCCCCGCTCGCCCGAACCCCCGAAACCGCCGATTCCGAAGTTCTAGATCAGGCTAGCGTAACGACCCGATCGGTCTGGCCCGCAAACTCGGCGTCATGCGTGGCGACGAGGAGGCTGCGCCCCTGGTTGCACAAGCCGCGCAACGTCGCCGCCAGGGCAGTGCGACGCGCGGGATCGAGCGCCGCCGTCGGCTCATCCATCAGCAACAGCGCGGGATCCGGCGCCAGCGCGCGGGCGATCGCCACCCGCTGCGCTTCCCCCCCCGACAACTGACCCGGTTTCGCCTCGGCGCGCCCACCGACGTCCAACGACGCCAGCAGCGTGGCAGCGACGGCATCCGCCTCGGCGCGCGTCTTTCCCAGGACGTGCCGCAACGCCAGGGTGATGTTGTCGCGCGCCGAGAGATGCTCGAACAACGCGTGGCTCTGGAATACGAACCCCACGCGCCGCCGCAACGGGACGAGCCGGGTCTCCGGTGGCACGGGTCCCGGTGCCAGCGCGAATCCGTCGATGCGGATCGCCCCCGCATCGAACGGCTGGAGCGCCGCGACCGCGCGCAGCGCGGTCGTCTTGCCGACGCCCGACGGACCCATCAGCGCGACCATCTCGCCGCGCGCCACCTCGAAGGACAATGAGCGCAGGATGTCCCGCGAGTCGTGGCGGACGCACAGTCGCTCGATCACGAGCAGAGCTGTGGTCATGCCACCCGCCAGCGGCGCTCCAGCCGGCGCGCCAGCCGCGCCAGCGGGAGCGACATCGCGAGGTACACGGCGGCGCACAGGAGGCCGGGAACGATCCAGCTGCCCACGTTGGTCGCATAGATCGCGGTCTGTTTGGTGAGCTCGACGACGGTGATCACCGAGACGAGTGCCGAGTCCTTGAGCAGCGCGACGAAATCGTTGGTCATCGGTGCGAGTGCGTACCGGAGCGCCTGCGGTCCCCGGATAAGGCGCAGGATCTGCAGCTCCGTAAAGCCGAGGGTGCGCGCGGCCTCGAGCTGTACCCGTGGGACTGCCTCGAGCGCGCCGCGGTAGATCTCCGCCTCGTAGGCCGCATAGTTGAGACCGAGCGCGAGAATGGCGGCGAGGAGTGCCGGCAGGCGTACGAAGCCCGCCAGTCCGTAGTAGATGACGAACAGTTGCAGCAGCAGCGGCGTGCCGCGGATCACCTCGACGTAGAAGGTCGTCAGCCAACGCAGCAAAGCCGATCCGTACACCCGGCCAGAAGCCAGCGCCAGCCCGACGATCACCGCCAGCGCCATCGAGAGCACGGAGACCAGCAGGGTCACGGCCGCGGCGCGGGCGAGTGACGGCAGATACGCGATTGCTTGGGCGGCCCCTGCCGGCCCTGTGGTCCCGACGGTTTCTCCCCGCAATACACGGTCGAACAGTGTTGCCTGGGTCTCGTCCCACACGCGCCAGCGGCGGAAGATCTGCTCGAGACTTCCGTCGCGCATGGATTCGCGGAGGACTGCGTCCATCGAGTCACGCAGCGCGGAGTCTGCCCGCGCGAGGACGCCCACGTAGTGACCGATGGCAATGGGCTGTGGCAGGATGACAAAGCCGCTGCCGCCGCGGCGACGCAACGCCCGCTGCGCAATGATGTGGTCCAACAGCACGGCGTCCATTCGACCTTGGACGAGGTCGGCGTAGGGATGGACGTCGTCATCGTACGAAATGGGGATGAGACCCGTCGAGTCACGCGCGGCGAGGAGTATTGTATACGCGATGGTCGAGCCGAGCGTCCCGACGCGGCGACCACGGAGATCGGCCAGACTGTGGATGCGACCCGCATCCGCGGGCCGCACCGCCAGCAGCTCGCGGAATTCGAAATAGGGGATCGTGACGGCATGTTGCGCGCGGCGCGCCGGTGTGTCCTCGACTCCCGAGAGGCCGAGCGCGAAGTCGCCGCGTTCTACGGATAGGTCGATATCCGACCACTGGACCTGCACGAACCTGGCGCTCCTGTCGCCAAGTCCACGTGCGATACGCTCAGCCACTTCGACATCGAAGCCGCGGACGCGCGCCGGATTTCGCGGATCGGCTTCCACGTACGGGGCACCGCCCTCCGCATCTCCACCCCACACGAGGACGCGCGCGCTCCGGTCTTGCGCGAGCAGACTCGTGAACAGGCAGAGCGCGAGCTTACAGGCCTGGGAGGTCGCCGCCCTGATGATCACGATTTAGGTGGATGAATGCTTCGGCGGCGGCCACGCCGATTTCGCGCCCGCGCCACTGCGCCATGATCTCATGGTGCTCGCGCCAAATCCCCTGTCCGTCCTGGCTGACGTGTGCGAACAGCGCGGCCTTCTTCTGGTCGACGACGGTCGAGATGTCCACGTACGTGTTCGGCAGGAACCCCTCCGTTTGACTGCCCAAATCGACTTCAAAAAAATACAGGCTCGGCGTGTTCAGGCTCATCCACGACCGGATCGTGAGCATGCTCGCGACCTGGTGATCCATGTGGGTATCGACCGGCCAATGCGTGAACAGGATGTCGGGATGCTCGGCGCCGAGGAGTCGCGTCACCTCGGTGGCGCCGTCAGTTTGGCCAAAGAACTTGGCATGCGCACCGAGGATCCGGCAGGCCGTCTCGCACTCCGCCGACCGGATGCGCGCCGCCTCGTCCAGCGACCTGCCGGCGATGCCGCGCTCGCCCCGGGTGAGATACACGATCGTCACGCTGTGACCGAGTGCCGCGTAGCGCGCCAGCGTTCCACCACAGCCGGATTCGGGGTCGTCGGGATGTCCTCCAACACACACGATCTTCAGACGTGTCTCACCGCCCGCAGTGTTTGCAGGGAGGGGCAGCGTGACGGCGGCCAAGGATTGCTTGACGAAGCCGCGCCGAGAGAGCCCCGGTTCTTTCATGGTCCTAGTTTGGCGGCATTGTGTTGAATCCCGCAACATCGCCTGCCGTAATGCCTACACCCCCTCGGCGGAGCCAGCCATGACCCGCAGGACCAACGCCCGCATCGCCGGCATCGCCTATCTCCTTTACATCGCTGTCGCATTTCCGAGCATGCTGCTGTCCGACCGAGCGACGGCCGGCGCCGATCCGGCCGCGAAGATCGTCACCATGGCGCAACATGCTGGCGATGTCCGGCTCACGGTCGTCCTCTCGATGATCGGGGGTCTCTGCGCGCTCGTGCTTGCGGTGACACTCTACGCCATCACCCGCGACCAGGATCGTGATCTCGCGATGCTCGGTTTGACCTGCCGGGTGGCGGAAGGCATTATCGGTGCCGCCTCGCACCCAGCGACTCTGGGCCTGCTCTCCATCGTTACCGTCGCGGGTAGCAGCTCCTCAGATACGGGCGCAGTACAAACGCTCGCGGCGTTCGTCCTGAATCAGCCGTGGACGATCGGCGCCTGGTTTTTCGCTTTGGGGAGCACCACCTTCTCCTGGCTGCTGCTCCGCGGTCGCATGGTTCCTGTCTGGCTGGCGTGGCTCGGCGTCGTCTCATCCGCGCTGGTCGCAATCGCCCTTCCGTTACAGATCGCGCGGGTCCTCGCTGGACCCGCAACTCAACTCGTGTGGCTACCGGTGGCGGTGTTCGAGCTGGTGATCGCGGTCTGGTTTATTCTCAAAGGCGTCGCGCCGCCCCTAGAAGCGCGACAGCAGGAGGCGCGATGAACGATCCACGTCGCATCGCCAGGCTCGCAGGCGCGCTGTGGTTGGTCGTGATTGCCGTGAGCGTGGTCGCCGTACTGACGCAGACTGGGCAACCCCGTCTCGCTTTTGCCGCCACTCAGTTCGGCGGCGCGTGTTACCTCGGCGTGACGGTATTGCTTTACGAGTTGTTCAAGCCTGTGAACACAAGCTTGTCGCTGTTTGCCGCCGCTTGTGGCGTGGCCGGCGTGGCGAGCGGTGCCGCGAGTGACGTCAGCGCCTCCGCGGCGGCGCAGGGCTTCTACGTCTCCATGGTGTTTTTCGGCTCTCAGATCGTTGCGGTCGGGTACTTGATCACCCGGTCCAATCTGATCCCACGAGTTCTTGGAGTGCTGTTGGTACTTGGCGGATCGAGTTACCTGGTCAACTCATTTACGAACTTTCTCTCGCCAACCGTGGGCGCCCACCTTGCGCCGTTCGTCATTCCCATTGCTATCCTGGGCGAAGGGTCCTTGACGCTCTGGCTGTTGATTAGAGGCGTGAAGGTTCCATGACGCAGACTTTGGGCCGTCGAATTGCGATCGCACTGAGTGTGGTCAACATCGCCGGTGCCGGCTTCGCGATCGCGTCTTCCGAGCCGTGGCACGCGGGCGCGCACATATCGCTGGCGTTGGTATTCGCGTTCGCCGCTACGCGTCTCAAAGCAGGCGCCGCCAGCAACGACGTCGCCGGCCTGCAGCAGCAGCTGGACGACCAGGCAGCCGCAATCGAAGACGCCCAGGCGAAGCTGGCGCTCCAGTCCACGCAGCTCGCGGAGCTGCACGAACGTGTGGATTTTGCGGAGCGCATGCTCGCCCAGGCACGCGATCGCACGAAGCTGGGTCCCTCGTAGATTTGCAGTGATTGGATCGCGTTCTTGTTCTCCTAGCCAGTGGACTGGTCCTCGTGGCCGCGGTGCTTGCGCTGCGGCCGCTCCTCCTGCGTCTGAGCGCGCGTGCTGCGCTGCGCCAGCAGGCGCAGCCGCTTCCCCCTCGATGGCTGTCTCTTGTCAGTGAGTCAGTACCGGCAACGCGGCATCTCAGCGATGCGGATCGGCTCAACCTGCTCCGGGCCAGCCGCGAACTCATCCGCACGCGGCATTGGGAGGGTTGTCAGGGGGTCACGCTGACGGAGGAGATCCAGCTGATCATCGCTGCGCAGGCGTGCCTGCTCACGCTTGCCTTGCCGGGCGAGCCCTTCCCTGGTGTCCGCGAGATTCTTGTGTACCCGCGCACGTTCGTACCGCGTCGAGTCTACGATCCGCGGAAGTGGTTGCACGACGACGAGCCTGAGCATCCATCCCCGCTGTTGGGAGAGTCATGGGGCAACGGTGTCGTGGTGCTCTCGTGGGAGGCCGTGCTCGAGGGAGCGCAGAATCCTGCCGACGGGAGTAACGTGGTGCTCCACGAATTCGCGCATGAGCTGGACTACGAACGTCATCTTACGCCGCCGCCGCCCGGGCTTGGCCGGGATATGCGACCGAGCGTCAGCGATCCTGAGATGTGGCGACGCGTGCTCGAGGAGAGCTACGAGCGTCTCTGCGCCAAGATCGAAGCCCGCGCGCCGAGCGTGCTGAACGCGTACGGCGGCACGAACATCGCCGAGTTTTTCGCCGTGGCATCAGAGAGTTTCTTCGAGAAACCGATCGAGCTGGCGCGAGAGGATCCCGATCTGTATGCCCAATTGCGCAGTTTGTATCAACAGGATCCGGCCCCTAGCTTAGGCTCATGAGCCCGACGGCTGAGAGCCTGTCGCAACAAGCGCATCGCCGTCTGATCGGCATTCTCGGGCTTTTGCTCCCCCTTCTTCTATATGTCTTCGCGGGTCTGCGCCACACGGTGGGACTGCCCGCGTGGACGCCGCTGAACTCGATCAGCGCGTACTACTACACGGGAGCCGTGGCCATTTTTGTCGGCGTGCTGTTCGCCTTGGCGCTTTTCCTGTTGACGTATCCGGGCTACAAGGGCGTCATCGCCGATCGCCTGCTCGGCCTGGTCGGCGGGACGGCAGCGATCCTGGTCGCCTTGTTCCCGACGTCGGCCCCTGATGGGCTCTCCGCACCGACCTGGTGGAGCCCGTACATGCGAACGGTCCATTATCTCTCGGCCGTGGTCCTGTTCGTCGCGTTCATCCTCTTTGCGATCTGGCTGTTCCGGAAGTCCAACATCCCGCGCCGCGGCGACCGGCCGGTGGAAAAGCGCCGCCGCGATGATATCTGTCTTGCCAGCGGGATCATAATGATCGCCAGCGTGCTGTGGGCTGCGAGCTCGATGTTCACGCACGCGCCGATCTTTATTCCGGAGTCCATCGCCATTGTCGCGTTCGCCGTCTCCTGGTTGACGAAAGGCGAAGTGCACAAACCGGTCATGCAGATGGTTCACAACCTGCAACAGCGGATGAAATGAATCCCTCGCGGCCACTGGCAGTCCTCGGTGTCCTTGGAATCGCCGCGTGCACGCGACTGCCCCCCCTGCCCCCCGTGCCCCCCGCGAGTGATCCGATCTTGCCAGGCGCGTCCATCGAGCAGATGGAGCAGGGAAGCCGGCCGGCCGCCGCGCTCGTCACCAGCTTCGACGGCCTGGGCTTCGGCCTCCAGGGCCCGCACGGCCGCTGGTCGCCACGCAACCCATCCGACAACTCGCTCGCCGTGAGCCGGGATTACGTGTTCCAGATCGTGAACACGCGCATGGCGATCTTCCGCAAGACTGGAGAGATCGTCTACGGTCCCGTTCCGACCAATACGCTGTTCAAGGGCTTCGGCGGAGCGTGCGAATCGCATAACAATGGGGACGCCGTCGTGCGCTACGATCAGCTCGCCGATCGCTGGCTCATCGTCATGCCGATTTTCGTCCGCGGTCCCGCGCGTCCGGACCAACCGCCGCCCTGGCAAGCCTCGGCGAGGGCGTACGTCAGTCCGCCTGGCGTCGCAGGCCAACCCGGTCCTGCAGTGCCACTGTTTGTTCCGCCGACGGTACCGCCGTCACCTCCGGCCCCTCCCGATACAACGCGCCGAGTCCCACAGCAGCGGCCGCCGGAGGAGAAGGGCCCGTTTTCGATGTGTTATGCGATTAGCACGAGCCCTGATCCGCTCGGCTCGTACTACCGCTACGAATTCTTGCGGCCGCTGTTCCCGGATTACCCGCGTCCCGCGGTGTGGCCCGACGGCTACTACGTCCCGACCAGCACCGGAGACGACGTGATCCAGAAGCACACCTGCGTCGTCGATCGGCGCCACATGCTGCTGGGCGAGCCGGCGACGGAGCAATGCATGGTCGTCGATGGCGTGAACTTCTTGAATAACGCGGACCTTGACGGCACAGCGGTGCCGCCCGCCGGCGCGCCGAATGTCGTGCTGGCGGCCGGAGGCACGCAGTTGCGCGGCGACTTCGACGATGATGGCATCTACGCGTGGCGTTTCTCCGTGGATTGGAACGATCCGGCCAACACGCGGCTCACCGGCCCGGACCGGATTGCCGTCGCTCCATACCACTACCTGTGCGATGGCCAGTTAACGACCTGCGTGCGGCAGCCGGGGACCGACCAGCACCTCGACGCGCAGGGCGACAAGATCATGGCGCGCGTGGTCTATCGGAACGTGAATGGTCGCGAGTCGATCGTCGCGGCGCACTCGGTGAATACCGCGGCGTTTGGCGGAGGGGTGCGGTGGTATGAGCTCACGATCGCCCCCCCGCCGGACCGGACGCTGCGGCTGCGCCAACAGGGTACGTATGCACCGGACGGCTTCTATCGCTGGATGGCCAGTCCCGCGATCGACCGCGACGGCAACATCGGGATCGGCTACTCGTTCGGCGGCACACCCAATTTTGCCGGGCAGCGCTTTGCCGGCCGGCTCGCGAATGACCCCCTTGGCAAGTTGACGCTGCACGAAACGGTGCTCGTGACCGGAGAGGCCCCGCAGACGAACACGATGCGATGGGAAGATTACACGCAGACTGCGATCGACCCGAGTGACGACTGCACGATCTGGTATGTCGGAGACTACCTCAAGAAGGATGCGCTGACCTACTCCACGCGGATCGGAGCATTCCGACTGTGCCGCTGACGGGATATCTTCGCGCATGATCGCCAGTCGTTTGTCGCGACGCGAGTTCCTGGCGCTGAGCTGCGCGGCCCCTTGGCTGCTGCACGTCCACGGGCGTGCCCGGCAGGGACCGCATCCCACGCCGCGGCCGGGCATCGATGCATCCCACGTCCTGCAAGAAGAAGAGATCAAGGGCGGCAAGGATGTGATCGCCGCCTTCAACGAGGTGCGTCAGATCCCACAGATCGTGGACGGCATCCGCTGTCAGTGCGGTTGTGCCAAGCATCCTCAGTTTTACTCGTTGCTCAGCTGTTATGAGGGTCCAAAAGCAATGGCACAGACGTGTGAGACGTGCCAGGCGCAGGGTCGCTACGCGTTCGAGTTGCACAGCTCCGGTAAAACACTCGATGAGATCCGGGGCGCCATCGACGAGCGCTACGGCTAGCCCTCCTTCGTGGATGAAGAACCTGCTGCAAACCCAGTCCATCGCCTGGGCGCAGGGCGTCAGGGTGGCGCTCGAAGCCGAGGGCATCCGCGCCGTCATTCTGGATGAGCATGACCGCGGAGCGTTGGGAGTCTTGGGCCGCGTGCGAGTGGCAATCGTCTACGACGACGATCTCGCCAGAGCGCAGGCGGTGGTCGAACGCCTCACGCCTCCGCGTACCGGACCCCCGCCGTCATGGCGCTGGCAAAAACGCGGGCTACTCCTGTTGTTACTCGATGTCCCTCTATTCATCGTCTGGGTCGGACTGCTCGACGACTCTGGAGTCAGCCCTCTGATTCTCGCCTTCGCGGCGGTCGTCGTGATCCTGTTCATCGCGGGCGCGTTGCTTGTCGCGCTCGGGCCACGTGCGGACAAGAAAGGGAGCCCATGACGTCTCCACTGCTGGGAGAGTTCCTCGGCACCATGGTCCTCATCTTGCTCGGGGACGGTGTCGTGGCCGGCGTGCTGTTGAAGGGCTCCAAGGCCGAGGGGAGTGGCTGGATTGTGATCACCGCAGGATGGGCGTTTGCGGTGATGGCGGGCGTCTTTACCGCGATTGCCTGCGGGTCCAGCGACGCGCATTTGAATCCCGCGGTCACTTTCGGATTTGCCGCCCGTGCCGGTGACTTCTCCAAGGTCGCTCCGTATCTCGTGGCTCAGCTGCTCGGCGCGTTCACGGGCGGCGCGCTGGTGTGGCTGCACTATCTGCCACACTGGCGCGTTACACCGGACGCGTCTCTCAAGCGTGCGTGTTTCTGCACCGCGCCGGCCATCCGTCAGTTCGTTCCCAACCTGGTGAGCGAGATCATCGGCACGTTCGTGCTCGTCTTTGTGGTCGGCGCGATCTTCTCGAAGAGCGTCGCCGCCACCGGTCCGGCGGCGGGACTCGGCGCCTATCTCGTCGGCAGCCTCGTGTGGGGCATCGGGCTGTCGTTGGGCGGTACGACAGGGTACGCGATCAATCCCGCGCGTGACCTGGGGCCGCGGATCGCGCATGCGATCTTGCCCGTCGCCGGCAAGGCGTCATCGGATTGGAGCTACGCACCGATTCCGGTATTCGGCCCGCTCGTGGGTGGCGCACTGGCCGGCGTGGCGCTGCGGGTGCTGGGCGTGCAATGACGGATCGCCTGCACGGCATTGCTCGCGTCGCGGCGCTGCTCGGGGCGATCGGGTCGGTCGCGTTGACGCTCTATGCCGGTCGCGGCAACAGTCTGCCGTTCCTCATGATTCTGATGTCGCTGTGGGTCATCGCCCCATTTGTGGGTTACGCACTCGCCGGCCGATTCTCCGCGCGCTGGTCCGCGGCCGCGCGAACGGCTTTGGACGTTGTCATCGTCCTCGCCGCCATCGTCTCAGTGGTCGTCTATGCCGTTGCCGCGCTGAAATCTCCACGCCCCCGCGCAACGCCGTTCGTTGCCGCGCCGGTGTTCGCTTGGGTACTCATGCTCGTCGTCCCGCTCGTCGCGTGGGTGCGCCGGCCCTCCAACCTGCCCCATCCGTGAAGCTGCTCGTCGCCGCGCTGCTTTCCTCGCTCGGCGGCCGTTTGCAGCAGCCGTGGATGATCGGGCCTTTTACGAAGCCGGCGCAGGCAAACCCGGTCATCGCTCCCAACCCCGCCTCCCGGTTTCGCTCGCCGCTGAGCGATACCGCGGTGGCTTGGGAAGCGTATGCGACGTTCAATCCCGCGGCAGTCGTGAAGGACGGGAAGGTCTACCTCCTCTATCGAGCCGAGGACGCCAGCGGCGAGCAGCAGATCGGCGGGCACACCTCGCGGCTGGGGCTCGCGGAGAGCAACGACGGCGTTCACTTCACGCGGCGCGCGACTCCCGTCCTGTATCCCGACACGGACGCGCAGCGTCAGAATGAGTGGCCGGGCGGCGTCGAGGATCCGCGGATCGTGCAAACCGAGGACAGCACCTACGTCCTCACCTACACGCAGTGGAATCGCGACGTGCCGCGCTTGGCGGTTGCCACCTCACGTGATCTGGTTCATTGGACCAAGCACGGACCTGCTTTCGCGCGTGCCGCAGACGGCAAATACCTGCGCGTCGAGTCGAAATCGGGGGCGATTCTCAGCCGCGTCGCAGGGGACCGCATTATCGCGACGCGCGTGAACGGCAAATACTGGATGTACTTCGGCGTTCCCGATCTGCTGATCGCGACCTCCGACAATCTGCTGGACTGGACACCCGTGGAAGGCCCGGACGGGCGCGCCGTGAAGGTGCTGTCGCCACGTGCCGGGTTCTTCGATTCCTGGCTCGTGGAAGGAGGCCCGCCCGCGCTCCTGACGGCTCGCGGTGTGCTGGTCCTGTACAATGCGGGGAGTTTGCCGTCACGCACGTACTCGGCCGGGCAGGCGCTGTTTGATGCGCGTGATCCGACGACGCTGATTGCACGGTCGGACAGCGCGTTCATCAAGCCAACCGAGAGTTACGAGCGGACCGGACAGTACACCGCGGGCACAACGTTTGTGGAAGGTTTGGTGCGGTTCCGCGGCCGGTGGTATCTGTACTATGGCACGGCCGACTCCCGCGTCGGCGTCGCCGTGTGGGATCCGCAAGGACCGACACGCGTGCACTAGCGTTATCGCACAACCAGCCCCGTCATCCTCACCACTTCAAAATCCGTCCCGTGTAGCTGTTTCATTAGTATTGATGTTGGCATCGTTGTATTGATGTTGCCATCGTTCCAGCTGCGACCCTGTCCAACCTCCAGGCCCACAGGTATTTTGGCGCCCTTCCCTATGTCCAAACTGAAAGTCGGCATCGTTGGCTCCCGCTTCCAGGCCGATTGCATTGCGGGCGCCGTCAAGGCGATCCCGGAGGAGGCCGAGCTCGTGGCGGTCGCCTCGCCGACGAAGGGCAACGCCGCCGCGTTCGCCAAGCGCCACGGTATCGCGCAGGCGTACACCGACTACCACGACCTGCTGCGCGATCCCCAGGTCGAGATGATTTCTGTTACGGCGCCCAACCGTCTCCATGCGCAGATCACGATCGACGCCGCGAGGGCCGGCAAGCACGTCGTGTGCGAGAAGCCGCTGTGCATCACCCTCGAGGAAGCGGACGCGATGATCGATGCCTGCCGGCGGGCGGGCGTCCTGCTGCTCTACGCCGAGGAGCTGTTCTTTGCCCCGAAGTACGTGAAGGCGAAGCAGATGGCGGACGAGGGTGCGTTCGGCCGCGTGCATCTCGTGAAGCAAGGCGAGAAGCACTCGGGCCCGCACTCCCCGTGGTTCTGGGACGTCGAGCAGTCCGGTGGCGGCGCCGTAATGGACCTCGGCTGCCACGGCATCGCCTTCTGTTGGTGGTTTCTGGGCAAGCCTGCCGTGAAGAGCGTCTACTCGCAGATGTCGCAGCAGGTGCATCGCGACCGGACGCAGGGTGAAGATGAAGCGGTCACGATCATCGAGTTCGCAAGCGGCGCGATTGGGATGGTCGAGAGCAGCTGGAACCGGCCCGGCGGCATGGACGACTCCATCGAGGTCTTCGGCGACAAGGGCCAGACGTACGCCGACATGCTCATGGGCAACGCGCTGCCGACCTATTCGGAAGTGGGCTTTGGTTATGCCGTCGAAAAAGCGGCGAGCACCAAAGGCTGGAGCTATCCTGTGTTCGAAGAGCACTGGAACTACGGATTCCCGCAGGAGATGCGGCATTTCGCGCGGTGTGTACGCGGGAAAGAGACACCGATTGCCGACGGCGAGACCGGCCGCGTCGTCCAAGAAGTCCTGTACGCCGCGTACGCCTCGGCGGGAGAGCGCCGGAAGATTTCTCTTCCGTTCCGGCCCAACGGCGTGGCGAAGCCCATCGATCTCTGGAAGAAGCCGTCTCCTGCGGCACGCTGAGTGCGCTCGCCCTGGATCCTCGTCCTCGTCGCCGGCTGCGCGTCCCCGAAGACTGACTCGGTCGACTGGCGCGTCACCGGGGGCGACCCCGGGAATACGCGGTATTCGGCACTGAATCAGATCGATACGACCAACGTGGCCCAGCTGCGCGTCGCGTGGGTCTACCATACCGGCGATCTGCCGCCGGACGGTCACGGTGAGATCCAGGCGACACCGATCGTTGTGGACGGTGTCCTGTATACCACGACCCCGGCACTCGCGGTCGTCGCGCTCCGTGCCGAGAACGGCACGCTGATCTGGCGCTTCGACCCACGCACCACGCACGACGCACGACGCACGGATTTTTCCCACGTGAATCGGGGCGTCGTGTATTGGGCCGGGGGCAACGAGCGGCGCATCCTCTTTGCGGCGGGCCGCCGGCTGTACGCGCTCGACGCGCGCAGCGGCCGGCCGATCCGGTCATTCGGCGACTCCGGCTCGGTTGATCTCAGCGCGGGCTTGTCGCGTGAGATCGGCGACGCCTATCTCGTCGCGACGAGTCCCGGCGCTATCTACAAGGACCTGCTCATCCAGGGCACCCGGGTGGGGGAGGAGGAAGGATCGGCGCCGGGCGACGTGCGCGCGTACGATGTCCACACCGGCGCGATCCGTTGGACCTTCCACACGATTCCGCATCCTGGCGAGTTTGGCGACGACACCTGGCCCACCGGCGGCGCGTGGCAGTCGGCGGGAGGCGCGAACAGCTGGGCTGGCATGAGTGTGGACACGGCGCGTGGGATCGTCTACGTGCCGACCGGTTCGGCGACGCCCGACTTCTACGGCGGTGCTCGCACCGGCGCGAACCTGTTCGCGAACGCGTTGCTGGCGCTCGACGCGGCGACGGGACGGCGAATGTGGCATTTCCAAACCGTGCACCACGATCTCTGGGACCGTGACCTTCCCGCGGCGCCAAGTTTCGTCACGGTCACCCGCGGCGGGGCGCGGGTGGATGCCGTCGCACAGATCGCGAAGAGCGGGTTCGTGTTCCTGTTCGATCGGCAGTCGGGCAAACCGCTGTTCGACATTGTGGAGCGCGCGGTCCCGGCATCCGATCTGCGCGGCGAGCGCGCGTGGCCCACGCAACCGTTCCCCGTGAAGCCCGCCCCGTTCGCGCGCCAGACGGTTGGGGCGGCGGATGTGACAGAGCAGCACCAGCGCTTTCGTACTTTGCGCGGCGCCTTTTTCGCGCCGCCGAGTCGTGAGGGCAGCATCGTGCTGCCCGGATTCGACGGTGGCGGTGAGTGGGGCGGCGCGGCCGTCGACCCCGAAACCGCCACACTTTACGTCAATGCCAGCGACGTGCCGTGGATTGCGGCCATGCGTGAGTCGGCGGTCTTGTCGCCGAACAGCGGCGCTCCACGGGACGGAACGGCCGTCTACGCCACGGTCTGCGCCGCCTGTCACGGCCTCGATCGACGTGGCAAGGGTCGGGCGCCATCACTCGTTGCTCTCAGCACCCGTCTCTCGCTTCGCGACGTTCGCCAGATTCTCGACCATGGCCGCGGGTTCATGCCTTCACTTGCCGCGCTTTCGGTTGTCCAGAAAGCCGCGGTGATCGCGTGCCTCGGCTACGCGATTGCGCCAGCAGACACTGCGGGATGGACATCGCAACCCGCGACGACTGCTCCCTATGAATTCGCCGGGTATGAGCGCTGGCGAGACACGAGCGGCTACCCCGCAATCAAGCCCCCGTGGGGTACGCTGAGTGCGATCGATCTCAATTCCGGGGAATACCGCTGGCGGATTCCACTCGGTGAGTTTGCCGCGCTCACCGCGCGCGGCGTTCCCGTTACCGGCACCGAACAGTACGGCGGACCGATCGTCACGGGCGGCGGGCTGGTCTTCATCGCGGCGACCCTGGACGCGAAGTTCCGCGCTTTCGACAAACGCACCGGCCGGCAGCTCTGGGAAGCCCCGCTGCCTGCGCCCGGCTATGCGACGCCGAGCACATTCGCCGTGGGGGGGAAGCAGTTTATCGTGATTGCAGCCGGCGGAGGTAAATTGGGATCCAAGTCGAGCGACACGTACGTCGCCTATGCACTGCCGTAAGAGTCATGTTCATTCAGATCAAGAAGGGCCGCGACGGTCCAGCGACACTCGCATGCCTTCGGTCGGACGGCACGCGCACCTGGGGAAAAGAGCATCCCTTCTTCCCCGTGCACGACATCACCCACTGCGCGGTTGAAAGTGTGCTCGCCTTCGATCAGGCGTTCTTTGGTCTGATTGCGACCGGGTGGAGCATCGACGACTTCGAGAAACCTGGGGCAAGTCGGAGGATGCCGCTTCAGGCGATTGTCGCCGAGCACGTCGTGGGCGTATTCGATCGTGAGCGCGCGCTCCCAGAGCCGCTGACGGCGCCAGAGTTCAACGAAGCCGTTGTAGCGAGCCTGCCCCCGGTCGAGCGACCGGCGTTTCAGCGCCTCACCGAGGCGCAGTTATCCCGGGTGCGCGAGCTGCGCGGGGCGCTCGAGGCACGCTGGTACGCGTTGTCTCCGGGGGACACACTCGAGATTCCTTTTCCCGTGCGAGGGGCGACGCTGTGATGCGGGCTGCGCTCATCAAGAAACTCGTCAAAGCGCGAATCGCCGAGATGCGTCCGACGTGATGTACGAAAATCGCCACACCAGGCCGTTACCCGCGAGAATGTTCGCGGTGCGTATGGCCAGTCATGTTGGCGTTGCCGCCGTACTCGTGCTGCTGTCACTCGTCGCCGGCATGGCTGGGTACGAGCACTACGAACGCCTCCCCTGGCGCGATGCTTTCCTGAATACAGCAATGCTCCTTGGCGGCATGGGGCCGGTCGACGCTCCCCACACCAACGGTGGCAAACTGTTCGCCGGTGTTTTTGCCCTCTACTCGGGCGTCGTATTCCTGGTCGTCGCGGGGCTGTTCCTGGCACCGGTAGTTCACCGCATCATGCACCGGTTCCATTGGGAACCGCCGAAATCGTGATGTGCCGCGACTGACGCTTTTGGCCGCTGTCCTGGTGGCAGCAGCGGTCCCCGCGGCGGCAGCGGCTCAGGCGCGCGGCGGAGTCGAAGGCCGAGTCGTCGATCCCGCGGGTCGCCCGTTGTCGGCTGCGGAAGTGAGCGTGGGTCGTTGGCGAGCAATCACTGACGCCGATGGCGCGTGGCGGATCACGCACCTCGAATCCGGGGTGTACCAAATCGCCGTACGCCGGCTCGGCTACCGTTCGTCACGACAAGACGTTGAGGTCGAGCCCGGCCTCACAATACGGGTCACCTTCACGCTCGAGCCCGTCCCCTTCACGCTCGACTCCCTGGTCGTCAGCGCCCCGCCCTCCAGTATCTCCACCACTGACGCCGAGCTCGGCACGACGCTCACGGTGGGCGAGATTTCGTTGCTCCCGTCCACGTTTGACCCCCGTCAACTGGTCGCCCTCACGCCCGGAGCGCGGCCTGATCAGATCTGGGGCGGCGCGTCCGACCAAGCTAACTCCTACTCGCTCGACGGCACCGCGGTCAACCACCCCGGACTCGGTGGAGCCCTGTTACTGCCGAGCCCGAGCTGGATCGAGACCCTCGAGGTCCGTGGCCTCGGCGCCGGGGCCGACGTCGGGGACGCACAGGGCGGCCTCGTCGAAGTGGTGACTCTGCGAGGCAGGAACGTGATTGAGGGGGCGCTCCGGACCTCGTTGGAGTCTGAGCGGCTCAATGGCACCAACTTGGTCCTCGGTGAGATCGGCAGCGAGCTGTCGAGTCGCCGGGAGGTGGATGGTCAGGTCCGTGGTCCGCTGGTCCACGATCGCCTGCATTTCGCGTTGTTCGGCCACGTCATCCGGCAGGAGGAGCGGGTTTTGAACTACCTGCCGTCCGCAGGTGGTGTCTTCGTCGCGCAGCCGCCGTCGTTCGCGGAGGAGCGCGGGCTGGCAAAGTTGAGCTGGAAGCCCGGCGACCGGGATCTGGTCGAGGGCAGTCTCATGGGGGGGCACCAGAACGGCGACCACGTCGATCAGACGGGGTACGAAGCCGCGGCCGCGACCGCGCGGCTCAGACAATGGAACCTGACCGGCAACCTCACGTGGCAGCGGAGCTGGTCACCGCGGAGTGCACTCACGGTGCGCCTGGGCGGGTTCGTCGCGCGCGAGTGGCACGATCCGTACAACGGTTCCGCAACGCCGGGCATCGAGCTGTGGACACCGGTGAACCCTCCCAGCTATCAGAACACGACTTTTCGCACGGCGGCCTACCCGTCGAGCGTCGGACTGACGGCCGCGTGGACGGGGCGAGGCCGGCTCGTGGGGCTAGACCACGAGGTGAAGCTTGGCGCCGTGTACACGGTAGGAGGCTGGTACTACGAGCGCCGACGTAACGCCGGGATGACGTGGCGGCCGCTGCGTGTCTCCGGATTCGATCCCGCGATCCCGGCGACTTGGGTCTATCTCAACGCGATCCCGACCGGGTGGGGTGGGGACGTAACGATCAACAGCAACGTCCGGAACGGCGCGCTATTCGTACAGGAGCAGATTGGGATCCTCCCGTGGCTCCGCTTCAATCCCGGGTTCCGGTACGGGTGGTGGACGGGGGACATCAGCCCCGCAAGCGGGGGCCCGCGATTCACCGCGGTGCGGGACGCGGCCCTCGAACCCCGCATCGGTGCCGTCGCCGAGCTGAACCTGCTGGGCGGGGCAGGACTCGTCGCCAAAGCGCATTGGGGCCGGTATCACCAGCCGATGTTCGCCGCGTTGTTCGATCGAGTGGCCGGGGCCGGGTCGTACAGCGATGAAGAGATTTGGTCCTACCTCGGGGCAGCGCCCGGGACCCCGTCGCAAACGTTCGCGCGCGCCGAGCGCGATTCGCTCGCGGGTGCGGGCCTGTTCCGCTTCGAGGAAACCGTGCGGCTCGATCAAGCGGGTCGAGTGGAGCAGTATCACCAGCCGTATATGGAGCAGACCGTGTTCTCGCTGGAACGCGCCCTCGGCAGCCGCTGGAAGGCCGGTGTCGCGTACATCCACCGCAGAAACCGCGATATGGTCGCGCTCGTGGACCGGAACATCGCGTTCAACTACACCGTGGTCCACAACGTCATGGTTCTCGATCGCTTCGGCAACCCGGTGGAGTTCGGGGGGCGGCCGCTCGTGTTGGAGACGCTGGCCATTTCCAACGAGGACATTCTCCAGGTCCAGGAGTTGTTGCGGCAGGGCCAACTGCTGGATCCCAACTTTCTCTATGCCCCGCCCGGCCTGACCCCTGCGGAACTGGCGGCGATCCGTTACGACCCCGACTTCGTGCTCACCACGGTGCCGGAGGCGACGCGCCGATTCGCGCAGCTGCAGTTCCGGCTGGACGGGCGCTACCGGACGTGGTGGGTCGGGGCGTCGACGACTCTGTCGACGCTCAAAGGGAACTACAACGTGGTGACGGGACCGGACGACTACACGAACGGTGGGCCGGGTCCCTGGGTGCGCCTCAACGAGCAGTACAACTTCTACGGTGCCTTGAACAACCAGAGTCGTTTCGAGGGGAAGGTGTACGTCGGGGGACTCCTGCCGGCTCGGTTGCGGGCCGGCCTGTTTCTCTCGTACGCGACAGGCGATCGGGTGACGCCCACGATGCCGATCGACGGGTTGCTGACCGAATTTGCCGTTGCGGTACCCTCGATGTCGAATCCGGCGATTCTGGACACGGTGCCCTTCCATCACTTTCTGTTTCGGAGCGAGAGCGGACACCGCATCTTCATCCAGCCCCGTGGGACCTACCGTTACGAAGGCCGCGCTTCTTTGGACCTGCACTTGGAGCGGAGCTTCCCGCGGGGGCGGTCAGAGGTCGTGCTGGTCGTGGATGGGTTCAACGTGTTGGGAGACCGCAGCGTGACGGGCATTCAAACTGAGGTCACTGCGATAGCGGGCTTCGCGGGCAGTGACTACGGCCGAGTGCAGTCTCGCGTGACACCCCGGACGCTGCGGCTGGGAGCGGGAGTGAGGTTCTAGCGATGAAGTTCGATCTCAGACTGTCGGTGGAGATCCTGACGCGCACGCCCGCCACGCTTCGTGCGCTGCTTCAGGACATCGACACCGAATGGGCCCGGGGCACGGAGGGTCCGGATACCTTCAGCCCCTTCGACAACATCGGCCATTTGATCGACGGCGAGGAGACCGATTGGATGCCGCGCGCGCGTATCATCCTGGCCCAGGGCGCGAACCGGCGCTTCGAGCCCTACGACCGGTTTCGCCACCGCAAGCGAAACGCGACGCGCACCTTGGAATCTCTGCTCGAGGAATTCGCCACCCTGCGTGCTGCCAACCTGCGCGTCCTGCAGTCCTGGAACCTCAGCGATGCGCAGCTCGACCTGACCGGCGAACATCCGCGCCTCGGTCCAGTGACGCTGCGGCAGTTGTTGGCGGCTTGGGTCGCGCATGACCTCGGCCATGTCGCACAAGTCGCCCGCGTGATGGCCAAGCAGTACCGCGAGGAAGTCGGTCCCTGGGTGCCCTTCTTGCCCGTTCTAACCGACCATGAAAGGCCGAGGTCCTGAGCCCAAACCCTAGGCCCCAGGCCCTAGGCCCTAGATTCTGAAGTGCCAATCGTTTATGTTAAGTAGTTCGTTCGCTGGCAGTGCCATCGGCGAGGAGTCGAACCATCAGGCGGCGCCTGCGGGCCTCGGCATTGGGTCGAGGTAGCGCGCACCGGCGCGCCGGGGGTGACTCGGCGATCCTCCCACGCATCAGCCAGCCCTTAATTACGGCGCAACCCGCCTTTACCAAGAGCCCGACGCAGCAGACACGCGTCGCACAGTTCCTCGCCATGAGGCACGTGCTACCCGCTTGTCCAGCCCCAGGGCAGGAACAGAGTCAGTTATGACACCGCAGTCCCAACAACAACACAGCCATTTGACACGCCCGATCCACAAAGAACCTCCGGCTCACGCGCCCAATGCGGCACTGATGATCGACTTCGACAACGTCACCATGGCGATTCGATCAGACCTCCAAACCGAATTGAAGCGCCTGCTGCAATCGGAGATCATCCGCGGCAAGGTCGCCGTGCAGCGCGCCTACGCCGACTGGCGCCGCTATCCGCAGTACATCGTCCCACTCTCTGAGTCCTCGATCGATCTCATCTTTGCGCCGGCGCACGGTGCGAACAAGAAGAACGCCACCGACATCCGCCTGGCGATCGACGCGCTGGAGCTGGTCTTCACGCGACCGGAGATCGGGACATTCATTCTGCTCTCGGGCGATTCGGACTTTTCCTCGCTGGTGCTCAAGCTCAAGGAATACGGCAAGTACGTTATCGGCGTCGGCATTCGCGAGTCCTCGAGCGACCTCCTCATCCAGAATTGCGACGAGTACTACTCGTACAACGAGCTCGCCGGCTTCACCAAGGCGAGCGACGTCGAGTACGTCAAGCGAGATCCGTGGGAGCTGGTGGTCGAAGCGGTCAAGCAGATGACGGCGCACAACGATGTCATGCGCTCCGACCGCCTGAAGCAGGTGATGCAGGAGATCGATCCCAACTTCGACGAGAAGGACGCCGGCTTCTCGCGCTTCAGCAAGTTCGTGATCGAGGCCGCCCGGCGCGGATTGATTACACTGACCCGGCTCGACAATGGTCAGTATGAGATCGCGTTGGGGCCGCAGGTCGAGGGCGCGCCGGCGCAGCCGACGCTCGCCGCCATGAGCGAAGCGACACCGGCCCCCCCGTCGTCCCCCTCCCCCTCGTCCGATCGTCCGCGGGCGCGTCGCGGTGGCCGGGGCAGGGGCCGCGGGCGCGAGGCGTCCGAATCCGGCGAGCCGGAACAGCCTGAAGCATCCCCGCCGGCCGCGCCGGCGGCGCCGGCAGCGAAGTCTGGCTTCTCGTTTGGTGATGCGTTCGGTCTCCTCAAGCAGGCCGTCGGCAAGATTGGCGCGGATGAAGAACCGGCCGAGGCCGAGGAGTCGCCGGCTCCGCCCGCTCCGCCCGCTCCAACACCGGCACCGGATATGGAGGAAGAGGACGACATCCCGATGCCGGCGTCGTCGGCGCCGCCTCCGCCGTACAGCACGCCCTCCTCGCTCCCCGGCGGCGTCCCGATGCGCAGCGCGCGGTTCCGCCGCGGTTCACGCGGCGGTGCTCGACGTCCCGGCGCCGGCGGTGGCCTCCCCGAAATCCCCAAGATCGGCGTGGTCGAGGTGGATCCCAATTTCCGTCCTCGCGCCGAGGTGTTGCCACCCAAGGCGCCGGCGGCGCCATCGAGTCCGACGGGGGCCTCGGGGGGGGGACCCGGGCAAGAGCGGAGTGAGCGTGGAGGTCGTGAAGGAGGTCGAGGTGGTCGAGGTGGTAGGGATCGCGGCCGCGGTGAGAACGGCGAGCGCGGCGAGCGGGGCGAGCGGGGCGGTCGCGGCCGTCGCGGTGGTCGCGGTGGACGGGGTCGCGGACCGCGCCGTCATGAGTCTGACTCGCCCGACATCACGAATCACAGCGCGCACCCGAGGTCTGAGCCGACCCGTTCAGAACCTTCACCACCTCCACCACCTCCACCATCGCCGTCGCCGGCGGCCGAGAGTGAGCCACCGGAATCCTTTTGGTCGAAAGTGAAGCGAGGTCTCACAGGAGGCACATGACCGGCGCCGCCGTTGCGGCCCGATTCTACGCGCGACCTACGGAAGAGGTCGCGCGTGGACTATTGGGGCACATCCTGGTGAGCGACGTGGGGGGCCGGCGTCGGCAAACGGCCGGCCGCATTGTGGAGGTGGAAGCATATACCGGCCCGCATGATCCCGCGTGTCACGCGTACGGGCACCGGCGCACCGCCCGCACGGAGCCGCTCTACGGGCCGCCCGGGACGGCGTACGTGTATTTCACCTACGGCATGCACTGGTGTCTCAACGCCGTGACCGAACCCCGCGATTATCCGGCGGCCGTGTTGATTCGCGCGCTCGAGCCGATCGCCGGGTTCGCGACCATGCGCGCGCGGCGCCACAAGGAGCCGCTCTGTTCTGGTCCTGCCCGCTTGTGCGAGGCGCTGGGTGTCACCGGGGCCTTGAATGGGATGTCACTCCAGCGGGGCGTGCTTCGCATTGTCGAGGGATCGAAGCCGAAACGGGGTGAGATTCTGACAGGGCCACGCATCGGGATCAGGCAGGCCGCGGATTGGCCGCTCCGGTTCTACCTCAAGGACTCGCCGTGGATATCGAGATAGGGGTTGGGGGTTAGGGGTTGGGGGTTAGGGAGCGACGACGAGATCTCAGGCTCTTCCGCAACGCCCCGAGCATGCGCGCCAGCTGCTGACAGGTTTCCAAGAGTGGCTCGGCCACCGTCGCTGAGAGGAACCCCAAACGCTGACTGAGCTCGAGTTGTGTTTCTATTTCTGCAAGCGATCCGCTGGAAACGAGCAGATGTCGGATATAATCTCCCAACGATCGTGCATGACCTTCCGCAATGTTGGATGCCACTGAGACCGCAGCACGACGTAACTGGGAAATTAGACCGTAGCGCTCGGTGTCCGGGAGAGTCTTTGTAACCTGATAGATCGTCTCAGCGAGGTTCATCGACTGCTGCCAGACATGGAGATCTCGGTAGCTTCGAATAGCAGTCGTCAGCGGTGCAGGCTTGCTCATGTCCGAAGCCAGGTTTGGGGCCCCGCAACATTGACCCGACGCGCGGGATGTTTGGTACCTTTCCCATGCGTCGGGTCATCTTTTAGCTGCGAGCTAAGAGCTCCCTAACCCCTAACCCCGAGCCCCAAATCCCTAGTTAGTGCCGCTCGGTAATGCCTTCCTTCGACGTACCAAGACTCACACGCACGCCACCCTGCAGGGAGTGTGTGTTGCTCAGCAGCAGGAAGTTGCTGGCGCTCGACGTCATCAGGTATTGCGCAAACACGTTCAACTTGCTCGAGTAGTTGATCTGCAGGCCGCCCGCGAGCCAGAAGAACGCTTTGCTCGAGGCCTCATTGGCGCGGTCGTCGGCTTGGGCGAACTGGCTCAAGTCGCAGCCCGGGCAGTCAACCACGGGATTTAAGATCTGCATGAGGGCGAACCCGCCGCCGCCGAACGGCTCGATCACCTTCTGCGTCGGATAGGCGAGCACGCCGAACATGAGACGGCGCACCCCGTTGAACGAGACGTCCCGGCACGGCGCGGCCCCGACCGAGCAGCCGGACGAATTGGGATCGAAGATCACCGCGTTCGCATCGGACAGGAAGAACGCTTGCTCGTACGCGACGTACAGCGCGGTCCGACGCGACGTGATTAGCCAGTGTCCGCCGGCGATGGGGTCGTAGACATAGGGCTGCGTGTTTGTCTTGGAAACGAAGAAGCCGCCCTGCGCGCCCCAATACCAATTGAAGTTCGTGTTGAAGCCGCGTCCCTGCTGTGGCGGAATGAAGAAATAGGAAGCGCCAATGGATGCCTGGGTTTCGATCGTGGTGGCGTTGGTGTAGTAGGGATTGTCCCAGCGGAATTGCGCGCGGGCGTCGCCGCGGAGCGCCAGGTGATGTGACACGAAGAGCCGGAAGCCCAGGCCGCCATAGAGCATGTGCTGCGTGAAATCGTAGGGGGGGTCCTTCCCGAAGATCATGCGCGAGTAGCCGCCCGAGGCTAGGATCGACGACTGGTCGCCCACCGGGAAGTTCAGAGCGAGTCCGGCACTGACGGTGGAGACGGTGATGTTCTGCGTCGCGGCCAGGTTCGTGGTCGGAACGTAGTCGCCCGTCACCTCGAGGCTGATGCGGTCGCTCAGGTTGTACCCGATGCGCGCGCCACCACCAAAAGCATTCTTGATGAGGAACGAGTGGTCGAATCGCCACCACGACCCGAAGCCGCCGAACTCGATGTTCTGTGATCGTTGCGCCGCGGCGGAATTCGCGACCAAGGTT
>WNGC01001694.1_pt1 | contig 27714 bp, 22 predicted proteins | sample 5400051 | NCBI WGS metagenome assembly WNGC01 (sample SAMN13153368, study PRJNA577476) | soil metagenome | isolation source: 20 cm soil or saprolite under grassland replicate 2 | place: USA:California | collected 2016-06-15
TTCATGCGCTCGATGGCCCAGAAGAGATCGACGGCGGTGGGGCGGGTTTTTGCGAGCGTGTCGCAGATCTCCGTGAATTCGGCGCGGAGAGTTTCCACGGATTTCGCGGGAGCATGCAGAACGCCGAGGGCAGCGCCCAGGGCCGCAGCAACGCCGATGGCCGGAGCGCCGCGAATGACCATTTCACGGATGGCTTTAGCGACTTCGCGATAGTCGGTGTAGGTGTAGGAGACTTCCTCGGCGGGAAGCCGGCGCTGGTCGAGCACGACCACGCCGCGATCAGTCCATGCGATGGGTTGGGCTAGGTACATGCGATTTGATTCCTTGACGCCATTTCGCGGCATCGTACCGAGATAGTACGCAGTATGCTGCGCCCCTGCAAAAAACAATTTGCGCTAACTATATTGTAACGAAGGCCGAGCGGGAAGACGAATCGCTCCATGTGCTGTTCAGTGGCTGGGAGGCATATGGGTGAAGCCCTTGGTGGCGACGATGGAAGCGAGGGCAATCATGGAATTGTATCCCAGGTGAAGAAGGAAACTCGCGAGCACGGTGCCCGTCCAGGCGCGGGCGAAGGTAAAAATAACGCCGACGAGAGTGAGCAGACTGACGAGGCCCCAGGTCCAACCAAGCTGGGGTGCGTGCATGAGGCCAAAGAGTATGCCGGTCATCAGGATGCTGGCCACTACGCCGGTACGAGTGGCGCTGCGGAATTCCATGCCGAAGAACTGGAGAACGGCAGAGGTGATGCGCGCCAAGACCGGATACAGGTAGCCGCGAAAGACGGTTTCCTCCACAAGGGGCGCGATTAGGACGGCCATGGCCATGAGCGACAAGGCGCCCGCGCGATTCTTGAAGAACTCTTGGATGGGCACGTGGTCCGCATCCTTGACCCGCGAACTGGCGATGACCACGAAGATGGACAGGCCGCAGCCGGAAAGGAAATACATCCAAGGACGGCCCTGGCCTCCGGCGGGATTCGATTGGAGTTTCTTCCAGCCGAGAGAGCGCCAGAAGGGCGAGTCGCGCAGGACGGCGAGGGTGACATAGAGAAACAAAAAGATCAGGGCGAACCAAAGAACGTTGGTGCCGATGATGAGCTTTGGATCGGACTCCAGCAATTGCTTGAGCTGCTTTTCAGAGAGGTGGCGGTCCGCTGAAAAGTAAGTGATGACAACGATGCCGAGAGCGATTTGACTGGCCAGGGCGAAAATGACAAAGACCAGAAGATGCGGCCAGGACCAGGAGATGCGCAAGTCTTCCGGCAAATTGGGGGTTGGGACAGAGGACCCGGGAGTAACGGCCACGCAGGAAAGGGGGTCGCCCCCGAGTGGCTGATCAAATCGTTCCGAAGAAGCCGGTTCCGCCGGCTCGTCAGACGAAGGCTTCACGGGAAAATTTTCTTCCGGGGGGCTCGGCGGACTGTCGTCGAAAAGGCTCATCGTGTTCCAGCGCGGCGTTTCTTGGGCCAGCCGGCGGCCAGCGCGGCGGCAACGAGCGGCAAGAGCAGCTCGTGGTGGCCGGTGATGGCGTAGCCGTGCGATTCAGGACCGCTGCGGCCGCGGGCGGCCGCGGTGGGGCGCTTCACTACATTCTGCAACGGACGGTAGTGCTGGATAAAGTCGAAGTTTGCGGTGGTAATGGGGCGGACCGGGACGCCGAGATTGCGAACCACGGTAACGGCTTTGAGAAAAACTTCCGGCAGAAGGACGGCGGAGCCCCAATTGAGATAGACGCCGCCGGGATGCATCTGCTCCACAAGCGCGCAGAACAATCGGAAGTCGTGATGCGTGGCGGCACCAAGGGCGGCGCCGTTGGCGGCGGGATGCATGTGCGGTATGTCCGTGCCGATGGCCAGATGAATCGTGACCGGGATGCGGTGCTTGTACGCGGCCACCAGAACGCTGGAATCCGCATGCTTAACTTCGATGATGCCGCTGGTGAGGAATTGCCCCGCCGCTTCGCCGTAGCCGATTCGAATGCGGTGCGAAAGTTTGGCGAATTCGTTGATGTATTGGCCGGTTTCGGCGGCCATGCCGAATCGACCTTCGCCGATGCCGGCTTCGACGTCTTCGGAAGTATTTCCCGCAAGGGCGATTTCGAAGTCGTGGATGAGCGCGGCACCATTCATGGCGATTCCGGAGACGAAGCCGCGTTTCATTAAATCGATCAGGACGGGACCGAGACCGACTTTGATGATGTGGCCGCCGATCCCCCAGAGAATCGCCTTGCGCTGTTTGCGGGCCATGTGAATCGCGCCGAGGAGACGACGGAGATCTTCCGCCGCGAGAATATTCGGAAGTGAATCGAGAACTTTTGTGAGCGAGGCGTTCGCGGCGGCCGGCTTTCTAAAGTCGCGGATGCTGACTTTGCTCTTGCGCGAGGCGAGAGGATAAGTGTGGACAGCGCCCAGCGTGATTGGATGGAGGGAATAGATGCTCATTGAGAATGGGATACTCTAACGCGCCGCGAACACAATACCAAGCACGCGTGAGATTGCCGAGATCGAGCCTTCCCGCCGCGTCGGAGCGCCCGCACAAATACCGCGATTGTGCTAATGCGACTACTTCGCGTTGCCATTGTGGTGACCGTTGTTGGAGATGCCGAAAACGCGGGCGAGGGCCTGGCCGGTGTAGGACTTTTTGGTGCGGGCGACGAGCTCGGGCGGGCCCTGGGCGACGATGCGGCCGCCGCCTTCGCCGCCTTCGGGGCCGAGGTCAATGATCCAATCGGCTTGCTTGATGACGTCGAGGTGGTGCTCGATGATGAGCACGGTGTTGCCGAGATCGACGAGGCGCTGCAAGACGTCGAGGAGCTTTCGAACGTCATCGAAGTGCAAGCCGGTGGTGGGCTCGTCGAGAATGTAGAGCGTGCGGCCGGTCTGGCGCTTGGAAAGCTCGCGGGCGAGTTTGATGCGCTGGGCTTCGCCGCCGGAAAGAGTTGTGGCGGACTGGCCGAGCGTGACGTAGCCGAGGCCGACTTCGACGAGAGTTGCGAGCTTCTGCTGAATCTGCGGAATATTTTCGAGGAGCTTCAGCGCATCGACTGAAGGCAAATTCAGAACGTCGCTGATGGAATGATTCTTGTAGCGGACGGCGAGCGTTTCGGAATTGTAGCGGCGGCCGCGGCAAACTTCGCACATCACGTAAACATCCGGCAGAAAATTCATTTCGATGCGGCGCAGGCCATCCCCCTGGCAGGCTTCGCAGCGGCCGCCCTTGACGTTGAAGCTGAAGCGGCCGGGGCGGTAGCCGCGCTCGCGCGATTCCGGGAGCATGGCGAAGAGATCTCGAATGGGCGCGAAAACGCCGGTGTAGGTGGCGGGATTTGAACGCGGCGTGCGGCCGATGGGCGCTTGATCGATTTCGATGACTTTGTCGATGTGCTCGGAGCCGATAATTTGGCGGTGCGCGGCGGGCGCTTCGGAGGAGCGATAGAGCTTTTGGGCAAGCGCGCGGTAAAGAATGTCGTTGACGAGCGTGGATTTGCCCGAGCCCGAGACGCCGGTGACGACGGTGAGCAGGCCCAGAGGAAGCGTGACGTCGACGTCTTTAAGATTGTTAGCGCTGGCACCGAGAATTTGTATCGCTTTGCCGTTGGGGCTGCGGCGCTTTTCTGGAACTGCGATTTTCGCGGCGCCGCTGAGGTATTGGCCGGTGAGGGATGCCGGGGTGGCTTCGATTTGGGCTGGTATGCCCTGGGCGACGAGGTAGCCGCCGGCGTTGCCGGCGCCAGGGCCGAGGTCGACCACAAAATCGGCGCGGCGGATGGTGTCCTCATCGTGTTCGACGACGAGGACAGTGTTGCCGAGATTGCGAAGCTGTTCGAGCGAGCCGAGAAGACGGGCGTTGTCGCGGGCATGCAGGCCGATGCTGGGCTCATCCAGAACGTAGAGAACGCCACGGAGGCGCGAGCCGATCTGCGTGGCGAGGCGGATGCGCTGGGCTTCGCCGCCCGAGAGTGTGGCGGCGGAGCGATCCAGACTGAGATAGCCGAGGCCCACGGCGAGCAGGAAATCGATACGCTCGGAGACTTCTTCCAGCGGGCGAGCGGCAATTTCTTTTTGACGCTCGGTGAGTTGCGCGAGAATCTTGCCGACAGCGGGTCGCGCGGCGCTGAGCGAGAGCGCGGTGAAGTCGGCGATGGACAAGCCTCCGAGTTTGACTGCGAGCGATTCGGGTCGCAGGCGCTTGCCATGGCAAACGCTGCAGAGCGTGGCAGACATGTACTGCGTGATCCACTCGCGATAGGTATCGGAGTTGGATTCTTCGAAATTCCTTTCCAGGAATTTTAGGATGCCCGGAAAACGAAAACCTTTTTCAGCTTTGGACTTCTTCCCTGCTGTTCCTTTTCCACCGGACGCGCTGCTATTCGATGGCGGGTAGCCGTACAAAAGCATGTTCTGGATGCGTGCCGGGAATTTTTCAAACGGCGTCTCGAGATCGAAACCATGAGCATAGGCGCCAAGTTCTAGAGTGCGCTTGAGGATCGCGGAGCCAGAGCCCGGGCCGAGACCGCCATCGAAGAGCGGGCGGGTCCAGTCGGTGATGATTTTGGACGGATCGAAATCGTATTTGGAGCCCAGACCGTTGCAGGCAGGGCAAGCGCCGTAGGGCGAATTGAAACTGAAGGAGCGCGGCTCGAGTTGCGGAACGGAGATGCCACAATCGGGGCAGGCGAGTTTTTCAGAAAAAGTGTGCTCTTGGCCTCCGACGATGGCGACGGTGACGAGGCCGCTAGCGAGCTTGAGCGCGGTGGCGATGGATTGCTCGAGGCGCGCGGCGATGCCTTGCTTGACGAGCAGGCGGTCGATGACGATATCGATGGTGTGGTTCTTGCGCTTGTCGATGACCGGGAGATCGTCGAGCGGGAAAAGTTCGCCGTTGATGCGCACGCGGACGTAGCCATCTTGCGCGAATTTTTCGAGTTCTTTACGAAAAGCGCCCTTTCGCCCGCGCACGATAGGCGCGAGGATCATGATGCGATCGTCGTCCTTGCAGATTTCGCCGTGCAGGATGGACTGCACGATCTGCTCGCTGGACTGGCGCGAAATGGGCTGGCCGCACTTCGGACAATGCGGCACGCCAACGGTCGCGTAGATCACGCGGAGGTAATCGTAAATTTCCGTGATGGTGCCGACGGTGGAGCGCGGCGAGCGCGTGGTGGTTTTTTGCTCGATGGCGATCGAGGGAGAAAGGCCTTCGATCACATCGACTTCGGGGCGCTCCATCTGGTCGAGAAATTGCCTTGCGTAAGCCGAGAGCGATTCGACGTAACGGCGTTGGCCTTCGGCATAAATGGTGTCGAACGCGAGCGAGGACTTGCCGGAGCCGGAAAGACCGGTGATGACCGTCAGGGAGTTCCGGGGGATTTCGACGCTGATATTCTTAAGGTTGTGCTGGCGCGCGCCCCGGATTACCAGTTTGGTCAGGCCCATGAGACGAAATCGCTCCCTCCCCAGGAGCCCTAGCGCTCAGTAGGTACACTAAGCCCAAGATAACTTCTCACAATAGCAGGGCCTAAATAAGAGGGTCAAGGAGATCACATCGATCGATCGAATCGAGGGTTGGGGTAACACGAATGTCGGTACCCCATCAGGACCCAAACTCCTTGGCAACAATGGCAACAAGATTTACCTTGACAAGGATCCTCCCTTACCCTATAATACATGTACTTTGATTTTTGTTTTATCTTAGAAACACTATCTAAAGGAGGTGGAAATGGACGCAAAAAACGTAAAGGAAGTAGAATTAGAATTTAGCCGTAAGTTGGATAACGCCTTAGCGGACATCTTGCAAGACCTCGGTTACTCTCTGCCGCGATCCCATCAAGTCAAGGCTTCTTTGCTGGATTCAAATGGTCGGAAGAAACGCAGCAATGCCGCGGCCGATAATTGGTCGCCGGTGATGGGACGAATTGAAATCCGTTTTGAGCCTGTAGTGCCAGAACAAGAGGAATTGAATTCCCAGATATCGAAGACAGCCGCGAAAGAGTCTCCTGCGAAAGCCGAGAAATTGTCCAAGGGCATACCTGGATTGCTTCCCGCCGAAGCAGATTTGTTGATAGCCTTGGATCGAGCTGAAGCGAGGCCGGGTTGGAACTTTGTTCCACTGAAGAAATTCCGTGATGAGATTTTGCCGCAGGAACATCTCCCCTCGTTGGCCAACACTGATGTACATCACCGCAGCGTGCTTGAGTCGGTGATCAACAAGAAATTCGTCCTCGTCGGCAAGGTGCCGAATCCTAAGTCTCCGCAATTCCCGGTAACGACAATTCGATTGAACAGACTGATGTCCGAAGTCAAAGCTGTTCTAGGGCAGAATGGCAGTTCCGACTTGGATTTTCACCCTGTCGAGATCTCCGGCGAACCCTTGTCCGCAACGATTCTCCGTGAGAGGCGCTAGGAATTGGCCTTTTACTTCCTGGAGACCAGCGCGCTCGTCAAGCTATACGTCCGTGAATCGGGAACCGAGCGCGTGTTGGCTCTGGCAAACCGCACAACAGAAAACCGTTTGGCCATCCTTGCGCTGACTCAAGTGGAACTCCGGTCAGCCGTGCGGAGAAGGGAGCAAAATGGAGAGATTCCACCGCTCGTTGCAACACAATTGCTCGAAACATTTAAGCGGCACCTGGAGACAAGATTTGTTTCCCAAATGATCAACGACTTCATCCTGGATGTTGCATCCGCGCTTGTCGACCGTCATGCGCTACGCGCGTACGACGCGGTTCAATTGGCCGGATATGTGGCATTGCGGGGTTCGACGGGAACTGAGGTGCCCGTCTTCGTATGTTCCGACCACGCGCTTCTTGAAGCGGCCCGCCTGGAAGGAATCCCGATTTTGGATCCGTCCTCGGGACCCTAAATTGGTGTCCAGAGGAGGTGTGGGTGGCAAGCATAAACATCTCTTCCACGCGGGAACATCAACTGACTGGGAGCCTCAGCCGCGCGTGAGCGAACTGCTGAATGGAAAGATCGCGAACAAGAGCGTTGGCAAGTTGCTTTCCTACGCCGGACGTCTAGGCATCGAGACAAAGGCCAAATTCGTGCACACGCGCGACGCGCGCTTTCGAGCTGGCGTCCGAAAGGGCGTCGAGCAGGGTGACCGCGGCGAATTCATCGATAAAGAGGAAATGGACGCCCGCGTCAAGCGCATGTTCCGGCCGTGACGCAGATCCGCTGGACGCGTGCCGCGGCGGAAGACCTAGAAACATCAAGGATTATCTCACTGAGCATTCTCCGCAGCTTGCGCAGTCGGCCATACTTGAACTTTAGGAAACCATTCGCTCCTTGAAGACATCACCCCGCCACGGACGGCCAGGACGCGAAGAGGGGACGCGAGACTTGGTATTATCGCGCCTGCCTTATATCGTCGCGTACCGCATCAAGGAGCAGGCAGTCGAAATTTTGCACATTTTCCACGGCGCACAAAACCATCCGTAAGGCAGCGGACAAGAATCATCACGCGGAGCGAGCGCTGGTTCCTTGAGATACGGCACCGGCTCCTCATATACCTGAATAGGTTTGGCGGCGGAGGAATTGGCCGGCGCCGGAGCGGCCGACGAATTTGCCGGAATCGATAACGGCACGGCCACGGGAGAAGACGGTCTTGGGGGCACCCTTGATCTGGATGCCCTCGAACATGGAATAGTCCACGCGCATGTGGTGGGTCTTGGCGCTGATGACTTCTTCGTGATTGGGATCAAAGATCACCAGGTCGGCGTCGGAGCCAACGGCGATGGTGCCTTTGCGCGGATAGAGGCCAAAGAGTTTTGCGGGCGCGGTTGCAACGAGCTGGACAAAACGATTCGGAGAGAAATGTTTGCCATGGACTCCGCCGGTATACACAAGGCTTAAACGGTGTTCGATGCCGGGGCCGCCGTTGGGAATTTTGGTGAAGTCGTCCTTGCCGAGCTCTTTTTGCTCCTTGAAGCAGAAGGGGCAGTGATCGGTGGAGACGACTTGCAGAGTGTCTTTGGCAAGGCCCTGCCAAAGCTTTTCCTGGTGCCACTTTTCGCGGAGTGGCGGGGTGAAGACATATTTCGCGCCTTCAAATCCAGGAGCATCCATATTTTCCAGAGAAAGATATAAGTATTGCGGACACGTCTCGGCGTAGGCCGGCAAGCCTCGATCACGCGCTTCGCGGACTTTTTCGAGCGCTTCGTTGCAGGAGAGGTGGACGATGTAGACGGGTGCTCCGGCCATTTCGGCAAGGGCGATGGCGCGCGAAGTGGCTTCTGCTTCGGCGGTGGTGGGGCGCGTGAGTGCGTGATACTTCGGCGCGCGTTTTCCTTCGGCAAGCGCTTGCTGGACGATCACGTCGATGGCGCCGCCGTTTTCCGCGTGCATACAGATGAGGCCGCTGTGTTTGGCGGCCTGGCGCATGGCCTTGAAGATCGTCGCGTCATCGAGCATAAAGACGCCGGGATAGGCCATGAATAGCTTGAAACTGGTGACGCCTTCGCGGATGAGCTGGCCCATTTCTTCGAGCTGTGCGGAGCCGAGGTCGGTGATGATGCAGTGGAAGGCGTAGTCGGTGACGGCCTTGTCGTGGGCTTTCTTCATCCAAGTGTCGAAGGCCTGGCGGAGGGTTTGGCCTTTGTACTGGATGGCGAAGTCGATGAGCGTGGTAGTGCCGCCGAAGGCGGCGGCGATGGTGCCGGTTTGGAAATCGTCGGCGCTGGTGGTGCCGCCGAAGGGCATGTCGAGGTGGGTGTGGAGAGCATGCCGGTGGCGTCGAGGATGCGCGTGGTGTTTTCGGTGGGAAGCTGGGCGGCGATGGCCGTGACTTTGTCGGCGTTGATGCCCACATCGGCGAGGGAAGTGTCGGTGGCGGTTACGACGGCGCCGTTACGGATAACCGTGTCAAAGCGCATTTCTACTCCTCAGGGCCGATTTTCGGTGAGGCGCAAGCGGATGCAAGAGGCCAACGGGGGTCCCCCTGGGGTTTGTAAGCGTTGTATCTAAAGGACTTAGATTGCACAAAAATTGTGCAATTTTGGGGGAATTTTTGAGAGCGGAATGAGGGCCGCGGAAGACCGCGGGAGCGGTCACATATTTACCCTTGATATCGTGTGCCATAGGGTCATCAATTTGGCAAGAGGAATTTGCGAGCCGAGCGGGGGGTATCGGGAGACTGGGACGGAAGGGATGGTTTGGGCTGAGGCCACGCATGTCAGTGCTTGAAGCGCGGTAAGATTTTGTGCTCGTAGACATCGAGCGTTTTTTCTTCATCGCCGGACATCAGGTAGATGTTGAATTGGGTGACGCCGACTTTGCGGAGGCGGTCGAGCTTCTTGCGATGCTCGTCGATGGGCCCGATCAGGCAGAAACGGTCGACAACTTCGTCGCTGACGAATTGGGCGTTGTCACTGCCGACTTCGCAGTGATGAAGATAATCGTACTTCCCGCGGTCTTTTACAAAGGAGGTCAGCGCGGGGGGCAGTTCTTCGGGCTTGTATTTGGAGATGAGGTCCAACACGTGATTGGAAACGAGGGCGGGAAACCAGCGGACGTGCTCGCGCGCGGTTTTCAGGTCGTCGGAGGCCCACACGGGCGCGGCGGCCATCACTTCGATCTTGCTGAAGTCGCGGCCACCCTCCTTTGCGCCTTCGCGCACGAAGCCGAGGCACCAGGCGATTAAGTCCGGGTCGGCAAACTGGAGAATCACGCCGTCGCCGATGCGCCCGGCGGTGCGGAGGGCCTTAGGGCCGTAGCCGGCGACCCACACGCGGGGAACTTCGCCATTGGTCCAGGGAAATTTTGTGGGGACGCCATCGAGATCGACCGTTTTGCCGGCGTTCAAGTTGCGGAAGATGCGGACGAATTCTTCGAGGTTTTCGAGTGTGGTGGGTTTTTTCCCCAGCACGCGGCGGGAGCTGTCGCCGCGCCCGATGCCCAGTTCCATGCGCCCCTGCGAGGCCAGATTGAGGGTGGCGAACAGGCTGGCGGAAACGGTGACATCGCGCACCGCAGGATTTGTGACGCAAGTACCCAGGCGCATTTTTTTGGTGTTGGCGGCCATGAGCGTCAAGAGCGGAAACGGTTCCTTCCAGATGACGTGGGAATCGAAGATCCAGCCGAAGGAGAATCCGGAGATTTCGGCCTGGCGCGTAAGATTCAGAATCCGGCCGATGGCGATATCCGGTTTGATGGTGATGCCGAAGTCCATGGAAAATGATCCTCCTCAGTCCGCCGGCTGGGCGACAACCGCAACGCGATTCATCAGGAAGAAGTATGCGAGAAAGCTGACTAGAAAGCCCACAAACCACGCGTAGTCGTACAGGACGCGGAGCGGCGGAACCACCAGGCCAACGAAAGCGACACCGGCACCGGCCGCCAGCGCCCCCATGGCGGTCCAATTGAAACCGCGCGAGTATTCGTATTGGCCATGGCGCTGATAAAGATCCTCGACGAGGAGGAATTTCTTGCGCACGACGAAATAATCGCAGATGAGTACGCCGGCAATGGGGCCGAGAAAACCGGAGTAGCCGACGAGCCAGCCGAAAATATAACTTCCGTAGTCCGCCATCAGTTTCCACGGTTGCATGACGATGCCCATGGCACAGGTAATCAGGCCGCCGGTGCGGAAGCTGATGCGGCGCGGAGAAAGATTCGAGAAATCGTTGGCGGGAGAGACGACGTTGGCGGCGACGTTGACGTTGAGGGTGGCCATGAGCAACGCGATCATCGCCACAACCACCGCCCAGGGATTGCCGAGGCGCGCGAGGACCGCAACCGGATTCCAAAGGGCTTCGCCAAAAATGATCAGGGTGGCGGAGGTGACGGCAATGCCGATGAAGGAATAGAAAGTCATCGTCGCGGGGAGGCCGAGGGCCTGGCCGACGATTTGATCGCGCTGGCTGCGAGCATAGCGGGTGAAATCCGGAATGTTCAATGAGACGGTGGCCCAGAAGCCGACCACGCCGGTGAGCGACGGGATGAAAAAGCGGAAGAATTCAGCGAAGCTCTGAAATTTTGAGGGCGTCGCCAGCATCGGACCGAAGCCGCCGGCTTTGCTACGCGCCCAAAGAAGAAGAGCAAGTCCGATGAGGAGCAAAAACGGAGCGGAGATGCCTTGCAGAAAGCGAATGGTTTCAATGCCGCGCAGAATCACCAGCACATTGAGCAGCCAGAAAAAGAAAAAGCAGACCGCCGGACCGGAATGAAAATTCGCCCAACCGGGGGCAAGAGCCACGATCATGACGTTGATGGCTTCGCCGCCGATCCAGGTTTGAATGCCAAACCAGCCGCAAGCGACGAGGGCGCGCAGAATGGCGGGAACGTTTGCGCCGAGAACGCCGAAGGATGCGCGAGCAAAGACGGGAAATGGGATCCCGTATCGCGCACCGGCATGCGCGTTCAGCAGCATGGGAATGAGCACCAGGACGTTACCGAGAAAAACGGTAAAGAGCGCCTGCTTCCAGTTCATGCCGCCGGCGATCATTCCGCTGGCGAGCATGTAGGTGGGGATGTTCACGCTCATGGAAATCCAGAGAGCGGCGTAGTTGTAGGTGCGCCAGGCGCGGCGCTCGCTCGCGACCGGAGCAAGGTCTTTGTTGTAGAGCGAACTGCTTTCGATGGTTTCGGCGCGAAGCAATTTAGTTGGCCGCCTCGGAATTTTCTCCGGCGCGAGTGCGCGTGATTTCTCCGTAGGATTCCGGGCGGCGGTCGCGGTAGAACTGCCAGGTGTCGCGCACTTTCTGAATTTCATCGAGATTCAACTCCGCGACGAGGAGTTCATCTTTGTCGCGACTGGCCTGCTTCACGATTTTCCCGCGTGGATCGCAGAAATAGCTCTTGCCGTAGAATTCGCCGATTTTCCAGGGATGCTCGGTGCCGACGCGGTTGATGGCGGCGACGAAATAGGCGTTAGCAACCGCGTGAGAGGGTTGCTCCAGTTCCCACAAATATTCGGAGAGACCGGCGACGGTGGCGGAAGGGTTGTAGACGATTTCCGCGCCGTTGAGCCCGAGGATGCGCGCGCCTTCCGGGAAGTGGCGGTCGTAGCAGATGTACACGCCGACGCGGGCATAGCGAGTCTGGAAGACGGGGTAGCCGGCGTTTCCCGGCGTGAAATAAAACTTCTCCCAAAAGCCCGGGTGACAGTGGGGAATGTGGTGCTTGCGGTATTTGCCGAGATAGCGGCCGTCGGCGTCGATGACCGCGGCGGTGTTGAAGTAGACGCCGGTCATTTCGACTTCGTAGACCGGGACGACGAGGACCATCTGGTATTTTTTGGCGAGCTTCTGCATGGCCGTGACGGTGGGGCCGCTGGGGACTTTTTCTGTCAGTTCGTACCAGCGAGTTTGTTGTTCGGCGCAGAAGTACGGGCCGTAAAAGAGCTCTTGCAGTCCGAGGATCTGGACTTTTTTCCTGGCCGCATCGGCAATCAGGCGCTCGTGCTTGGCGATCATTTTTTTCTTGATGTCCGGCAGAGCATACTTTTCCGGGGACCATTCACATTGGGCCTGAATCAGGCCGCAGCGAACGATACGGGCCATGCCACACCTCCCGAGCAAACGCAGGCGAAAAGTCTACTCCGTGCGCGTTTGGCCCACAAGGTTTCGGCCTCCCGAACCTCCCGAATGGGCATTTCGTTGATGTTGGCGAACCGATAGAATGGTGCAACAAACCGCTGGTGGATTGACCCTCCGGATCGAGGGCACTACTATCGACGGCAAACGAAAATCCGTCAGGAGCCTAAACGTGGGAAAAACAGGCAAAGGCGCAATCACACTGCTGTGGGCCTTCGGTTTACTGCTACTGTCCAATGGCAAAGTCTCGAGCGAGCAAGAGCATGGGACCCACGGACCGAAAGGTTCGCTCGGAACCGTCGAGTTTCCGGTGTCGTGCAGCGCCGGAGGACAAGAATCGTTCACGCGCGGCGTGGCGCTGTTGCATTCGTTCACGTACGAAGAATCCGAGGAAGCGTTCCGCGATGCCGAGGCAAGAGATCCCCATTGCGCCATGGCGCATTGGGGACTGGCGATGACGGAATACCACCAGCTATGGGAGCCTTACCCCGGGCCGGCGGAATTGCAACGCGGCTCCGCCGAGATTCAAAGAGCGCGCGAATTGAAGCCGGGAACGCCGCGCGAAAAGGATTACGTCGAGGCACTGGGCGTTTTCTATGACCGTTGGGAGCAGCGCAGCCACGCGGCACGCGCCATGGCGTATCGAGATGCAATGCGCGGAGTGCACGAGCGAAATCCGAAGGATCAAGAAGCGGCGATCTTCTACGCGCTGGCGCTGGTGGCGACGGCTGCGCCGGAAGACAAGACGTATGGCAACCAACGAAAAGCGGCGGCCATCCTCGAGCCGGTATTTGCGGCGCATCCCGATCATCCGGGAGTGGCGCACTATCTGATCCATGCCCATGACAATCCGGCGCTCGCGCCGCAGGGGGTGGCGGCCGCACGGGCCTATTCCAAGATTGCTCCGGGTCTCCCGCACGCATTGCACATGCCGTCGCACATTTTCACCCGGCTGGGACTCTGGGAGGATTCGATCGCATCGAACATCGCCGCCGTTGCGGCGGCCCAAAAACATAGCGACCAGGGCGAAGAGTTTCACGCGCTGGATTATCTGACCTATGCTTACCTGCAACTGGGCCGGAATGCCGAGGCCGAGAAGATCAAAGAGCACCTCCCCGCACCGAGCAACGTGAAACCGTCTTTCGCGTTCAAGATCAACTATGCAACAGCCGCGATTCGCGCGCGCTGCGCATTGGAACAGCAACACTGGACGGAAGCCGAAAGCCTGGTTGCAGACCCAGGAGTGGAGCCGCAGGTGGCGGCGATTTCGCATTGGGCGGCTGCCCTGGGGGCCGCGCACACGGGAAACCTGCAGGCGGCACGGCGAGAGGCAGAAGCGGTGCGCAGACTTTCCGGGGAATTGAAGGACAAAGGAGACGCGTACTGGGCGGATCAAGTGGCGATCCAGGGCGAGGAAGCCGGAGGATGGCTGGCGCTCGCGGAACATCGAACCTACGATGCGCTGCGCCTGCTGCGAATGGCCGCGGACCATGAAGATGCCGCAGAAAAGCATCCCGTGACGCCCGGCGCAGTCCGGCCCGCCCGGGAACTGCTCGGTGATCTGCTCATGGAGCTGCACCAGCCGAAGGAAGCCCTTGTGGCGTACCAGAAGGTGTTGACGGTGGCCCCGGGGAGACGAAACGCAGTAGGAGGGACAGCCGAGGCCTCTCGAATGGCCGGTATGTCCAGCAAACGGCACGAGATACGCAGGATTTGGCCAACCGATGGAGCAATCGAATCTGGGCCAACAGCCCCCCCAGGTCTCGCCAGCGGGCAGGTAAATTTTCGGGGGAGGTAGAGCTTTTTTACTTGGAATTCGTTCAGCAGTTCATTGAAAATAAACACTTTAGGATTGGCCTGGGGCTTGCACTTCTTGTGGCCGTGGGGGGGGCGAACCGAGGATCCCTTTAGGGGATTGAGGGCTGGGCCCGCTGAAATTAGGAATTTGAACTTCGAGGGAAAAAAAGATAGGAGTGCGCCGTACCAGGTGCCGAATCCATTATGAACTTATTCACAGAGTCGTGCACGGCTTTGATGAATAGAGACACCCAGCGATCCTCGTTTGGTGGCATCATGAGCCTAGATCGACCCGAAAAGGAGAAGAAATGAAAAGGTTCTCCCTGGTTACGGCACTCGCTCTGATCGCTCTGGCACTCGTTCCAGCCAAAGCGCAGGCCCCTGGCGACACGTTCGCGCTCATCTGGAATGGAACAGGCCCCGACATCGGCAGCGATCACTCGTTGCTCGAGGACGTCACGGCGCTGGACGACAGCGGCAATTCAATTCACGGCACGCAGATCGATGTGACGGCGCTGTACGATAAGCCCGCCGATCAATGGTCGGAGGGCGTCACGTGCGTCAACGGGTCCATGATTGAGCTGAGTTACTTCCTCATGGATGGCTCGGTTGAATCACTGGCGCTGCCATTGAGGTGCGCGGGGAGTGGCACGGGCATGTCTGGCACGTTCAGCGGCGAGGACAACTCCGGCAGAACGGTCACTGGCAGCGTCACCGTGCTGTTGAAGGTGGAATGCCGCCGGGAATGCTGGCGTAACGCCAAGAGCGTGTCCGTCAGTGTGAGCTACCCGGAGCAGTAACCAACCGCCAAAAGATTGGGCGTGGTAGCAGGTATTGGCGGATGCCAAACAGCCTTCGTGTGGACGCGTGTCGTAGTCAGCGAGGGTTAGGGCGAGCATGATGGCGAGCCAAAAAACCGAACAGACAATGACGAGCTGAGTGCGCTTGGGACTGTAGCGGGCGTGCATGAAGTAGAGAACAACGAGGGTAGCCTTGATCGTGGCGATGGCGAGAGCAATGACAATATTGAATTTACCAAAATTCTGGAAAGCGGCCCAAATGGTGATGGCGGTGCCGAGCATCAAGGACACGAAGATGACGATGTAAACTATTGGCGAAACGATGTGCTTGGACACGCGCGACTCTCCCAAACTCTCCTACCGGTGTCTGTCAATCAGATATAACAACGGGAACAAATAGATCCACACAATATCGACGAAGTGCCAGTACAAACCCACGATTTCCACGGGGTTGTTGTACTGCGGCGTGAAGCGGCCGCGGAAAGAACCCCTGATGAGCCAAATGAGCAGGCCTGCGCCGACGATCATGTGCAGGGCGTGCAGGCCGGTCATGCCGAAATACAGAGAGAAATAAAGCTGGGCATGCGCGTTGATGTCCGGGTCGTGCGCGAAAGCCTCTTCGACTTCCTTCTTTTCCAAAGCCAATTCCTTTGGATCATCGCCGGGCATGGGATGCGTCGGATGGTACTTCATGTCAAAGCCGCGGCCAGGAACGAGGTGGTGGTCGAACTTCTGCTTGTATTCGATAGCTTTGACGCCAAGAAAGACGGTGCCGAGGCCAAGCGTGGCGATCAGGAAAATACCGACCAATTTCTTTTTGCCGACTTGGGCAGACCATACCGCCATGGCCATGGTCAGACTGCTCATGATCAGCACAACGGTGTTGCCGGCGCCCAAGGTGATGTCAAGAGTATTGCTACCGATGCCGAAAGCGGTGCTGAACGCGCTGCGATTGATGGTGTAAGTGAGGAACAGGCCGCCGAAGAACAGGACTTCGGTCACCAGGAAAATCCACATGCCGAGCGTGGCGGTTTCTTTCTGCTGCTCGAGCGTTTGAAATTGTCCGTACAGATCGCCGGTGCGGTGCACTCGGTGCTCCTCTTCCTAAGTCAATCTTTGGCCTGGCTTCGGCGGCGAGCAGAGGACGGACTAAAGTCCGTTCCTACAGCCGAGAACACAACCGCCTAATCATCTCCGTGAGCCGGCGCGAGCGGCTTTGCGCCCGCCGCAAGTCCAAGATCCGGCCGGTTCTGGTAGTCGTACGGCTCCCAGGTAACTTCCGGCGTGACGTGGAAATTTTCCGTGGGCGGCGGCGAATCCGTTTTCCACTCCAGCCCCGTGGCCGGCCAAGGATTCTGCCCGGCAACCTTGCCATAGCGCATGGACCAGGTCAGGTACAGCATCGGCAGCAGATAGCCCAGCGCAAGAATCGAGGCGCCCGCCGTGGACAACACGTTAAGCACCTGGAATTCCGGAGGATAGGTGTGATAGCGGCGCGGCATGCCGAGATAGCCAAGAATGAATTGCGGGAAGAAGGTCAGGTTGAAACCGATGAAGAGAACCACCGCGGCTGCCCGCGAGAGAGATTCCGGGTAGAGCCTGCCGGTAATCTTCGGCCACCAGAAATGCAGGCCGCCGACATAACCCATAACGGCGCCGCCCACCATGATGTAGTGGAAATGGGCGACCACGAAGTAGGTATCGTGAATGTGAATGTCCAAGCCCAGGCAGGCGAGGAAGAGTCCCGTGAGGCCGCCGATCACAAACAAGCCAATGAAGCCGAGCGCATAAATCATGGGCGGGTCCCAAGAGATCGAGCCTTTGTAGAGTGTCGAAGTCCAATTAAAAACTTTTACCGCCGAGGGAATCGCCACCAGGTAGCTGAGGAACGAAAAAGTGAGGGCGGCGTAGGTGGACTCGCCGGTAACAAACATGTGGTGCGCCCAAACCAGGAAGCCGATAACCGCGATGGCGATGCTTGAGCCGGCGATGAAGGCGTATCCGAAGATGGGTTTGCGCGCAAACGTCGGAATGATTTCACTGACCACGCCCATCGCAGGAAGAATCATGATGTACACGGCGGGATGCGAATAGAACCAGAAGAGATGCTGAAAGAGTATGGGGTCGCCGCCGAGAGCGGGATTGAAAAAGCCCAGGTGAAATATGCGTTCAAGGCCGGCAAGCAGCAGCGTGATGGCGACGACGGGCGTACCGAGAATCATCACCAAGCTGGTGGCGTAGTGGGCCCAGGCGAAGAGCGGCAGGCGGAACCAGGTCATCCCCGGGGCGCGCATGGTGTGGATGGTGACGATAAAGTTGAGACCAGTGAGAATGGAGGAGAACCCGTTGATGAAGATGCCGATGACCGCCGGCGTGACCGCGGAATTGGAATACACGCTGCTGAGCGGGGTGTAAAACGTCCAGCCGGTGTCCAACCCGCCGGTGCCAAACGAATACAGAACGAAGGAACCACCGAGGATGTAGATGTACCAACTGAGAAGATTGACCTTCGGAAAGGCCAGATCCTTCGCGCCGATCATCAAGGGAATCAGGAAATTGCCAAGGACGGCAGGAATCGAGGGGATCAGGAAAAAGAAGATCATGGCCACGCCGTGCATGGTGAAGAGCTTGTTGTAAGTTTCCGGCGTGACGAGCGCCCCAGTGGGCGTCAGGAGATGGATGCGAATCATGGTGGCGAGGACGCCGCCGATGAAAAAGAAAACAGTAACCGAGGCGAGGTACAGCAAGGCGATGCGTTTGTGATCGGTGGTGAGCAGCCACGAACGGAGGCCCGAGCCGTAGGTAGCGTTCAAATAATGTGTATCCGGCAATTCGTTGTCTGGCGCTGGCGGCGTGTTGCTCATAACTTATTTGTTCCCCGTAGGCGGCGCAATCCCGGCGCCCTTCGCTGGGATTGGCTGCGACTGCAGCGACTTGATGTAGGCGGTGAGAGCGAAAATCTGCTCCTCCGTCAGCTGCCCCTGGAACGAGGGCATTAACGGCAGATACCTGGCTACAATTTTTGCGTTTGGCTGAAGAATGGATTCGCGGATATAGGCATCGTCGGCGGTGACGGTGGAGCCATCCGCAAGGAGAACTTGCGCGCCATACACGCCGTTGAGGGAGGGAGAACGTCCCGTCCCATCAGGGACATGACAAGTGATGCAAGCCTTTTCCGCAAAGAGTTTTTCGCCCGCAACGACAGGATTGGCGTTCCCGCCCGATGATCCAGAAAGCCACGCGGCGTAGTCGGTTGGCTCCATGACGGTAACCCAGCCGGCCATCAGCGCATGGTTCGTGCCGCAGTACTGAGAACAAAAGAAGTGGTAGCGTCCGGGCTTCGTGGGACGGAACCACATCGTATTGTAGTGGCCCGGCACCACGTCCATTTTCACGCGGAACGCGGGAACGAAGAAGTCGTGAATCACGTCCTCGCTGGCGAGGACCAGCCGGACATTGCGGCCCACGGGTACGTGCAATTCATTGATTTCCTTAATTCCGTTGGGCTGCTGCGCCTTCCACATCCACTGCCTGGCGATCACGTAAACATCCAGGGTGTCCTGCGGCGTGTGGCGATAATCAACATAGACGACCGCACCCCAGCCGAACATGGCCATCGCCAGAATCAGCGGAACGATAATCCACGCGGCCTCGAGCCGCGAATCTCCGTGGAAGGCAATACCGACGGCATTCGGTTGTTTGCGGTGGAATTTAAAGAAGAAAATGACGATCACCGCAGTGATGGCAGCCGCAAAGAACACGCAGATGGCGGTGATGAAGAGCATGAGCGCGTCCACCTGCGGCGCGAAGTTGGAAGCTTGTTCCGGATAAAATGGCAATTGCGACTGCACGGCTTAGTGGGCTCCTCGATCCAGACCCCTGGAAAGCGGCTGGCGCAAATTCCGGGCCGCCGCCAAAGTTTCGCGGCGGCGCGAAATCAAAATTCCTCCGACAATCGAGAGAATGGTCAAAACCCCGCCCAGGCGGATAATCTTGAGAATCGAAGCGCTGTAAGTGGCGGCCGCGGGGTCGTAGTGATAGCAATACAGCAAAACGTGATCGATGGGCGTGCCGATCTTTCCCGCGGAGGCATCCACGAGTCCGAGGCGCATGTCGCGGCCGGGATATTCGACGCCGTAAAAGTAGCGCGAGATGTGGCCGTCCGGCGTAAGAAGCAGCACGCCGCTGGCGTGCGCGAAGAGATTGTTTTTCGCATCGAAAGAGAAACGAAAGTTTGCGGCTTTGGCCGCGGCTTCAATGGATTCCTTCGAGCCGGTGAGGAAATGCCAGCCGGAATCCGTTTCCGGGCGGCGGAAATGAAGCAGCGCCTTCTTTTTCTTTTCTGCAGCCATTTCCGGCGTCTCGCGCGAATCGAAGCTCACGAAAACAACTTGATAGTCGCGCCCGGGATTGAACGAGAGCATGCGCAGTACGCCGACGACGCCCTGCTCGACCTGATCGCAAAGCATCGGGCAGTTGTAATAGACGAATGCGAGGACCACCGGCTTTTGCCCGAAATACTCGCGGAGCTGAACGCTGCGGCCGGTTTCGTCGCGGAAGGCGAGGTCCAGCGGCATTGGCCCGTTGAGCGGCGGCGCGAATCCCACGTTTTGCAAAGCCGCGGGCACGCTCGCAGCCGCCGGGCCGACGTTGCCGGGGATGGTCTGGGCGTGCAGAGAGCATGCCCCCAGCAAAAGCGCGGCAATCCCGAAGATATGGAGGGCTTTCTTCATCTCGTCACTTTTTCCTCTCCGCCTGTACAGGCGCGGCGGACAAACCTTTTTCGGCGATGATCTTCATGGCGTCCTTGACGGGAATCTGGGCGATGCCGCCGGATTTGTCGATCCACTCCAGCTTTTCATTGGCCTCGGCGTCCTCCTGATTCTTCTTGCGCAGATCAGCCTGCGGATCGGATTCGTGGCCAGGCACACCCTGCAGCCGTGGCTCCGGCGGCATCATTCGATAATCCTTCCCAAGAGCTGCACGGGACGGCGGAGGAGGCGTATCGAACGAAGACATAAAGTTGGTCGTGAAGCGGAGGATGTAAACGCAAATCACCGCGGCAGCAACCACCGCCGCGCCCAGGGCAAAAAGATACCCATATATGGTGCTGGCCTGGATGTCGCGCTCTTCGAACGAGACGTCCGTGTGGCGCGGCTCCTGGCCCGTGTTGTGGGACTCAGTGCTCATGGCGCTCAATGGCCTCCGCAAGTTTCGGATCGCCGAGGGGGAGAAGCGGCTGTTGCTTCAGATTGAAAGCAAAAAGGCCGAGCCACAATCCCCCGAGCGCGATGGGCAAAACAACGTCCAGCCAGGTAGGCACGGCACGGGAAGTGAACTCCGGGCGCGTCATCCAGAATAGATCCACGAGACGCATGAAGATAAGCCACAGGGCGATCTTCGGGAGCACTTTGGCGTTGCGCTTCACATCCTGCGAAAGGAGCAGGAAAAAAGGCACGAAGAAATGGAATACCAGCACGATCACCGCGACGACGCCCCAACCGCCGTACAGCCGCGTGCGATAGAAGCTGATCTCTTCCGGCTGGTTCCCCGACCAGATGATCAGGAGCTGCGAGAAATCGAAATACGCCCAGAGCATCACGAAAGCGAGGAGCAGTTTTCCCAAGTCGTGCAGATGGCGCTTTTGCAGGACGCTGGCGAAAGGCCCGGTGCGCGCCAGAAGCACGACGACCGCGATCATGAGCGACATCGAGGAGATCAACTGTCCCGCGACGAACAGGAAACCGTAAATGGTGGAGGCCCAGTGAGGCGACAGCGACATCACCCAGTCGATGGCCGCAAAGGTCATCACAAAAACGTAAAGAATGATTCCCGGGCCGGCCAGCATCTTGAAGCGAAGGCGCACGGTGCGGTCTTCGCGGTTGGCGTCCTGTTGCTTCGACAAACTATTGAAGATGAACATCAGCAAAAGCCAGACGACGAAATAGATAACCGCGCGCACCTGGAAGCGCCCGCTGGTCAGATAAGTCTGCTGAAACTGCGACAGCGGCGCTTTCTGTAATTCATCCGGACTGAGCCAGGCGCGGTAGAGATACTTCATTCCGAAAAACAGGATGGGAAGAAAAAACGCGGCGATCAGCGGCAGCGTGCGAGTGGCCGCTTCCAGCGGACGGCGGATGATGATGCCCCAGTGGCCGCTCGTCAGATGCTGCAACATCACGAGGCCCAGCGAGCCCACGGTCAAGCCGAGAATCAGCAAGAAACTCATCAAGTAGGACGGATAGAAATCCCCGGGTTTGCGCACGGCGCCGAGAATAGAAACCAGCAAGGCTACGCCACCGATGAACAGTGCCCGTGTTTGAAGGCGGCCGACGCTCTCGGGAGCCTGAAATTCCTGCGCAGCCATTAGAAGCTGCCTCCTGCCGAATCTTTCGTGCTGCCGGTTTCCGGCTTCTGGTCGCCGCCCGGTTTTGCGCCGGACGGGCCGCTTTGATTCAGCTTCTCGCGGAGCTCCGCGGGCAGATCGGCGGCGTTCGCGTTGCGGCTGAGCTGCAGCGCGCGGATATACGCGACGATCGCCCAGCGATCGCGCGGGGGAATCTGCGCCGAGTAACCTAGCATCTGTCCGAGACCGTTGGTCACCACGTCGTAGATATAACCGTTGGTTGTCTGGCGAAGACGGTCTTGATGATAGCTGGGTGGACGCTTCATGCCGCGCATGGCCACCATGCCGTTGCCATCGCCCTGCAGACCGTGGCACGGAGTGCAGAAAATCCCGTAACGCCCTTCACCGCGTTCGAGAAGCTCGAGGTTCACAGGCAACGGGAAATTGTTCGATTCCTTCGGCACGAAGAGTTCGTCGTTGGCAAATGAACCGCGCGCCACGGTATTTTCGACGAGCGGGCGCCCCGAGCGGCCATCCTCGAAGAATGGTGAAGGCGAAAGCGGCTTATTCTTCGGCTGGTTGGCCATGTCCTGCCGGAGATAGTCGCAACCGGTGCCGAAAAACAGGCAAACAGCGGCACAAGCGGCAACGAGGCAGCCCGAGGTGCTAATCATCCGACACCTCGGAAACGTGATGAGCATGGAGGCTCTGCAAGAAGCGCGCGGTGTCCGCCAGATGAAACTTCGGGTCGCGGGACTCGATGCAAACAAAGAAACGGTCCGACGATGCATGCGAGAAGCGATGCACGCTGAAAACCGGATGGTGCGGCTGGGGCAGTCCATTCAAGGCGAGCATACCGAAAACAGCGGCGAGCGATGCGCCGAGAATCGTCACCTCAAAGGTGACGGGAATGAAAGCCGGCCAGCTATTGAGCGGGCGGCCGCCAATGTTCATCGGATAAGTGATGGCCGCCGCCCAGTACTGAAAACAAAAACCGCCCAGGCCCCCGGCGAGGCCGCCGAGCAGAGTAATGGCCGGCACGAGGTTGCGCTTTAGGCCGAGCGCTTGGGAAAGACCTTCGACGGGAAAGGGAGCGTAGGCATCGAGACGGCGATAGCCTGCCTCGCGGACTTTTTCCACGGCATGAATGAGGTCCTCGGGTGTCCCAAACTCACCCATCACGCCGTAGATACGGGAGCGGTGCAGCATTATTTATCGTCCTCAGAGGTCTCTGCAACCAGTTCGCGCATTTCCGCGATGGAAATTGCCGGGAGAACGCGCACGAAAAGGAAGAGCAGGGTGACGAACATGCCGATGGTACCGATGAACGTGGCCCAATCCCAGAAGGTCGGACTGTAGCGGCCCCAGGCGGAAGGCACGAAGTCGCGGGTCAGACTGATGACCACAATGACGAAGCGCTCCAGCCACATGCCGATATTCACGACGATGGACATGATGAAAAGAATCACGACGTTGTGGCGCATCTTGAAGGACCAGAGCAGTTGCGGCGTCAGGATGTTGCACAGAATCAGCGCGTAATAAAACGGCGCGTAAGGGCCGTGGAGGCGCTGCTGGACCAGGAAAACGTCGAATTTGTTGCCGCTGTAAAGCGACAGGAAGAATTCGAAAAAATAGCCGTACGCGACGATGAGCCCGGTGGCCAGCATGACCTTGGCCATGTTGTCCAGGTGACGCATGGTGATGAAATCTTCGAGGTCGTAAGCCTTGCGCAAGGGAATCGCGATAGTCAAAACCATGGCGAAGCCCGAATAGATGGCGCCAGCCACGAAATACGGCGGAAAAATCGTGGTGTGCCAGCCGGGAACGATGGCGATCGCGAAGTCAAAGCTCACCACCGTGTGTACGGAGAGAACCAGCGGCGTCGCGAGGCCGGCAAGAAGCAAATAAGCCGATTGGTAGCGATGCCAGTGACGCGCGGAACCGCGCCAACCCATCGACAGCATGCCGTAAATGATCTTCATGGGCGTCTTCACAGCGCGATCGCGGAGCGTGGCCAGGTCCGGGATGAGGCCCACGAACCAGAACATCAGCGAAACCGTGCCGTAGGTGGAAACCGCAAACACATCCCAAATCAGCGGGCTGCGGAACTGCGGCCAGAGTCCCATGGTGCTGGGGTACGGGAACATGTAAAACGCCATCCACGGCCGGCCGGTGTGGATCAGCGGGAAAATGCCAGCGCAGGCAACGGCGAAGAGCGTCATCGCTTCCGCAAATCGGTTGATGGAGGTGCGCCACTTCTGATTCAACAGAAACAAAATGGCGGAGATTAAAGTGCCGGCGTGACCAATGCCGATCCACCACACGAAATTGACGATGGCAAATCCCCAACCGATGGGGATGTTGATGCCCCAGATACCGACGCCCTTGATGACCAGCCAGCCGATGGCGACGGTCATCAATCCCATGAGGCTGAAGGCAATCGAAAAGCCAACGAACCAGCCGAGAGAAGTCGGACGCGTGAGAACGATCGCGCTGATCTTGTCCGTGACCGACCCGAAGGTATACCCCGGTCCGATCACCGGGGTCAGCCGGCCGATTTCGGGAGAATCGAATGGGGGTTGCCCGGCGCTCATGCCGACTCCAATTCCGGATTCGGGTTGCGCACCGCAGCGAGATACGTGGTGCGCGGCCGCGAATTCAGTTCGCCAAGGAGCGAGTAATTGCGCTGCTGCGCTTTCAACTTCGCGACGCGGCTGTTCTTGTCATTGGCATTGCCAAAGACGATCGCTTCGGTTGGGCAGGCCTGTTCGCACGCCGTGACGATCGCGCCATCGCGGATCGGAGCGTTCAATTTTTCCGCTTCGATGCGCGCGTTGTTGATGCGCTGCACACAATAGGTACACTTTTCCATGACCCCGCGGCTGCGCACGGTGACTTCGGGATTGCGCAAGAGCTTGAGTTGCGGCGTCTCCCAATCCTGGAAGCGCAAGAAGTTGAAGCGGCGCACTTTGTAAGGGCAGTTGTTCGAGCAGTAGCGCGTCCCGATGCACCGGTTGTAGGTCATGTCGTTGAGGCCTTCGGCGCTGTGCGCCGTGGCGCCGACAGGACAGACCTGCTCGCAGGGTGCGTTCTCGCACTGCTGGCACGGCACCGGCTGGAAAAATGTTGGCGGATTGAAGAGCGCTTCATCGTAGCTGGATGGATCATTCGTCGCGGATTTGGCCTTCTCGTAATAGCGGTCGATGCGGATCCAGTGCATTTCGCGGCCGCGCATTACCTGGTCTTTGCCGACCACGGGGATGTTGTTCTCCGACTGGCAGGCGACCACGCAAGCGTTGCAGCCGTTGCATTTGTTCAAATCGATGGCCATCGCCCACTTGTCGCGCTGATAAGGGAATTCCGCCTGGCCCTTGTAAAGTGAGAGTTCCTTCGGCGGCAGTTCCGCGTGCTCGTTGGCAAAATTCGGATTCTTGCGGTACTCCTCGAGCGTGCCGGTGGCCAGAATTTGCCGGCCTTCCATGCTGAAGTGATACTGCGTGCAGGCGAGCGGATAGTCTTCGCCGGTTTTTTTGATCGCGCTGCTAGGGGCTGCGGCAGTCCAGAGCGAGTCGGAAGTGCGCACGGCGTAGGCGTTGAAACCCTTATTCGTTCCGGTGTAGCCCGCCCGCTTGCGGCCGTATCCTAGCGGAAGGACCACGACGCCATCAGCCTGACCGGGAAGTCTCCACGCGGCAGCGGTGACTTTGCTGTTCGAGAGCGCAATGTCGATGACGTTCGAATAAATCTTGCCGTGCTCGCCGCCACGCCAGGCGACGTTGTGCGCCAATTGCAGCTTCTCCGCCGTCTTCGGACTGATCAGCGCGGCATTGTCCCAGGTGAGCTTGGTGACCGGCTTCGGCAATTCCTGCAGCCAGCCGTTATTGGCAAAGCGCCCGTCGTAGACGCAAGGATCGGGGCGGAAGATAAATTCAATGTGATCCGCGGTCGTGGTTTTTGCGGCGGCCAGGCTGGCCGCGCTGAATTTCAGACCGGCGCTGACGGGCGCGAACGCCGAGCCTGCGACGAGGCCATCGTTCAACGTTTTCCGCCAGAACTTTTCGAAATCGGCTGAAGGATTCGCGGCCTTTAGGCGGTCGCGCAGCACCTCGTAATCCGAGACTCCCGGTTTGTCGCCGAAAGCGGCGAGCGCTTCGCGCGCGGAATGGGTGTGATAGAGCGGCGCGATCAGCGGCTGAATCACGCTGAGGGTACCGTCGAAAGCGCGCGCATCGCCCCAGGTTTCCAGGTAGTGCGATTCGGCGACGTGCCAGTCGCAGAGTTCGGAAGTCTCGTCAAAATGCGAGCTGACGTGAATGGTATTCTTGACGGGCTTCCGATTTTTCTGCCCGTCGAATTTGATCTTGGACGCGAAATCGAAATCGTGCGGCGCGTCATAGACTGGATTGCCCCCGAGAATCAGCAGCGTCTCGACTTTGCCGGCATCGATATCGGCACACAGCTCGCGCAGCGATTCGAGGTGATTCGCAGGATGCGCTTCCACAGGTTCTGTGTAGTAAAGCGTTGTCTCAACGTTGCCGAGCGTGGCGTTGATGGCATGCGCCAGCGCATGAACTTCCGCAGGCTGCTGTTCGCCCGCCACGACGAGTGATGCGCCTTTGTGTTTCTGGAGATCTTTGGCGACGGCGTCGAGCCACTTTTCCGCTTCAGGGGGAATCGCTGCGGAGCCGCCCAGCCCGAGCTTCGCTGCCAACGCACGCGCGAAGAGCTCCACTTCAGAAGCCCGCAAAGGCAATCGATGATCCGCAGTCGCGCCGGTGATGCTGGGCGTTGGCTCGACGACATAGAGCCGATTCATTTTCATTTCCGGAAATATTTGATCGGCCGGTGGGTTGGGCCTGGGCGTCTCGCTCAACAAGCGGCGGCGCGAGAATTCCCTCGCGTAGCGGATGTGTCCAGGTCCGCTGCCCAGGAAATCGGAATCGAGTGAAAGGATGACGTCAGCCTTCTCCGGGCGGTAAACGGTGTTGAGGTAGCTGCCAAAGGCGAGCTTCGCACCCTCCCGCGTGCCGTCGCCGACCGCCGGCTCCCACTGGTGCCACTTGGCCTGCGGAAAAAGCGTCAGGAGTGATTGGATCTGAGCGGCAAGCGCCGGCGAAGTGACGATTCCGGTCAGGATGCGGAAACCCGCGCGGTTGGCGGCTTTCATCTCCGCCGCGATGGCCTGCGCGCTGTCTACAAACAACGACCAGGTCTGGATTTCTCCGAACTTCGTAACCGTCTGCGCGCGATCCGGATCGTAAAGATTCAGGATCGAAGCCTGCGCGAAGACGTTCGTCGCGCCGAGGCTGGACGGATGGTCGGGGTTGCCTTCGATTTTCGTCGGCCGCCCTTCGTGGCTCTCCACCAGCAGGCCAATCGCATCCGCGCCAAACGGCATTACCGTGGCATAAAACTGCGGCTTGCCGAGAACCATCCCTTCGGGCTGTTTGACGTACGGCACGACGTACTGCTCGGGCGTGCGGCCACAGCCGGAAAGGCCCGCAAACGCCAGCGATGCCGCCATCAGCTTCAGGAAATCGCGCCGGTCGACGGAGTCGTCCCATTCGGAAGGCGCCTGGCGCGGGAATTCGCGAAGCAGCAACTCCGCAAATTGCGGATCCCCGGCGAGTTCCTCGACCGTGCGCCAATACTGCTTGCCGGTTTTCGATTGGAGCTTGGCTCGCACGGCGGCCAAATCCATCGGGCTTTCCTGCCGCTTCGCATCTCCGGCCGGATCGTTAGGATCGTGCCGGCCGTCGGTGTGTTCGTGTTGTTCGTGCTCGCGCATGCCGTCTGTTAGCGATGACAGGTCGAGCAGCTGGTCAGCTCGGCCGTGGTCCGAATCTTGTACTCTTCCCTCAGCTTGGCGCCGATTTCCGCCTGATTATCCGGAGCCTTCCAGTCCATATTGAAAACCTGATCTTTGGGGCGGAGAACCTGCTCGGGGTTGCGATGGCACTCCACGCACCATTGCATCAGCAACGTGTTGGCCTGGAACACCAGCGGCATCTGGTTGATCTGCCCGTGGCACGACGAGCAGCCCACGCCCTTGTTGACATGAATGCTGTGATCGAAATAGACGAAATCGGCCAGGCGGTGAACTTTGACCCACTCGATGGATTTATCGCTGCGATAACTCTCGCGGATCGGCTCGAGGTAGGCGGCCGTATTGAAAAGCCCCGAATGGCAATTCATGCAGGTCTTCGTCGGCGGGATGCCGGCAACGGCGGAAGTTTC
>WNGC01004266.1_pt1 | contig 27618 bp, 22 predicted proteins | sample 5400051 | NCBI WGS metagenome assembly WNGC01 (sample SAMN13153368, study PRJNA577476) | soil metagenome | isolation source: 20 cm soil or saprolite under grassland replicate 2 | place: USA:California | collected 2016-06-15
TACTTGAGCAGGATAGAAGATTACTTCAACTCCTGAATAGACATCCTCGACAAGGGCGACAAGCCCAAAGGCGACACCACCGATTATTCCGATCCGTGGTCCTCTTCTTAGTGCGAGTAAGAAGATCGGAACCATCGAGCCGAGCGTGACCGAGCCGCCCTGCGGAAGAGTGAAGATCTTGATCAAGTACAATGCTCCAGCTAGTGCCACCATAACGATAGTCTCGGTAATTATTCTGACACGGTCAGTTTCTCTTCTGCGGCTCAGGGCAACTGATTCTGCCGCTGGCTCGCTTACGGACCCTGGTTGAGTGTTCATCACTTGTTTCCTTGCCACGAGGAGTAGGATTGGATCAGAGAAGAAGATCTTCGTCTCGTCCCTCCGCCGGCATTACCCGGATCAGGTTCAAAGGGTCGATGGCGACGAAGCCATCCTCTCAGCCGGGTCCTATCCCAGCTCCCCGTCGAAGAACGCGATCTTGAATCGGTTATTTAAGAACTGGCCTATAATGCGAAAGTTACATTCTCATTCGGTTTCTTTGAAGAAGTACCGTGGCCAATTGGGCCATCCACCTTCCTGTGGTCTCGGACTGAAGTCAGCCTCGAGTTGCATACCAATCTTCAGATCCTCGAGTCTAGCCGTCCGTATGATGCTGGGAATCTTGACTCCCTCAGGCATTTCGACAATTCCGACAGCGTATGGAGTCATGTGCTTGAACTGGGGCGGTGAGACGTGGACGATAGTGTAGGTGACGAGTTTTCCTCTCTGGGTCAGTTCGACCCATTCGACTCTGCTGTGTCGACAGTTGGAACAGATGGCTCTGGGAGGGACCATGACCTGTCGGCATCGAATGCATCTGACGGCCATGAGCTTCCGCTCGCTACAGTACTTGTAGAATTCCTCGATGGTCGGATCTCGTAGCTCGCTCATAGTTAGCTCCCCTTCAAGATGTGGACCACTCCGGTCGCACCAGATCCTCCGAGATTATGAGCTAACCCAATTTTCGCGTCTTTGACTTGGCGTCTATCCGCCTGATCAGTCAACTGCAAGTAAAGCTCGTGAATCTGGGCCGTGCCAGTTGCTCCGACAGGGTGACCTTTCGACTTTAAGCCGCCGCTCGTATTGACAGGCATGGACCCTTTGAGATCTGGCGCGCCACTCTCAATGTACTTGCCTCCCTGTCCCGGGCGGCAGAATCCGAGATCTTCATAACCGATAATTTCTGCGATGGTGAAGCAGTCGTGGAGCTCTGCAACGTTGATGTCCTTTGGTCGAACATCGGCCATCTTGTAGGCTTCCTGGGCCGCTGTCTTGGCAGCCTTGACAGTAGTCAGGCTTTCCCGTTCGTGCAGGCAGAACGTGTCTTGAGCTTGACCAGTCCCGATAATGTGCACATAGTTGTCTGACAGCTTCTTGGCAACCTTCGGCTTCGTAAGTATGACAACGCTCGCGCCATCTGTGATGAGTGAGCAATCGTACAGTTTCAAGGGCCACGAGACTAGGCGCGACTTTAGGACCTCGTCCATGGTCACTTCCTTCTGCATGTGAGCGTTTGGGTTGAGCGCTCCATTCTTGTGGTTCTTGACCGCGACAGCGGCCATCTGTTCTTCTGTTGTGCCGTACTCGTGCATGTGCACCGTTGCCATTAGTGCGAAGAGTCCGGGGAAGGTCATGCCGTTCCATTGCTCGAACGGATAGTCCGAGGCGGTTGCGAGGATTCCAGTCACCTCTGGCGTTGGCTGGTTGGTCATCTTCTCCACTCCACCCACTAAGACGACGTCGTAGAGGCCGGACATGATGGCCATTATACCACAGCGGAGTGCGGAGCCTGAGGAGGCGCAGGCGTTCTCGATCCTCATCGCAGGGGCAGGGAAGAGTCCAGCCCAGCTGGCGGCGATTGGAGCGGTGTGGGCCTGGTGTTCGTAGGCTTCGCTCATCTGTCCGATGAAGGCTGCTTTGATGTCCTTGCTGGGGTCAAGTTTCTCGACTCTATGGAACGCCGACAACGCGGCTTCGGCGAAGAGTTCGCGGGCGTAGACCCCTTCTCGCCGGCCGAACTTGGATACGCCGGCTGATATTATGGTGGCTAAGGGCTTCCCGCGCAATGATACCTGATAGTCTAGGGCGGGCTCTTGTAAAAATGACTTTCAGGCAAAATTACTGAATCTGCTTACTTGACGGGACCGGAGGGAGTACCTGGAAAAGGTCGAAGGCTGTATTTTGAAAGTGTGAAGGACTTTTTTTGTGACGATGTACCCCGGGGGTCGAGAATAAGATAACAGAAAAATAATAGTTAACAGAAAAAGAAAAACGACGAAAAAATGGACAGGATAACTCTGCGCCTCAAACGAGGTAAATAGGCTATTTCTCGTGATTTTTGCTTGGTGGACGTCAGATCGAGGGTGGATATGTTTGGGGTCTGTCCGGGATCCTTTTCCCGGTTCGTCGAAACAGCGGCGGACGAATAAAAAGTTCGAAACCCTAACAAAATCACCGAAAAAATACAGATTTATATAGCCCCGCGGCCTAAATGACTACCAAGGCTGGATTGATGGTTGTTCACACAAGTCGAAGCCGAAACCTCCGTCAACCAGGCCAAGATTGACATCGAGAAACGAACCGCCCGACAACTCTCAACCCTCCTAACCAACTTCTCTGGATCACTCGCCCTCTACGAAGAGGCCAAGAAACACCTCCCCTCAGGAGCCTCGTCCAACGTCAGGGTATACGCCCATGAGCCCTTCCCTATCAGCTTCCAGAAGGGACAAGGATCAAGAGTCTGGGATCTGGACAATAACCAATACGTTGACCTACTGTCAAGCTATGGAGCAGTCGTCCTCGGACACGCTCATCCCGCAATCCTCAACGCGATAACCGCGCAGATACGAAATGGGACAATGCTCGGAACCACCACCGAGCTCGAGGTTCAGGTTGCGAAGAAGATCCAATCAGCAGTCCCCTGCGCCGAGATGGTCAGTTTCGCAAACACCGGAACAGAAGCGACCATGGAGGCTATTCGCATCGCCCGAGCCTTCACAGGGCGGGACAAGATCGTCAAGTTTGAAGGCCATTACCATGGCCACCACGACTACGTCCTCTTCAGCGTAGAATCGCCCTCGGTCGTGGCAGGCCTCGAGCAGGCGCCTTCGAAGCTGCCCTACTATCCAGGCATACCCGACGGAATATCTCGGAGCGTGGTCGTCGCCCAGTGGAACGACCCTGTGTCTTTAGAAAAGGTCTTGAAAAGGAACGCGAGCGACCTCGCCGCAATAATCACCGAACCTGTAATGGGCAGCGCAGGAGTCATCCCACCGAAAGACGACTATCTCAAATCGATGCGAGAACTCGCAGACAAGTATGACGCCCTACTAATCTTCGACGAGGTTCTGACCGGTTTCCGAATCGCCCCAGGCGGCGCCCAAGAATTCTACGGAGTAAAACCCGACCTCGCATGCTACGCCAAAGCACTGGGCGGAGGCACACCGATCGCCGCGGTCGCGGGTCGACGGGACGTGATGGGAATGATCGGACCTGGCAAGATCGGCTACGGCGGCACATACAACGGGAACTCGATGTGTCTCGCAGCCGCCAATGCTACACTAAACGAACTCTTGAGAGATGACGCGGCCGCGATCCGGCACATGCACCTGACCGGTGCGGAAATTATGGAGGGTCTGCGAGAACTCCTGTCACAATATGATCACGACAGCATAATCCAAGGCATGGGTCCGATGTTCCAGCTCTACTTCACCGCCGCGCGAAAAATTCAGAACTACCGACACACCTTGCAGAGTGATTTCGAAAAGTTCCGTAGATTCAGGAATCTAATGCTGCGCCGAGGAGTGTACTTCCACCCTGATGGGTCAGAGAGAATGATGATCACTGCAGCCCACGATGAGAATGATGTTGAATCGATCTTGAGCGCGGCTGAGGACAGTCTCAGAGAACCCAGTTTTCGAGAAATGATAGAACAACCGATAAGAACCCACGGAGTCAGGGGAACCTATCTGGAAAACTGGCCGGAATGGCGTATAACAGACTTCAACACCGCGAACTATCCATACTCGTAGGAGTTCTAGTTGGAATCCTTCTAGACGTATTCGCGACCACAACCGACAGTGTCACAAATTTCACTCTGACGGACCTCGTCATCTTCGTAACGATCCCTGCGTTGTCTGGCGCACTTGCGGGTTTCGCTGATCCGGATCACGCTATTGGAAACGGGATAATGGTCGGAGTTGTCGCAGGTCTAGTCTACGTCGTAATCAGCGCTCTAAAACTGCCAGTCAATGTTGGAGGAGATACCGTCCTCTTTCTGGCCCTAGCTGTCCCGGTCTGGGGATTCTTGGGAGGAACCGGTTCGAGGTTTGCGCACAGAACCCTGACAACGACTCAAGAGGAGACTCTGCAAGTAGCGATGAGGACTTGCGCGAACTGTAAGACGGTGAATCCGCCTGACGCGCTGTTCTGTAAGAACTGCGGGACGAAGTTGCCTCGTAATTCCAAGGCTTCAGCATAATTCCTCTGGAAAATAGCTCGGCCGGGAGTCTTCCCATAAGACGAGGTGCCCGCTTTACCTTCAATAAGTAGGATCTATCCCTTATCGAGCGGACTGTTTGTCAGATAGGTAGCGACTTTTTCGCGTAAGATAACGCCTAGACTCCTCTCAATCGGGATGTTTCTATGTACACGCAGTTGTCAATTTGACTCCCGCGTGTACGTTACCTATTTTAAGGAATAAAGTCTAATCCCCAGCTACCCTATTTATGCAAAAAGGTAGGTCAACTCCTCAAAATTGTCTCGAATAGACGAGAACCTACACCGCATACTGAAAGACCATGGATTAACGGAATACGAAATCAAGACCTACCTCAAACTAATCTTCGACGGCCCCGCAACACCCTACGAGATCAGCGAGAGCGTCAAGATTCCCTACGCTCGCGTCTACGGGACGCTCGAAGGACTGGAGAAGCGGAAATGGATCAGAGCAAGACCCGGACGCCCGGTCATCTACGAATCCAACCCACCGAGGTCTGTCGCAGAGCTAGAGCTGGAGCAGAAGCAGTCCGAGATGGAAGCATTCACCAACCTCATGCGCAAAGACTTGCAAGCGATCTACGAACGGCGTGAAGTTGTGAAACACATCAGCCTCTGGGTCATCCACGGCGGCGACAAGATAGCCGACAAACAAAACGAGCTAATCGCCACCGCGAAGACCCGGGCCTATCTTCAGCTCGCAACAATCATTCCGCAAGACGTTGAAGACTTACGCGCACCGATAAAGGCCGCTAGGGAGAGAGGCGTTGCCGTAAAGATAGTGTCCTTCCTGAATCCGAAATTCGTCGATCAAAAGAGTCTTACTGCGCTTTCTGAAGACGCGGAGGTCGGTATTATCCAAGAACCGAGTGAGGAATCTCCCCGTCCCATGAACGTTTGTTCTGTTGACGGGAGAGATTCGATCGTAACGTATCTCTGGAACCTTGAAATGCCGTCAGAAGGAGGCTCGCGAATAGCCTTCAGATTATCCGATGAAGAGTATGCGGGAGTAATGGAGAGATACTTTGAGTATTACTGGCTCAAGGCCAGAAGAATCTAACGAAGCTTTCTACTGATCAAGATTTGGATCCGCGATAAATCTATATTCAACAATTCGCGTCTCGGCAATCTGGGATACGCTTTGAAGAGGGCTCTTACCGTACTTTTTCTCGCGTTTCTTGCAACGTCTCTAATCGCGACCAGCTATGCCCTCGCAACTTCGCCTTCTCTTACAAACGCCATTTTCTCGATCCACCCCGAAATCGACCGGACTCTGAATGTTTCGTCGCATCAGGGAATAACCGGCAGCGTCACCATTGCCAATGTCTCGCCCGTTTGTAGCACAACAGGATCAGCCCCTGCAACAGGTCCAGATCTCGTCATCACATCTTCAAATGGAAGGATCCAAGTAGTGGCGCTCAATTGGACACTTCAGAACCGCTGCGAGTTGATAGCACAATTTCAGGTGACACTCAGCCCCGGAACCTATTCCCTGAATCTGTCAAGCTGCAGTTACATGGGATGCCGAGTCTTGCCGATTACTGTAGTTGTGGTACCGGGAGTCTTCACACCGGCAAGGATCAACATCATCACCGGCATCTACTAGTCTAACGCGCTGCCTAGCGCTCAGTGGTGCGCCAGAATGTTGTAGATCTGAGCCTGACTAAGTCAGAGGAGGATCGGATTCTGGATACGGTTCACTGAGTCGGCTGAGGCCTCGGCTGGCCCTGCGGCGCCTGGGCACCGGGCCGTTGGGAGTCGAGCTGGGCCATTATCATCATGAGCTTCTTCGACTCGTCTAGCTTGCGGATCATGTTCTGCAACTCGCCTCGATAGTAATCCTTCTGCTGGGTATAGTCCTGATCGTTCATATCGCCCGACTGGTATCTGCCTTGTAATGACAAATAGCCCGATAGCGTGGTTCCGCCTAGTTGTTCCTTTAACTGGCCAAGACTCTTGTTTACCAAGTCGTTAAGCTGGCCAGCCCGCTCGTTCAGGGCTCTGCTCACTTTGGCAATCTCTTCCTTGATCATCGCGGTCCGCTGTCGGAAGCTGTTTAGCTCAACAACCACTTTCTCGATTCCTAATTCGCTCACGATATTGCACCGAATTGAACGTGACATTGAACGGTAAAGCACCAGTTATGCAAGACGTAACCCTCGTCATGGAATACGGGTGACCCGTTTCCCTCAGGCGCAGCGAACCACAGCCGAACGTTCTATCAAGGCCCAGCTTTCGTTGATTGTCGATTGGCTTGTATCTTTTCGAGAAGGCCACTGATCTGACCCATCACCTGCGCAACGGTATGCCCATCTATCCGGGAGACCCCTTCCCGTCATTCGAGCACTACTCAACTCTACAGAAGGACGGCGTCAATCTGACCAAGATCACTATGGGCTCGCACACTGGCACCCATCTCGACGCTCCCAGACACTTCATTCAAGATGGAATAGGCATAGACAAGATTCTACCAAACAAGCTGATAGGAGAAGCCTACGTGGCTGACCTTTCCAGAAAGTCGATCGGTAGTGGAATCACATCCCAAGACCTTAAGCGAAATCTCGAAGAGAAAATTTCAAGGGATGATATTGTTGTCATCTACACTGGGTGCAGCGAACATTGGGGCGACGAGTCGATCAACCGAGACTACACGTATCTCACCGGGGATGCGGCCGACTACCTTGTCTCGAAAAAGGTCCGGGCTGTTGGAATCGATTTTCTCAGCGTCGAAAAGTTTAAGGCCCCCGAGCCGGTCGCACACAAGACCCTTCTCGCAAATGGGATCTTCATCATCGAGTCTCTAAGTAGCGCATTGAAACAATTTGTTGGCGAGAGAATTCTATTGATATGCATGCCGATAAAACTGCAAGACGGAGACGGAGCACCGTCCAGGGTCGTGGCAGTACCCATCCGAGAAGACTGAGCAACTCCCCGAAGCCGCCTTTCTAGTAGTCTTAAAACACGTCTCAATCGAAGGCTTGACCATGAAGAAGCTCGAAGGCATCATAGCACCCATGGCTACCCCACTAACTCGTGACGAGAGGATCGACGAGAAGACTACTCGAACTCTCGTAGACTTTTTGATTGATGGAGGAATCGACGGGCTATTTCCATTGGGAACGAGCGGAGAGTTTGCTCTCTTTGACCGGGAGGAAAGAAAGACCGTTATCGAAACGGTTGTGGATCAGACGAATGGTAGAGTCCCGGTACTCGCCGGTGTATCAGACCCTGGTCTCGAGAATGTCTTGGCTTTCGCGAAGGACGCCAAGGATGCCGGCGCAGACGCAATCGTCGCAACTCCCCCGTACTATTACGCGACTGGCGAGGACGGGCTCTTCAACCATTTCGAGACAATTGCCCGGAAATGTGAACTGCCTCTTGTGGTGTATAACATTCCAGAATGGACTCATCTCTTCGTTCCTCCAAGTGTCATTCAGCGATTGGCCGAGAAGAAGTTGATCGTTGGGATGAAGTATACTGAGTACAATCTCCTCAACCTTCTCCGGTTTCTGAAAGTCGCGGGCAAGCGCATCGCGATCTTCGCTGGGTCTGATGCGATGACTTTCACAAATCTGGAATTTGGTGGAAGCGGTGGAGTAATCGGAGTCGCCAATGTTGCCCCCAAGCTAGCGAGTTCGGTGTTTGACGAGTTCAAGCACGGAAACCTGGAAGCGGCTCGACTAGCTCAGTCGAAGCTTCTTCCGATAATCGAGGCAATTATTGTTGGAAGATTCCCTGCAGGGCTGAAGGAGGCGATGAGAATGGTCGGGATGCCCGTAGGTGGTGTCAGGAGCCCTCTTCAGAGTCTCACTGGGGAGGAGCGAAACAGCGTTGCAGGCTTTCTCAGAGAGTCGGGACTGTTAAAGGAGGGAGTGTGAGAATTATGGCGAAGCGAAGACCCGTGCAAGGATTAGCGAAGCATTACCGGATGTTCATTGACGGAGAGTGGGTTGATTCGAAGCGGGAAGAGACGATTGACGTGGTCAATCCTGCCACTGAGCGAGTGATTGCCTCCGTTCCGAAGGCTAATCGCGAGCAGGCGAAGGCTGCACTTCAGGCGGCGGAGGATGCTCAGCCGAAGTGGGAAGATCTCGCGCCCCTCCAAAGGGCGGCGTTTCTATTCAAGACGGCTCAACTGATTCGGAGGGACAAGGAGAGGTTGGCCAGACTCCTGACGTCGGAGCAGGGGAAGCCTCTGTTCGAAGCTTGCGGCGAGATTGACGGTGCTGCGTCGAATTTCGAGTATTATGCCGAATTTGCGCGTAGGATTGAGGGTGATGTTCTACCCAGCGACAACCCCCACCAGACGGTCATGATTCTCAGACTCCCAATCGGTGTGGTTGCCTCGATTACTCCTTGGAACTTTCCGTCTGCAACAGTCGCCAGGAAGCTCGCCCCTGCACTGATTACCGGGAATACGGTTGTGACGAAGCCGTCGAGCAATACCCCTCTCAGCACGATCGAGATGGTGAGACTGATGGAGGAAGCTAGCTTTCCAAAGGGAGTTGTGAATGTCGTTACCGGGAGTGGATCGGAGGTGGGGGATGAGCTGGTGACGAACAAGATTACGGGACTCGTTACGATGACGGGCAGTACCGATGCGGGACGGACGATTATGGAGCACGCTTCGAGTCATCTTCCAAAGCTAGTCTTGGAGCTCGGCGGGAAGGCGCCGTTCATTGTCTGGCATGACGCAGACATTCCGTGGGCGTTGAAGTGTGCCATATGGGCTCGTTTCTGGAACTGTGGCCAGACCTGTATCTGCTCGGAAAGGATGTACGTTGATGTGAAGATCAAGGACAAGTTTGTTCCCGCGTTCGTCCGTATGGCAAAAGATCTCAGACTGGGGAACCCGTTGGAACCGGGCACGGACCTTGGACCGATGGTCAGCAAAGAGGAGAGAGAGACCAGCATGAGTTTCATCGAGAAAGCGAAGGAGGAGGGAGACAGGATCGTCATCGGCGGAGAGAAGCCTTCTGCCCCAAAGCAGGGATGGTTTCTCCAACCTACAGTCATTGAGGAGGTGAAACAGAAATCGTCACTTGTCCAAGACGAGATCTTCGGACCCGTCGTACCCATTCTCGAGGTAGACAGCTTTGACAAGGCAATCGACTATGCAAACGACTCGAAGTATGGCCTAGCCTCCTACATCTTCACGAAAGACAGTACACGAGTTCTGAAAGCTATGAACGGGATAAAATTCGGAGAATCTTACTTCAACCAAGTCGGACCAGAACAGCTCCAGGGTGCACACACCGGCTTCAGGCAGTCAGGACTAGGCGCTGAGGGCTCAAGGTACGGGTTGGAAGGATATACTCAATTGAAAACTTGCTACGTTGACTGGAACGATAAACCCAGCCTATCGTATCTCTTCCCATACAAGTCGAAGTAGACTAGAAGCTACCTGCGGTCTGCCGCAAGGATCGCGATATCGTTTACGTTCGTTCCTGTCGGTCCAGTTATTACTAGATCCTTTAGTTTCGAAAAATATTGGTAGGAATCATTGTTTCTGAGGCATTCTTCAGGGTCCATTCGAAGCCTTAGACTCCGCGTGATTGTTGATCCATCAGCCAATGCGCCAGCTGCATTCGTCCGACCTTCAATTCCGTCGGTCGCAAACGAACCGACGACAATCCCCTCTGAACCACTAATCTTTACGGCCGCTGCAAGAGCGAGCTCTTGATTCCTGCCCCCCTTGCCCTTTCCTCGGACGGTCACAGTAGTTTCTCCGCCTGCGATCAAGGCCGCTGGAGGTGCGAAAGGTAGCAAATTTTCCCGGATGTCTCTCACGATCGAGCCGAAGATTCGGCCAGCTTCGCGTGCTTCACCGGTAATCTGGATCGACAACACTTGGGTCCTGTAGCCCGCTTTCGTCATTGCTGACGCCGCGGCGAGACAAGATGCCCGATTGTTGCCGACTATCACGTTCTGTACGCGCCTGAAGACTTTGTCTTTCTGTTTCGGGGTCTCAGGTATCGATCCCGAGAGGCCGCGAGTGATGATTCTTCGAGCATTCTCTGGAATCTGGAACCAGAGATCATATTTCTTGAGAACTAGCTCAACATCGTGGTAGGTCGTTGAATCTGGAGTCGTTGGGCCTGACGCGACGGCATCAATTTTGTCGCCAACAACATCCGAGACAATCAGAGTCAATACAGTCGCTGGATAGAGTCTCCCTGCAAGTCTGCCTCCTTTTACCTGGGAGAGATGTTTTCGTACAGTGTTGATCTCCTCGATGCCAACTCCGGATCTTAGTAGTAATGATGTGACCTTTGCTTCGTCGTCCAAGTTTATTCCTTCCACTGGTAAGGGCATGAGGGCTGAACCTCCTCCGGAGACCAAGACGATGACCAGATCGTCTCGCGAAATGTCATCGACTAAGCGTAGCATTGCTAGAACACCCTCCACCCCCTTCCGGGTCGGTATCGGATGGGTTGCTTGGTGGTACCTTATTCGTCGATTTCGAGGCGTCGGCCGCAGATAATCTGGAATTATCACCAGTCCGCTCGTAATCCAATCTCCGAGTAGTTTCTCGATCTCTTCGGCCATGTAGCCTGAGGCTTTTCCTCCGCCAATGACGAGGATTCGTCGATAGTCTTTGAGCGGATACTGGAGATTGCCAACATGGAGTACGGATCCAATGAGTTTCAGGTTTTTCCTGATGATCCTCGTCGGGTCGGCCGCAGCGAGGGCTGCGTTCATTGCGTGAAGAACGTCACGATGTAATTTGTCTAACCCGCGTCTACGCTGAGTCCGGGCGCGGGCCCGTATCATCGTTCCAGACTAATCCTTCCACGTGTCTTTGACGACCCAGACGGGTTCGTCTGGGTTGAAGTATTCCTGGCCCTCAGCCCGGTGCTCTTGCAAGACCTTCTCGTCCACTTCCACGCCAATCCCAAGTCGGGTCGGAACCTTCGTCTGACCATTCTCGACCTTTGACTGGTCTCTTACCAATTGTCTCTTCCAGGCTGGGAAGCAGTCGTAGAATGACTCTTGAATGAGGAAGTTGGGGAGCGCGGCGTCGAGCTGTACGGTTACTGCGTTCTGGATGGGTCCGAACGCGTTGTGAAAAGCCATCTCTACCCCATATGCTTCTGCCATAGCGGCGACTTTGCGGGCGATGGTAACTCCGCCGATGTTTGTAATGTCTATTTGCAGATAGTCGGTCAGATTGTTCGCGAGGACGAAGGCCGCTTGTTCCTTGGTAAGTATCCGTTCGCCCAGGGCGACTCTAACGTCCGTTGCTTCTCGGTATTTTCGAAGACCCTCGAGATTATCCGGATGAACAGGCTCTTCCATGAATAACGGATCGAACTCGCCGAGCTTCTTCGCGATTGCAATTGCCGCGTTCGGGTGAAATCTTCCATGGTGTTCTATCAAGAGCTGGACTCTGCTGGCTGTTGCATCCTTGACAGCCTTTACCCGCGCGTAAGCCGTTTCCAATCCCTTCGAATCAATTGAGTCGTAGTGTGTCCCGAAGGGATCAAATTTGAGAGCGGTGTAGCCCATCGCTGCGAATTTCTTGGCCCGCTCGCCAAACTGTTCGGGCGTGACGCACTTGTCATACCATCCGTTCGCGTAGACCCTGACACTGTTCCTGAAGCTGCCTCCAACCAGCTGGTGTATAGGAGCGCCGAAATGCTTCCCGACAATGTCCCAGCAAGCAATGTCGAACGCACTTAGAGCGGTTGCTGATTCGAAGGAGACGGGGAGGTAGAAGTCGTGCTTGTGCCATTCGTGAATGTTCAGTTCCATGTCGAGCGGATCCCTTCCCTTATACACTCGGCCGACCTCGTGCAATGATTGGATTACTGACTGGACTCGTAGAGTCGGAACCGCTTCCCCGTAGCCGATGGTCCCGTCGGAAGTGGTGAGTCTTAGAAGAATGGAATTTCCGGCCCAGGTAGCGCTTCCTTGTAATTTTCAACTTGAGGCTCCGACGCTTCACCTTGGACCTTTTGACATTTCAGTATTGGCCCCAACTCAAGAGACCTCAAGGATTTCATCAAAGGAGCCACCTACCGTCCAAACGATCCTGACCTAATCCTGACCAGCGCCTATTAGCATGAACCCCCATTGAGTCTCCTGCAAGTCTTATTGCCCTTGTTTCGGGAAGCCCATTCAGATGCCTCTGCTCCCAATGTTCAGGCTTCGAGCGGCGGAACACCTTTCGGGTTCGACTTCACACCTAGCGGCACTCTAGTCGTCAGCGAGGCTGCTGGTGGACCCTCGGGAACCAGCGCGGTCTCATCCTACACCATATCGGACTCCGGCAGTCTATCCATATTGAGCGCGTCCGTCCCTGACACTCAACTGGCAGCATGCTGGCTCGTCATAACTGGCAATGGTCAGTTTGCCTACACCGACAACGCTCACAGTCACACACTCTCTTCCTACACTATCGACGGTAAAGGAACAATCTCGTTGCTCGACCCTACAGCCGCCAATGTTGGCGGCGCGAATCTCGACATGGCGCTGGCTAGAAACAGCAGGTTCCTCTACATCTTCGATAACAGTGACCACACCATCGTAGCGTACGAAGTACATGCTGACGGCAGTCTCGCCTGGCTACAGACGACCAGCGGAATCCCAGCAGGGGCCGACGGACTAACAGCAAACTAAACCAAAACCTGAATCACTTCAGGTCAAACCCCCTTTCTTTCATTCTATGAAGTTATGAAGACCCCACGTCGCTCGTTCTACGTTTTCACGTTCTCTCATCGGTCCAACGGGTACCAAAATACGGTTCATCGCCAGATTTCTTCTTGGGAAAGAGAAAATCTGACAACTGTTGAATACTCCGAAACTCAAAGTCAGGATGCTCAGTCATAGGGTCCCCACGATTCTCAGGACTCCACAATGCAGCTCCCGTCAAGACGCCAGCCCGTCTCCCAGCAACTATGTCTGCCGGCGAATCCCCAACATACATCGACTCCTTCGCATCGGCTTCGATCCGCCTCAGCGCCAGATTGATCCCTTCAGGGTCAGGCTTGCTCTTCTGTACATCGTCCGCGGTAATGCGGACTTGGAAGAATTCAGATAGTCCGAACGGGTTCAGAGTGTACTCCATCATCGCCTTCTCGACACCTGTGAAGAGGGCCAATCGACGTCCAGAGCTTTTGATCTTGCGCAGCAATTCGGTGATACCGGGAAATACGAGTCCCCGGGTGGAGACATGGGTTCGATAGCATTCGTAATAGTCTGACACTGCCTTAATTTGGACAGAATCCGGCAGGCTTCGAGTCATTTCCTTGATGATCGTATGTGCTGGAGGTCCAAACTTGGAGATTACGTCTTCAAGGGTCAGTGAGGTTTTGAGATATTTGCGAGAGATCTCGTTCTCGCAATGATAGATCACCGGAAGACTACTGACTAGAGTGCCGTCCATGTCGAAGATGATAGCCTTTGGCCGCGCTTCATGCTTGATGGGTTCTTTTCTCTTCAAGTTTCAATTGACGCCCAAGCCGTGTAAAATGTAGTTACTCAGACAGCTAATGCTTTGACTGTGGTTCCCGGATCACTGTTTGTGAACCATGGGGAGATCTTTCACATAGAAGTAGTCGTCGATCTTCAATAGAAGGGAAGCTACTTCCAAGGTTCTCCAAAGCGTGGTTTTGAATATGGATGCAAGCTCTACAACATTCTCCTTGTATACGTCGGTGCATCCGCCTTCTCCGACGCCCATATTCAACTGGTGATTGGAGTGATGCCCCCGAAGTTGTGTCATGATGTCAATCGGGTCTAAGCCAAAATTGAATGCTAGCCACCTAGGTATTGTTTCTAAGGCATCAGCGAATGCTTTGACCGCGAGCTGCTGTTTTCCGGAAAACCCAAGAGCAAAGCTCCGCAACCGGAAGGCAAGCTCAACGAGGACAGCTCCTCCTCCAGGCACAATCTTGGATCTGGCACGCGAGTGCTTGAGGACAAGTAGCCCCTTTCTCACCACTTTCTCGAGTTCCTGAACAACTTCCGGCGAACTACCCCGAAGTAGGAGCGTGGCCGCTCCGTCGCAGTGTAGAACCGCGATCTGCTCTGGTGGGATCTTATCCACCTCCAACATTTTCGCCACGCCAATATCCTCCTTCGTAAGAAAATCAACCGTGCCCGCGATTCTAGCTCCAGTGACTCTTGCTACTTCATCAAAATCCCTCTTTTCGACCATTTCTAGCGCGAAGATTCCCACTCTGCTAAGGCCGTCCGCAACCCGCTCGTCGATCTTGGACCCGCACAAGAGCACGTTGGCTCCGGCTGACTTGACCCATTGGACCATTCGGGTTCTGAGAGCGCTCTCTTCAGACTTGAACTGGCGAAGTTGTCCCGGTTCCGTCACGCTTAGCTTGGCGTTGAATGGGCCTTCATCTATTGCCAATTGCTCGGAACGTTTGAGCACTAGCTGCTTGTACACAAGTGCAATTCTCGGCTGATCGATCCGATCAGGCATTGAGCGATGCCTTCTTTCTTTCTTAATTATGATCCCGCGTAATAACTGTGAGTCCTCGATTGCTCCTCCGAGCTTCTTTTCTATCTTGATTCTTGCAAGGTCCAGGCTATCCATATGTTCTACGAGGCTGACGGCTTGAGAGAGCTCCTCACGCAGTTTCTTATTCAACAACCCTCTTCCGCAATCGATCCCCCGCAGTAGACTGTCTTGGAGGTCTCCGGAATATTCTGTGGCGATCTCGTCGATGATTAAGATTGATTTCTTCGCGGCATCTCTGTATCCATCCAAGATGGCGACTGGGTGGACTCCCATCTCGCTGAGCTTCTGAGCCTCGGTCAAGAGCGCTGAGACAAGAACGAGGAGCGTAGAAACGCCGTCTCCTGCCTCGTCCCGGTGTATCTTTGCCGCCTCTGCCAAAGTCTTGACTGCTGGATACTGGACCCCTAGCTCGTCGACTATGTCGACCGCGTCCTTTGTTACTTTAGTCACGAGTTCGGGACCTTTGTGGTAGGTCACGAGCTTGTAGGCGCCAGTTGGGCCCAGGCAGCTTGCAACTTTGGATGCAGCTAGAGCCGCTAGCTCAAGATTGTTCCTCCAAGCATCCTTTCCTTCGAGTCTCCGAAAGTTCTTTGAGAAGATCGGGTAGCTGGTTGAGCCTATCTGTCGACTTGCAAGCATCCTAGCCTACCCGATTTTGTGATGACGTCGGGCCATTGCGTCATGGATTTTTCGCACTCTGTCCATCCAACCCAAGCCCATGTACAGCCGGGTCTTCAGTTCCAAAGGTACCACCGGGACCTTAACGCCGACAACATAAACGTATTCAGGTTCGTAGTCGAGTGGGTCCCCCCAGTCCCAGTCTCCAACTTTAATCCGTAGATCGCCGTGAACGTTGAGCCTCTGGCCGTTGATGTTGAACTGTGACGCGTAACTCTTGATCGTGATGGGCAGAGGTTTTGGTTCGATTTCGGCGTTCCGCTTAATCTGAGTCTCGACTTGTCTTGAGGCCTCGACTTGGAACCCTTCGAGTTTCTTACTGATTTCTTCGCAGCCCACAACGTTGCTGAGTATTGTAAGGTGTTCGGGCTGTACATTTACTCCGTTGAGTATCTCTCCAATGTCGCCCGCGAACGCCCACTTCAGTTGGCAGTCCTTGAGGAGGTTTCCAACCTCTATGGTTGCCTCAAGTAGGGGTTTGTCTAGAACTACTAGCTCCTCAGGTTTTGGGATTCTACTTTGAAATACCGGAATGTTGAGAGGTCTTGATTTGTTCGATATGACGAGCGCGGGCATTGCTGTTGCCCTCGTGATACTCTCTGACCGTGTAGGAGAAATAGGTTACGATGCTAGGTAATTGACCCCGCTCGTCGCTAGGTTAGCTAGGTATTTCTTTATGCCTTCAGCAGCCCGGTAAGACTGAGGTCCTGCGGCATGTGTTCCGGCTGTTGCATTGTTCCCTGTGGTGTTTGTGATCTCGCCTGCGGCAAAATAGTTGAATCCACTAGTATTCGAATTGTAGTACAGTTGGTTGTATCCACTGAGGGCCGCCCATGCAGCTGCGGTACCGGCGTTCAGATCGGTGCCGACCCTTAACCCTCCTCTGAGATGATGGCCCCACCAGTCATTGTGAGCGGAGTATGGTGCTACGGCATTGCTTACGGTAACGTTGGTTGCGCCCATCTGTGTCAGAATAGTCTTAATTTGGTTCACCAGGTATGTTGCTCCATTGTAGGTGTTCGGGGTCCAGTCGTAAGTCAATCTGCTGACAGGGTCACCGTACGCGTCCGTGTAGTGCGGATCAAGATCGATATAATTCATGAAGGTCGGCAAATCTGGGGCGAAGGGAGTCGCGCCTACAGATTGTTTCGTTGGGAGGTACTTGTTCTGTTGGGTAGCCTTGAAAGCGCTACCCATTGCTCCGTAGGGGTTAGCAGTGTTAGGAGCGGCTACACCTCCGGCGAAGGTGATGTTGCCAGGTCCCCCTCCCAAGTAGCCTCCTGCACCGAAAAGCCCCCCGCCGATAAATGGCGGGCTGATGTTGGAATGGCTGAAGTTGTCGTCCATGAGATCGAAAACTGATACCCCGCCACCGCTACCGTTGCCAGCGGGATAGGAGTTGCCGCCGATATTGACAGTTCCTGATACGTTCGTACCCCTGTACGGTGTGTATCCGTTTGTGAGGCCTCTTCCAACCGTACCGGTTCCTGTTCCTAGGCCAGAGTTGTAGGCATATGGTGTGCCAAGACCGGACAGGAGCATGAGGCGTATCATGTTGTAGCCCCACATTCCGTTGAAGAATACTTTTCCAGGCTGCCGGTGATCGTTTCCCTGTGCATCGTAGTAATGCGCTGCTACGACTTGGTTGCCTGATGGACTAAGCTCAAGCCTGAATATGTAGGCATTAGTGACGAGTGTGAAATTGCCCGAGTTTATTGCTGCGGGTATCGTTCGGTAGGCAGCGTTTGCCTTTGCACCGGTCTCACATGCGTAATCGCAGAGCCCCGCACAGTAGCCTTCGTAAACGCAAGGGTTCACCGACACACCGTACTGGTTGGTGTAAGGCTGCGAGGAGAGAGCACTAACGGTTGGAAATGGATTGTACTTTTGCCCATTTGGAGCCGTCATGCCCTGTACAGTCGACTGGAATAACTGCCCGAGCGGAGTCATCGGATGGGGGGGGAGCGGGTAGTTCTGGCTCATCCAAGGATAGTTAATGTCGGACGGGCTGTTCGTGGGGCTACCGTTGTAGTTTCCGCAGATTCCGTGCGCTTTCTCCCACTCTACATAATACGGCTCATATTCGGCGTAGGTCAGGGGCCAATCGTGAGTATCGTCCTGGGGATTAATGCTGGCAAGAAAGCCTAATCCGTACGCGCTTGCTGTTCGGGATGCCATCTCATACGCCCACGGGCCAAAACGGCCCATTCCTCCGCCATAATGCTGGGCTGCCCCGCCAACCCCATGTCCCAACGCATGATACTGGATCGGCATAGTGTACCTGCGGACTGGAAGCGCGAACTGGCTGCTGTCGTTCCGAATAGTGGTGCTTTGCAGAGGAAGCGGGCTGTCGTACTTCCGTCCGAGTCCGACCCCCCACTCGTCGTATTTGGTTGTTGAATAGTCGTTGACATAGTCCCAATATGGACCCTTGGTTATCCCTACAACACTGTTACCTGCTAGGGCTAGCTCCGTTGCTACCACCCCGCTCATGAATCCGACACCTAAGCAGACTACGTCTACCGGATTTTCTTGGATTACAGTTGACATGACTACGCTCCGCCCGTGGCTTGCTGCTGGTATTGCGCCAGGCTGGCTGGCTTGAGCTTTGTCGGAGTTGAGGCAACCATGAGCGTCTTCTGGTCTAATCCCTCACCATAGAAGTTGCCGAAGTTCACTCCATTGAATCCAACATAGTCCCATCCGACCATGTTCTGGTTTCCACCATACAGCGGGTCCATCAGGAACCCTGCCCAAGTCATGAACGTCAGCTCGTACGCGAAGTCAGATGGTAGAATGTTGCTGAATCCCGTAAGATCGTCTGCGGGAGGAGGAGGATTAGTTTGCGTCTTCGGTGCGTTCGTCCAGAGGTCTTTCAGCACCTGCAATTGATTAACGGAACTCAGAGTCTGATAGTTCCCGCTGTAGTACTTTTTAGAGTAGGCTTGGAGTGCAGCTAGGCTGATTCTCCAGAATTCTCTCATGTTAACCGGATACTGAAGGTTGATACCAGAACCCACACGTGGGCTCGCGGTGATGCCATAATTGACCGTGTAGTTGGTCCCACCTGCGGTGTAAGTTCGACTTGCTCCAGGGTAAGATATCGCGGTGCCACTCCCCATTCCCCCGGCAGGCAAATAGGCGGTCTGCTGGTAATTCTGGAGGAATGCCCATGCAGAGCTCGGCTTGACCGTGAGTGGGCCTGCGCTGGCAGGTATCCCTGGCGGATTGTGTGGAGCGTCCATGAACATATTGGCGCTCTGTCCGTAATCTGCTGCTAGTGCTCTATCGATAAAGTAGATGACTCCAGCCTCCTTTGCTCCGGGACCTGTACTGTCCGAGGGTATGATTGTCTCCACGATAGCTTCTAGAAGAGACTGCTCGTTGATGTTCAGGCTGACGAACCCAGTGACCGTATTGAGTTTAGTCTTCAGATTGGTCACTTGAGTATTTGCGCTGTTTAGTTGGTTCTGGAGATTGGAATTCTGGTTTCCAAGAAGAGGAATCTCGATCCCAGAGGCTGCAGCAGCACTTGCCGCAGCGGCTAGACCGAGCTTGAGGAATTCACGCCTGGTCTGACTGACCATGAGGACTCGTGTGAGAGTTTGCTTACTAGTATTTTAGATTGCACTAAGGTTCGATACGGGAGTTGCCTCCATTCGAAAGTGTTATTTTCTCAATAGTCTCTCAGTATTGCGTGGTTGTAACTTGGAAACCGCTCCGAAGAAACCAACCAATTACACTCTAATTATTGTCCCAGTCCTCATCGTCATTGCGATAGGCGCGTGTATCGGTCTCGCCTCCGCAGGAATATACCAGCTCGCGACAGGGTCGCCCATCTTTTCACTCGCAAGCTCGACAACAGGCGGGAGTTCAGTGAGTGTTTCGATGCCGAATGGAGTGGGCACCTCTCAGGGCCTGAACTACGTTCCCTCGAGCGTGACCGTCGCGAAGGGCGGATCAGTTGTCTGGAAGAACAATGATCCAGTTCCCCATACCGTAACTTCAACCATCGTCCCATCCGGAGCGAGCAGCTTCGATTCAGGGAGCATGAATCCGAACGCCACATACACGGTAACTTTCACTATATCCGGAACCTACAACTACGTTTGCTCCTATCATCCTTGGATGCATGGAACGGTTATCGTCACTGGGTAACCTCAATCCCTAACACGAAAAAGCCTTGAACTTTGGCTATCTGGTGCGAATAAGAGGGTCCGGTCCTTCCGCTCATAAACAAAACATCCGAACATCTCATCGAAAATTCACCGAAACTCGTTCGCCTAATACCAATAGTTACATTGAACTATCACAAAATTGACCTCAAAAGCCCGATGATACCGCGGCGAGTCGTTGTCCTAGTTATCGCAATGGTGGCCGTGCTAGCGGCTGCGATAATCGGTTACGTCTCACGAAACCCGGAGTCACCACGATAAACATTCTTCAAGGATCCTACATCGAGCCTTCCGGTTTCAACCTCACCCAGTTCCAGACAGAATTCGCGACAGGCGCTTATCCATATCCCGTCAACATCACTGTCACAGTCGGGATCAACAACACAATCGAATGGGTGAATAAAGATACTCAGGCACATACTGCTACGGCGATAGTGAGCCCTCAAGGGGCGTCGTTGTTCAACTCCGGGCTGATTCTACCGGGAAAGACCTTTTCCGTCACTCTGACGATCCCAGGAGCTTACCGGTATGCCTGCGCGTGGCATAATTGGCTCGATGGCCAAATAATCGTCAAATCAGCATAGCCAATTGGAAGCGAGCCAAGTCTTGAATTCAAGTAACTCGCTCCACGCAATCTCATGGCGTCGCTTGTGGAGAGTGCTGCCCCTGGCTGGCCAGGTATCGCCCCGCGCTGGACTTCCAGCGCCAAAGAAGGAGTCGGAACCTCCGCCACCTATCAGAGTAGGGTCTGGTTCACAATTTCTCACGGAATCCTTAACGAGGTCTACTATCCGAGAATAGACCAAGCGAATACGCGTGACATGGAACTTCTTGTCGCAGACGGGGACCAATACTTCTCCGAAGAGAAGCGAGATACGAACAGAAGAATCTCGCCCCTAGAACAAGGCGTACCCGGATACAGGCTCGTCAACTCCTGCAAGAGAGGACGTTACAGGATGACCAAGACTGTTATCACCGATCCCGAGCGAGACGTGCTACTGCAGAAGGTCCGCTTCGACACTGGCAAGGGCAAACTGGAAGATTACGGCGTCTATGCCCTCCTCGCTCCACATATTGGAAACCGTGGATACGGAAACAGCGGATGGATCGGCGACTACAAGGGCATCCCGATGCTCTTCGCACAGAGAGAAGGAGTCTCTCTAGCTCTGGCTTGTTCGACAGCATTCAGGAAGATGAGCTGCGGATATGTAGGCGTTAGCGACGGCTGGCAGGACATCAGCGCTAACAAGAAGATGACATGGGAATATTCCACCGCGTCTAATGGAAACATTGCTCTGACCGCGGAACTCGACTTGACGGCAAGTGATGGTGAGTGCGTCACAGCTCTTGCGTTTGGACGGACGCCAGGAGAGGCGGGGCAGCAGGCAAGGAATGCTCTGCTGAAGGACTTCGATAGAGTGCAGCAGGCATTTGTTGATGGTTGGAAGGAGCTCCAGTCGCAAAGCATGGATCTTGGGAAAATGTACGAGACGGGCTTCGACCTCTACCGCGTCAGCAATATGGTCCTGCGAACGCATGAGGAAAAATCCTACCCGGGCGCAGTGATCGCAAGCCTCTCCATACCATGGGGATTCTCCAAGAGCGACGACGACTTGGGCGGATACCACTTGATCTGGCCTAGAGATCTAGCACAAGCAGCGGGGGGGTTCATCGCATCAGGAGACACTGAACACGCTAGAGAAACCCTCCTTTACCTCATGTCCACCCAAGAGGAAGATGGCCACTGGTTGCAGAACATGTGGCTTGACGGATCACCGTATTGGGGAGGAGTGCAGATGGATGAAACGGCATTTCCGATACTTGTCGCGGACCAGCTGAAACGTGTGGATGCTCTTTCTGGGTTCGACGCGTGGCCGATGATACAACAGGCAGCAGGATATCTCGTCCGAAACGGACCTGTCACACAGCAGGACAGATGGGAGGAAGACGGCGGATATTCTCCATTTACTCTCGCGGCCGAGATCGCGGGATTGCTCGCAGCGGCCGATTTTGCCGAAGAGAAGGGCGACTATGCTCTGGGTTCATATCTCAGAGAGACAGCAGATACATGGAATGAAGCCATAGAACGCTGGACCTATGTTACAGGAACAAAGCTAGCGAACCGTGTTGGAGTCAACGGATACTATGTCAGAATCGCGCCCGCGAATCCTTCCGATTCTGAGCTTCCAGCTTCAGCCTTCGTCTCTCTACGAAATCGTCCTTTAGGACAAGAAGTGGTCCCGGGCGAACAAGTAGTGAGCGTGGACGCGCTCGCTCTCGTCCGCTATGGACTGCGATCGGCCAAGGACCCGCGAATCCTCGACACGGTCAAAGTGATAGATTCGATTCTTCGAAGAGAGACCAGGACAGGTCCGGTATGGCATAGGTACAACTCAGACCGGTACGGTGAACACGATGATGGATCCCCGTTCGATGGAACCGGTGTCGGAAGAGGATGGCCTCTATTGGCGGGTGAACGCGCCCACTATGAAATAGCCAGAGGAAATGTTGAGGAGGCTGAACGGCTCTTACATGTGATCGAGGCTCAAGCCAGCCCTGGAGGGCTAATTCCAGAGCAGGTCTGGGACGCGGATGACATTCCCAAGCGAGGCCTTCACAACGGCCGCCCCGCCGGTTCAGCAATGCCCCTCGTATGGGCGCACGCGGAGTACATCAAACTCGCGAGATCCATCCGGGAGCGAAAAGTCTTCGACATGCCGCCTCAACCCGTTCTTCGATACCAGACTAAGAAGACCGGCTCGAAACTGGTAGCTTGGAGGTTTAATCAGAAGATTCGGACAATCCCGCCTGGAAGAAATCTCAGAATCGAGGTGCTCGCGCCCGCGACCATCCACTGGAGCAGCGACGGTTGGAAAACCGTAAGGGATTCCAAAACCGCCGACACTGAGCTCGGAATCCATTACGCTGACCTAGAAACCGCTACCCTCTTGCCTGGCGGAAATGTTGCGTTCACTTTCTTCTGGCCCGAAGCTAACAAGTGGGAGGGAACCGACTTCCAAGTTATAGTCGCGGAGCGGCCACTAGCCACAGTTCAGGTTGAATCGTAAGGCTTAGCCATCGCCCCAAACCAATCCTCGAAGTGCTTCCAAAGCCATGGACCCGGTCACCGAACATGAGCTACTGACTCCCTACGACATCCACCTCTTCAAAGAAGGAAAACACTTCAAGCTCCATGAAAAACTGGGCTCACATCCGACCCACCTTGATGGAATGGAAGGAACTCAGTTTGCGGTGTGGGCACCAAGTGCGAAACATGTCTCTGTCATCGGGGACTTCAACGAGTGGCGGTCCGGCCTACACCCGCTTAGTCTGAGAAAGGACGATTCTGGCATCTGGGAAGGGTTCATTGCCGGTCCGACAAGAGGCTCTCTCTACAAGTATCACGTCGAATCGAAAGCCCATCTTGGATATTCAATGGACAAGGGCGATCCCTTCGCTCTTCACTGGGAAATCCCGTCACGTACGGCATCAGTTGTCTGGGACCTAAAGCATTCGTGGGATGATGCCGAATGGATGAGAACTCGCGCTGACAAGAACTCCCTCAACTCGCCCTTTGCCATCTACGAGATGCACATTGGATCATGGAAGCGAGTCCCGGAAGACAACAACCGGTCACTGACGTACAGAGAGACGGCCCACGATCTACCGAGCTATCTTGAAGAGATGCGTTTCACCCACGTCGAATTCCTACCGATAATGGAGCACCCGTACTCTCGATCGTGGGGCTACCAGACCCTCGGGTACTTTGCCCCGACAAGCCGATTTGGCATACCCGAAGATTTCATGCATCTCGTCGATGAACTTCACAGGAGAGGATTCGGAGTAATTCTCGACTGGGTCCCGTCGCATTTTCCGTCGGACGCCTATGGCCTCGCGTACTATGACGGCTCGCATCTCTTCGAGTATGCTGACCCGAAGAAGGGATACCATCCTGACTGGAAGAGCTACATTTTCGATTTCGGAAAAGGCGAGGTTCGATCCTTCCTAGCGAGCAGCGCCCTGTTCTGGTTGGATGTCTATCACGCTGACGGGCTCAGAGTTGACGCAGTAGCATCAATGATCTATCTCGACTACTCCCGAAAGAAAGGCGAGTGGATCCCAAACCAGTATGGCGGTCGCGAAAACCTTGAGGCATTATCATTCATCCGAGATCTCAACCAGGCTGTATACCGTGCACATCCAGATGTGCAGATGATCGCCGAAGAATCTACAGCCTGGCCCATGGTGTCACGCCCGGTCTACCTTGGAGGACTGGGTTTTGGGATGAAGTGGAACATGGGCTGGATGCACGACACACTTGAGTACATGACGAAAGACCCGGTCTACCGAAAACACCATCACAACCAGTTGACCTTCAGCCTCTGGTACGCTTTCGCCGAAAACTTCGTCCTCCCACTATCACACGACGAAGTCGTCTATGGAAAACGGTCGCTGCTCGACAAGATGCCGGGAGACACTTGGGAAAAATTCGCCAACCTCCGACTTCTCTATGGATACATGTACGGGCATCCTGGCAAGAAGCTCCTCTTCATGGGCGGGGAATTCGGACAGTGGGACGAATGGGACTTTGAGAAGAGTCTCGACTGGCATTTGGCAAAGGAACAATCTCATAAACAGCTCCAGCTCTGGGTCAAAGATCTCAACGCGATCTATGCCAAAGAACTGGCTTTGCATCAGTTGGATTTTGAGAGACTGGGATTCGAGTGGGTTGACATCCAAGACTGGGAGAAGAGCATCCTCAGCTTCTCACGCCGAGGCATCAGCCCAGACCATCCAATCGTAGTTGTCTGCAACTTCACACCGATGACACGACAGAATTACAGACTCGGCGTCCCAAGGAGTGGACACTGGAAAGAGATCCTCAACAGCGACGCATCCGAATATGGAGGAAGTGGGCAAGGCAACCTTGGAGGCGTAACCTCAGAAGCGCATCGCTTTCACGGAAGAGATCATTCCATCTCGATCACTTTGCCTCCTTTCGGCGCTCTCTTCTTCAGGTCCGAGGCTTGAACGAGTTCTTCTGCTCATTCATCGCAGCTAACTCTGCATTGTTTTAGCGGCTAAAAGTCTCGCTGCGGAGTATCTGGTCAGGGCCATCTGGCCAGCGTTCGTCCATCTGAATTTTTTCATAACCCTGTTTCTGCAATTCTCACGGATCTTCGATCCCAGACGTGGATTCTTGGCGACCATTCTTGCTATCGGTTCCAAAGGTATCTTTCGAGACGCTCCCGCTCTGTCTTCTTTGCCCTGTTGGCTGAGCTCGTCGAGTTGCATGATTTTGAGGAGAGAGACAAGAGATTCTGCGAGCTTTGCTACGTTCCCCTGAGGAACCAGGATTCCGGTTCCTGATTCCCCGTTGGTCGACAGGTCGAGAACTGTTTCAGTGATACCCCCAACACTGGCTCCGACGATCGGGTTTCCAGTAACCATTGCCTCGAGGGCGCTTATCCCGAAAGGTTCCGACCTCGAGGGCATTGCGTAGACGTCCGCTGCAAGGTGCGAGAGGAGATAGATCGACGGATGCCTGCCGAGGATTACCCTGACGTTGTCAGGATATTTTTCAGCCTTCTCGAGGGTTGTCCTGGCAAGGTCTGAATCGTTGGACGGCAATAAGAAAAGAAGGAACCTCGTTTCTGGAATAGCCTTACGGACGAGCGGTACAGCGTTAAGCAGAATATCTACACCCTTCTGAGGACTCAGTCTGCCAGTCATCAGAACCAAGGGGCCATCACTTCGAAACGTCTCTATTGATCTATTCTCCTCCTTTCCGGAGTGATCGTAGAGCCCAGCCGAAGCTTCGGGTTCGGATTGCTCCCCGATTTTGGAAATCGCTTTGGTGAGTAGATACTCTCTAAGGTCCCACCGTTTCGCTTCATCATCGACTGGACTAGGCTTGATTTCCTCGAATTCATGCGCAATGATCGATAATTCGATGGTCGCCGGGTTCCAATCGCAGCCGTTGTAAATGTGCCCGCTTCTTCCTCTGATCATGTCTCCAACGTATTTGCGGACATCATTCATCAAATAGGTGTGGCTAACCGAGGTGATATAATCGGCTGTGTAACATCCGAATTTTTCCAGAGAGTTGTGACATATGTCTTGCCATATCTGACTGTATTTCAAGGTCGAGACCCGCTTTCCACCCGCTCGAGAGGAACGCGCGACGTCTCTGATTCCGCACCATTCTTCAGAAGCATAATGCCAGGGTAGTGCTACTCCGCTCAGCAGGTGGATTGTGAATACAAGAGGAATTATTACGCCTCTCTCCTGAAGGCTTTGTTTCACTAGCACAGCCGCGGGTACCGTGTGCCAGTCATGAGCATGAATCAGATCCGGCAACTCTCCAGCTCGGCCCATAGAGATCAAATATTCCGCGTAGCTCCCCAGCGTACGTGCGAGAAGCGACATTTTTTCGAAAGTGGTTTCGTGATCGTAGATTGTCGGATCGTCTAGCCACTTGCTGGTTGCTGAATCGAGACCTTTAGCGAGGAAAAAGTTGACCCCTTCCCGCGATCCCTTCTCCATACCCGCCAGATACTTGTACCATACTCCGTTCGTGCCAGTGCGATGACCCTGAGCCATGAACGTAGTTAGATCCTGTAAACCATAGGCCTCTCTCATTCGTGGGTCCAAGTGTCTCCCATGACTTGGGAGGAAGACGCTAACGTTTAGCTTCGAATCCATGGCGAGTGTCTTGGATAATCCGGCGACTGCCTCTCCGAGACCACCAACTTGTGCAAGACCAGCGCACTCGTGAGAGAACATCCAGACCCTAGAAACCGGCCGAGTCGTAGAACGACCGGTCTTAGCGCGAAACTTTGGGTTAGTAACCGGCATTTTCACTAATTCATGCCGGGCCATCTTCTAGATAAATAGCCCAAAGTTTGATAGCCAACCATCCTTCACCGATAGGTCAACAGGTGAGACTGTGCCAAGCAAGATTCTGAAAAACGTCGCTTCAAACGTTCTCCGAAGTGTCCCTCCGCAGAACGCCTTCTACTTCTACCGAGCCATGGGAAGCCCAACGGGGGCAGCGGCCCGTAATCTTCCCGACTTTCTAGGAATCCTCAACACTATCGACCTCACTTCCCTCCAGTTCCATCTCGGACGCGGCGACTTTGAGAACTGGGTCAAAATGCTGGGCGACAATACGCTCGCCAAGCAGCTCGCAGATCTGAAAGAGAAGAAACTACGGGGAGAAGATCTCAGACTGCAACTGGTGGACACTGTCAAATCGCGACTCGATAGTCTGCAGAAGACTCCATAGACTGCCCGCAACAACGCGACTACTGCAGAACTTAGGACTCGTAACGGAGTCTCGTCCCAAAGCGTGTTCGCGTGGATAGGAAAGTTCTCTGAAAGCCATAGCCGTAACTCCTGGCAAAGCCGGTAGTGTCCGCCTGATTGATGCCCCTAAACCTACTCCCTCCGCTGGAGAGGCTCTGCTCCGAACTAACAAGATTGGTATCTGTGGCACTGACCTGGAGATAATTCAAGGCTCATATGGAGAAGCGCCCTCAGGTTCTGATTATCTCATACTCGGACACGAATGTCTAGCCACCGTCGAAGAAGCATCGGTCAATTCTGCGGGAATCAAGAGGGGCGATCTTGTAATCCCGACAGTGAGGCGGCCTGATGGCTGCATCAACTGTCAGAACGGCGAATCTGACATGTGCCTCACGGGACAATACATGGAGCATGGAATCAAAGGCCTCCACGGCTTTTGCT
>WNGC01000313.1_pt1 | contig 27580 bp, 26 predicted proteins | sample 5400051 | NCBI WGS metagenome assembly WNGC01 (sample SAMN13153368, study PRJNA577476) | soil metagenome | isolation source: 20 cm soil or saprolite under grassland replicate 2 | place: USA:California | collected 2016-06-15
GTCGAATACGCCGAGCCGAAGGTCAAAGGGCAACTCCGATTGTCCTCACGGGCTGCGAGATCAGCCGCCAGATCGGAAGCAAACTTAACTGTTGAGCGCTAATAGTTGATTGTTGAAAGATTTACCGGACGAAAATTCAGAAGCCGCAGTCAACGACAGCGGCTACAACGCGGCTCACCTGGCCGCGGCTACAGAGCTCGACCACGTCACCCGGACCACCGCTTTTTAGAGAGCGATTTCCATTCCTTCGCGCGCCAACTGCGAATTGGGAAATCGTCTTTGGCAAAGCTTTTCCATGCGCAGGAGAAAATCGTCATCGTGTTCCGGATCGTGGTGAGTCATGGCGAGACGCTTAACCCCGGCCATTTCCGCTACCTGCATGGCCTGATCGAAACTGCTATGTCCCCATCCCCGGTGCGTCCGTAGTTCCTCAGCGGTGTATTGCGCGTCGTGCACCAGCAAATCGGCGCCCCGGCTCAGCTCCACCACCTGCGGGTCGATTTCTTCGCCGTGCTCAACATCCGTGCAAATGACCAGCACCTTACCGCCGCGCTCAATCCGAAATCCATACGCTCCGCCCGGGTGGTTGTGCCGCTGACCGGTGACGTTGGTTTCCACGTCGTCGACACCGACGGGGAACTGTTTGCTCGCATCGTCAACCTTCAGAAATTCAAATTGGGCCCCCATCTGGTTCAACTGCACAGGAAAGTATTGCGATTGCAGGGGTACCTCAAAGATTTCTCGCAGATTGCCGATGGTTTGGTTCTGGCCGAGCGTGAGTATCGTGATTTTCTGCTTGGGATTATATGCCGGAGCGAAGAAAGGAAAACCCTGGAGATGATCCCAATGAAAGTGAGTGAACGCGATGACGAGCAGGTCCTGGCGGTGTCCAATCGCGCGCATGTCCCGGCCGAGATTGCGAAGCCCCGTTCCAGCGTCAATGATGACAATGCGATTCGTATCCGTGAATGTGATTTGAAAACAGGTGGTGTTGCCGCCGAATTGCTGGAAGCCAGCCTCACAGACTGGGGTGGAACCGCGGGTACCGTAAAATTTTAGCTTCATTAGCGAATTCTATCGCCGGGTCGATACGCGCGGCAAGCTTGGCGTAAAAAAGTGGGACTCAACCAATCTCGAAAGCGCTGGCGCTGGCAACCACGAGTGCCGCGTTACAACTCAGGAGCGTTAAACGTGTCGCCCTGACTGAGATCGCCGGTCTCGTAGCCGCGACGGAACCAGCGGACGCGCTGCTCGGAAGTACCGTGCGTAAATGAATCCGGCACGACGTAACCACGCGAGCTGCGTTGGAGTCTGTCATCGCCAACCGCGCTGGCCGCGCGCATCGCTTCTTCGATATCGCCGGCTTCGACAACGTGCTTGACCCGGTCGGCGTAACGAGCCCAAACGCCGGCCAGAAAATCTGCCTGCAGCTCGAGCCGGACAGAGAGCCGATTGTATTCAGATTGACTCATCCGACCGCGCGCCGCCTGCAAGCGATCGGTAGTGCCGAGCAGATTCTGCACATGATGCCCAACTTCGTGCGCTATGACGTAGGCCTCTGCGAAGTCGCCTCCAGCACCCAGACGTTGCTGCAGTAAACGGTAAAAACCGAGGTCGACATAAACGCGTTGATCTTCGGGGCAATAGAACGGACCGCTCGCGCCACTGGCAAACCCGCAGCCGGACCGAGTCTGGTCCGTGAAGAGGACGAGCTTTGGCTCCTGATATTGTCGGCCCATTTGCCGGAAGATCTCATGCCAGGCGTCTTCGGTATCGGCGAGAACGACGGCGACGAATTTCGATGCCTCATCGCGCGGCCCCTGGCTGTCGATCTGCCCAGGTTGCGACACTTGCGCTTGCTGCTGTGACTCAAACAGCGCCTGAGGATTGCCACCCAGCAGAAGATAAACAACTACAAGAATGACGGTGCCAATTCCGCCGCCCATGACCAGCCGTCCCCCGCCGCCGCCCGACCCCCGCTCATCTTCAAGATTCTCGCTCTCTCTTCTTCCTTGCCAAAGCATCTATTTCGTATCGTGGCGCGGGAGTCACTCGCGTTTACGCCTTTCTGCTGCTCGCGCAATTACAGCAGATGTCGACGGTCGGAGACCGCCGCTACAAATTTCCGCAAGCGAAGCTTCTTTGCTATTTTTTCTCCACAACCGGCAGGTACGCGTCGTAGCCTCTGTCTTTCATTTGCTCGACTGGAACGAAATGAAAGGCCGCAGAGTAAACGACGTAACGCTGTCCGGTGGGCGATTGCGGGTCGGGAAAGACATGGCCAAGGCGCGCATTACTTCGCTTGGCACGCACCTGAGTCCGTTGCATCTCGTCTGTGTTGTCCGGGACCTCGACGAGGAGATCTTTTGAGATCGGTTTCGTGAACGTGGGCAGGCCGACTTTGCCGTCGAACTTATCGACCGAAGCGAAGAGTGGTTCGTTTGTAATGATATCGACGTAAATGCCGACCTTCTCGTTGTTCCAGAAATCATTTTGAAAAGGTGTTTGCGAGCCGTTCCCGCGCACCACGGCATATTCCTCGGCCTTTAACCGATTTTTCAAAACCGTGTCGCTGGGCACGGGCCGGTTCGGATCGAAAGTGGTGGTCTCCTTTTTTTCTTTCTGCGCTAGAAAGAAAAAGTAAATCCCGACCACCGCGAGCACGACCGCGATGCCGGAACCGACGTACAGGCTGATCGCGCTTTTTTCCTCGCTGGTGATTCGGCCTCCCTGCATAGATCGCGGTCAAAATTATCAGAACCAGTTTCGCTACGTCGGTCAGTTATTTTCAATTAGTTGAAATGGCACACGGGAGTCAAACCTAAACCGGCACGAACCCGTCTTATTAGATTTTGAGCGACCGAAACATTGAGCGAAGATTCGGGGCCAATGAAGGATCTGACGACGGGTTCAGTAACCAGGCATTTGCTGCACATGTCTGCGTTCCTGGCCGTGAGCATGGTCGTGCAGACCCTTTATTTATTGGCCGATCTCTACTGGGTGGGACACCTCGGAAAGGAAGCGATAGCGGCGGTCGGCCTGGCAGGCAACATGACGATGATTGTGCTGGCGCTCACTCAAATGCTGGGCGTGGGAACCACAACGTTGATCGCGCAGGCCGCCGGAAGAAAGGACCAGACGCGAGCCGAGCTGGTCTTTAATCAGTCTTTCGTCATGTCGATCTTGATCGCGCTCGCCCTTTGTGTTGTCGGATTCCTTCTGCGCCCGGCTTATTGCGACTGGCTGAGCTCGGACACGGCGACGGCGACATTGGCGAAAGCTTATCTGCTCTGGTTTCTTCCCGGACTTTTGCTCCAGTTTCCTCTGGTGGCGCTGGGCTCGGCGTTGCGCGCCACTGGAATCATTAAGCCGGCCGTTGGATTCCAAGTGCTCAGCGTATTGCTCAACATCGTTCTCGCGCCGTTGCTGATTTTCGGAATTGGTCCGTGGCCGAGACTGGGAGTGACCGGCGCAGCGCTGGCCACTTTCATTTCCATCCTGGTCGCTGACGTGCTGATGATAATTTATTTCGAAAAGAAATATCATTATCTGCGTTTCCGTGTTCCGCTTTTCAGGCCGCAAATAAAAACCTGGGGAAGGATGCTGCGGATCGGTGTGCCGGCCGGCGCTGAGTTTGTGCTGCTCTTTGTTTACATCCTGCTCGTTTACGCCATTATTCGCGGCTTTGGACCGGCAGCTCAGGCCGGTTTCGGAATCGGCGCGCGCGTGATGCAGGCACTTTTTCTGCCTGTGGTGGCACTCAGCTTTGCAGTTTCGCCTGTGGTGGGACAGAACTTCGGCGGCCGCCACGCCGATCGAGTCCGCCATTCCGTCTATTCCGCAATTGGCCTGGCGTCGCTGATGATGCTGGTGCTCACACTCATTGCACATCTCGCACCGGCGATGCTGATTCGCATTTTCTCACATGATCCTCGAGTGATTGCCTTCGGCAGTGAGTATCTCCGAATCGTCTCAGTGAATTTTGTGTCGGCAGGAATTGTCTTTGTGACTTCCAGTATTTTCCAGGGAATTGGCAACACTTTGCCGCCGTTGTTTAGCTCGATGACGCGGCTGGTCATGTTCGCGCTGCCGGCAATGCTCATCTCGCGAACGCCAGGCTTCGAGATCCGTCACGTGTGGTATTTATCGGTCGCGTCCATCATTCTTCAGATGTGCGCCAATCTCTTGCTGCTCCGGCACGAGTTGCGAAAAAAGCTTAGATTCGACGAGCCGGAAACTTTCATTCCAGCCAGCGCGACGGCGTCGTAGTTGTCCTGCTCCAATTGAAAAAGAAAAAGCGTTCAGTCCTTACTACTCACAATTCTGTTTTCGGGCACGTTCGCTCCGGTAAATTAATTGCTTCAAATTTCGCACGTGCTACGACGCAATAAGCGGCCGAGTATAGAAACTTATGGGACACAATTACGGCAGAGATAACATGAGAAAACGGGCGGTCCGCCGCAAAAAGGCCGAACGCCTCGCCGCCGAGAAAAAGCATCCTTCGCCCGAGGCTGCGGCTGGCCAAAGAAAGAAAGCGGCGAAATAACGCGCCGAGAATGCAAAAGAAAAATCATCCCGGCGTTGCGCGCGCCAGATTGTTGGTCTTGGTTGATGAATCCAACATCGGCAGTTCCGTGCGCACAGCCGGGCGCGGTCTGGATTGGCTGAAGCTCCGCGATTTTCTTGCCGGGCCAGACACAGGACGTGATCTGATCGAGATGGTGGTGTATGCCGGGCTTCCGCCTGCTATTCCGATCTGGCAGGAAGAGCGGGATAAGAAGAACAAGTTCATGCAGTGGCTGCGCACCAACGGATTCATGGTCGTAACCAAAGACGGCTCGCCAGCCGAAGAAGGCCGTTACAAGGCAAATATTGACGTGATGATGGCAATCGACGCACTCGAGCTTTCCGTCGAGATGCGACCTGATGTTGTCATTCTCGTGACCGGTGATGCCGATTTCGCATATCTCGCCACAAAGTTGCGGCGACGCGGCATTCGCGTCGAAGTGGCTTCAGTCGCACAAAATCTCGGGAACATGTTGAGATCCACGGCGAACGAAGTGATCGATCTGGCGGCGTTGTTCAGGACGTTCGAAATGAAAAACGTGCAGGATTCTGCAACGCCTGTAGCCAGGCAGCCGCAGCAACCCGCCTCACGCCCCAACACCCAGCGCAGAGGACGGCCGAGGTTTCGCCAGTCCCACTGAGTCAAAGACGACCTGCCACCGATAAGCGGTCGCCGTGTTCAGCGCTGTCGATTAATGCCAGTGACGATGAGGACGCCAATAAGCGTGTCGCCCGTAGAATCGATGGCCACCGTAATATCCGAACCGCGGCCCATAATAGCCATACCTTGGCCCAACGACGACGCCAACGACTGGTGGAGGCGCGTACAGGATCGGACGCGGCGGGGGTGGTGGCGCGTAGCCGTAACTTGGCGCCGGCGCGCGATAAGGCTCAATCACCTCGGTGCCCGCATTCGAGCGCAAAGCAGACCCGAACGCGAATCCGAACACGGCCAATGCTATTACAGTAAGTTTCTTTCCCATGATTAGTGTCCTTCTGTTGTTTCGGCGATTGAACCCAACAATCATTGCGAAGTTGCCCAAGAGATTGATTCGATCAAAATCCTCTAAAGAATCTGTTTAATCTGTGGACCGCTCCGTTATATGAAGTTGTCGAACAAGTTTGAGGAAGCGTTGATCTACGCGACCCGGGCACATGGCAATCAGATGCGCAAGAAAACCGGGATTCCATACGTCGCACATATTCTGGGTGTCACTGCTATCGCGCTTGAGTACGGCGCGAATGAAACCGAAGCGATCGGCGCGCTTCTTCATGACACGGTGGAAGATTGCGGTGGCGAGGAACGATTGCGCGATATTCGAGAACGATTTGGCGATGACGTCGCCGAGATCGTTGATGGTTGCACGGATACCTATGAGACGCCAAAGCCACCGTGGTTGGAACGAAAACGCACGTACATCGAGCACCTCAAGGATTCTGATTCTTCTACACGGCTGGTATCGGCGTCCGATAAGTTGCATAACACGCGTGCGATCCTGGCTGAGCTTCGAAGAAGCGGTCTGGAAGTGTTTGATCGCTTTGCAGGGAAAAAGGATGGAACGGTTTGGTATTATCGCACGCTGGTGACGGCGTTTCGCAAGCATGGCGATCATGCTGATCTCATCGACGAGTTCGATCGGGTGGTGAGTGAAATTGAAAAGTTCGTGCCAGAACAATGACGCGGAAAGGAAGTCTTGGTCACGGATGACCACGGATTTTCCAAGCCGCAGCTATCGCATTGAGATTCAAGGGATTTTGAACGGCAAACTCTGCGGGGATGTCTAGGTTCCCACTATGACCAAACTCATTGCGCTAATAACGGCGGGACTCTTTGCGGCAGGTACGATGTTCGCAGGCGAACACGGCGACTGCACAAAGCAAGTCGGAAACGAAGCGAAGATGGCGTGTCAGGTTTCGTTGGCGAATCTTAACCTGACACCCGATCAGAAGACGAAGATGGATGCAGCCATGGCAGAGCATCAGAAGGCGGGTTGCTCCAAAGAGAGCGAGCATAAATACATGCAAGAGGCAAAATCAGTCCTTACCAAGGACCAGTGGGTGAAGTTCAAAGCCGAATGCAAGAAAGGCGAAAAAGAAAAGACGCAGACCTGATCGCGAACTCGCAGTTCAATTAACGCTTCGCGCCGAGAGCAATCTCGGCGCGTTCCGTGTACGAGGAAAATCGGCTGTCATAGACAGCCACTACAAAACGCCTTGTATTGCGCGAGTCGTCATTGGTTGATAAAACGGCGGCCGTGATTTGGAAGATCTTTCAAATCGTTCTGTGGCTCGCCGCCAGCGCCTACGCTGTAGTGGGTGTTCTCGGCATTGCTGGCGCACTAAGCGGCTCTCACGCGGCCGATTCATTGGACCGCGCCTACATTGTCTTCGGTTTCTTCTTTCTGATAATCGGCGCTATCGCCGCGGTCGCGACCTTTTTGGCTAACAAATGGCGAGGCTGGTTGATCGTCGCGCTTCTGGTTCTTTGTGCTGGACTTTCGCTTGCGTTGTTCGCGGCGTTTTGGATCGACATGGAAAAAGGTGAAGTACATCGACGCCAGATCGATCGGGAGATTCGCTCCGGCAGATACGACTTTGGCGATCATCCTGCGCTCCTGGCGGTCGCGCAGGCAATTTCAGCGAATGATCAGGAGGCGATCCGAGCGGCGGCGAAGGCCGTTCCAGATTTGCAGGCGCCCGGGCGGGACGGGACAACGCTGCTTTGTTGGGCAGTCAGGGAAACCTGGCAGCGTCCGCAATTGGTTGACTCGGCAAGAACGTTGTTGTCGCTGGGCGCCGATCCGAACTACACCAACGGCCATAGGAATTCATTCGCCATGGGCAATGCCGTCCATGGATCTGCGCGCCTTCTGCAGAGCATGCTTGACGCCGGCGGAAATCCGAATGCTCGCGATGAGTTTGGCCGGCCGATTATCCTCATGAACTGGTATCTGGGTTATTACCCAAACGATCAGCGTGCACGCCTCGATTTGCTGTTGGATTACGGCGCCGAGATCAATTCCACAATGCCCGAGAGCGAATCGCAATCCGCCGGCTATAGCCTGTTGCTGTATCGCACGGCGATGGGACTCGATCATGGCGAAGCGTAAGCAGATGCGCTGCATTTGCTCGAACGGGGCGCGGACCCAAACCGCGTCGCCGCTGATGGAATGGATTTCCCAAAAATGCTGGTCGAGCATCGGAAAAGGTTTACGACTGGCCGCAGAGCGCCCGTGGAGTTTGCGCCGCTTTGGGAGTGGGCCCAAACACACGGGATACTCTCTCAGCCGAAGTGACGCGACTGCTTGCCAGTACGTGTTGTACATGGTTGTCTGTAGCTCCGAGCCATGGCCAGAGAATTCAAGCCGGTGCGGTTTTTTGTGTTGATGGGAATGGCGGCGTTCGTCGTGTGCGGGTGACGGTCTTCTTTACTCATCGCGCGGCTCACGGCAGAACGGCGGAAGAACGGGCGGCTTACGAAGTCGGTGAGAAAGCGGGAGAGCAAACGCCGCGGGACGCAAAGTTGCCGACAGATGCTGAATTAAACATGATAGCTGAGAAATATTTCAAGCAGAAGGGATCCGCCGATCAGCTCCGAAGCCCGTCGCGAGCAAGCGAGCTGCAGGCTTGGAAGCAGGCCTTCGAAAACGGGTACACCGACGGATTCAAAAAGGCGCATCCTCCGCAGTGAACCGTAATAGTTGGGTAACGTTTAGAACGGTTCTCTGGATCGGCCTGGTCGCCGGGACGCTGGATATAACGGAGAATCTCGTCTTTGGCCAATTACGCGGGGTGTCGCCGTGGACAATTTTTCAATACATCGCGAGTGGATTGATTGGGACGCAAGCTTTCCAAGGCGGCTGGGCATCAGTCGTACTTGGTGTGGTGATACACTTCATCATTGCCCTTATCTGGACGGGCGTCTTTTATGCAGTTGCGCGCAAATTTGCGGTCGTGATGCGTCGGCCAGTTTTGTCAGGCTTGCTTTATGGTGGCGTCGTTTATTTGATCATGACTTTTATCGTAGTGCCGCACTCTAGCGTTCCGCACCCGCTGCGCCCGATCACACTCATCTCACGAATCAACGCGGTGCTCGCCATTTTACTCTGCATTGGACTAACGATCTCACTCCTGATGCGCAGGACGTTGTTTCAAGCGCGGAGTTAGGCCGATGATGTAGAATCGCGATGATCAATACGAAGGAACCCCGACGATTCCCGTGGATCTGGTACGTGCTGGCGCTCTTCGTTATCGTGGCGTTCGCGTTTGCACCGATCGGATCAGTAATATTGTGCGCCTGGATCGCCAATGCGCACGGGTGCAAAGTGGATGAAGGCTCCATCCATCCGTGCATCATAAACGGGCACGATTATGGCGAGCTCCTTTACCAGCTCGGTGTGATGGGTTGGTTCATGCTCGCTACTATTCCGGGCGGCTTGGTCGCATTTGCGAGCTGGCTAATCTTTCTCATTCTGCATCGCATCGCCTGGAAAAAGCGAGTCGCTGCCGGAGTTCCTCCTTCGATTCCCGCGCCGCCCGCGACAGCATGACCGCTCCAATTGCGATTAATCGTGGAATGTTGAGATCGCTCGGCGCGGCGAAACCGTCGCGTTAGAGTCCTAGTCGTGTGAGCTTTCGCTGACGCCGGCCGACGGAAGGCTTTCTTCGATCCCGTGAATCAATTCGGGAATATTGATCGGCTTGGCCAGAGATCGATGGCCTTCGATACGGAGACCAGCCCTTGTCTCAGGTTCTGTAACTAACGCGGTGAGAAAAATAATCGGCGTGCTCCGTAATTCTGGGTCGGCTTCAATTTGTGCGGCTACGTCGCCTCCGTCCGTCTTCGGCATCATGATGTCGAGCAAGATAGCATCTGGCTTAAAATTCCGGGCGCTTTGATGAGCCTTATCTGGATCGTTCTCCTCGAGCACGACATAATTGCCGGTCTTTTCGAGAAGGATTTTGACCAGATGCGTGCTGTTCGCGTCGTCGTCAACGATCAGGACGCGTCGTTTTTCCTTGGCCAGCGACCTGGTGATCGTATCGATTTCAGATTGATCGAACCAATATACGTGCGACTGCGGTGGGTCCTGACCAGCGATGTATGAAGCATTGACGTGAAACCCGTCAGCTTCTTCGATCACCTCGAGCACACCGGATACTTCCGAATCTATTCCGTCTCTCACTGGCTTGAATGCCACAGTGCACCCGTCGATTTGATCCGGAGACATCGACAGGTTAACGGTTGGCGGTCGGTGTGTCATACCGCGTGCGTTGGCGTTATGGTTTCGGAGCTTCGCCCGGTTTTGGTGGTGCGCCGGGTTTTGCGGCTTCGCCAGGTTTTGGCGCCGCGCCGCCCCCGGGTGCGCCTCCGGGAATGTCCTGTTCAGGAGCGGCAAGGATATCGTGCTCAGTGTATGATTCGGGATGATTGGCCAGCTCTTTGCGCAATGCGGCAATTTGTTCGGGTGTGACCGGGCTGGCGCTGTTGCCCCATTCGCTTCGCTCAAAAGTCATGACATCGCCAATCTGTTTGTCGGTCAAAGTTTTGTCCCAAGGTTGCATCACAGCTGTGCCGTACTGTTGGCCTTTAACCGTGACAGGACCTTGCAAGCCTTTCAGCACGATCATGCCCATACGTTGCGAGCCGCCGGTTGTAAATTCTGAACCGGCAAGAGGCGGGTATTGACCGGGCACGCCCTGGCCGTTGGCTTGATGGCAGGTCTGACAATTCGCCGAGAAAACCTTCTTGCCGCGATCGTGCGGCGATAATTCCGCCGCCTGCTCACCGCCACCAGGACCGGCTACTGCTTTCTTTGCAGGAGGTGGCGCGCCCAGTGGGTCGAGCCCGCCGCCAATGAAGTTGCCCGAGTAACGACCGAGATACGCGCCACCAAAAAAAATCGCCAGCCCGTAGATCGCGATGAGCCAAATCGAGAGCGGCTCGGCACCGACGCGCGGTTCGCGTTTTTCACGTTGAACAGCAGCGTGCACCTGCTGGACGTCGGCTTGTTCGCCGTAATCCATTCCCTGGCCTATGCGCGCCGGCTCTTTCGGTTCTTCGTTCATTGCGTCTTCATTTTGCTGGCGCGGGAGATCCAGCGGCTGGCGGACTTGGTGCTGCGGCTGGTGATCCCGCGGCCGGCGGTGCACCTCCGGCAGACTTGGCTTCTTTTAGTGGATGCGATTGGTTAAGCGCCATCAGGTAGGCGACCAGGCACTTCGCGTCGTAACTGGGAATAACCTCCCAACCTTCGGGTGGTGCGTCGGAGCCGGTGAGCTTCAGAGCGTCTGCTGAACGTGCGTCAGCGATGCGGCGCTTTTTGTAGAGGAAACGATAAGCAGGCATGTTCGAATCGAAGTTGATGCTGCGCGGCGAATAAAGATGAACATGCTGCCACGCCGCGGAATACATCGGTGGCTCACCAATTGTTTGAATTGGCCAGGGCGGGCCGGCGCTTTGCGCTCCGGATGACACGGTGGTCGTGCCACCCGGCGTTGCATTCGCTGCTGCTGCCGGAGACGGCGAAGCGAGACCTGTCTTGGGACCGGGAGGCGGCGCTCCCGCGGGCGGAGATGATCCTGGTGATGTGACGGGCGACGCCGCAGCTGCTGGCGCGGGCGAGCTCGCAGTCGCGGGCGAACCTGCTGGCGCGGGCGAGGCAGCTTGGGTTGCAGGAGAAGGGCTCGGACTTTGTTTCGCAGCCGGCGAAGCAGCGACTGGTGCAGCACCTTGTGGCGCAGACAAGGCCGCGGGACTTGTTCCTCCACTCGGAGAAGCTGCGGGAGGCGCCCCTCCACCCGGAGCAGGACTCGCCTGTTCTGCAGGTGCACGAGCCCCAATATTCGCGATGTCCTGGCCCATGCGCATTTTCCCGAGAAACACGGGCCGCTCGAAAATGTAATCGCGCGGCGCGCTACGGCGATTACCCCAACCACGCTCGATGTCGTCCGCGGCGTAATCGGCGCGCACTTGCTGGCTGTGACAATAGATGCAGCCGTTCGCTGCATAGACGCGCGCGCCGCGTTCGAACATTCCTGATTGCGGCTGCGGATAAATGTCGGTGCCTTCCTCGTCGGATTGCGGATTCAGATGCCCGATCTGCCAATTCGGAAGAACGGTCAATCCCACCCATGAGAAAGCAAACGTCCCGAAGATTCCGAGAAAAAGAGGGGCGAGGCCTTTCATCAGTGTCCTCCGGAAGCCTCCTCCGCTTCGACCGGATTGAGGAATGTGGGCACGGTGGAGGTGTGTCCCAGGCCCAGGAGCATTAACCCAAAGTGATACGCGAAAATAAAATGGGACACGGTAAGCAAAATTCCGGCGAGGCTGCGTCCACGCAGATATGGCAGCACTGTTTCCACGGTCTCGCTGAACGAGAGCGTAGGATTTTCCATGTCTGCGCCTTGAAGAAAGCCGCCAGCCAGAAGCATAAGGGTCATCAAACCGATGCCGTAAGCGGATGCCCAGAAATGCAGTTTGATCAGCGATGCGTAGCGCCATTCGCGGCCGATCAAGCGCGGCACGATGTAGTACATCGCACCGAAAATCGTCATGGTGAAAAATGCGTAAAGACCGAGATGCGAGTAAGCGATGCTGGCTTGTGTGAAATCAACGTAACGTGCGACCGAGCGAAGCGAAATCAAAAGGCCAACCACGCTAAATACTGTGTAAGACATGGCGCCGAACACGGTGAACCGCAGCGTCGGGCTGTAGCGCATCAGCGGAAAATAACCCTGCATGGTCATATGATGATTCAGGCCGACAGTCGCGACTGGAATCATCGTCAGGATCATCGCGGCGATGCTGGCGGTGATCATCCACGCCGGGAACGGCCCATCGACGAGGCGCTGCATCCCGGTCCAGCTTGAGAAAAGCGCGTATGACCAAAAACCAATCGTCGCCAGATGATAACTGTAAACAGGACGCCCGATCACTTTGGGAATCATGTAGTACGCCGTGCCGAGCGCGATAGCGCCGAACCAGAGAAAGAGCAGATTATTCGCATACCACCAGCCGACGGCCGATTGCAAAACCCCCTGCACCGGCACGACGAACAGCATTAGTTGGCCAGCCGCGTACAGCCACGGAAACCATAGAAACGCGCCCAGCAAGTACCATTGCGTGATGTAAATTTGTTCGCCGCGTCGATAGCGAAACATCAGCACCGCCCACGAGGCAACGAGCGTGTATGCGACGAAGAGAATGATCGCTGCGTAGCTGGGAAACTCGAGCCATTGATAACCGGTGCTGTCGCCGAGAACAATTCCGCAGACGCCAAGCAGCACGCCCAAGTTCCAAAAACCAGCGGCCGCCACCAGCAAGAGCGGATATCGCAACACAGTGCGGCACAATCGCGCCATTAGCCAGATGGCGGTGCCAATTCCGGCCATGGATGCCCAGCCGTAAACCATCACGTTCATATGCGCAGGCCGCATACGTCCCCATGTGAGAAAACTGATATTCGAAAGCAGGTCAGGCGCGTGAAGCTTGAATGAAACGAAACCGGCAAGCAGCGTACCCAGGATCAGCCATGCCATCGCCGATGTGTAGAACATCAGCACCGGCACACGTGTTGACGCATCGATGTACGCGCGTTCCAACTGCTCGGTCGCTCCTGCGGCGGCAGAAACGGACGGTTCTTTCAAAGGAATTCCAGTTGCGTTCATGGACTTTGCGCGGGCGCAGGTGAAGTTGGAGCCGGTGAAACGCCCGCGGGTGGCGATGTCTGTGCCGCTGGTGAAGGCGATGCAGCAGGCTGAGTGGCCGGCCCAGCCGACGCGGCAGGTGCGGGCGCCGAAGGCGAGCCAGCCGGTTGCGCCGCGGCAGGTTTTGGAGAACCGGCAGGAGCAGGTGAAGTTGCCGCGGCAGGAGACGGCGCCTGTGGTGTGGCAATTGGACCCGCCGGCACCGGTTTTTGCTTTGAAAGGTCACTGGTCGTCAGCTCCATTGCGTGACTGATCGGGATTCGAACGACCCCTTTGTTCTTGTCGACCCAGGCGTAGGTGTTCAGCGCCTTCTCTGCGTCTTCGCGCACCGTTTTCAAATTCTCGATCCGTTTTTTTGCTCGTGTTTCTTCGTAATCGCTGGTGCGCGGGATGGGGCCAATCACGGCGATCACGATTACGCCAAACAATGCGAAGAGAAGCACGATCCCAAACCACGTGGACAAGGGAGCGCGCGAGTGTGCAATCTGGCGAATAGATTCGGTTTCGGCCATTGTCAGTTGACTGTTTGCAGAGATTCGATCAGGCGCGGATCGCGGACGGGAAACAGCGAAGTCCTCGGCAGCAATCGCAGATAAACAAACCCGAGCGTCGCGCCAATGGCGATGACCGAAAGCAAATCCCAAATGCTGGGATGAAAGCCAGTGCCGTGTAACGAAGGCAGCACAATGATATAAATGTCGAGCATCTGCATGAGGAGAATCCATCCCGCCACGATGCAAAGCTGGTGCGGATGCGTCTTGATGGAACGCATAAGCAGAATTGGAAAGGCGATGAAGAAGCGTCCGACCACCAACAGCATGCTCAGCGCCCACCAAGATTGGGTGTTTCGGGTAATAAAAAATTGCGTCTCTTCCGGGATGTTTGCGTACCAGATGAGCATGTACTGGCCGAAGCCGATGTAGGCCCAGAAAACGCAGAAGGCCAGCATCCATTTCCCCATGATGTGATAATGCTCCACGGTAACGACCCCCTTGAGGTAACCGGCTTGACGCAGCGCCGTGATTACCAGGACGAGGAGCGACATGGAAGCGCCGGCTGCGCCGGCGAAGATGTAAACGCCAAACATCGTTGAGAACCAGCGGTAGTTCAGACTCATCAGCCAATCGAACGCGCCGAAAGTCAGGCAAAGCGCAAACATCGGCAGACTGATGAACGAGACCTTGCGCATTCCGATCGTGAACATCGGGTTGCCGTCGCTATCCTGGCGCACAGAGAGTCTGCGCAATGTGAGTGCCGCCAACAGGAAAAAGCCGAGAAACACGACCGCACGGATGAAAAAGAAACCCCAATTGAGATAAGCGCGCTTGGTATCGAGCGCCTCTTCGACTCCGGGCGGAATATCCATCCACGCGTAGAGGTGGTGACGCAGCAGAAGAATAGGCACAAAAAGCAGCGCCAGGACCGCAAGCAATGCGCCAATGTTTTCCAGTTGACGGCGCACGACCACGCTCCATTCGGCGTCGGTCGCATGATGGACAATTGTCCAGAAAAAGCAGCCGGCACAGAGCGTAAAGAAAAATGCAAACGCAAAGAGCCAGGAATAACTAAACTGATGTGGGCTCACCAGTGCCCCGACGACACAGAGCACGAGCGCGACTACTGCAACGATTCCAAGCACGAACGAAAGCCCTGCGAATCGGCTGCTTTCAAAATACTCGCCTTCCGGCGTCGGGACGGTCTGTAAACGTTCGCTCATTTTCCTTTAGCTGGCGGCGGCGATGGGGATGCCGGTTTGTCGAGTTCGGCGCGACGCTCTTCCGGAACATCGGCTATGGTTGCGTTTTGACTTCGTTGTAAGGCGCGCAAATACGCGATGATCGCCCAACGATCGGGGACGATGATGTTTGGCCCATAGGCCATCATCGTATTTTTTCCATTGGTGATGGTGTTGAAAATTTCACCGTCCGACATTTTGCGGACCCGATCGTCCTGAAGCGTAACCACGGTGGCCAGGCCGTATTGCTTGGTGATGCCGTTACCGGCAGCAGATGCGCCGTGACACATCGCGCACGTGATGTTGAAACGCTGTTGGCCGCGCTCCATCAACTCGCTCGTCATCTCCAGTGGGATGCCTGTTCCCCATTGGTTGCCCATTTTACCCGTGTTGTAATAATCAGTGCCGGCGCTGAAACTCGCATCCGGATGCGACCACGGTCCGACTTCGATTGGCTGCGTTTGAGGCGTCTTCGATTTCGGCATTTCGTAGCCAATCGGAACTGTGCCAGCAACAGGCAACCGCGGGCCGCGTCCGTCCGCGAAAAGATCAAGCGGCGCTTGTGCGCGCACTTTCGGCTGGCGCACCATGTCTGGAAAAACTTCGGTCGGCGGTTGTGTGCTTTTTTGTCCGCGAAATCCGAACACCGCGAGAATCGCAATGGTGCACAGAAAAAAAATCACGAAAAATCCGCGCAGCATATTTATTCCTCGTGGACGATGGTGATGTGTTGTCCGCCGGTTTGTTCCAATAATTCGCGCACGCCATCTTCGGTAAATCGTGGATCGCGCGCTTCGATCGCCAGGAAAAATCCATCGTTCGTAACACGAGTGAAGCGTTCCCAGTTGAACAACGGATGATTCCAGCGCGGCAGGCGGTTCATTGCCTGCCACGCAAAAAATGCCGCGAACGCGCCGAAGAGCACGGTTAACTCAAACATGATTGGGAAAAACGCGGGGACGGTCCAAAAATTCCAGGGCTTACCGTGCACGTCGAGCCGATACAGACCCCACGAGGGGCCGAATTCAACGACAGCAGCGGTCAGCAGACCGGAAACTCCACCGAACAAAACCCACCCGCTCAACCACGATTTTCCAAGCCCCATCGCATCATCCATCCCGTGAATCGGGAACGGCGAAAAGACGTCCCATCGCCTGAAGCCCGCATCGCGGACACTTTTGGCTGCTTCGTAAAGCGAAGCAGCGCTCGGATACTCCGCCGCCATTGCGTAAACTCTGTGACCGTACGGAGTCTTTATCATCGTGTGCGCTCCTTTCCGCCGGGAGAAACCGATCGCACGCCAGGCGGCTCACCGTAATGCGGGTCCGCCTCAGGTATCGCGGTCTTCACTTCGGACATTGCGATCATCGGCAGGAACCGGATGAATAGCAGAAACAACGAAGTAAAAATGCCGAGCGTGCCGATGTACGTCCAAATGTCCACCCATGTCGGATGAAAAACTCTCCAGGAGGATGGGAGAAAATCGCGGATCAGACCGCCGGCAATAATAATGAACCGCTCGAACCACATGCCGGCGTTCACGCACATGCATACAAAGAAGACGACAAGAACGTTTCGGCGGCACCACCGGAACCAAAAGAGCTGTGGCGAGAGGCAATTGCAGAAAAGCATACCGAACCACCAGTACCACCAGTACGGCCCGAAAATGCGGTTCCAAAATGCGAACCGCTCGTACGAATTGCCGCTGTACCACGCCACGAAAAATTCCATGGCGTACGCGTAGCCTACGAACGAGCCGGTCAACAAAATGATCTTTGCCATTTTGTCGATATGCCCTGGCGTAATGACGTCGTACAATTTGAAGATCGCACGCGCGGGAATCAGCAGCGTTAGCACCATGGCAAAACCCCCGAAGATCGCTCCGGCCACAAAATACGGAGGAAAAATGGTTGTGTGCCACGTCGGCACGATCGACGTAGCGAAATCAAAAGACACGACGCTGTGGACCGACAGAACCAGCGGAGTCGAAAGTCCGGCCAACAGAAGATACGCCATTTCGTAGTGACGCCAGTGGCGGTTTGCGCCGCGCCAGCCGAGGGCGAAAAATCCGAAAAGAAACTTCCCGATCTTGGTAGTCGCCCGATCGCGCAAAGTCGCCAAATCGGGAACTAAACCGGTGTACCAGAACAGGACCGAGACCGTAAAATACGTCGAGACCGCAAACACGTCCCACATCAACGGGCTGCGGAAATTGGGCCAGATGGCCCAGTTATTCGGAACAGGCGCCAGATACCACGCCATCCAGAAACGACCGACATGGATGCCTGGGAAATTCGCGGCGCAAATCACCGCGAAAAGGGTCATCGCTTCAGCGGAACGATTGATAGAAGTACGCCATTTTTGCCGCAGCAAAAACAAGATCGCGGAAATGAGCGTGCCGGCGTGTCCGATACCGATCCAGAAAACGAAATTTGTAATGTCCCAAGCCCAGCCAACTGGGACCTGATTTCCCCACGTGCCGATGCCGGTAGAAATCAGGTAACCAATGCAAAAGAGTCCGAACGTCGCGACGCTGGAGGTGATGGTGAATGCCACCCACCACCAGCGTGGCGCAGGTTGTTCTATGACACCGGAAATTCGCTCCGTGAGCCAGCTGAAATTGCGCCGGTTCAGAACAAGCGGAGCGCGCTCGATCTGCCGTTCGGCACTCTCAATCGTTTCTTGTGATGCTGCTGCTCCGTCCATGGTCAAATTGCCAACCCCGAAATAATCGGGGCTCGCGAAATGTTTCGGAGTTGCCCATTGCCAATTGGATCGAAAATCAAAAATCGAGAATTCATCATTCCGGTACCTTCTCCACCAAGCTTGCGACTCCGATATTCTCCGCGTCGGGCATCTTTGAATTGGGATTGCGGATCCTCGCGAGATAACTGGTGCGCGCGACGATGTTCAAGTAATCGAGCAAACGATAATTGCGGTCCTGTTCTTTCATTTTTGAAACGCGACTTTCCGGATCCTTGATGTCGCCAAAAACAATTGCGCCCGTGGGGCAGGCCTGCGCGCATGCTGTAGTAAACGAATCGTGCGGAATTTGCTTATCGGCAGACGCGCCTGCACGCGCGATGGCCGCGATCTTTGCTTCCTCGATACGCTGGACGCAGAAAGTGCATTTCTCCATGACGCCGCGCATGCGCACAGTGACATTGGGATTCTTCTGCATCTTGATAGTGTCCGGCGCGCCTTTAGTGGTGAGCGGCGCGAAATATTCTTCGTAGATGTTGAACGCGCCGGCGATTTTTCTCTTGCCGACCGGCCGCTGGTTGTAATCAAAGAAGTTGAACCGGCGTACCTTGAATGGACAATTGTTCGAACAGTAGCGTGTGCCGACACAGCGATTGTAAGCCATCACGTTGAGACCGTCTTCGCTGTGAACCGTCGCGTTAACGGGGCAGACAGTCTCACACGGCGCGTTCTCGCAATGCTGACACGGCATCGGTTGATGCACGACCTCTGGATTTTCCGGCCAATCGCCGCGGTCCTGGTTGAACGGCTTCCTGCTGGCGTAGTAACGGTCGATACGGAGCCAGTGCATGATCCGGCCGTGAGACACTTGTAATTTGCCAACCACGGGAACATTGTTTTCTGCCTGGCACGCGATCACGCACGCGCTGCAGCCAGTGCAAACATTCAGGTCGATCGACATTCCCCACTGCTGCGGCGCAGTGAGCGGCGGATGCGTGTAAATGCTCGGCGGAGGATGTGGCAGTTCCTCTTCGCCCGGAACTTTTTTCGCAAAATCGTGGTCGGCGCGATAGCCTTCCAGCGTTGCCTCACGGATGAGCCCACGGCCTTCAATGCTGAATTGCTCCTGTGAGATTGAGAACGGATACGTGCGCCCGACCTTCTTCACCCGCACGCTCTCAATCCCCTGCCCACCAGCCACAGAGAAATATGGATTTGCCGCCGTACGTAAGAAATAACCATTGAACCCGGATTGCTGCGCGATGCCGGGTCTTTCTTTGAGCGCGCCACCTGCATAAGGCAGCTCGTAAAATTCGGGCATCTTTCGCGCCCACCCCAGCGGCACGGTAACCGAATTGTCAGCGTGCCCGGGTGAGACGAGTGCCGCTATGACCAGCTCGCGTTTAATCGGCTCCGCAGCGGCCCCTTTTTCTGTGATCGTCACCTGGACCAGATCTCCGGTTTGCACTTCGAGGTTTTTGGCGAAAGCCGGACTCATCAGTGCGGCATTGTCCCATGTGAGTTTCGTTATGGGGTCGGGCAATTCCTGGAGCCAGCCGTTATTGGCGTAGCGGCCGTCGTCCATTGCATAGCTCCCTGTGAGCACAATTTCCGGTGAATCTGGCGCAGGTGCTGCCGGCAGTTTCCACGAACTTTGAACCTGGGGCGCGACTGCGCTTGCGTTAAACGAGGAACTTTGATCACGCGGTTGAAAGTGGGACGCAAAACCGTCGTGAAGGAAATTGGACCACGCAGTTTGAAAATCGCCCGGCGGATTGGTAGTGGCGCGAAAAGTTTCTTGCACGAGTTCGGGCCCTTCTGTTTTCGGCCCGCCAAGCAGCGCGTTGAGCAGTTCAATTTCCGAAAGCCCGCCGAAGAGGGGCAGGATCATTGGCTGAATCGACAAGTAATCGCCACCAAACGTGAGAGCGTCGCCCCACGATTCCAAATAATGCGCCATTGGAATGTGCCACTGGCTAAGTGCTGAGGTGGCGTCCTCGTGATAACCGAGTCGCACGATCTCCGGCACCTTTTTTTGCAGATCAACCCAGTCGAGCGGCAGCTTTGTCTTGCGATCCTGCACTAAACCGCGCTGTGCGTTGTAAACCGGATCACCGCCGAGAATGAACAGCTGCTTGACCCGGCCGTCGTTTATGTCCGACGCAAGTTGTGAGATGTCCATCGTGCGCGGATTCTGCGGAGCCTGCCGAACCACCAACGTCTGCCCGACATTTTTCAGCGCAGCGTTGATTGCGTACGCGAGCAGTTGCACTGCGACTGGCTGATTGCTGCCGACCAGCACCAAGCTTGCGCCCGGTTTTGCAAGAAGATCATTCGCCGCTTCGGTAAGCCATTGCTCATCAAACTTTGCTCCGCCGCCGGTTTGCAGATTGCCGACGAGTGCGCTGAGACCTGCATCGTTTGTGCCTGCGAGGATTTTTCCCGCGATCGCTTGCGCGAACGCAGCAATTTGGCTCGCCGGGCATCGGAGCCGATGATCCGCCATTGCACCGGTGAGCGTGAAGCGATTCTCGACGACATACAGCCGATTCATGTTGTCTTTCGAAGAATTCACGCGTCGCCGCGAAGTGAACGCGCGCACCGATTCGAGATCGCCCTGTCCGCAATCGAGAAAATCGCTGTCCAAAGCAAGAATTACATCCGCGCGATCCAGTTTTGGAATGAGCCGCGCGCCGGCCCCGAACGCGCTTTGCGCGGCAGTCGCCTGTTCCTGACTGAGCAGCGGTTCATAAACACACCAGCGCATACTCGGAAATTTCTTTTCCAATTCCGCACGTAACCGCTCGCGTGTAGGCGAAAGCGTTTCGCCAACCAGGAACGCAAGACCGTCTCCTCCTTGACCGCCGAGCGTACCGCGAAGCCCTCCAAGGTAATTGTCGAAATCCCCGCGGTTGCTCGTTTTGCCTTTGTGAACGAAGCGCTGCGATCGCGATGGATCGTACAAGTCAAGAACCGACGCCTGAACGAAGGTGTCGGTCGCTCCGCCACTGGCCGGATGCAACGGATTACCTTCCAATTTGATCGGCCGTCCGTCGACGGTGGTGGCGACCAGCGGAATTGCGCCGGTGCGCCGCGGCATCGCTGTGGCGTAGTAGAGAAATTTTCCTGGAATGGTCCACTCGACGTTTTTGGTGAACGGAACCAGGTGCAGTTCAGGGCGGCGACAACTCGTCAGGCCAACGCCAGCAAGCGCCATCGAAGCGCCCATCAATTTCAAAAAGTCGCGCCGCGACCATTCGTCGCCGTTCAGCTCCGCCGCGCCTGCGGGAAATTCGCGTTCCAACCACTGGCGAAACTCTGGCGTGTCGTTCAACTCACCCAAGCCGCGCCAGTAATGCTTTCCGTGTAATGGCTCTGGCGGATGTTGGAATACGCGTTTCATCGATGGCACCCCTGACAATTTTGTGGCGGAGTAATATTCCAGCGCTCCTTCAGCGTCTGGCCGATCTCGACTTGGGTGAGTTTTTTCTTCTTCGAGAAATCTTCATGCGCGTCTTTGGGCTGACCATATTTCGCGACAAACTCCGCCGGCTTCACGTCTTCAGGTTTCCAATCGAGATTAAAAACCTGCTCTTCGGGCCGCAGAAAATTTTCCGGATGTCGATGACACTCGAGACACCAGGCCATGCTGTGCGGCTTGGCCAGGTACACCGTCGACATGTGATTGACCGGACCATGGCAACTGAAACAACTGATGCCCCGGTTCACGTGTGCGGCATGATTGTAATAAACGTAATCGACCGTGCGATAGATCCACACCCAGTCGACCGGATCACCTGACGTCCAGCTCGCACGCACCGGCTCCAGCTTTGGGTTGTCCTTTTGCACCTGCGTGTGGCAGTTCATGCAGGTTTGTGTGTTGGGTACATTGGAGTGCGCCGTCATTTCCACAAAGCTGTGACAATAACGGCAATCCATCCCCAACTGTGTAACGTGAATGTCGTGTGGAAATGGCACCGGTTGGATCGGTTGATATCCCACTTTCGTATATTTTGGCGTGGCGTAGTACCACGTGGCGCCGGTCACTCCACAGACGAGTACGATGCCGCAGACCAACACTTTGATCGGCATCCAATTCGTCCAGCGTGGAAAGAAATTTGCCATGGTTGTTAATCGGCAGAGGCGTCAATGGACGTCGGTCGCCACATTGCCAATAAAACGGAACTAAGCTCAGGAACTGTCCGGTTCAGAACGTTGCCAAGGGTTAAGGTTAATCGGTTGCCTGAGGGATAACGGATTCTATAAATGCGCTGCGCGAGGGCAAAACAAATTTCGTGACTCATATCGATTGAAAGTTGCGTAGCGCGACACGATCACCTCAAAACTTCGGCAACGCGTCAAGCTCAGAAGTCGAGATTGATCGCATAATGTGAACGCACTTCGGTCGCGCACCGCTTGCCTCTCTCGCGCGCGGGAAATTTTTAGACTTCAGTGACTCGCGCCTAGCAGCCCCCAGGCGCAGCTTTCAGAGAAACGGAAGCGGAACTGCTTCGATCGTAATTTTTCGCGCCGAACTTTCCGGAACCAACGCATCCAATCTCGTGCCGACGTCGTTAAAACCGCGCTTCACATAGCCGAGTGCTATTTCTTTTCCGAGGCGTTCGCTGTGCGTTGCGCTTGTGACCCAGCCAACTTCTTTGCCCTCCTTTGACGGAGCGGCAAGCTTCATTCCCGATTGAAGCGGGATACGATCCAGCGAAACGAAGCCGCACAATCGCTTGTTCGTTTGCCCTGACATTTTTATTCGCGAGATCACTTCCTGGCCTATGTAGCAGCCTTTTTGGTAATCGATCGTTCGTTGTTCCAGATTAGCTTCGATTGGAATAATCTGCTCTGTCAGCTCGAAGCCCGAGCGAGGAAGACCTTGTTCGATTCGCATCACCTCTGCAGCGCCGGAATCGAGAACCGCAAAGGCCGAATCCAATCGCTGCCACACAACGTCGTGATCCGCCGAGTCGCTCCATATGTCCCAACCTGGCTCGGCAAAGCGGCGCACAGAAACAATCCGGCCTTTCTCCGCAGTCGGCGGTTGCTCTGACAGAACGTGAAGTAGCGAGAATTGATCGGTGACATCTTCAATCTGAACGTCGTCTGCAATGATATAGCGCTCCAACCTGGCGCGAAGTTTCTCTCTCAGATTCAGCTCTGCATCCACCAAAAAGGATTCATCACGCGCACTAACGAAAACGTGCGCGTCTATTTTGCCTTTGGCATTGAGGACGCACGCTTCGATCGCGTTTGTCCCAGTGGCCTTGCGCAAATCATTTGTGATTTGGCCGTTGAGGAATCGGAACCGATCCGTCCCGGTAATGCTCAGCTTCGCGCGCGCGGACAGATCGAGGAAGCTGGCCTGCCCGCCTTGGGACAGCTGCGTCATTCCTTTCCAGACGAGAGCTTGCTCAGGAGTTGTTTGAGAAAGCCGCGGCGCAACCGTGCCGATGTGTCAGCCGGCGCTGCTGTGCTGCCTCCTTCTCTGAAAGCGAGCACAGGCTGCGGTGAAGCCGTCAGCTCCGCAACGTCTGCCATTGTCTCCGTTTCCGATTCTGCTGAAGGAACAACCGGTTCGTTGACATCGGGTTGTTCCCTCTGCTCTTCCAAGTGCGGCTCTTCGTAAGATGCTGGCGCAGGTTCGTGCAAATATTTGCGCACAACCGACGAATAATCATCGTCCCCGTGACCCCATTGCATTTGCTCGAACAACTGATCCCGGGCGGCAGCGGTGACTCCCAGATCCAGATAATGCGATAAAGCAATCTGACTCGCCAGCTGCATATCTTTCAGCATGTGTTTAACAGAAAACTGCGGCCCAAAATCCCGCTCGAGCATTTTCGGCAGTTTCATGGTCAGAGTGGCAGATTGACTCGCATTGGCGCGCATTGCCTCGATAAATTTTTCCGGCGGCAATCCCAAAGCTTGTACCAACGCCAGTGCTTCCGCCGCGGCCTGCACGCTTGCAGCAGTAATCATGTTCGTTGCGATCTTTATGGCGCTAGCCTGGCCGATAGCTCCGATGTAGATGATTTGTTTGCTACTTGCTTCGAGAATAGGACGCGCTTCCTGCAAGGCTGCGTCGGTCGCGCCGACATAGTAAACCAGTTCGCCCTTCTCCGCTGCGGGCTTGCTACCTGTGAAGGACGCCTCGACAAACCGCGCTCCTCGACGCTCGACGATTTCCGCCGCAGCCCGCATTGAATCCGGAGCGACTGTTGAGTGCGCAAGGACAACATGACGGGGCGTGAGGCTTTCGCTTAGCTGCTCGACAGTCTGCAACAGAGCTTCGTCATCGGACACAAAGATCTGAATGTAGTTGCAAAGGCTCGCCAGTTCTCCAGGCGAACCAACAAAATTTGGGACGGGCTGCGGTGACCGATTCCAAACAAAAACGGAAAACCCCTTGCGGCGAAGATGCCCGGCGATTCCACGACCGATGATTCCAAGGCCGATGACGCCAACGTTCTTATGCGTTGGCTGGGACGTAGACGCGATGCGCTCCATTGAGGCGGACTTCACGATCAGACTGCCGGCAAAAATGGCAACAGGCAATGCCGAAATTCACAATGAACGGGTAGAAGGTCGTGACGATCCGTACGCTGTCCGGCCATCATCATTTTAGCGCGAATTCAGACAGATAGTACAACGCTACAGACCCGACGGTCTGAAGACTCTGCGCGCTGATCTTGTCCATGGTGTCATCGGCTGTATGCCACCAGGGAAAGTCGAAATCAATGATGTCGAGCGTTGGAATACCGATCGCGTTCAGTGGTGCGTGATCATCGATCAGCTCCCGGCCGAGATATGTGAAATAATTTCGCAACTTCAGCGCTTCCGCCGCGGCGAAAATATCTCGCGCCATGTCGGCAGGAGAATCGTTGGGAAGCGTGATGCCAAGTGATCGATCGCCAACCATGTCGAACAACAATCCGCCGCGAAATTGCTTCGCACCTTCCCTTTGAAGCTGCCTGGCAAAATAGCGGCTTCCGTACAAACCATCCGTTGCGGAAAATTGCTCGCAGGCTTCTTCGCCATCGAAAAATACCAGTTCAATTTTCCTGGCCAGATCCGGATGCTGCCCGATTACACGAGCCAATTCCAGCAGCAGCCCTGTGCTTGAGCCGCCGTCGTTGGCACCCACAAAGCGAATGGTGTCAAAAATTTTTGTGTCGTAATGAGAGCACAACAAGAACGAGCGGGACGCCGCCTTCCCATGATCGGGAAATTGGGCCACCAAATTTACGAATTGGATCTTGCCCCGCGGAGTGTCATCACTGAATCCTTGACGCGTTACCCGCCAACCGAAACGACGAAGTTCGTTCTCAATGTATTCTCTCGATTCTTCGAGAGATTTAGATCCAGCGGGTCGCGGCCCGAAATCAACGAGCCGTTGAACATGAGCAAGGGCTTTCTCGCCGGAGAATTCGTCCCAGATCCTCGGGGCTGTTGCGCGTAGCGAACCTGCCTGACCAATCAAGGCGGAAAACAAAATCAGGGCGATTTGTAGGACGTTTCTGTAAAACGCCGTGATCAGCCGATACTCTGGGATTGGCGTCTGACACAGACGCCCTACAATTTCCATTAGTTGTGTTAGTCCGCTGGCGGCAGTCCCAGGGCGGTAACGATCCGCTGGAGATCGTCCGTTCCGTAGTACTCAATTTCAATCCGCCCGCGTTTGTCTCCGTGGTGGATGGCGACGTGCGTCGCCAGATGTTGTTGCAACCGGTTTTGCAAGTCTTCTACTGCCGTCCCCTCGGCGCTCAATTCGACTGCCACGCGCCGGGACCTTCGCCGTGACCGTCCGATCCCTAGCTGGCGGGCCACCAGCCGCTCCGTGGAACGCACCGTGGCATTGCGCCGCAAAACTGTTTCCGCAGCGAGCAGTTGTTCCTCCGGAGCTTTTAATGCTAGCAGCACTTTTGCGTGACCGACTGAAAGTAAATTCTGAGCTAGCCAGACTTGCACCTGTGGATGCAGATCCAAAAGGCGCAGCGCATTCGCCACTGCAGCCCGGCTACGACCCACCTTGAGCGCGATGTCCTCCTGCCGCATTCCAAATTCATTCGATAACCTCGCGTAACCCTGAGCTTCTTCGATCGGGTTTAGGTCGGCGCGCTGCAGGTTCTCGATCAAGGATAACTCGAGCACCTCCAGGTCATTGGCGGTGCGAACAATCGCTGGCGCAGTGGCAAGGCCGATTTCCTGTGCCGCGCGCCAGCGGCGCTCGCCTGCGATAAGTTCAAATCGCGCGCCTACCTGACGGACTATCAGCGGTTGAATAACGCCGTGTTGTCGAATCGAATCGATCAGCTCCTGCAACGCTTCGCGTCCAAAATCCTTCCGCGGCTGCAGTGTGCTCGGCACAATCCTTGCCAGGTCAATCTGATGCACTCTCTCGCCCGACTCGGCGACATCGGTGGCCGGGGCAACGGAAGGTGTGCCAATCAGCGCACCAAGACCTTTACCGAGACCAGAACGTGCCATGCGTCTGAGGCTACCGGAACAGCCTTGTCATGGCAAACAGCAATCCGTGCCCAAGATATACCATGATTAGCAGGGTGCTGCCTGTTCATTGGCAAAAGAATTCTTAAAAAAAGTATTGACATTAAACGCTGAAATTCAGTATCAATGCGGACGGCACCAAAAAAGACAAAGAACTTTGCCCGGTAGATTTTTTGTCTGTTTGGAGTCCAGTGACCTAAAAAACCAAAACAAACATAACCGGGAAAGAGAAAGAACACATTCAATGTATTCACTGATTCAACATAAAACGTTAGTTTGCGGGCGCGCGTTTCTTCTCCTCCCGCTTATTCTGGTGAGCTTGGTGGTTTTGCCACAAATGCAGGCAGCGCCACAAGTATTACCCACACCGATACCCGGGAATCCGGACGGATGCTATCCTGGGTTTACGACAGCGGAAGGATGCAAGGCGCTTCATAACCTTACCTCCGGTGCTGGAAACACAGGGGTTGGCTGGTATTCGCTGTTTGGCACCTCCACTGGTAACTTCAGCACTGGTATTGGCGCTGGAACGCTGGTCCTTAACAATGGTGATTCAAATACAGCAGGCGGCGCTGCAGCGCTTTTGCTCAACATTGGCGGCACACGGAACACCGCCTTCGGAACAGACGCCCTTGTTTATAACGGGAACGGTGTGGCAGGCGCCAATTTCAACGATGCTTTCGGGGCCTTCGCGCTGTTTAACAACAGCGACGGGTTCAGCAACAACGCCGTGGGCGATTCCGCACTGTTTGAAAACCTTCACGGCGCTGCAAACACCGCCATCGGTGATCTGGCGCTCTCGAATAACGATGTGAGTGGAAGTAAACTTGGAAACGTCAACACGGCTGTTGGCGGTGAGGCACTCTTTAGTAACACTGATGGCGATTCAAATAACGCTGTTGGGTTTCAAGCCATGGATGCTAACACCGTAGGTGTGCAGAACAATGCCATGGGCGTTCTGGCCTTGAGCAGTAACGCCGACGGCGCTTCAAACACCGCGCTCGGTGACTCGGCACTCGCAGGCAACGCAAGCGGCTCGTTCAACACAGTCGTAGGCTGGAGTGCAGGAGATACCGTAGAGGGCGACGATAACATCTATATCGGCGCAACGGCCGCTGATGGTGTCACGAGCGAGAGTGGAACCATACGCATCGGCGATCCGAACTTTGTAGGGGCCGCCTACATGGCCGGTATCTTCGGTGTACCAGTCGTCGGCGCCCCTGTTATCGTAGCCGCAGACGGCCAGCTCGGCGTCGGCGTAGCGGGGTCGCCTCTCTCGGCGAACGAGTTGACCAAAACCCATCGGGTCGTCCAGCAACTGAAGGCCACCACTGAAAAACAAGCGGCAAGAAT
>WNGC01000478.1_pt1 | contig 27540 bp, 28 predicted proteins | sample 5400051 | NCBI WGS metagenome assembly WNGC01 (sample SAMN13153368, study PRJNA577476) | soil metagenome | isolation source: 20 cm soil or saprolite under grassland replicate 2 | place: USA:California | collected 2016-06-15
CGCGGCGACGATAGCTGCGGGCTTCATGATCCTCCCCGCTACTGCGGCACGACGCCGTCGCGGCCTACGTTGATCCGGCTCGCCTCGAACGTGCCGTCAGGCTTCTTGGTCGCTGCGAGCACGGTGACGCGCGCGCCCGCCTTGAGATCGCCCTTGCCGCCGACCTCGTAACGGACGATGGGCACGTTCGGCGGAACGACGATCTTCTTCTCGCCGTCCTTGTATTTGACCAGCATCGTCGCGCCATCGACGCCGGCGACCGTCGCGCCCGAGGCCGAGCCGTTGGTCATGGTGCTGTTTGGCACGGGCGCATAGGGCCGGTGACCCTCGCCGGTGCCGCGCATCTGCTCGGGGAAGATGTGCACTTCCAGCGCCTTCTGGCTGCCGTCCGCCTGCGGCATCGCCGCGCTGCCGAGGAAGGTGCCTTCCTTGATGTCCGCCATCGAGGCTTTCACCACGGCGACGATCATCGCATTGTCGGTGAGCGTGAGCTTGAGCTCGGCGCCGTCGCTGGATTTCAAGGTGAGCAAGTTGCCGTGGACCTTCTCGATGGCCCCGCGCACGCGCAGGGTCTGCGCCGTGGCCGCCGCGCTCGAGGCGGCGATGATGGCGCCTGCGAGCGCCAATTGAATTGTTTTCATCATATTGTTCCCCCTGAACGTTGACGCGCCATCATGAGTGTGGCGGCGCGCACAGTATAAGGCAGGACGGGCCGATTTTCCGCGGCAGCGCCTCAACCCGCGGTTCGAGGGTGCACGGCGGCGAAAAAGCGATTGTGGACAGTCGCTTCGTTGCGTCCCCGGCTGGCTGGCAGGATGGCGCGGCGTCATGCTTATACACCGGATTGCTTTCGGGATCGCCGCGGCGCAGACTGGCTTCATCATTCAGGAGGTGAACGATGAATAAAATGCTCCTACCCGCGGCGGTTCTCGCCGCTTTACTCGCCGGGCCGCTTCTGGCTCACGAAGACGATGCGGCCGCCGGTGGCGGCCAGAGCCAGTTCGGCAAGGTGAATTTCCCGACTTCGTGCAGCGCGGCCGTGCAGCCGCAGTTCGAGCGCGCCGTGGCGATGCTGCACTCGTTCTTCTTTCCCGAGCACATCAAGGCGTTCCAGGCCGTGATCAAGGCCGATCCCGGGTGCGCGATGGCGTACTGGGGGCTTGCGATCAGCCAGCGGGGGAATCCCCTGGTGCCGCCCTGGCCCGAAGAGAATCTCAAGCGCGCGCTCGAAGCGATCCAGCAGGGCAAGGCGCTCGCGAAGACCGAGCGCGAGCGCGACTGGCTGAACGCGCTCGAGGTCGTCTACAAGGACTACGACAAGGCTCCGGTTTCGGAGCGCAGCAAACGCTACGAGCGGGCGATGGAAGAGCTCGCGCGCAAGTATCCGGACGACAAGGAGGCATCGATCTTCTACGCGCTCGCTCTCCTCGAAGCCGTGGACCACGCCGACAAGACCTACGCGCGGCAGCTGAAAGCGGGCGGAATCCTCGAGCCCATCGACCGCGAGCAGCCCGCGCATCCCGGACTTGCGCACTACATCATCCACACCTACGACTTCGAGCCGCTCGCCGAGCGCGGGGTCGCCGCGGCGGACAAATACGCCAAGGTCGCGCCCGCTGCGCCGCACGCGCAGCACATGCCTTCGCACATCTATTCGATCCTGGGCCGGTGGGAGGATTCGATCCGGTCCAATACAGCCGCAGTCAAGGCTTCGCGCGACTACGCCGCAAAAAATGCCCCCGGAACGACCTTTGCGCAGGAGCCGCATGCGCAGGACTTCATGGCTTACGCGTACCTGCAGCTCGGCAAGGACCGCGAAGCCAGGCGCGTGATCGACGAATTGCGCGCCGTCACCAAGCTCAGTGGCGCACGGAGCTACGGCGCGGATACCGGAAGGCTCGCGCCGGCTTCACGCTATGTTCTCGAGCGCGCGGCCTGGGCCGAAGCCGCGAACCTCGCCGTTCCGCCGGATCTGTATACCTACGCGGAAGCGATTCCACGGTTCACCCGCGCGCTGGGCGCCGCAAAGACGGGGAACCCCGCCATGGCGAAGGAGGAAATCGAGCGGCTCCAGGCCTTGAGCAAGTCGGCGGAGAACAGCTACTGGGGCGAGCAGATCCAGGTGCTCGTCCTGGCTGCGAGCGCCTGGCGGGCGCACGCCGAGAGTCGCAAGGACGACGCGCTTAAATTCATGCGCGCTGCCGCGGACCTCGAGGATTCCACGGAGAAGCACGTTTCGATGGAAAACAGGCTTTACCCCATGCGCGAGATGCTCGGCGACCTGCTTCGGGAGCTCGGCCAGCCCGCCGCGGCATTGCAGGCGTACGAGGCCTCCTTGCACGTCGCGCAAAACCGGCTACGCGGTTTCTACGGCGCAGCCAAGGCGGCGCAGGCGTCCGGCGACCGGGTGAAGGCGCGCGCGTATTTCGAGAAGCTCGCAGCGCTCGCCGGGAACGCCGACCCCGAGCGCGCCGAGCTGGGCGAGGCGAAAGCGTTCCTGCTTGCGCAGCGCTGAACGCGCCGTGCGCTGCGCCGCGGCCTGCGCGGCGCTTGTCGTGGCAACCTTCTTCGTCGCAGTCCCGGGATCGAAGGCCGATCCGGGCGAGCAGGACCCGACGACTTCGGCTGCAGGCTCCGACTACGCCGCGGGAAAGAAGGCGGTCGAAGCGAAGGACTGGAAGAGCGCCGTCGAGCGCCTGAACAAGGCGCTCTTGCAGGACGATCGCAACCCGGACATCCACAATCTCCTCGGTTACGCCTATCGCAACGCCGGGCAGCTCGATCCCGCCTTCAGGCACTACCGTCGCGCGCTCGAGCTCAACCCGCGCCATCGCGGCGCGCGCGAATACCTGGGCGAGGCTTATCTCCTGGCGAACGAGGTGCAGAAGGCGCAGGAGCAGCTCGCCGCCCTGCGGGAGATCTGCCTCATCCCGTGCGAGGAATACGAGGACCTCGAAAAAGCGATCACCGCGTACAGCAAACGCGCGGCCAGGTCTCGCTAGAGCGCAGCGACAAGGCGTCGCCGAAGAGCTACCGGCTCGCGGCGGAATCGAAGTCCTGCGTGCTGGCACTCCGCTTCTTGCGTACGGAGCGCGCGGAAGTGGTATTGTTACCCGCGTCGTGCCCGGGAGCGGTTCGACCGGAAATCTGCCTTTGGGAGATAGGGGATGGCTAACGACCCCCGCAATCGGCAAAACCCAGCCCGCCCGGGCGCGGCGGGCGCCGGCGCGCGCGACAAGGCGAAGCCGGTCCCTGCCGATGCGCGAAAATCCGGCAATGCTTCCGCGCCGGGCGCGCCCGCGCCGGACTTTCTCGCCGGCCTCGATGCCTTTTCGCGCAGGATCGATGAAGAGCAGAAAGCGCACGAGCGCGCGGATGCGGAGCGGCGCCGCAATGAGGAAGAACAAGCGCGCCGGAGAGCGGAGGCCGAGCGCCGGGCGCAGGCGCTGGAGCTGGCGCAACGCAAGACCGAAGTCGAAAAACAGAGCCAGGGGCGCCGCTTCGCGGCGCTCGAGATGCTGCGAAAGCAGGCGGCGAGCCGCCCCCCGGGCGAAGACACCGCATCGCGCCGCGCCGCAGCCAAGGCGCTCATCCACAAGAACCTGCTCTCGGCCATGCATTACCTGGCGGAGTTCGCAAAGGAGCTCAACGGGGTGCTCCCGAGCACCGAAAGCACCTACGGGTTCATCTATCTCCAGCAGGCCTCGCCGATGGTGCTCTCGAGCGCCTTTGCAGACTACCGCCTGCGCAAGGTCGACGGCGACGAAGTGTGCGACCAGGTCTTCCTCACCTACCTCGCCCGCTACGCGCAGCCCGCGGCGGTGGACGTGGTGGGCCCCGATATCGAATACTGCCGCCGCTACCTCGCCCTCGCCCGCGTCCCGTTCGAATTCACAGCCTCCAAGAAGAACGATTTCGGCCAGCCGGTGAGCGGTACGTTCGCGCTGTCCGGCGCGATCCCGTGCGAGGTCCACATCCGCGCCGACTACGATGCGCCTGCCGTCCTCGTCGAGCTTCTCAACGTCGGATCGATCGGGGCCGGCCGCTGCCGCTTGGCACCGGAGGCGTTCAACGAACGCTTCGCCGACGAGATCGCGAAACACGCTCTCGGCTCCCGGAACGAGTTCGCAAAATTCGTGACCCGCTGAGGCGAGCCGCGCTCACGGGTTCGGCCAGGGAGCAGGATAGCAGCCAATCAGGGGAGCAGGTGCCTGCGGAAGAACGCCGCGATCCTGCGGTCCATCTCGGGGAGCGCCGAGCGGTCGAAGCCGGGCGGATCGTTCATCAGTTCGGCGGCAAGGCCGGACCGCCCGGGCGGAAAAGGCGACAGCAGCGCGCCGTGACCCCCGTTCGGGAAATCGCCGAGCCGCTCGCACGCGGCGCACGCCTGGAGCACGCGGTCGCTGTGGAAGCGCGGAAGCAGCCACTTGTCCTGCCGTGCGGTCACCAGCGCGAGCGGCACGCGCGGTGCGGCGAGCGAGTCCATATCGAAGTCGGCGGCATACGGGACGGCGGCGACGATTGCTGCGATGCGCGGATCGGCGTAGGTCTGCCACGTCGCGTCTTCGAACCGCCAGCGAATCACCGTCAGCGCGATCGTCTCCTTCATTCCATCGAGGAAGTCGCCGTTCAGCCGGGCCGCGAGGCCCACGCAGCTGTAGAAATCCTCGGCGATGTGCGCTTCGCAGTGATCCCTGAATCGCGCCGGCGACCAGCGGCCGCCCGCCAGCGTGAGTGCCGTGTGCCCGCCCGCGGAGATGCCGTACAGGCCGACCTTGTCGAGCGCGAGAAGCGGGGCGAAGCGCGCATCCTGTCCCACAGCGTCGATGGCGCGCGATACCTCGGCCGGCCGGCGCTTCCAGCTCTCGGGCCCCGCTGCGCTCAAGTCCTTGTAGTTGTCGCCGCGGTGCTCCGGGGTAGCCACCACGAAACCGGCCTCGGCCAAGGCGCGAGCGAGGTCGGAATGCACCCAGGGGGAAGCGCCCGAGCCGGGCGAGACGACGACAAGGCGCCCGTTGCCGCGAAGGGGAGCGCCCTGCGAAGCGAAATTGAGAGTGAAAGGGCCGCGTTTGAGCGGCTTCTCCTCGGCGCTCGAGGGGTAGAAGACGGTCACCGGGTCGCCGGCCTTGCTGGCGATCTCGGTGACGCCTACGGCGGCCTGCGCTGCGGCCGGGAGGGCGAGCGCTGCGGCGAGGAGAAAGGCGGCCGGCTGATTGCGTAAGCTTGGATTAGTCCGCACGGATCGACCTCAACTCTTTCGGGATTTGAGGAGGCGCAAGCAAGGATGCGACGCTGATTCGGATCGGAGCCATGACGATGAGCGACTTGGTGCATGAATCCGTGCTCACGTGCCCAAAATGCAGCTTCGCAAGCGCCGAGAGCATGCCGACGGACGCGTGCCAGTTCTTCTATGAATGCAAGAGCTGCGGCGTGGTGCTCAAGCCCAATCCCGGCGACTGCTGCGTGTTTTGTTCCTTCGGCTCGGTGAAATGTCCGCCCATTCAGGCGAAGCGCTCCTGCTGCAGCTAGGGCGACAAAGAACATCACGCATCCGGTTCCCAAGGCGAGAACGACGCCGACCAGCCATTCCTTTCAGGGCGCGACCTCAAACGCCTCGTGCGCATCGGTATCGAAGCTCAGGCCCTTGGGAAGGGGAACGATCGCCGATTGGACGGACCCGCCTGCGACGTGGATCCGATTGCCCAACACGGCCATGATGGCCTCGTGCCGAGGCAGGAGCATCGAGGGCAACTGCCACCAAGTGTCGCTCGCTGGATCGTAGGCTTCGAACGCGCGATACGCCGCGAGGTAGCTACCGTTCTGCACCTCGCCCCCGGCAGCGTAGATGATGCCGTTCAAAGCGGCCGTGTTGAACCCGCTGCGTGCTGTCGGCATGGGGGTCTTGGTCGCCCAGGAGTCTGCGGCTGGATCGTAGGCTTGCACCAGGTTGATGTTGCCCGGAAAGCCGATGATGAACGCCCCGCTCAACCGCCCACCGATTACGTAGATCTTGCCGTTCACGGCCTCGCCGCCCATGTGGTTGCAGGGCGTGGGCATCGGGGCACGAGCGCGCCACCTGTTCGTGGTCGGATCGTACTCCTCGACGGTGCCGAGGGACCGTTGCGGTTGGCGCGGGCGGATCACCGGGGTGCTCGCGTCGGGCATCGGGCCGGCCCCGCCAATCACGTAGATCTTCCCGCTCACGACGGCGGCCACGCTGCCGCCGCGCGCTGTGGGCATCGGGGCTCGCGCCTGCCAGCTGTCGGTCGCCGGATCGTATTCCCAAGAATCGTTGACTGGGTTCCAGCCCGGCGGCCCCGCCGAAGGAAGGTCGAAGCCGCCGAACAGATACATCTTTCCGTTCAGCGCCGTGACCGCCGCATGGTGGACCGGATGCGGCATCGGCTTCTTCTGCGTCCACGCGTCTCTCGCAGGATCGTACTCGTACACGAGACCGGCCGGCTTGAACCCGGGCTGGAGCCCTTGGGCGGCGTAGACCTTGCCGTTGATCGCGACGCCCAGCAACTCTCCGGTCGCCTGGGGCAACGGCGCGAGCCTGATCCACTTCCCCTGCGGAGGTCCCATCGGCGCGACCGCAGGCTGAGCACGCAGGCCCGCTCCCGCGAAGGTCCTCACGAGCCCCTCGGTCGCGGCCGCCGCCATCAGTCCCAAGCCGGAAGTCACAAAGATTCTTCTACGCATGCGGCTCACCTCTTTGGTTTGGGCGCGGGAAATGAACTTACTCGCAGACTGAAATGCGCAAGATTCATAATGCGAGATCCGCACTAGCGCGGAGTTCCGGGCGATTCCTGTCCTCCTGATCAGTCATCGCACACCGGAACGCCTGTCACCGTGTAGATCTGGGTGAAGTCGAAGTTCTCACCCGCGTCCGTGGCGAGCGTCAGGGTGATGGTGGTGTAGACCAGGCCCTGGGTCGACGGGGTGCACTGGATCGTTGTCGGATCGTAGGTCACGACGTAGGCGCATGAGGCGCCCGGAGAGACCGAGGGACCGCAGCCATCCGAAGAGATCGAGACCGCACCTTGATTTGGAAACCCGCCGAGGAAACCCGAGGGTGCGGCGCTGACCGTGATTTGCGCTACATTCAGGTTGAAATCCCCGTCGCTCAGCAGGGGAGCCGAGAACGTATAAGGCGAGTCTGGAATGACGTAGAGCTGCCCGTTCGAGGACTGCCAAGCGTAGTGAGAACTCGGGGTGATTACGAAGCCCTTGTCCACCCCTGAGAGCGCCGAGTCGCTTCCGGTCTTGTTCGTCCCGTTGTCGGCGTAGATAGTCCTGGTTCCGTCGACGTAGAGCGGAGCGGGTGCCGTGGGCGCGCCCGCAACCGAGCCTGTCGGATTCCCGAACAAGTCCCAGGTTGCGGTGTAGTCATACTGAGTCGTGATGCAGTGCGCTCCGCGACCGCTGGAGCACCGGGTGAGAGCGTAGTGAATCAGACCGCTGACGCCACCGGCGTCGGTGAAGGCGTACCCAACTACGTTGACTCCCCTTGCTCCCGGAGGCGGGATGAACTGGAGCTTGTACTCATAAGCGTGGGCCGTGCCGAGCAACATCAAGCCAAGTGCTGCCAGGATTTTTCTCATGGCTTCGTCTCCTTGGTTGGTCTATGCGGCCTTGGGTGCCGCACTTTCTGCAATAGTACTCTAGGCGTAAAGATTTAAAAGCCCATCCAACCCGACATAGTTAAAACAGTAAGTCGCCTTTTCTCGCACCACCGGCTTGGCGTGGTACGCAATAGAAACGCCGGCCTCCGCCATCATCGCGATGTCGTTGGCGCCGTCGCCGAAGGCGATAACTTGGTCGCGCGATAGCCGCAGTCCGTCGCGCAGTTCGAGCAGTTTCGCGGCTTTGATTTGCGCGTCGACGATGCGGCCGACGACTTTGCCGGTGAGTTTGCCGTTTTTGGATTCGAGGGTGTTCGACAGGGTGTAGTCGAGCGAAAGGCGTTCCTTGAGCCGCTCGGTGAAGTAGGTGAAGCCGCTCGAGACGAGCAGGGTCTTGATGCCGAGGGAGCGCAGCCGCGCTAGCATGCGCTCCGCGCCGGGCGAGAGTTTCAGCCGCTCGTCGTAGACCCGCGCGAGCGCCGATTCGTCCATGCCTTCGAGCAGCGCGAGGCGCCGGCGCAGGCTCTCGTGGTACTCGATCTCGCCGCGCATGGCGCTCGCCGTGATCGCCGCGACCTGCGGCTTGATGCCCCGGATGTCGGCGATCTCGTCGATGCACTCGATGGTGATGAGGGTGGAGTCCATGTCCATCGCAACGAGGCCGAAATCGGAGAGCTTGCGCGCCGCGGGCACGAAGGCGAAGTCGAGCTCCGCCTTTGCGCAGTATTCGGCGACGCCGTCCTGGGTCTTGTAGTCGTGCAAGCGGAAGGCGTTGTTGCCGACGTTCTCGATGCGTGAGGCGCCGCAGAGCTTGGCGATCGCCTTGAGGTCCGGGGTTTCGACTTCGAGGCCGTGGATGACGAGGTAGCTCATGGAGAAACGTGTGAATAGTATCCTTGATCGACGCACCGCTCTACGGGTAGTCTTGAAGCAAACCACGGAGGCACACCGATGGACGAGAGATACAGCATGATTGGATTTGTCGTGATCGTAATGCTCTACGCGGTGGTCGGGCTTTTGGCGGCGGCGGGCGCCATCTCCATCACCCGGAAGATCGGCCCCAAGGCGGAACAGGTTCTCTACGGGCTTTTCCTCGTCATCATCGCCGCGTTCTATCTGGCCTTCGTCGCGTATTTCGGAAATGCGGCGACGTGGCGGGTGGAAATGGTCGCCGTCGTTTTGTTCGCGCTGATAGGCCTGTTCGGCGTGCGCCTGCCGATCGCCGTGGTGATCGGTTATGCCCTGCACGGGGCGTGGGACTTGGTGCACGAGCTTCAGGCTCAGGGAGCCATCTCCGCTTACTACCTGGGCCGGTTGACCGCGGTGCCGATGGCCTATGGGGTTTTCTGCGCGGCCTTCGATGTTTACATCGCGGCCTATGCGTTTAAGCGGCGCGACGAGTGGAGCGTCGCGTGGGCGCCGCAGCTGCAGCAGGCGACTACGCCGCCTGCTTGAGCGCCGCCGGGGCGAGCGCTTCCAGCACCTGCCGGACGGCGAGCGCGCGCTCGGGGAGCTCGCTCGTGACGCGCTCGACGCGCAGCTTGTTCGGCGCAGTGAGCTTCCAGCCGCGCTGTTTCCGCACGACCTTCAGCACCGCGGCCGGGTCGAGCGGGGGATGCTGGACGAACTGCACCTGGATGAATTCAGGAGCCGCGTCGACGCGCGAGACGCCCAAGCGGCGACCGAGGATGCGCAGGCGATGGCTCTCGATCAGCGCGCGCGCCGCGCCCGGCAGGTCGCCGAAGCGGTCGACCAGCTCTTCCTGCATCGCCTCGACGCGCTCCGCGCTCTCGCAATTGGCGAAGCGCTTGTAGAGCACCAGGCGCTCGTGCACGTCGGCGCAGTAGCTCGCGGGCAGGAGCGCCGGGAAGTGCAGGTTGATCTCGGTCGTGACCTCGAAAGGCTGCGACAGGTCGGGCTCGCGTCCGGCCTTCAATGACCGCACCGCGTGGTCGAGCATGTCGGCGTAGAGGTTGAAGCCCACTTCCTGCATCTCGCCCGACTGCGATTCGCCCAGCACCTCGCCCGCGCCGCGGATCTCGAGGTCGTGCATGGCGAGGTAGAACCCCGAGCCCAGCTCCTCCATCATCTGGATCGCTTCCAGCCTTTTTTTCGCCGCGGCGGAGAGCGCTTCCTCGCCGGGGGTGAGGAGGTAGGCGTAGGCCTGGTGGTGCGAGCGCCCGACGCGGCCGCGCAGCTGGTGCAATTGCGCGAGGCCGAACTTGTCGGCGCGCTCGATGATGATGGTGTTGGCGGTCGGGATGTCGATCCCGGTCTCGATAATGGTCGAGCAGAGGAGGAGGTTGTGCCGTTGCTGCAGGAACTCGCGCATCACGCGCTCTAGGTCCCGCTCGCGCATCTGGCCGTGCGCGACCGCGATGCGCGCTTCCGGCAGCAGCTTTTCCAGCTTTTCGCGCATGATCTCTATGGTGGCGACGTCGTTGTGCAGGAAGAAGATCTGCCCGCCGCGCTTCAACTCCCTCAACGCCGCCTCGCGGATGATGCCGCTCGAATACGGCGTGACGAAGGTGCGGATCGCGAGGCGCCGTTCCGGCGCCGTGGCGATCACCGAGAGATCGCGCAGGCCTTCGAGCGACATCGCGAGCGTGCGCGGGATCGGCGTCGCGGTGAGCGTGAGCACGTCGACCTCCGCCCGCAGCGCCTTCAGCGCTTCCTTCTGGCGCACGCCGAAGCGGTGCTCCTCGTCGACGATCACGAGGCCCAGGCGCTTGAACTTCACGTCGCGCTGCAGGAGCTTGTGCGTGCCGATGGCGATGTCGACTTCGCCTGCGGCAAGGCCTTCCAGCGCCGCCGTCGTCTCCTTGCCGCTCTTGAAGCGCGAGAGCTCCGCCAGCTTGATCGGCCAGTCGGCGAAGCGGTCGGAAAAAGTGTTGAAATGCTGCTCGGCCAAGAGCGTCGTGGGCGCGAGCACCGCGACCTGCATGTTGTCGGCGACGGCGACGAAGGCGGCTCGCAGTGCGACTTCCGTCTTGCCGAAACCGACGTCGCCGCAGACGAGGCGGTCCATGGGCTTGCCGCTCTTCATGTTGTCGATGGCAGCCGAGATGGCGGCCGCCTGGTCCGGCGTCTCCTCGAAGCCGAAGCCTTCGGCGAAGGCCTCGTAGTCGTGCTGGTTCAGCTGGAAGGCGTGGCCTAGGCGGGTCGCGCGCCGGGCGTAGAGGTTGAGCAATTCCGCGGCGGTGTCGCGCACCGCGCGCGCGGCTTTGCGCTTCGCCTTCTCCCACTGGTCGCCGCCCAGCTTGTGCAGCGGCGCCTGCTCCGGCGGCCCGCCCGAGTAGCGGCCGATCGAGTGCAGCTGCGCCACCGGCACGTAGAGCTTGTTCTCCTCCGCGTATTCGAGCAGCAAAAATTCCGCGGCGCCTTCCCCCAGGTCGAGATCCACGAGGCCCCGGTAGCGACCGATGCCGTGCTGCACGTGCACCACCGGGTCGCCCGAGCGCAGCTCGGAGAGATCGCGCAGCATCCCCTCGACCGAGCTCACCGGTTTGCGCTCGCGCGCCGCGGGCGAGCGCGCGGTTCCCGCATAGAGCTCCGACTCGGTGACGAAGCAAAGGCCCTCCGCATCGAGGAAGAAGCCGGCGAGGAGCGGGGCCACGCCGAGCGAAAAGCGCGATTCCGAGCGCTTGAATTCCTCGAAGCCGGCGCAGGGTTCGGGCTTCAAGCCGTATTCGGCGAGGTACTGGGCGAGCGTCTCGCGCCGGCCGGGCGATTCGGCGAGCAGCATGACGCGCGCCGGCGTCGCGGCAAGGAAGGTCTTCAGGCGGTGCAGGGGATCGGCAGCGCGCCGCTCCACCGCGAGCTCGGGCAGCGGATGCGCGGACGGCGCTTCGCCTTCGAACTCGGCGCGCCGGAAAGCCTTGGCGCGGACGAAAAAATCCTCGGCGGAGAGGAAAATCTCCGCGGGCGGGAGCAAGGGCCGCGCGCGGTCGCCTTGGAGGAGGTGATAGCGCCCTTGAGCATCGCGCCAGAACTCGGTGAGGGCCGCGTGCACCTCGCCGTGCATGCTGACCGTGGCGCCCTTCGGCAGGTAGTCGAAGATCGTCGCGGTTTTCTCGAAGAAGAGCGGCAGGTAGTACTCGATCCCCGCGGGCGCGACGCCGTTGCTCACGTCCTTGTAGATGCGGCTCTTCGAGGGATCGCCCTCGAAGGCGTCGCGGTAGCTGCGGCGGAATTGGTTGCGCCCGGCTTCGTCCATGGGAAACTCGCGCGCCGGCAGGAGGCGGATCTCCGCCACCTTGTAGAGCGTGCGCTGGGTGTCCGCATCGAAGGAGCGGATCGACTCGATCTCGTCGTCCAAGAGATCGAGGCGGTAGGGGAGGGCGCTGCCCATGGGAAAGAGGTCGACGAGACCGCCGCGCACGCAGTACTCGCCCGGCGCGACCACCTGCGTAACGTGGCTGTAGCCGGCGAGCGTGAGCTGGGATCGCAGCGCGTCCAGATCGAGCGCTTCCCCCGCCTTCAGGAAAAAACTGTGCGCGGCGAGGAAGGACGGGGGCGCGAGGCGCGTGAGCGCGGTCGCTGCGGGAACGATGGCGACGTCGAAGTCCTCGCGCATGATGCGGTAGAGCGTCGCCAAGCGCTCCGACACCAGATCATGGTGCGGCGAGAAGCCGTCGTAAGGCAGGGTCTCCCAGTCGGGCAGGAGCAGCACGGCGAGCTGCGGCGCGAACCACGCGATCTCGTCCTTCAAGCGCTGCGCCTCGGTCGCGCGGGCGCAGAGCACCACCGCCGGCCGCGAGGCTTTCGCTGCGCGCGCGAGCGCGAGCGCGTCGCTCGAGCCGTGAAGGCGGGCGGCGCTCGCGTTTTTTTCGATGACTGCGCTCATCGTCTTCGTTTCAGAAATAGCAAAACCCGAGTTGAGCGCCGCTCGCCTTGCGAAGCGGAGTTCGAACTCGGGACCCGGTTATAATCGAGGTAATTATATATCGTGTCGAATTCTTCGAATCTCAACCGATTTCAGTGACTTCCAGATATTTCGGCCTGGTTCCGGCCGCAGGCTCGGGTTCGCGCTTCGGGGCCGACGTGCCCAAGCAATACTCGCCGCTCGCGGGCAAGCCGATGCTGCACCACTCGATCGCGCGCCTGCTCGCCACGCCGGAAGTGGAGATCGCCTTCGTGGTGCTCGCTCCGGGGGACACCGAGTTTCGCAAGTGCGACTGGAGCGCCTTCGGCAACCGGCTCGCCCCGCTCTACTGCGGCGGCGCGAGCCGGCGCGACAGCGTGTTGAACGGAATCATCGCTGCGGCGAGCCTGGTCGATCCGAACGACTGGATACTGGTCCACGACGCGGTGCGGCCCTGCCTGGGCACGCCCGAGCTGCGCCGCCTGATCGAAGAGGCCGGGGGAGACGAAGTCGGCGGAATCCTCGCCGTTCCCGTCGCCGACACGCTAAAGCGCGCGGACGAGGAGCGGCGCATCGCCGCGACCGCGCCGCGCGACGGGCTGTGGCGGGCGCAGACGCCGCAGATGTTCCGGCACAGCATGCTGCTGCGCGCGCTGCGCGAAGCCGAGCACGTCACCGACGAGGCGAGCGCGGTGGAAGCGCTCGGCTACAAACCGAAGCTCGTCGAAGGCAGCACGAAAAACATGAAGGTGACTTTTCCCGCGGACCTCGAGATCGCGGAAAAGATGCTCAGGGACCTGCCGTGAGGATCGGCCAGGGATACGACGTGCACGCGCTGGTGAAGGGCCGGAAGCTCATCCTTGGCGGGGTGAACATACCGTTCGAAAAAGGCCTCGCGGGGCACTCCGACGCCGACGTGCTGGTCCACGCGGTGTGCGACGCGCTCCTCGGGGCTGCGGCGCTCGGCGACATCGGCCGGCATTTCCCGGACAGCGATCCGAAATACAAGAACGCCGACAGCCGCGCCTTCCTGCGCGAGGTCGGCGGAAAGATCCGCGACGCCGGATTCTCGATCGCCAACGTCGATGCCACCATCGTCGCCGAAGCGCCGAAGATGGCCCCGCACATCCCGACGATGGTCGCAAACCTCGCCGCCGATCTCGGGATCCGCGCCGACCAGGTCAACGTCAAAGCGAAGACCGCCGAACGGCTCGGCGCGATCGGTCGCGGCGAAGGAATCGCCGCCGAGGCGATCGCGCTGATCGAGTAAACCGGGGACAGACCACGGTTTTCATCGCTCGTTCGGTCACGAAACCATGGTCTGTCCCCGATTTTGATCAATGAGGCTGTTCTTCGCGTTGTGGCCCGACGACGCGGTGCGCGCCGAGCTCGCGCGCTGGTCGCGCGAGCTGCACGCGCTGTGCGGCGGCCGGGCCACGCACCCTGAGAATCTGCACGTGACGCTCGCCTTCCTCGGCAGCGTCGAGGAGGCGCACGTCGCGGAGGTCGAGCGCGCCGCTGGCGAGGTCGCGATGCAGGCCACGTCGCTCGTGCTCGACCGGCCGGGCTACTGGAAGCACAACCGCATCGCCTGGGCCGGCCCTTCGCTCGTCCCGCCAGAGCTGGCAGCGCTCGTCTCCGGGCTGCGCGGGGCGCTTGCTAAATCGCGGATCGGCTTCGACACCAAGCCCTTCGTGTCGCACGTGACGCTCTTACGCGACGCGCGCGAGCCGCGCGCCATCCCTGAGCTCGCGCCGATCGAATGGCGGCTGTCGGGATTCGCGCTGGTGCAGTCGGTGACGCTGCCCCGGGGCAGCCGCTACGAAGTCCGGAGATCCTGGTCGGCGTGACGTAATGCCTTCCAGGGGAAGGAAAATCCGAGTAATTTCGCTATGTGTTCACCTGGATGGAGTCCCCAAATGGATATCGCATTCCCCCTGAAGCCGAACGTCGCGGCGCCGGTGGATTACAGCAAGCGCCGCCACCAGCCCGAAAAAGACGACCTCGAATTGAATCCCGCGGGCGAGGCGCTGCTCGCGTACATCGAAGAATCGGCACGGCCCAAGGAGCTCGCCGCCGCGTTTCCGAGGATCGTCAATCACATGGCCAAGCTGTGGAAGATACCGCGCGAGATGAACCGCTATTTCGAGGAGCTGCTCACCGACACCCGCGGGAAACGCAACGGCTTTCCGCTCAACATCCTCATGGAGCTGAGCACGCTCGACGACTACTACAAGACCAAGACGCATACCGCCACGCGCGACGTGTGGGATACCTGAGCTGAAGTCCCCGGCGGGCGCGAGCCCGCCGGTCGCGTTTTACTTCGCAAGCCCCATCTTTTTCGCTACGCCCGTGTAGACGCGGATGCGTTCCTTCATGAACGCGTCCATCTGCCCCACGCCGACGTTCACCAGCTCGAAGCCGCTCTTCGCGGCGAGCTCCTTCATCTCCGGGTCGTTGTTCAGCTCCGCCCACAGGTCGGACATGCGCTTGCGCACCGCGGGAGGCGTGGACTTCGGCATGCCGATGCCGCGGAAGGCGCCGTCGACCCAGTTCACGCCGAGCTCCTTGAACGTGGGCGTGTCCGGCAGCAGCGGGTGGCGCTTGTCCATCGCCACCGCGAGCGCGCGCATCTTGCCCTTGTTGTTGATCGCGAAGGCGGTGTAGGACATGGCGCCGCTCACGTGCCCGCCGGCCACCGCGATGGTCATGTCGCCGGTGCCCTTGAAAGGCACGTAGAGGGTCTTGACGCCGAACTCCGAGTCGAGGCGCTCGTGCGCCGCGTGGTTCGCGGAATTGATCCCCGATCCGCCGAGCGTGAGCTTTCCGGGCTCCTCCTTCGCGGCCTTGAGGAAATCCTGGAAGGTCTTGATGGCGCTCGACTCGGGCACGACCAGCGCGTCCGGCGTGTAGTGAAACCAGTACGTCGGCGTGATGTCCTCGGTCTTGTACTGCACCTGTCCCTCGAAAGGCGCGAGCACGATGTGCGGCAGATTGATGCCGACGACGTTGAGCCCGTCGCCCGGCAGGGTGTTCATCTGGTTCCACATGACGGCGCCTCCCACTCCCGGCTTGTACTGGATGATGGTTTCGATCGCGGGGCATTTCTTCTTCAGCACGAACTGCTGGTGCCTCGCCGAGATGTCGGATTCGCCACCGGCCGGAAACGCCTGCCAGTACATCAGGTTCTTCTCCGGGCAGGTCTGCGCGAACGCCGCGGGGGCGGCGGCCAGGGCGAGGACGGTGAGCAGTCTCTTCATGGCGGGATTGTCCTTTTGAGTTGCCGCGAAGTGTACCCGAAAAGCCTCTCTCGTCCGGAGCGCGGTCACGCGGCCGCTTGCCCTTCGAGCGGAAGGCGGATGCGCGCGACGAGGCCCCCGCCCTCGCGGGGGAGCAGCTCGAATCGCCCGCGGTGCGCGCGCACCACGCGCTCGACGATGGCGAGACCCAGGCCCGCGCCGCCCTTGTCGCTGCGCGCGACCTCCAGGCGCGTGAACGGCTGCTTCAGCCGCTCCACCTCCGAGTCCGGAATGCCCGGGCCGCGGTCCGCGACCTGGAGCACCACCGCGCCGTCTTCGGCGCGCACCGCGACGCTCACTTCCTTTTCCCCGTAGCGCAGCGCGTTGTCGATGAGGTTCAGCACCACGCGCCGCATCGACATCAGCTGCAGCGGCACCTCGGGCACGCGGGAAAAATCGGTGTCGATCGATTTGCCGCGCCGCCGGTAGTGCTCGGCGACCTCGGCCGCGATCGCGGCGAGATCGGCGCTCTGCACGGGCTCGCCGCCGTCGGTCCTCGCAAAATCGAGGAACTGGTTGACGGTGCGGTCCATCTCCTCGATATCGGCGGTCATTCCCTCCCTCAGCTGCGCCTCGGCTCCGCTCATCTCCAGTCCCAGCCGCAGCCTCGAGAGCGGCGTGCGCAGGTCGTGCGAGACGCCCGCGAGAATCAGGGCGCGGTCGGCGTCCAGGCGCGCGAGGCCCTTCGACATCTGGTTGAAAGCCTGAGACAGCATGCGGATCTCCTCGGGACCGGACTCGGGGACGGGCTCGGGCATCTTCCCCATGCCGATGGCGCTTGCGGCCTGAGCGAGCGCCTTCAGGGGGCGGTTGAGGCGCGACACGAGGAAGTACGCGGCGAGGAGCGACAGCGCCAAGACGAGCGCGCCCCAGCCGAGCCAGCGCAGGGCGATCTGCCGCTCGATGCGCTCGCGCGGCACCCGCAACCAGTATTCGTCGTCGTCGATGTGGAAGCTCACCCAGAGCCCGGGCTGGCCTTCGCGCTCGATCGCGAACCGGGTGTCGGGCCCCAGCCCCTTGCGCACTGCTTCGCTCACCAGGCGCAGCAACGGCAGGTCGGGCAGCGGTACGACGCGCTCGCCCGGCTCGGACGGGTAGACCTGGATGCGTTCGCGTTCGGCGATCTCGGAGAGCAGGTCGCGGCGCTTGTCGGGCTGGGAAGTGATCAGCGCGGTTCGAATGAGGTTGACGGCGCTGATGAGATTCTGGGAAATCTGGCGCGCGCGCGGCTCCCGCTCATAGCTGCGGAAAATCTGGAACCACCCGACCGTGGTGACGATCACCAGGATGGCGAGCAGGATGAAAGTGCGCCACAGGAGCGAGCGCGGCCACAAGACCGGCAAAATCATTGCGGCCGGCCGTCGGGCACGAAGACGTAGCCGAACCCCCACACGGTCTGGATGTAGGCGGGATGCGCGGGATCCTTCTCGACGAGCTTCCGCAGGCGCGAGATCTGCACGTCGATCGAGCGGTCGAACACCTCGTACTCGCGGCCGCGCGCGAGCTCCATCAGCTTGTCGCGCGACAGCGGCGTCCTCGGATTCGTGACGAGGACCTTGAGCAGGGCGAACTCGCCCGTGGTGAGCGCCAGCGACTGGCCGTCGCGCTCGAGCGTGCGCGTGGCGAGGTTGATCGTCATGTTTCCGAAGCTGACCTCTTCCGCCTCGACGGCGGGGGCGCCCGGGGGGAGCGGCGCCGCGCGGCGGCGCAACACCGCGTTGATGCGCGCCACCAGCTCGCGCGGGTTGAAGGGCTTGGGCAGGTAGTCGTCGGCGCCCATCTCCAGGCCGACGATGCGGTCCACGTCCTCGCCCTTGGCGGTCAGCATGATGATGGGGACCGTATTCTTCCCGCCGCGCAGCCTGCGGCAGATCGTCAGGCCGTCCTCTCCCGGGAGCATCAGGTCGAGCACGAGGAGATCGACGCGCTCGCGCGCTAGCAGCTTGTCCATGCCCGCCGCATCCGGAACGGTGTGCACGCCGAACCCCTGCTCGGTCAGATAGCGTTGCAGCAGGTCGCGCAGGCGCAGATCGTCGTCGACCACCAGGATTCTTGTCTTGGGCTCGGTCATCGGCGTATCGTAACCTGATGGGCGGCGTGCTTGCAGGGCGAGCGTAACCGCAGGTTGCTGGGTGCCGCGCGGAAACAAGTTGTTACAATCGGTGCGACGGTCGTCGCAAATCACTTACAAACGCCGTCTAATCTTCGCACACGGCCGACAATGAAGAGTTCCATGGAGGCGAGTGTGAGGTTCCTGATCGCATTGGGTGCTGTCGCCCTAGTTGTGCTCGCCGCGCATCCGGCGGCAGCGCAGCACGGCCAGGGCAACCGCGGGCTCGGTCGCGCCGCGCCCGGACGCCCGACACCGCCTCAACAGGTACCGGCGCGCGACGTCGCCGGGCAGAACGCGAATCGTGAGGCGCGCATGACTCCGGAGCAGCGCCGGCAGCTGCGGCGCGACGTCCACGAACACGGCCGCGATATCTACCGCGAGCGCACTGCCGGCCAGAACCGGCCCTGACGGGATCTCCAGCCCATCACAACGCCGCGGCGATCGCCTTGCCGACGTCGCCGGTGGAGGCCTTGCCTCCGATGTCGCGAGTGCGCGGACCTTCGGTGAGCACGCGCTCGATCGCACGCACGATCGCTTCGCCCGCGTCCTTGTGTCCGAGGTGCTCGAGCATCATCGCGCCCGACCAGATCTGCCCGATCGGGTTCGCGATGTTCTTGCCCGCGATATCCGGCGCCGAGCCGTGCACCGGCTCGAACACCGACGGGAATTTGCGCTCGGGATTGATGTTGCCCGAGGGCGCGATGCCGATGGTGCCGGTGCAGGCGGGCCCCAGGTCCGAGAGGATGTCGCCGAAGAGGTTCGACCCGACCACGACGTCGAACCAGTCCGGATGCTGCACGAAGTGGGCGGTGAGGATGTCGATGTGGTACTGGTCGGTCTTCACCTCGGCGTAGCGCGCGGCCATGGCGCGAACGCGCTCGTCCCAGTAAGGCATGGTGATCGAGATCCCGTTCGACTTGGTGGCCGAGGTGAGGTGCTTCTTCGGGCGGCTCCTCGCGAGCTCGAACGCGTACCTGAGTATGCGGTCGGTGCCCGCCCGGGTGAAGGTGCTCTGCTGCACCACGGTTTCCCGCTCGGTGCCCTCGAAGATGCGCCCGCCGATCGACGAGTATTCGCCTTCGGTGTTCTCGCGAACCACCCAGAAATCGATGTCGCCCTGTTTGCGCCCGGCGAGCGGCGATTGGATCCCCGGCATCAGGCGCACCGGGCGGAGATTCACGTACAGGTCGAAGCCGCGGCGCATCGGGATCAAGAGCTCCCACAGGGATACGTGATCGGGCACGCCGGGAAAACCGCAGGCGCCGAAGAACACGGCGTCGTGATTCCGGATCGTCGCGAGGCCGTCTTCGGGCATCATGCGCCCGTGCTTCAGGCGGTACTCGCAGCTCCAGGGAAATTCGTCCCACTCGAATGCGATGCCGAATTTCCTGCCTGCGGCCTCGAGCACGCGCACGCCCTCCGGCACGACTTCCTTGCCGATGCCGTCGCCGGCGATGACGGCGATCCTGTAGCTCTTCATCGATCTTTCACCTCTAGAATGCGACGTTTCGTCCGCCTTTGAGCTTGAGCATCTCGCGCGCTTCGTCGGGAGTCGCGATCTGCAACCCGAGCTCCTCCAGGATGCGGCGGATCTTCGTGACCTGCTCCGCGTTGGTCCTTGCGAGCGTGCCGCGGCCGAGCCACAGGCTGTCCTCCAGGCCGACGCGCACGTTTCCGCCCATGACCGCGGACATCGCGGCGACGAACATCTGGTTGCGTCCGGCACCGAGCACCGACCACAGATACTGGTCGCCGAAGAGGCGGTCGGCGGTGCGCTTCATGTGCATCACGTCCTCGGGGTGCGGGCCGATTCCGCCGCGGATGCCGAACACCGACTGGATGAAAAGCGGCGGCTTCACCAGCCTGCGGTCGAGAAAATGCGCCGCTGTATACAAGTGCCCGATGTCGTAGCACTCGATCTCGAAGCGCGTGTCGTTGCCGCTGCACGACTGCAGTATGTAGGCGATGTCCTTGAAGGTGTTCCTGAAGATGCGCTCGTCCGAGCCGGCGAGGTAGGGCTTTTCCCAGTCGTACTTCCATTCCTTGTAGCGCGTCAGCATCTCGTACAGGCCGAAGTTCATCGAGCCCATGTTGAGCGAGGCGACTTCGGGCTTGAGCTGCAGCGCCGGCTGCAGCCGCTCCTCGACCGTCATGGTCGGCGCGCCGCCGGTGGTGAGATTGATGACGACGTTCGAGGCCGCCTTGATCGCGGGCAAAAAGCGCATGAACATCTTCGGATCCTGAGTCGGCCGGCCGTCCGCGGGCTCGCGCGCGTGCAGGTGCACGATCGCCGCCCCCGCCTGCGCCGCGCCGATCGCGCCTGCGGCGATCTCCTCAGGCGTCACCGGAAGGTGCGGCGACATCGTCGGGGTGTGGATCGCGCCGGTCACGGCGCAGGTGATGATGACCTTGCCTTGCGCTGCGGCCATTCCCGGTCTATTGCCTTTGCTCGACGATCTTGACGCGCTTCACGGCCTCGGCGAGTTTATTCGCGTCCGCGTCCCAGAATTTCTGGAACTCGGGCGCGTCTAGATAGTTGATCGGCGTCTCGACCTTCGCCATGGCGTTGCGGAAGTCGGGGTCCTGCACGGCCTGGCGCAGCGATTCGCGCAGCTTCTTCCGGACGGCCGGCGGAGTCGCGGCGGGCGCCATCAATCCCGCCCAGATGAAGTACTCGGCGTCGATACCGAGCTCCTTCAGCGTCGGCACGTCCGGAAGCGAGGCGAGCCTCTTGCTCCCGAAGCTCGCGAGCGGCCGCAGCCGCCCTCCCTTGATCTGGCCGATCATGGCCGCCGGACCGCCGACCGTGGAATCCACCTGCGAGCCGAGCAGGGCCTGCAGCGCCGGTCCGCCGCCGCTGTAGGGAACGTGCCACAGCGTGATCCCGGTGGCGTGCTCGAGAAGCGTGTAAGGCATGTGCAGCGCGCCGAATATCCCGGAAGAGCTGTAGCTGATCTTGCCGGGACGCTTCTTCGCGTCCTCGACGAAATCCTTCACGGTCGCCCAGGGCGCTTCCTTGCGCACCACGAGGACGACGGGGTCGGCGGAGATGAGGGCGATTGGAGCGAGCTGGTTGAGTTCGTAGGGCGGCCTGTGTCCCTGGAGACGTTCCGCTTCCGGGATCACCGAAATGGACGAGAGCGCCATCAGCAGCGTATACCCGTCCGGCTTCGCGTTCGCGACATAGGCGTTGCCCGTGGCCCCCGCGGCGCCGGGCTTGTTCTCGATGATGACGCGCTGCTTCAACATCTTTTCCATCGCGAACGCGGTCGGCCGTGCGGTGATGTCTGCCACGCCGCCCGGCGGGAACGCCACGACCATCGTGATGGGGCGGGACGGATACGCGTCCTGCGCGAACACGGGAACAGGCAGAAGCGCCACAGCCACCAACGCGATCCGTCGACGCATCTTTTTCCTCCGGATGGATGTCTTATTTTCCGGGACCATCATCGGGGCTCGAGCGCCCGGCGTCAAGCGCCGCCGGCGGCTCTGCGATCCGATAGAATTCCCGAGCGACCATGAACCTGCTCGCGATCGATACCTCCACCGATTTCTGCTCGGTCGCGGCAAGCCGCGGCGAGGCGCTGTTCTCGCGTCACGAGCGCGCCGGCCAGCGCCAGGCGGAGACGATCCTCGGCATGGTCGATGAGGTGCTCGCCGAGGCGGGCATCGAAGTCGCGCAGATCCAGGGCATCGCCTACGGCGCGGGCCCGGGCTCGTTCACCGGCCTTCGCATCGCGGCGGGCGTGACGCAGGGACTCGCGCTCGCGCGCGGCATCGGCGTGATCGGCGTGGGCTCGCTGCTCGCCTTGAGCGAGGAAGCGGGGAAGGATGCCGCGGGCGGGCGGGTGATCGCCTGCCTCGATGCGCACAGGGGCGAGGTGTATCATGCGGCCTACCGCAGGACGGGCGCCGGATGGGAAGAGGTTTCCGCTCCTGGCCTGTACCCGCCCGAGGCGGTGCCGGTCGCGTCGGGCAGGGACTGGACGGGCTGCGGCGACGGTTTCGCCGCTTATCGCGAGCGCCTCGCGGCCCGGCTCGGCGAATGCGTTTCGGCGATCCGTCCCGAAGCGGCCCCGAGCGCGCGAGCGGTGCTGAGGCTAGCGATCCCGCGTTTCGCCGCCGGGGAAGCGAAGGACGCCGCCACTGCGGTGCCTGTGTATCTGCGCGACAAGGTCGCGCTCAAGACGAGCGAACGCTGATGAGCGCGGTACTGCGACCTGCCCCCAGCCTCGAGCCGATGAGCGAAGCCGATCTTCGCGCCGTGATCGACATCGAGGAACGGCTCTATGATTTTCCCTGGACGCTCGGGAATTTCCGCGACTCGCTGCGCGCCGGGTACGGCTGCTGGGCGTACCGCGACGGCGCTCAGCTGATCGGTTACGCGGTGCTCATGCTCGCCGCGGGCGAAGCGCATCTCCTCAACCTGAGCGTCGCCGCCCACGCGCAGCGCCGCGGCCACGGACGCACCCTGCTCGCGCACGTCGTGGCAATCGCGCGGGAGAGCGAGGCGAAGGTCCTGTTCCTCGAAGTCCGGCCGACGAACGCAGTCGGACGCCGCCTGTATTCCGGCTACGGCTTCAAGCAGGTCGGCGTTCGACGCGGCTACTATCCGGCGCGCCGCGGCCGCGAGGACGCGCTGGTCCTGGCGCTCGAGCTGTGAGAGGGCGGAGCGAGCGCTATCTGGAAGAGATGGGGCTCGCTCCCGTATGGAAGCTGCGCGGGCCGAAGCGGGCGCGGGGGATTCGGGATCCGGAAAAGAAATCCGGCGAAAGCCGCCCTGCCGCGCCCGTCGCCTTGAAACCGGCGCCGCCGCGCCGCGCTGCGGAGATCCTTCCTCCGGTTCCGGGGCTCGTGGGGGCGGCCAGGCTCGATCTCGCCGATGACCGCGCGGCGCGCATTCTGCGCATGGATTGGCCGGCGCTCAAGACGGCGGTGGCGGCCTGCCAGGCCTGCGGACTGCGCAAGACCTGCACTCAAACCGTTTTCGGCGTCGGCGACGAGCAGGCCGACTGGCTGCTGGTGGGCGAGGCGCCGGGCGCCGAGGAAGACGCGCGCGGCGAACCTTTCGTGGGGCAGGCCGGCCGCCTGCTCGACAACATGCTCGCCGCGATCGGCCTCGCGCGCGGCGAGAACGTCTACATCTGCAACGTGCTCAAGTGCCGCCCGCCGGGCAACCGCAATCCGGATCCCTTCGAAGTCGCCCAGTGCACGCCCCACCTGCTGCGCCAGCTCGAGCTCATCCGGCCGAAACTGATCCTCGCGATGGGGCGCTTCGCGGTGCAGGCGCTGCTCAACACCGAGGCGAGCATCGCGAGCCTGCGCGGGCGCCTGCATCGCTATCAGGGCGTGCCGCTCATCGTGACCTATCATCCGGCCTACCTGCTGCGCAATCTGTAATCCGGAGCGGCGTCCCCAATTCAGGGGCACGACTTTCAGGGAGGAATCCATGCGCAAGCTACTTTCAGCGGCCGTCGTCCTGATCACCGTGGGGTTGGCGGGTTGCGGCTACAACGACATCCAGCGAGGCGACGAACAGGTCAAGGCGGCCTGGTCGGAGGTGCTCAACCAGTACCAGCGGCGCAACGATCTCATTCCCAACTTGGTCAACACGGTCAAGGGATTCGCGGCGCAGGAACAGCAGGTCCTGATCCAGGTCACCGAGGCGCGCTCGCGCGTCGGCAGCATCCAGGCGACGCCCGAGCTTCTCAACGACGAAGCGGCGTTCCGGCGCTTCCAGCAGGCGCAGGCGGGAATGACGAGCGCTCTCTCGCGGCTGCTGCTCGTCGCCGAGAATTATCCCCAGCTCAAGTCGGACGCGAACTTCCGCGACCTGCAGGCGCAGCTCGAAGGCACGGAGAACCGCATCACGGTCGCGCGCAACCGCTACATCAAGGCGGTGCAGGAATACAACGTGCTCGTGCGCCAGTTCCCGGTCAACCTCACGGCGATGCTGTTCGGCTACCAGCTCAAGCCGAGCTTCAGCGTCGAAGACGAAAAAGCGATCTCGAAGCCGCCGACCGTCGATTTCGGCAAAGCCGGCGCGCCGGCGAAGCAGTAGTCCCATGCTCGGGCGCTGGCTCGGCCTCGTCGCGGCCGGCGTTCTCCTCGGGGGTCTGGGCTCCGCGCGCGCCGAGGTGGCGGTGCCGCCGCTCCGGGCACACGTCAGCGATTTCACCGGCACGCTCTCGGCGCAGCAGCTTCAAGATCTCGAGTCGCGGCTCGCCGTCTTCGAGCGCGGCAAAGGCAGCCAGGTCGCGGTGCTGATGCTGCCGACGACTGCGCCGGAAACCATCGAGGAGTACTCGATCCGCGTCGCCGACGCCTGGAAAATCGGCCGCGCGCGCGTCGACGACGGCGTCATCCTCGTCGTCGCCAAGAGCGACCGCAAGCTCCGCGTCGAAGTCGGCCGCGGTCTGGAGGGCGCGATCCCCGACGCCGTCGCAAAGCGGGTGGTGAGCGACGTGATCGCGCCGCATTTTCGCTCCGGCGATTACTACGGCGGCATCGCGGCCGGGACCGACGCGCTGATGAAGCTGATCGAGGGAGAGGGCCTGCCTGCGCCGCAGTCGGGAGTGATCATCCGTGGCGTTCATCGCACTATCGATTTCCAGACGATATTCCTGCTGTTCGTCGCGCTCGTCGTGACCGATGCGATCTTCAGGCGCCTCTTCGGCCGCGTCGTCGGCGCCGGAATTTCCGGAGGGATCGTGGGCGCCATCGTCTGGCTGGCCGCGGGCGTGCTCGCGTTCGCAGTCATCGGGGGCCTCCTGGGGTTCGTCGTGGCGCTCGTCAACGGCTTGGGCAGCCGTCGGGGCAGTTGGGCTAGCGGCGGTTGGCCCGGCGGAGGATGGTCGGGCGGAGGCGGTTTCGGCGGAGGCGGTTTCGGCGGTGGCGGATTCAGCGGCGGTGGCGGGGGATTCAGCGGAGGCGGCGCCTCCGGGAGCTGGTGACGCGATGACCGCCTGGAAACGCTGGTTCCGTCACCTGTTCACCGACCACTGGTCGGTCAGGCGCGCGTTCCCTCCGGCCGCTCTGCGCGCCATCGAAAAAGCGATCGGCGAGGAGGAACGGCGCCACGCCGGGCAGCTGCGCTTCGCCGTCGAAGCTTCGCTGCCGCTGGGCGAGCTGCTGCGCGGAATCCGTTCGCGCGAGCGCGCGCTGGAGTGCTTCGGCCGCTTGCGCGTGTGGGACACCGAGCACAATACCGGCGTGCTGATCTATCTTCTGCTCGCCGACCGGCGCGTCGAGATCGTCGCCGATCGCGGCATCCACGGCAAAGTCGGGACGACCGCCTGGGAAGCGATTTGCGGCGAGATGCAGCAGGAGTTCGCGCGCGCGCAGTTCGAGCGCGGCGTGGTGCTCGGCGTGCGCGCGGTCAGCGATCTGCTCGCCGCGCACTTCCCGCCTTCGGGTGACCGCCGCAACGAGCTGCCGGACAAGCCCGTGGTGCTGTGAACGCCTCAAACTTGGGGGATCTAAAGGGGGCGTGCCCCCTTTCAACAACCTGCTAGCCCCTAGGCGGCAACTCGGCCGCTTGAATCGGCAGATCGAGCTTTTGGGTGCGACGCAAGAGCGCGATTTTCGTCGCCTTGCCGATCCGCTCTTCGCTGAGCAGGCGGTGCAGCTCGTCGACGCCAGCGACGTTTTCTCCGTCGTAACCGATGATGACGTCTCCGGGCTCGATCCCCGCCCGCTGCGCGGCGCCGCCCGGCTCGACCGACTCGACGCGCACTCCCGCCCCGGCCGCGAGGCCGTGAAAGCGCACGGCGCGGCGCGAGAGAGCGATGGTCGCGCCGCCCACGCCGATGTAGCCGCGGCGCACGCGGCCGAAACGCAGCAACTGCTCCACCACCCATTTCGCGGTGTCGATCGCGGTCGCGAAGCAGATTCCTTGCGCGAACGGGATGATCGCGGTGTTGACGCCGATCACCTCGCCCGCGGAGTTCACGAGAGGCCCGCCCGAGTTGCCCGGGTTGAGCGCCGCGTCGGTCTGGATCACGTCGTCGATGAGCCGTCCGGTCGTCGCCCGCAGACTGCGCCCGAGCGCGCTCACCACGCCGGCCGTCACCGTGTGCTGAAAGCCGTAGGGATTTCCGATCGCGATCGCGAGCTGGCCGACGCGCAGGCCGCGCGAGATTCCCAGCGTCGCCGCTGAAAGATGGTGCCCGCCAATGCGGATCACGGCGACGTCGGTGTCGGGATCGTCGCCGACCAAGTCCGCGTCGAAGCTCGCGCCGTCGGCGATGCTCACCTGGATGGCGCGCGCGCCGTGCACGACGTGGCTGTTGGTGAGGATGAATCCGTCGGGGGTGAACACGAACCCCGAGCCGCTGCCGCGGCGCGGCGCTTCGCCTTCGGCCGAGCGCGCGCCTTGAGCGACCTCGACGTGAACTACGGCGGGGCCGACCCGCTCGGAGGCCGCGATCACCGCGGCGGAATAGGCGTCGAGCAGGACGGCGTCGCCTTCGCCGCGCGCCGGGGAAGCCGCCCGCGGCGAACCGTCATCGAGCCGCGGCGAGCCGTCGTCGAGTACCGCAATCGCGCCCATGGTCTGGCACACGTGGGGGCGCCCGGCGGAAAATCAAGGATATCCGCGTTCCTTGCTGGTCTTCATTCCGATCAAGTGCAGCGAATCGCCTCGGCTCTGGTTGTAGCGGTGGCGCAGCATCACCGCGCCCATCGCGAGCACGACGAACGCGCCGAAGGCCACGATGATGGTGTTGATGTGCACGTTGGCTTTGATCATCGCCGAATAGATGGCGAGCATCAGCAGGATCGAGATGTTCTCGTTGAAATTCTGCACCGCGATCGAATGGCCGGCGGAAAGGAGCACGTAGCCGCGGTGCTGCAGCAGAGCATTCATCGGCACCACGAAGAATCCCGCCATGGCGCCGATCACGACCAGCAGGGCGTAGACGAGCGGCATGCTCGTCACGAAGATCATCCCCACGACCACGACGCCCATCGCGATTCCGGCCGGCAGCACCTTGAGGGAGTCCCGCAGGGCTATGAAGCGTCCGAGCCCGAGGTGGACCGCGGCCCACTGCAGAACGAGGAACTGCAGGGTCGCTCCCGCCCCCCAGAAAAGCGTGGTCACCGAAAGTGAGACCTGCCCCAGCTTGTCCTTCCAGAGCATCACGAAGCAGAGGTAGAAATCGCGCATCAGCAGCAGGGGATTGGTCTGCTGCCGGCCGTAGCGCGCGCCGGTATCCGGGATGAACAGGTTGAAAATCGCGGCGATCACGTAGATCGCCGAGATGACGAGGATCGCGGCCTCGGCCGGTGTTTCGATCCCCGTGTCGATATGCGGCACGTCGATCGCGAGCAGCAGCGAGGCGATGCGCGGGCTGATCAGCGCTCCGCCGAGCACGGTCCCGAGGATGATCGATGCGACGGTGAGCCCCTCGATCCAGCCGTTGGCGGCGACGAGCTTCTCCGGGGGCAGCAGCTCGGTGAGGATCCCGTACTTCGCGGGGGAGTACGCGGCCGCGCCGAACCCCACCACCGCGTACGCGGCGAGCACCAGCGCGTAGCCGGGAATGCCCGCGAATTCGACGTAGTCGGTGAAGAACATCATCACGCAGCCGGCGATCTTGATCGTGTTGGTGATGAACATCACCCGGCCCTTAGGGATCG
>WNGC01000636.1_pt1 | contig 27516 bp, 22 predicted proteins | sample 5400051 | NCBI WGS metagenome assembly WNGC01 (sample SAMN13153368, study PRJNA577476) | soil metagenome | isolation source: 20 cm soil or saprolite under grassland replicate 2 | place: USA:California | collected 2016-06-15
TCCTGCCGGCGCTGGCGGTGCTGACGCTCACGCGTCTCGGCACCGAGTTCCTGCCAGAGCTGGATGAAGGCGACATACAGTTGTTCGTCGAGATGCCGCCGAGCATCGCTTTGGAAAAAGGGCAGGATATTCTTCTCGAGGTGCGGCGGCGGATCCTCGCGTTCCCCGAGGTAAGTAAAACCCTGAGCGAGCAGGGCCGACCCGAGGACGGGACCGACAACGAAGGCGTCAACATGAGCGAAACCTTCATACGCCTGAAGCCGGTGCGCGAATGGCGCCCGGGCTACGACAAGAGGCGTCTGATAGACGAAATGCGGGAGTCTTTGACCGAAATCCCGGGTGTGCGCTACAACTTCTCGCAACCGATGAAGGACAACGTCGAGGAAGCGGTCAGCGGCGTGCGCGGCAAGGTGGTGCTGAAGGTTTTCGGTCCCGATCTGACGCGAATGCGGACTACCTTGGAACAGGCCAAGGAGGCGCTCAAGGCATTGCAGGGCATCGTCGATCTCGACCTCTACCGGGACGCTTCGACACCGCAGTTGCAGGTGCGCTTCGACCGGCAGGCGCTCGCTCGGGCCGGCATTGCGATGGAGGATGCGCAGCGCACTCTGGAAACCGCCTTGGCCGGGCGCGTCACGACTACGATGTGGGAGGGAGAGCGCCCGGTGCCAGTGCGGCTGATGCTGCCGCTCGAGATCCGCGACGACGCCGAAAGGGTAGGCGCGGTCACACTCACCGCCGCGTCCGGCGCGCGCGTGCCTCTACGCGATCTCGCCACGATCCAGGTCGCCAACGGCGTGGCGTCGATCAACCGGGAAGGCAACAGCCGCTACCTCGCCCTGAAGTTCAACATCGAGGGACGAGACATGGGGTCGGTGGTCAAGGACGCCATCGCGACCGTAAAGCGCAGCGTGCCGGCGCCCGAGGGATATTACTTCGTCTGGGGCGGTGAGTTCGAAAACCAGCAGCGCGCGCTCGCCCGACTCAAGATCGTGGTTCCGCTGGCAGTGCTCGCCGTGCTCGGCCTCCTGTATGCGGCGATGAATTCGGGACGCAGCGCTCTCGCCATCCTGCTGACCGTCCCGTTCGCCTTGACCGGGGGCGCCTTTGCGCTGCTGGCGGCCGGGGTGCCTCTGTCGGTGAGCGCGGCGGTGGGTTTCATCGCGCTGCTCGGTCAGGTGTCGCTGATGGGCCTCTTGGTGCTGAGCGCAGCGGAAGCACGGCGGCGAAGCGGTGAGGAGCTATGGCCGGCATTGATCGAAGGCTCGAGCGAGCGGCTGCGACCGGTACTCATGGCATCATTGCTCGCCCTCGTCGGGCTGCTACCGATGGCGTTGGGTTCCGGAGTGGGCAGCGAGACGCAGCGGCCCTTCGCTCTGGTGGTCGTGGGCGGGATGCTGACCACGCTCGCGATCGCGCTGTGGTTGCTGCCGATAATTTACAGCTACATCACCCCGCGGCGTTTGACGAAGCCGGAGGAAGAGGACGAACTATTAGAGGTTCGGCCATGAGCAGGATCGCGATACTTTTGGCTGTCTCGGCGATGTCAGCAGCATCCGTCCGGGCACAGGAACCGGCGTCGGCGCTTCCCGAACGCCTGACGCTGCCGATCCTGCTGCGTCTGGTGGCGGAGCGCAGTCCCAGGCTCGCCGTTGAGCAAACGGCAATCGACACGGCCGAGGCTGAACGAATCATCGCCGGGGCGCTGCCCAATCCCACGGTCTCCTATGGGCGTTTCACTCCATCGGGTGGAGCGAGAACCCTGTTCGATGCCAGCCAGCAGCAGCAGACGACTGTAGATTTGCCGCTGTTGATTGGCGGTCAGCGCGGCGCGCGGATCGAAGCCGCCGAGCAGGGATTGCTGGCAGCCCGAGCCCGCGTCGGACTGGCTGGAAACGAGCTCGCGCTGCGCGCCGCGGACCTCTTTGTCGGGCTTCAGGCCGCTCAGGAAAAAGCTTCGATGCTTGACGAGTCGGTCGCCGAAATAAAGCGCGTCGTCACGATCGTCTCCGGGCGACTGGACAGCGGCGCGGCAAGCCGCTATGACCTGACGCGGGTCGAGGTCGAACTTGCCGGGATGAATGCACGGCTCGCGGATGCGCGCGCCGAGCTTTCCGACAGATCGGCGGGGTTGGCGGTGCTACTGGGTGCGTCGGGTTGGCGGCCTACCGCGAGCGGCACCCCTACACCCGCCGGACTGTCGACCAGCGTCGCCGAGTGGCGCGAGTCCTTGGTATCAAGTAACCCGCAAATCATCGCGGCGCGTCGCGAGGAGGAAGCGGCGCAGGCAGCGCTCAAACGCACCGAGCGCGAACGCTGGCCGGTACCAGTGCTCAGTCTGGGCAGGACCTGGACCGGCGATCCGTTCGGTGCCGCAAATTTTTTCGGCTTGTCCACCGAGATTCCGCTGTCCGACGCTCGGCGCGGCTTGATTGCCAAGGCCGCCGCGGATTTTCGCGCGGCGCAGAGACGTCGTGAGGCGATCGAATCGGAGGCTGACGTGGAGCTGCGGCGCTTGGTGGATGCACTCGCTCAGCGCCGAGCCGCCCTTGAACGGTTTCGGCAAAATGTCGGCGAGCGCATCCCCGCGCTCAAACAGATGGCCGAGGACGCTTACCGACTTGGTCGCGGTTCCCTGCTGGAATTGATCGACGCGGCACGTTCGCGCTTGGACGCACGCCTGACAGAAGTCGATCTGCGCGTGGCAACTGTCGGACAGGAATTGCGGATCCTGGGACTGACCGGCAAGCTTGGCGGATAGGGCACGCAAGCTGCTGGCGTCGCGGCCAAAAAAAGTCTAGAATTCGCACCCTTGCTGCAACATTGCCCTGGGATCAAGACCGCATGCCGACAGTACGCGTCAAGGAAAACGAGCCCTTCGAGGTGGCGTTGCGCCGTTTCAAGCGGACCGTGGAAAAGACCGGGCTTCTCACCGAACTGCGCGCCCGCGAGTTCTACGAAAAGCCGACTGCCTACCGCAAGCGAAAGCTCGCCGCCGCGGTCAAGCGGCATTACAAGCGCCTGCGCAGCCAGACGCTGCCGCCGAAGCTCTATTGAGCGGGCCGACGCTGCCGCCGGACCGACCCGGCGCGATGGAGTGGACAGAGCCGCTCGTCGCGCCGCTTCATTTTGAGGATCCCGACCTTCGAGGAAACCGAGCGCATGTCGCTAAAGGCAAGCATCAGCGAAGACATGAAGGCCGCCATGAAAGCGAGAGACGCGCAGCGGCTGTCGGCGATACGCCTGTTGCTCGCCGCGATCAAGCAGCGCGAAGTGGACGAGAGAAAGGAGCTTTCGGATGCCGAGGTCGTAGCGGTGATCGAGAAGATGATCAAGCAACGCCGCGACTCCATCACCCAGTTCCAGGCGGCCAACCGCAAGGACCTCGTCGACGGCGAAACCTTCGAGCTGAATCTTCTCTCGGGCTACCTGCCTAAGCAACTGACGGACGCCGAGATCGCGCAGGAGGTCTCCGCAGCAATCGCGCAGACAGGCGCTAGAGGCGCGTCCGACATGGGCAAAGTCATGGGGGCATTGAAAGGCAAGCTCGCGGGGCGCGCCGACATGGGAAAAGTATCGTCGCTGGTGAAATCGAAGCTTGCCGGCTGAGAGGGATCTTAAGCTTGCAGCTTGCGCTTCGGAAAATTTCGCCTATAAAGGAAAGATGGTGAGTAGGCAGGGGCCCCGGCGGCCCATTCATCGAGGCGCGCTTGCTGGCGCGGTGCTCCATCAGAGCGCATTCCGGCCGTGATACCGGATTCCTTCAAGCAAGAACTGCTCCATCGCGTCGATATCGTCGCGGTGATCGAACGCTACGTACCGCTGAAGAAGGGCGGGGCGAACTATCTCGCGTGCTGCCCGTTCCACACAGAGAAGACGCCTTCGTTTACCGTCAGCCCGACCAAGCAGTTCTATCACTGCTTCGGTTGCGGTGCTCACGGAAACGCGATCTCCTTCCTCATCGAGTACCAGGGCCTTGGCTATGTCGAAGCGGTGAGGGATCTCGCCGAATCGGTCGGCATGAAGATGCCGGAGTTTGAACCGCGCACCAAGAAACCCGAAGGCGGGCCGGATCTGTACGAGATCATGGAGCGCGCCTGCAACTACTATCGCGAGCAGTTGAAGGCAACGCCGCGCGCTATCGAATACCTCAAGGGCCGCGGTCTGACGGGCAAAATCGCGGCGCGATTCGGAATCGGCTATGCGCCCGATGGCTGGCAGAACTTGGAGAGCGTATTTCCGAGCTACGCTGATAAAGCGCTGAAAGACGCGGGCCTCGTGGTCGATCCGGAGGGCGGGGGACGACGTTATGACCGGTTTCGCGACCGCATCATGTTCCCCATTCTCAACCAGCGCGGCTCGGTGATCGCGTTCGGGGGCCGCGTGCTCGGCGAAGGGGAGCCGAAGTACCTCAACTCCCCGGAGACCCCGCTCTTCGAGAAGGGACGCGAGCTCTACGGTCTTGCCCAGGCGAGGTCGGCGATCCGCGCGGCAGGCCGCGCGATTGTGGTCGAAGGCTATATGGACGTGGTGGCGCTCGCGCAGCACGGCGTCGAATATGCCGTCGCGACGCTCGGAACCGCCACCTCGGCCACACACATCCAGAAGCTTCTGCGGCAGACCGACGCGGTCGTTTTCTGCTTCGACGGCGACGCGGCCGGGCGCAAGGCGGCTTGGCACGCGCTCGAAGTGAGCCTGCCACATCTTGCCGACAACAAGGCGATGCGGTTTCTATTCCTGCCGCCGGAACACGATCCCGACAGTTTCGTGCGGGAAAAGGGCAAAGAGGCATTCGAGAAAAAGCTGGAGACGGCCCGGCCGCTGTCGGAGTTCTTTGTAGAGGAGCTGATGGGGCGTGTTGAACTGAAAACGTACGAGGGACGCGCGCAGCTTGTGCACGAAGCGAAACCGCTGCTCAAGCAGATCTCAGCTCGGACGTTACAGCGGCAACTTATTCAGATGATCGCGGCTACGGGATACTTGGACCAGGGTCACGCTGCGCAACTCACCGAGGAACTCACCCATAGCAGACTCGCTGCCCGGCCTTCCGGGTTGGACCGCGGGGCGCAAGCACCGGAGCTGAGGTTGGTCCGAAATCTGCTGCAATGCCTGATTTCCAAGCCGGCGCTCGCAAGGGAACTTTCCGCGGAACTCTTGGACCAAGGTTCCCTTGAAGCGCGCGCTCTGGTCGCCGTTGCCGAATTTTGCCGCGAAAACCCGGAAGTCGAAGGGAATATTGTCGTCGACCATTTCCAGGGAACTGAATTCCGCAACCTGCTCGAATCGGGTCAAGCCGCTCTCCTGGATACGAAGCTCGAAACCGAGCACATGGAGGTCGATTTCCGCGGAGCTCTTGAGCGCTTGCAGGACAAGCGGCGCAAGCAGCGGTTCGAGGCTCTGAGGGTGAAGCAGGACCGCTCGCCGGAAGAAGAAACCGAAATGCTTCGCCTGCTCCGGGAACGCAATCAAGTCCCGGCGGGTCCCACAAGTAATGCTATAATTTCAGGTTCCCGTTCGACACCATGAGGGTAATTAAATCGTGGCGAATCATAAGCTTAACCTAAAAGCGCGCGCAAAAGCCCTGGCAAGGCTCAAGGCGCAGAAAGCGAAGGCTGCGCAGCGGCTGCGGGCGCAGAAAGAGCGCCTGCGCGCACGCAAAGCGCTGGATCTCGCGCGCGCCAAGGCTGCCAAGGAAAGAGAAAGGCTTCGCCGGAAGAAATCGAACGAAGCGGAGCGAGCGAAGGCGGCGCGCGAGAAGGACAGGGCCCGCAATGCCGTGAATGCGGCGCGGGCGAAAGCCGCAAAGGAGAAGGAGCGTGCGCGCCTCAAGGCTGCGAAAGAGAGGCAACGCGCGCGCAAGGCGATAGAGCTGCAAAGGAAGCGCGAGCGGATCGCAAAGGAAAGATTGCGCCTCAAGGCTGCCAGAGAAAAACGGCGGGAGCGCGAGCGCATCGCGCGCGAAAAAGCCAAGGCGAAAGAGCTCGCCGCGCGTGAGAAGGCGAAAGCCAAGGAACTCGCCGCGCTGGAGAAGGCAAAAGCGAAGGAAGCGGCACTCCTTGCCAAGCAGAAGGAAAAGGAGCTCAAGGCCCAGCTCAAACTTCAGGCGCAGGAGCTCCTCAAACTGCGCAGGGCCGGCCGGCCGCGCCGCAACGGCGACGCCGAGCGCGCGCTGCTGTTGCGCGCTGAGGCCCGGCCCGAGGACGCCGAAGCTCGCCGGACTCGCCTGAAGAACCTCATCAAGCTCGGAAAAGAGCGCGGCTTCCTCACCTACGCCGAGATCAACGACCACCTGCCCGACGACATGGTGGACGCCGAGCAGATCGAGTCCATCATCTCGACGTTCAACGACATGGGCATCCAGGTCTACGACGAGGCCCCGGATGCGGACACGCTGCTCATTTCCGAGACCGCGCCGGCCGGCGTGCCGGACGAAGACGCGGAGGAGGAGGCGGAAGCGGCGCTCTCGACGGTCGACCCCGAGTTCGGCCGCACCACCGATCCGGTGCGCATGTACATGCGCGAAATGGGATCGGTCGAGCTCCTCACGCGCGAAGGTGAGATCGAGATCGCAAAGAGAATCGAGGACGGTCTGAAGCACATGATTCAGGCGATCTCTGCCTGCCCGACGACCATCGCCGAAATCATCGATCTTGCCGGCAAGGTCGCCCGCGACGAAATGCGCATCGACGAACTGGTCGACGGTCTGATCGACCCGAATGCGAAAGACGAGCCGATCCAGGAGCTCGCCGACGACGTCGAGCCCGAGGAAGAGGAAGAGACGGAGGGCGAGGACGACAGCGCCGCGATTTCAGCCACTCTGCTTCAGCTGAAGGAAGACGCGCTTGCGCGCTTTGCCAAGATCCATCGCCTCTACGAAAAGATGAAGCGGGCTCTGGTCGACCACGGCCACCGCAGCAAGGAATACATCAGGGTGCGCGACCATATCGGCAACGAGCTGATGAACATCCGCTTTACCGCACGCATCATCGAGAAATTGTGCGACAGCCTGCGCGGGATGGTGGACGAGGTGCGCAGCCACGAACGCGAGATCATGAACCTGTGCGTGAACAAGGGCGGCATGCTGCGGCCCCACTTCATCAAGGAGTTCCCCGGCAGCGAGACCAACATGCGCTGGGTAAAGAACGAGATCGCAGCCGGAAGGCCGTGGAGCAACCTGCTCTCGCGCTTCGAGCCGAACATCCTCGAGCAACAGCAGAAACTGCTCACGATCCAGAAGCGGATCGGCATTCCCCTGAAAGACCTCAAGGACATTAACAAGCAGATGTCGACGGGCGAGGCGAAGGCGCGCCGGGCGAAGCGCGAAATGACGGAAGCGAACCTGCGCCTGGTGATCTCGATCGCGAAGAAGTATACCAACCGCGGCCTGCAGTTCCTCGACCTCATCCAGGAGGGGAACATCGGCTTGATGAAGGCGGTGGACAAATTCGAATACCGCCGGGGCTACAAGTTCTCGACTTACGCCACGTGGTGGATCCGGCAGGCGATCACGCGCTCGATCGCCGACCAGGCACGAACCATCCGCATTCCGGTGCACATGATCGAGACCATCAACAAGATGAACCGGATCTCCCGTCAGATCCTTCAGGAGACGGGGCAGGAACCGGATCCCGCGACGCTCGCGCAGAAGATGGAGATGCCCGAGGACAAGATCCGCAAGATTCTCAAGATCTCGAAGGAGCCGATCTCGATGGAGACGCCGATCGGCGACGACGACGATTCGCATCTGGGGGACTTCATCGAGGACCAGGCGACGCTCGCGCCGAACGATGCGGCGATGTACGCATCTCTGCGTGAGGTCACCAAGGACGTTCTGGACTCGCTCACGCCGCGGGAGGCCAAAGTGCTGCGCATGCGCTTCGGCATCGAAATGAACACCGACCACACTCTGGAGGAGGTCGGCAAGCAGTTCGATGTCACCCGCGAACGCATCAGGCAGATCGAGGCGAAGGCGTTGCGCAAGCTTCGCCACCCGTCGCGCTCGGAGCGGCTGAAGAGTTTCCTGGACAACAATTGATATTGCGGACGCCTTCGGCGCCGCAATATCCGCTCGCGTTGCAGCGGATGCTGCGCGCCGCTGAACGCTCGGTCACATAATAAGCGCTCGTAGAAAATGGCGAGATGGTTCGGCGGGCCTGTAGCTCAGCTGGTTAGAGCAGAGGACTCATAATCCTTTGGTCCCTGGTTCGAATCCAGGCGGGCCCACTCAGAATGGGTAAGCAGTCTTGGAGGAGGGAATGGTAAAGCGCTTCATTTTTCTCGCTGTGCTGGCGGCGATTGGGACGCCGGCCCAGGCTGCGACCATGGAAGACGAAGTTCGCGCCGTCTTCGACAAATACATAGCAGTCCAGAACGCGCATGATTTGAAGTCAATGCGAAGCCTTTTGGCGGACTCCCCGGACCTCCTCTGGATCAGCCGAGGCAAACCTGTCTGGGGCCGGGAGGCCGCGCTCAAGAGCCTCGAGGAGCGCTACAAGGGCACTTGGCGCATCGACGTCGAAAGGAAAGAGCTGCGAATCATCTCGGTCAGCAGGCGCGTGGCGCAGGTCTACGCGCCGACGCAACTCACCGTCGGAGATCCGGGCGTCGAGCCTACCAGAAATCGCGTCTACATAAACCTGATGATGGTCAAAAAACCCGAAGGGTGGCAGATAGTGAGCATCCTGCCCATCCTTGTTCCCCCGCAGTAGCAGGCCCCTTTTCGCGTGTGCTCATGCCAATTCGGGGAAACCTGCTGCGACAGTCGTCGCGATCGTAGAGGGAATGGAATTGCATGAGCACCACAACCTACGAGCTGCGCGGCGCGGTCGCCGTGATCACGATGAACAACCCGCCCGTCAACGGGCTGGGTTTCGATCTGCGGCGCGACATCGTGGAAGGGCTGACCCGTGCCGAAGCCGATGCCAACGTGAAAGCCGTGGTATTGATCGGCAGCGCCCGCGCGTTCTCAGGCGGGGCGGATATCCGGGAGTTCGGCTCGCCCAGGGCCTCCGCAGAACCCAATCTCAACACGGTGATCCGTGTGCTGGAAAGCGCCAGGAAACCCGTCGTCGCTGCCATCGGTGGCGCCTGCATGGGGGGCGGGCTGGAACTGGCCCTGGGTTGTCATTACCGCGTGGCCGTCAAGGGGGCGCAGATCGCCTTGCCCGAAGTGAAACTGGGGCTGATGCCCGGCGCGGGGGGCACGCAGCGCCTGCCCCGGCTCATCGGGGCAGAAGCGGCGCTCAACATGATCGTCTCCGGCAATTCCGTGCCTTCGGAGCAGCTCAAGGACAGCGCGCTATTCGATGAGTTGTTCGAGCGGGATCTGCTGCCGGGGGCGATCGCGTTCGCGGACAAAGTCGCCTCCGAGAAGCGTCCTCTGAAGCGCGTGCGCGACCTAAAGGTAAGCCTCGCCAACGCTGACGGATTCTTCCAGTTCGCTCGCAATACGGTCCGCGCTGCGGCGAAAAATTTCCCTGCGCCGCTCAAATGCGTCGACGCCGTCGCGGCCGCCGTCACGATGCCTTATGAGGAGGGGGCCCGGTTCGAGCGGGAATCGTTCCTGCAGTTGATGCAGACCCCGCAATCCCGCGCGCTGCGCCATGCTTTCTTCGGCGAACGGGCGGCGGCGAAGATTCCCGATGTGCCGGAGGACACGCCGCTGCGCAAGATCGAGAAGATGGCGGTCGTCGGCGCCGGGACCATGGGCGGGGGCATCACGATGAATTTCCTCAGCGCAGGCATTCCCGTCGCCCTGCTGGAGATGAACCAAGAGGCGCTCGACAGAGGGCTTGCGACCATCCGCAGGAACTACGAGGCGAGCGCCAGGAAAGGAAGGCTTAAGGCGCAACAGGTCGAGGAGCGCATGGCGCTCCTCGAGCCGACCCTCTCCTACGATGATCTGAGGGACGCCGACATGGTGATCGAGGCGGTGTTCGAAGACATCACGGTCAAGGAAGCGGTGTTCAGGCGACTGGACGATGTGATGAAGTCCGGCGCCATTCTCGCGTCCAACACCTCCACGCTGGATTTGAACAAGATCGCTGACTTCACCAGGCGGCCCCGGGACGTGGTCGGCACGCACTTCTTCAGTCCTGCCAACGTGATGAAGCTCCTTGAAGTCGTGCGCGGCGGGAAGACCGCCAAGGACGTCCTCGCCACGGTGATGAGCCTGGCGAAAAGGATCAAGAAGACCGCGGTGGTCTCGGGGGTGTGCGACGGCTTCATCGGCAACCGCATGGTCGAGCAGTACATCCGCCAGGCGTTGTTCCTGTTGGAGGAAGGGGCCACGCCCAGCCAGGTGGACCGTGCGATGGAAAGCTGGGGCATGGCAATGGGCCCTTTTCGCATGTCAGATCTGGCGGGCAACGATATCGGCTGGGCGATTCGCAAGCGGCGCTACCGCGAGCGGCCCAACTTTAAGTACTCGAAGATCGCCGATCGGCTGTGCGAACAGGGTCGCTTCGGCCAGAAGACGGGACTGGGGTGGTATCGCTACGAAGCCGGCCGTCGCGACGCGGTTCCCGACACCGCCGTCGAGCAGATGATCGTCGACTACCGCAAGGAGATCGGAGCGCAGCGCCGCACGATCGACGATGACGAAATCGTGCATCGGTTGATCTTTGCGCTCGTCAACGAAGGGTCGGCGATCCTGCAGGAAGGCATTTCATCGCGCGCCTCCGACATCGACATGGTCTACCTGACCGGTTACGGGTTTCCCCTGCACCGGGGCGGGCCGATGCTCTATGCGGACGAGGTGGGCCTGTACAACGTCGTCGATCGCATTAGGCGCTTCGCGGCCAATCCCCACGGGGATCCGGGTTTCTGGAAGCCCGCGCCCCTGCTGGCGAAGCTGGCGAGCGAAGGAAAGAGGTTCAACTAGGAGTCCTGGAGACCGTCAATGACCGAAGCCGTAATCGTTTCCACCGCACGCACGCCCCTTTGCAAATCCTGGCGGGGCGCCTTCAACATGACCCACGGCGCGACCCTAGGTGCGCACGCCGTCCGGCACGCGGTCTCCCGCGCGGGCATCGATTCGGCGGAGGTGGAGGACGTGATCATGGGCTGTGCCAATCCCGAAGGCGCGACCGGCGGGAACATCGCTCGCCAGATCGCGTTGCGCGCCGGCCTGCCTGTCACGACCGCCGGGATCACGGTGAACCGTTTCTGCTCGTCGGGCCTGCAATCCATCGCCATGGCGTCGCAGCGCATCATCGCGGGGGAAGGCAGCATCTACGCGGCGGGCGGGGTCGAGTCCATCTCCTGTGTCCAGAACGAGATGAACAAGCACATGGCTCGGGAGGATTGGCTGACCGAGAACAAGCCCGAGCTCTATTGGCCCATGCTGCAAACCGCCGAGACCGTCGCCAAGCGCTACGACATTTCGCGGGAGCGTCAGGACGAATACGGCGCGCGCAGCCAGCAAAGAGCCGCCGCCGCGCTGGCGGCGGGCAAGTTCGGCGACGAGATCGTGCCGATGAAAGTCGTCATGGGCATCGCCGACAAGGAGTCCGCGCGCATGATGGCAAAGGAGGTCACCGTCTCAGCCGATGAAGGCATTCGGGCCGATACCACCTACGAGGGAGTCTCGAAAATCCGCCCGGCGATCGAAGGCGGGTGCATCGCCGCCGGCAATGCGAGTCAATTCTCCGACGGCGCCTCGGCCTGTATCGTGATGGACGGAAAGGCGGCGGCGGCCCGCAAGCTCGAGCCCTTGGGCATCTTTCGCGGTTTCGCCGTGGCGGGCTGCGAGCCCGACGAGATGGGGATCGGCCCCGTGTTCGCCGTTCCGAAGCTCCTCAAACGCGCGGGATTGAAAGTGGAGGACGTCGGACTCTGGGAGCTGAACGAAGCTTTCGCCGTGCAGGTGATCTACTGCCGCGACCGTCTGGGCATCCCCGACGACAGGCTGAACGTCAACGGCGGAGCCATCGCGGTGGGCCATCCCTACGGGACTTCCGGCGCGCGCCTCGCGGGTCACGCGCTCATAGAAGGCAAGCGCCGGGGGGCGAAGCACGTCGTGGTGACGATGTGCATCGGCGGCGGGATGGGAGCGGCAGGCCTGTTCGAGCTGGTTTAGACCGGGAAGAGCTGTACGGGGCGGCGCGTCTATTCGACCTTGGCGCCCGAAGCCCTTACCACCTTGGCCCATTTCACCACTTCGTCGTGGATGAAGGACCCGAACTGCTCCGGGGTCCATGCGGTTGCGATCGCGCCTTGCTGCAAGAGCCTTTCTCTCATCTCGGCCTGAACGAGCGCCTTGTTCACTTCGCCGTTGATGCGCAGGACGATGTCTTTCGGCGCGCCTTTGGGGAGCATGATGCCGAACCACGCCGTCACCTCGTAGCCCGGGATCCCGGCTTCCTGCATCGTGGGCAGGTCGGGTAGCTCGGAGTAACGCGTGGTCGTGGTCACCGCCAGCGCGCGCAGCTTTCCGCTGCGGATATGTCCGATCGCGGCGGTCAGGTTGTCGAACATCAGGTCGACCTGTCCGCCGATGAGGTCGGCGAGTGCCGGGCCGCTGCCCTTGTACGGGATGAACACGATGTCCACGCCCGTCATCATCTTGAACATCTCGCCGGCCATGTGGAGCGAGGTGCCGCTCCCTGAGGCCGCGAAATTGAGCTTGCCCGGCTTGCTCTTGGCGAGTGCGATGAACTCGGCCACCGATTTCGCGGGAACCGAGGGGTTCACGACCATGACGTTCGGCATGCGGGCGATCATCGCAGTCGCCGCGAGGTCGTGCTCGAAGCTGAAGCTGCGCTTCGTGTACAGGGTTTCGCTGATCGCCTGCGCTGCGGTCGCCTGCAAAATGGTGTAACCGTCCGCGGGGGCCCTTGCGACCATCTCGGTGCCGACGTTGCCCGCCGCGCCGGGCCGGTTTTCGACTACGACCGGTTGCCCGAGGGGCCCGCTGATCCTCTCGGCAATGATGCGCGCAAGGATGTCGGTCGCCCCGGCAGGCGGGAACGGCACCACGTAGCGGACGGGTTTGGACGGCCAGGTTTGGGCCTGGGCCGCCGCGGCAAGAAACGCAACGAGAAACGCGCATGCGATGCGGACGGCCATGACACCTCCTCCGAGAGATTCTCGCGGATATTCTACGATGGCCTGGATCAAAACCGATTGGATTTGGTGTATGGTTTCGGATGACATGGAGGTCGAACTCATGGCGAAGCTTATTCGGCTCATGGTCGCGGCAGCCGCCGTTTCGCTTGTCGCACCGGTTTGGGCTCAGGACACATCCAAGAGCTCACCCGCCAGGGTCGTGACCAAAACGCTGGTGGCTTCGGAAGCGCAGAAGGAATGCCTTTCACTGAACAACAGGCAGCGGCTGCATTACAAGTTTCGAGCCGACGGGCCGTTGAACTTCAAGGTCTCGCACCAGGAGGAAAAAGAAGTCATCGATCTCAAGCGCGACGGTACGGAAAGCGCGTCCGGCAGCTTCATGCCCAAGAGATCCGCCGATCATTGCCTCGTGTGGACCAACGCCGGCAAACACTCGGTGACTCTTCGCTACGAGTTCCAGCGCGCTTCGCAGTGAACCCTCAACGAAGGGCGCGCGCGCCGCGGTGAGCGCATCTCCCGAAGACGCCGTGCTGCTGCTGCACGGGGCGTGGATGAACCGCTGGGTCATGAGCTATCTCGCTCTGGCGCTGCAGCGGGAAGGTTTCGCGGTGCAAACGCTGAGCTATCGCACCATGCGAGGCACGCTCGCGGAGCATCTTGCCCGCGTGGCCGAGAGAATTGCCGCTCTCGAGGCGCCGCGCCTGCACCTGGTCGGCCACAGCCTGGGCGGGGTCATCGTGCTGCGCTACCTGCAGCGCGGCGCGGACCCGCGCGTCCGGCGCGCTGTGCTGCTCGGTTCGCCCGTCGCGGGCTGCCGTGCTGCGGCAGACCTTGCGCAGAGCGCGGGCGGCGAGCTGCTGCTGGGGGCAAGCCTCGGGGTGTGGCGCGAGCCGGTGGATGTCTCCGTCGATCCCCGTTTCGAAGTCGGAGCGATCGCCGGCACCGTCGCGTTCGGCCTGGGTCGCATGGTGACGCGGCTGCCGAAGCCCAACGACGGAGTCGTCTGCCTCGACGAGACGAAATTTCCCGCCCTGCGCGATCACATCGCACTCCCGGTCGGCCACACCTTGATGCTGGTTTCGCCACGTATCGCGCGCCAGACGGCTGCGTTCCTCAGGACCGGAGGATTCCGGCGATGAGGCGGCTCGCGGCTCTCGGCGCCCTCGTTTTCGTCTCGGGCTGCGCGTCGCTCGAATACTACTCGCAGGCGGTAGGCGGGCACCTGGAGGTGATACGGCTTGCCGTTCCGATCGAGGAGCGCTTGCGCGAGACGGACACGCCCGAGCCACTACGCGCAAAACTGGCGAAGGTGCTCGCCATCCGGGAATTCGCCAGTCGCGAGCTCGCGCTTCCGGACAACGGAAGCTATCGCCGCTACGCCGACATCGGCCGGCCCTTCGTGGTCTGGAACGTGTTTGCCGCGCCCGAATTCTCGGTGAAGCCCGTCGAGTCGTGCTTTCTTTTCGCCGGGTGCGTGAGCTATCGGGGCTTTTACTCCGTGGAGGCGGCGCAGCGGCACGCGGCCGCGCTCGCTGGCAAGGGCTACGATGTCTACGTCGGAGGCGTCGCGGCGTATTCGACGCTCGGCTGGTTCAGCGATCCGGTGCTCTCGACTTTCATTCACTATCCGGAGTCCGAAGTCGCGCGCATCGTTTTTCACGAGCTCGCCCACCAACTGGTTTACGTAAACGGCGACACGATGTTCAACGAATCCTTTGCGGCGACGGTGGAGGAGGAGGGCGTGCACCGCTGGCTCGAACGTCAGGGAACGCCCGCCCAGCGCGCCGCCTACGAGGCTTCCGGGCGCAGGCGCGCCGAATTCGTCGCGCTGATGACGAAGTCGCGTGCGGAACTCGCCGCATTCTATGACCGGCCCGCCGAGCCGGAGGAAAAGCGCGCCGGAAAACGGCGCTTGTTCGCGGCGATGCAGGAAGAATACGGCTCGCTCAAGGCCTCATGGAGCGGTTTTGCCGGCTACGACCGATTGTTCGAGCGCGGAGCGAACAATGCGCTGCTCGCGTCGGTCGCGAGTTACTCGGAACTCGTGCCCGCATTTCGCGGGATGCTCGCCGAAAAGGACGGCGATCTGCCGGGTTTTTACACCGCCGTGCGCGAGCTGGCGAAGCTCGACAAACCGGAGCGCGATGCGCGTCTGGCCGTCCTGAGCCGCTAGCTGAGCGGCAGCATGACGTGTTTCTTGTACGGCGCGCGTTGCTGCAGCCGCTGGTAGTAGGCCTCGACCCCGGGCAGCTTCGGGCGCTTCACCGCGAGGGCGTACCAGCGATGGACGAACGTTCCCAGCGGAATGTCGCCCATCGTGAACGATTTGCCTGCGACATGATCGCGCCCCTCCAGGCTCTGCTCGAGCACCTGAAAGGCCTGCGCGAGCTTTTCGACGCCTTCTTCGATCGCCTTGAGATCGCGCTTTTCCGCCGGAGTGCGGACGAGACCCCAGAAAACCGGCGTGATCGCCGGCGCGACGGTGCTCGTCGTCCAATCCATCCAGCGATCGGCGTCGGCGCGCTGCCTGGGATCGTTCGGCCAGAGCGTGGCCGCGCCGTGCTTCTCCGAGAGATAGCGCACGATCGCGTTCGATTCCCACAGCACGAACCCGTCGTCCTCGATCGTCGGCACGCGGCCGTTCGGATTCATCCTGCGGTAGAAGGGCTCGTTCACGACGCCGAACTGCAGGCCGGCGTCGGTGCGCTCGTACGGGACTTTCAGCTCGGCCAGCGCCCAAAGCACCTTCTGCACGTTGATCGAGTTGATCCTGCCCCAAAGCTTCAGCATGGCTGGAATGCCCTCCGGTAGGGAAAATGTCAGCGCCGGGCGCGCCGCTTTGCCTTGCCTGCGCGGCGGATCGACGGCCGCCGCGCGGGATTCTTGGGCGCAGATGCCTTCGCCGCGATCGCCTCCACCTCGACGAGGAACTCCGGCCTCGCGAGCGAGGAGATCACGAGCAGCGTCGATGCGGGGCGGTGGCTGCCGAGGAATTTCGCGCGAACCTGGGCGAATCTAGCGAAATTCTCGTGACGGGTCAGAAACGAGGTGATTTTCACCACGTCGCCGATTCCCATGCCGGCGTCGGCCAGCACCGCGAGAATGTTCTGCCATACCACTTCGGTCTGTTCTTCGATCGTGGCGGGAACGGACCCGTCGGGGCGCACCCCGATCTGGCCCGCCACATGGAGCCAGCGCGCGCCGGGCGGCACCTCGATGCCGTGAGAATACGTACCGATCGGGGCTGCGATGGATAATGGGTTGTGCACCTTCAGCATGTCTGTCTCCCCGCGATTGCCGACCGGCTCATTCTACTCGCGGTGCGCGGTGCCGCACGCCGTGCGCTACCATACCGGCCTTCCGTCTTCGAAAGACCCGGCTCCTGGGCATGGATACGCGTGTTGCGGCCGCCGTTCTCGCGTTTTCGCTGTGCGGCTGCGCGATATTCAGCGAAACCCACGGCATCCAGGAGGTCGACAACTGGGTGAGGAGCCACGAGCCCCTCGCCGAAACGGGAAAGATGAAGTGGTCGGATTTCTATGCGCAATACCTCGAGAAGGTCTCGGCCGCTCCGGTGATCAGCCAGAGCCCTGTCGTGGAACGGCTCGGCATCATGATCACCGCCGCGCTCTTCTACGAACGGGGTCGCATCGACAGAGCCAGGTTCGATTCGATACAGAGCATAGTGCGGAAATATCAGACGCTCGACGACCCCGCGGCGAACCTGCTCGCGCGAAGCGCGCTGGTGCGGGCGCTAGCGTCAGAACCCGATCGGTAGGCTGTCGCGCCTCGCGTCCGACGCGGCGAGATAACCGTCCTCGAGCCGGTACGCGATCTGGGCGCAGCCGAAGGCGTTGTAGTCTTCGGGCAGTTTCATCACTCGGTGGCCCCGCCCGGCGAGGTCCGAGAGCGTCGCTTCGGGCCACTCGTCCTCGAAGGTGACATCCATGCCCTGCACGAAGCGAAAGCGCGGCCCGTCGATCGCGCCCTGCGGTCCCTGGCCGTAGTCGGCCATGCGCACCATCATCTGCGTGTGTCCCTGCGGCTGCATGCTGCCGCCCATCAGGCCGAAGCTCATGACGGGCGCGCCGTTCCGCGTGACGAATCCGGGGATGATGGTATGGAAGGGACGCTTCCCCGGCGCCACCTGGTTGGGGTGGCCTGGGGTGAGAACGAAACCCGAGCCGCGGTTCTGGAGGCTCACCCCGGTGCCGGGCACGACGACGCCCGAGCCGAATCCCGTGAAGTTCGACTGGATCATCGACACCATCATGCCGCTTGCGTCCGCCGCGGTGAGGTAGACGGTCCCGCCCTTGGGCGGCGTGCCGTGGCCGAAGTCCCGCGCGCGCTTCATGTCGATCAGCTTGGCGCGCGACTTCAGGTAATCCGGGTCGAGCAGCTGCGCCGGCTTCACGTCCATCGCTATTGCGTCGGCGACGAACGCCCTAGCGTCGGCAAAGGCGAGCTTCACCGCCTCGATCTGAAGGTGCACGCTGTCCGCGGAATCGACCGGGTGATCGGCGACATCGAAGTTGGAGAGAATCCCGAGCGCCATAAGGCACACGATGCCCTGGCCGTTCGGCGGGATCTCGTGCACGGTGAGCCCACGGTAGTCCTGGCCTATCGTGCCCACCCAGTCGTTCGCGTGCGCGGCGAGATCGGCGCGCGTCATCGCGCCGCCCGTCGCCTTGGCGTACGCTTCGATTTTTTCCGCGAGCTCGCCGCGGTAGAACGCCTCGCCCTTCGTGGCGGCGATCCTCTCCAGCGTCCTGGCCTGGTCGGGGAAGCGGAAGATCTCTCCAGCGAGCGGCGCGCGGCCGTCGCGCAGGAATGCCTCGGCAAAACCGGGCTGGCCGCGCAGCTCGGGCACCTGCGGGCTCCAGCGCTCGGCGACGAAGGGTGAAACCGGAAAGCCGTTTGCCGCGTAGTCGATCGCCGGCCCGAAGAGCTTCTCGAAGGGGAGCTTGCCGAACTTCTTCGACAGCTCGACCCAGGCCGACACCGCACCCGGCACCGACACGCTGTTCCAGCCGCGCACGGGCACGGCCGTGTGCCCCTTGAAATACTCCGGGGTCCACGCCGCGGGCGAGCGTCCCGAGGCGTTCAGGCCGTGCAATTCATTTCCGTCCCAGATGATCGCGAAAACATCGCTGCCGATGCCGTTCGAAATCGGCTCGACCACGGTGAGCGTGATCGCGGTGGCGAGCGCCGCGTCGACGGCATTGCCCCCGGCGAGGAGCATGCGCAGGCCGGCCTGCGCCGCGAGCGGCTGCGAGGTGGAGACGACGTTTCGCGCGAGCGTGGGGCGGCGCAGCGTCGGGTAGGGGGTGTCGAAAACGACGGGTCTTACGGCTCGTTGCTCCATCTGGATCGTTCGAACTTACGGTTTTGCCGAAGCGGAAAGCGCATTATCAATGTCCCAGAGGATGTCGTCGAGCGTTTCCAGCCCGACCGAAATGCGAATCATGTCGGGCGTTACCCCGGCCTTCGCCTGTTCTTCCTCGGACATCTGCCGGTGCGTGGTCGAGGCCGGATGGATGATGAGCGTCTTCGCGTCGCCGATGTTGGCGAGATGGCTCATGAAGGTGGCCGCCTCGATGAATTTTTCCCCCGCCTTCGCTCCGCCCTTCACGCCGAAGTTGAGGAGGCCGCTCGCCCCCTTCGGCAGGTACTTGCGCGCGAGCGTGTGGTACTTGTTCCCGGGAAGGCCCGGATAGTTGACCCAGGACACTCTCGGGTGGCTCTCGAGGAACTTCGCCACCGCGAGCGCGTTCTCGCAATGCCGCTCCATTCTCACCGGGAGCGTCTCGAGGCCCTGCAGCAGCAGCCACGCGTTGAAGGGCGAGAGCGCCGCGCCGAAGGTGCGCAGCGTCTCCATGCGCGCGCGCATGCTGTAGCCGAAGTCGCCGAAGGTCTCGAAGAAGCGCACACCGTGGTAACCGCGCGAGGGCTCGGTCATTCCGGGGAAGTTGCCGTTGTCCCAGGGAAACTTGCCCGACTCGACGATGATTCCGCCCATGGTGGTGCCGTGGCCGCCGATGTATTTCGTCGCCGAGTGCACCACGATATCGGCGCCCCACTCGAACGGGCGGCACAGATAGGGCGAGGGGACCGTGTTGTCGATCACGAGCGGGATGCCCGCCTCGCGGGCGATTTTCGCGATCGCCTCGATGTCGACGATGTTGATGAGCGGATTGCCGAGCGTCTCGGCGTACAGGATCTTCGTGTTCTTCTTTATCGCGCGGCGGAAATTCTCCGGATCGTCGGGATTCACGAAGGTGGTGGCGATGCCGAGCTTGCGGAGATTCACCTCGAGCAGCGTATAGGTGCCGCCGTAGAGCGTGGACGCGGAAACGATGTGATCGCCCCCTTCGCACAGCGTGAGGATCGCGGTCATCTCGGCCGCCTGCCCGGTGGCCGTGGCGACCGCGGCTCGTCCGCCCTCGAGCGCCGCGACGCGCTCCTCGAGTACTGCGGTAGTCGGATTGGAAATGCGCGTGTAGACGTTGCCGAAGGTCTGCAGGTTGAACAGGCTCGCCGCGTGGTCGACCGAGTCGAACACGTAGGAGGTGGTCTGGTAGAGCGGCACCGCGCGCGAGCCCGTCGCCGGGTCGGGAATCTGTCCCGCGTGAAGTGCGAGCGTCTCGATACCGAACTTGCGGTCAGCCATCCGGAGTTTGGCGGTCGTTGCGCGAAGGAACGCTGCCTCGCCGCGCTGCGCGAACTATACCACGCGACTCGGGCTGGCCTTCTGCCAGTCCACGGAGAACGCCACGACGCGGTTGCGGCCGGTCTGCTTTGCCAGATAGAGCGCGTCGTCCGCGCAGCGCAACAACTCTTCGGATTCCTTTGCGTGATCGGGGAATGCGGCAACTCCGAGGGAGACGGTGACGGGCCCGAGCGGCTGATCGTCATAGCGAAGCTCGAGCTTTGCAATTTCCTCCCGAAGTTGCTCGGCCTTGGAGCGCGCGGCGTCGAACGGGCATTCGGGCAGGAGCACCAGGAATTCCTCGCCGCCGTACCGGCTGGCGACGTCGGACCCTCGCGTTGAGCGCCCGAGCACGCCCGCCAGCTCCCGCAGCACCAGGTCGCCCGCTTCGTGGCCGAACGTGTCGTTGAAACGCTTGAAGTGATCGATGTCGAGCATGATTGCGGCGATTGGCCTGCCGTGGCGCTGCGCGCGGCGCAGCTCCTGGCCGAACCACTCCTCTACGTAATGGCGGTTGTAGAGGCCGGTGAGCTTGTCGCGCATCGCCTGCTCCTGCAGCTTTTCGCGCAGCAGCGCCGCCTCGCGGTTGCGCTGCGCGAGCTCCGCGCCGCGCGACTCGGAGATTGCAACCGACGTCATCAGCCAGAACACCAAGGCGCTGATTGCAAGCAGGGCCGCGAGGATCGCGGCGACCCCGGCCTTGTCGAGGAGGTCGACGGGATCCTTGCGGGGAACGATTCGCAGCCGCCATTCGCGGTCTCCCACGGCCAGGAAGCGCGTCACCTCATATCCGGAGAGTTCGCTCGACGCTGCGCTGTCAAACAGCAGCGTGTCCTCCGCCGCGCCTTCGCTGGCTTCGTAAATCTGCAGCTGCGGCTCGACGCTGCGCTGTCAAACAGCAGCGTGTCCTCCGCCGCGCCTTCGCTGGCTTCGTAAATCTGCAGCTGCGCGCGCGCGAGGACCTCCTTCGAAAGAGCCGTGTCGATCATCTCGCCGACGCGCACGGCAGAGCCCACCATTCCCCAGTAGAGGCGCTGCCGCTCCTCGACCGATCCCGGCACGCCGCCGCCGCGGTACACGGCGAGCCGCAAGAGCGTGCTGGCGACGCTCGCATTGCCGTCCCTCAGCAAGGTGACTGCCGAGCTCGCGGAAATCTGCCCGGAGTCGCGCGCCCGATCGACGGCCGAGCGGCGCAGGGGATCGGCGTTGAGGTCCAACCCCCAGGCCGCAACGTTCTTGCCCATGGGCTCGAGATAGGCCAGCACGGCGTACTCCGGGCGATCGCCCGGGGGCTTGATGGTGAATTCCGGCAGGCCTTTCACCAGGGGGCCGGTTTCGGCGCGCACCGCGCGCTCGAATTGCAGCTTCCTCGCGTGCGGGACCCGGAATGTGAACGAGATATTGGTGATCCCGGGGTAGCGCGCGCCCAGGGAGAGCGCCTGCGCGAACTGGTGGAATTCGTCGCGGGTGACTTCGGTGGAGGAGTCGAACAGTCCGCGCAGCGCATAGAGCACATCCCCGTAGGCGCGGATCCGCGAATTCACGTCGTTCGCGACCCCGACGGCGACGGTCTCGAACCTCGAGTGCGCTTCCTGCCGCACCTGGATGCTGAAGTAATACGCGCTGGCGGCGGAAAACGCGAGGCTCCCCACGAGCACGGTCCAACGCAGCCACCGGTGGCGCATCGGTAGCTGCTGGGCGCAAGCGGCGCCGGGCATTCCGGCGCTAGTCTACCCCTTGTGTTTCCCGAGGAGAACGGCGATTGCATCGAAATCGACGGGTTTGCTGTAGAGATAGCCCTGCATCGTGTCACAGCCGAGGCGCCTCAGCTCGTTCGCCTGGTCCTCCGCGTCGACGCCCTCGGCGACCACCTTCAATCCCAAGCTGTGCGCCATGGAGATCACGGTGGATACGAGGGTCATCACGGCCCGATCCTTGAGCATGGTGATGATGAAGGAGCGGTCGATCTTGAGCTCCTGCACGGGAAGCTTCGCGAGGTAGGCGAGCGAGGAATAGCCGGTGCCGAAATCGTCGATTGCGATGTTCATCCCCAGCGCTCGAAGCGCCTCCAGCTTTTTAATACCTGCCTGGATGTCCTCCATGATCAGGCTCTCGGTGATCTCGACGTCGATCCCCGCCGAACCGGGCCCTTCGCCCAGCACCTTTCGCACCGATTCGACAAAATCGCGCCGGCGAAGCTGAACCGCGGAGACGTTGACCGCAACGCGGGGTGCGGCGAAGCCGAGTTTCTGCCAGCGCCGGTAGTCGAACGCCGCCTGGCGCAGGGCCCAGGCGCCGGCCTCGAAAATAAGGCCAGTTTCCTCCAGTAGCGGAATGAACTGAACCGGCGGGACGAGCCCCAGCTCAGGGCTCTTCCAGCGGATCAGCGCCTCCACGCCTTCGATGCGTTTCGTTTGCGCGTCGAACTTCGGCTGGTAGTGGAGCACGAATTCCTGGCGCTCGAGCGCCCTGCGCAGCTTGCTCTCCAGCGCGAGCCGCTCTGCGATGCGCTCGGTCATCTGCTGCTCGTAGAACAGATAGCGCTCGCCGCTCGCCTTGGCCTTTTTCAGGGCGGCCTCGGCGTTCTTGAAAAGCGTTTCAGCGTCGGCGCCGTCGCTCGGAAACAGCGCGATGCCGACCTTCGCGGCGATCCTGAGCTCCGTGCCGCCTACCCGGTACGGCTCGCCGAAACATCCACGCAGCTGCTCCTCGATGCGCCGTGCGACCTCCTGCTCGGTGTTTACGCCGGGCATCACCATGGCGAAGCGGTCGGCGTTGATGCGGGCCAGGTGGCCGGGATCGCTGCAGTACTGCAGCATGCGCCTGACTGCCCCCTTCAGGATCTCGTCCCCCGCGTGCCGGCCGAGCGTGTCGTTGATGGTCTTGAAGCGATCCACGTCAATGAGCATGACCGCGAGCTTGCGCCCCGCGCGGCGTGCGTCGTACACGTGCTGATCGACGCGTTCATGAAAGAGGGTGCGGTTGGCGAGCCCGGTGAGCACATCGTAATACGCGAGATAGTTCAGCTTCTCTTCCTTCTCGAGGTGATCGAGCGCGAAAGAGATGTCCCCGGCGAGCTCCAGCAGCAGCTTCATTTCCTCGTCGTCGAAAAAACCGGTCTCGATGGCGTAGAGCGCGAGCACGCCGATGCCCTCTTCTCCGACGATCAGGGGCAGGAAAGCCAGCGAATTGATGCCGCGCTCCTTGGACTGCTCCTTCATCTGGGTGCGGGAATCGCTCTGTATGTCGTTCGCGATCATGGCCTTTTTTTCGCTGATCGCAGCTCCCGACATTCCGCGCCCCTCTGCGCGGTTCGCGCTCAGGGAGAGGGGAGCCGATGCCAGGAACTTCTCCGCCCCGCCGCCCCATGCGACGGGCTTCACCCGCTTGGTTTCGCGGTCGACCAGGCCGACCCATGCCATCGGAAATTGCCCGGCCTCCACCGCGATGGTGCAGCTTTCGCGAAACAGCTCGTCCCGGTCGCGCGCCCGGACGATGAGGGTATTGATTCCGCTGAGCACCGCGTACACGCGGTTGAGGCGCCGGATCTTGTCCTCGGCCTGTTTCTGCTCATCGGCTGCGCGCTTGCGCTCGGTGACGTCCTCGGCGACGCCGGCAATGCGGTAAGCCCTGCCTTCCGAGTCGGGAACCGGGAAGGCCCTGTCGCGGATCCAGCGAATCGAGCCGTCCGGCCGGACGATTCGGTACTCCTCGTCGTAGTCTCCCCGCGCCTGCTTTGCGATGGCCGCTCCGAGAACCCGTTGCCTATCCTCCGGATGGATGGCCTCGACCCAGTCGCGGGGGGACGCGTAGAGGGCTTGGCAACTGCGACCCCAGATCTCTTCGTACGCCGGACTGATGTAGAGCATCTCGCTCTTGGATGGGTCGGTCAGCCAGAACACTTCGGTGATGTTCTCGGTGAGCTGGCGAAAGCGGAACTCGCTTTCGGCGAGAGCCTGCTGCGCCTTCCTTCGCTCGGTGACATCGCGCACGATGCCCTGGTTCATGCCGTTGGACAGGCGACGGACCGACATCTCGACCGGGAACAGCGCGCCGTCTTTGCGCCGCATCATGCGCTCGAACAATCGGCTCTTGATCTCCCCGAGGTCTGCGATGCGTTGCGCGAACAGCGCCCTTTCCTCGTCGGCATAGGTGTCCACAGCGCCGAGCCGCAACAGCGCTTCCTCGCTGTAACCCAGCATCTCGCAGAACCGCGGGTTGACGAGCTTGAAGTTGCCTTGCGCGTCCGTGACGAAGATGCCGTCCGAGGCTTGCTCGATGAGCTCGCGAAACTTGACCTCGCTCTCGCGGACCGCGTGCTCGGCGCGCCGGCGCTCCGCGATTTCGACTTGCAGCCGCGCAGCGTGCCGCTGGATGACGTCGTAGAGGACGGCGTTCTCGTAGAGCACCGCGAGCTTCGCCGCCATCATCCCCGCGAGGCGCTCGTCCTCCTCGGTGAATTCGCCCTCGCCGCGCTTGTTCGCGAAGGTGAGCCAGCCGTAGACCCGCTCCCTGGAGGCAACGGGAATTCCCAGAAAATTGCGCACCCGGGGATGACCTTGCGGGAGCTCGTCCGCGCCGATCCGTGTATCGGCGCTCTGGCCGCGAACCTGGCGGTGCCCGGCAAGAAGCGCGCCCAGAACTCCTTTGCGGCCGGCATCGGCGTCCCGGTATATGCGCGCTTCGACGCCTTTCGCAAACACGAACCCGAGCTCCCGCTCCTGCTCGTCGAGCATGCCGACCGCGGCGTACTTCGAATCGATGATGTCGCAGGCCGCGGCAAAGAACAGCTCAACCAGGCGCGCCGGGTTGCGCTCGGCCGTCATCTCCATGCCGACTTCGATGATCGCGGAAAGCCTCGACGCGATGCGCTGCAGGCTCATCACGTTCTCGGAGAATCGCTCGGACAACTGCCGCACCTGGTCGCCCTTGTCGCGCAGTTTCACGCTGCCCTCGACGATGTCGTCGAACTTCGACTTGACCGACTGGAGTTCATTGACGTATTCGGCCAGCTTGTCGTCGACCTTCTGCAGCTCGCCCGCTTTGTGGGTGTCTGCCGCCACCGGACGCACGGGAGCCGCTTCGACGACGCCGAGCGCCTCGTTGACGGCGGCAAGAATCCTTTCCGGATCGCAGGGTTTTGGCAGCACGATGCGCACGCCACAGGAGTCTGCCAGCGCCTTGGCCTGGGGCTCGCTGTAAGTCGCGGTGTAGAAAATGACCGGTATCGGCGCGAGGTCGGGGTCGGCGCGCAGATGCGCGACCAATTCGTAGCCGTCCATGGCGGGCATCAGGATGTCGGTGATCACGAGGTCGGGGCGCTCGGCGCGCACACGTTCCAGCGCCTCCGCCCCGTTCGCGGCTTCGAGAAGGCGATGGCCGCCGTAGCCGAGCAGCGTCAGCAGGAACTGGCGGTTCGTCGGCCGGTCGTCGACGATCAGGATGGTGGCCATGATCCGGTCCGCGCGCTACGTCTCCGGCGTGCCCGCTTGCTCCTCCCCAATGCAGAAATAGAACGTCGCCCCTTCATTGATCCTGCTTTCGGCCCATACCCGCCCGCCGTGGCGCTCGACCACTCGCCGTACGGTGGCAAGGCCGATACCGATGCCTTCGAATTCGTCCTGGCGGTGCAGGCGCTGGAAAACGTTGAACAGCTTTCCCCCGTAACGCGCGTCGAACCCCACGCCGTTGTCGCGCACGAAGAACGCGAGCTTCCCGCCGTCTGCAGTCTGCGTTTCGACCTGGATCTCAGGCTGGGGTCGTCGCGACGAATACTTGAGCGCGTTGGACAGCAGATTGATCCACACGAGCCGCAGCAGCTCCGGATCGCCGCTCACGGCTGGGAGCGCGCCGATTTTCCACCGCAGGGCCGGGCGCGCCGCTTCCGGCCCGAGCTGGCCCCGCGCTTCATCGACCAGCCCCGCCATGTCCACGGGCCGCCGCTGCAGCTCGGCGCGCCCGACGCGGGACAGAGTCAGCAGGCCGTCGATCATTCTTCCCATTCCGCCCGCGGCGTGGATCACCGTGTCCAGGTGCTTGACCAGTGCCGCGTCCAGGCCGCGCGATTTTTCGAGCGCCATGCGCGCGAAGCCGTCGATGTGCCGCAGCGGCGCGCGCAGGTCGTGGGCGACCGAATAGGAAAACGCCTCCAGCTCGCGATTGGCCGCTTCGAGGTCCGCGGTCCGCTGCGCGACGCGCCGCTCGAGGTTCTCGTTCAGGCGCAAGATCTCGCTTTCGGCGCGCTTGCGCTGGAGAATTTCGATCTGCAGCCCTGCGGCGTGCCGCTGAATGGCGTCGTAGAGCGTGACGTGCTCGTACAGCGGCCCGAGCATCTCCGCCATCGTTGCCGCAATGCGCTCGTCCTCTTCGCTGAAGCCTGCTCCACCCGTTTCTCTGGCGAAGTAGATCCAGCCCCAAGGCCGGTCCTTGAAGAGGAGGGGACCTCCAAGGAATTCGCGAACGGTCGGATGCCCTGAAGGGAATCCCTCCAGGCCCCGTGCGGCTGCGCCCGCGCCCCGGCGCACAAAGCGGGACTCGGAAAGGAGGGACGCGGGCAGCCCTTCTCGGGCGCTGCGATCGTAGATGCCCGCGTCGACACCTTTCGTGAAAAGGTGCTTCACGGTCCGCTCCGCTTCGTCCAGTACGCCGACTGCGGCGCAGTCCGACTCGATGGTCTTGCAGGCCGCGCCGAAAAACTTGTCGACCATGCGAGCCGGATTGCGCTCGGACATCATGTCCATCATGACTTCGATGAGGGTGGCAAGCCGCGACGTGATCCGCTGCAGATCGGCGATGTCCCCGGAGAACCTTTCCGAAAGAGGCGGCGTGCGCTCGCGTTTTTCAGCACTGCGCGTCGTCACGGCTCCGGTCGCTTTTTCGGAAACGGGAGCCTCGCTGGCCAGCTCGCTCGTCCCGAGCGCCCGGCTTACCGCTGCGAGGATTTCTTCCGGGTCGCTCGGCTTTCTGAGCACGGTATCGACACCGCAGGCTTTCGCGAGGAGCTGGGCTTCCGGGGTGCTGTAGGTAGCCGTATAGAAGATGACCCGCGTCGAAGCGATATGCGGGTCCGCCCTCAGTTGCTGGACGAATTCGTAGCCGTCCATCGTCGGCATGAGGATGTCGGTGATGACGAGGTCGGGACGCTCGGCGCGCGCCAGGTCGAGCGCCTCCGCGCCGTCGGCCGCCTCCAAAAGGCGATGTCCGGTGTAGCCGAGCAGCGTCAGCAGGAACTGGCGGTTCGTCGGGCGATCATCGACGATGAGTATTTTTGCCATCGCTGCGCGATCAGGGATCACCCGGCCGCCGCTGGGCACGCAGACCCGGCGGCAGGAAACCCTCGACAGTCCCGGCGAAGGTCTCCGGGTCGATCGGCTTGGACAGGTAGCCGTCGAAACCCGCTGACATCACCTGGTTGCGATCACCCGGCATGGAGAGCGCGGTAACCGCGATGACGGGAATCGAGCGCAGCAGGGGATCTTTTTTCAGCTCCCGCACCACTTCGTAGCCGTTCATGATGGGCATCTGCAGATCGCAAATGATCAGATCGGGGTGCTCCTTCCGTGCGGTCCGGACCCCTTCCTCACCGTCCGCGGCAGTGAGTGTTGTGTATCCCGACGCCTTGAGCAGATACTCCGCCAGTTCCAGATTGGCCTTGTTGTCTTCGATGATCAGAATGCGCGCCGCCATGGTTTATTCCTCCGGCAACACCAGCGTAAAGATGCTGCCCTTGCCGTACTCGC